>Ga0181573_10001988_pt1 | contig 19476 bp, 12 predicted proteins | sample 101ome_25_FD_148643 | JGI IMG/M metagenome (GOLD analysis project Ga0181573, IMG submission 148643) | Coastal salt marsh microbial communities from the Groves Creek Marsh, Skidaway Island, Georgia - 101409BT metaG (spades assembly) | ecosystem: Environmental > Aquatic > Marine > Intertidal zone... | reverse complement strand
CTGACGAACAGTCGTAGCACTAGTCACCGCACTCACCTTACAACTTCAACTTTGTCTGCACGCGCGCCATGCGGTTCGTAACAGGGGCATTGGCCACGCGCTGTAGCGCGCTCGCTTTCTCGAGCCCATCGTGAACTTGCTACCTCAGCGCCTGCGAACCCACTGATCCCGCAAAATGCCCCGCTGACCGGCTTTCGAGAAGCCGCTCTGTTCAGCGTTGCTAACATCACAGGCCATAACGATAAGAAATTTGGGGCAAGTGTCAGGGTATGGCTGAAGTAAACCGCATTCCTATCGGGCAGAAGATCGCATTTGGCATTGGCATGCTTGCCAACCAAATGTTTCCGGCTGCGCTCAGCATCTTTATGGTGATACTGGTCCAAAGTTTGGGCATGAGCCCGTTTCTCTGGGGCCTGATCTTTTTTCTGCCCAAACTGGTGGATTGCATCACCGATCCCGTCATGGGATTTATTTCTGACCGGACTGTCTCGCGGTGGGGTAAAAGGCGGCCCTATATCTTTATCGGCGCCATCCTCTCAGGCCTCTCGTACATTGCAATGTGGCAACTCTCTGCGGACAACAGCGAGCTGTACAACTTTGTCTACTTTTTATGCTGGTCCTGCGTCTTTTTTATTGGCCTGACTATTTTTAGTGTGCCCTATGTCGCCATGGGCTATGAGATGAGTGATGACTACCATGAGCGCACCCGACTCATGGCGGTAGCGCAATGGATTGGTCAGTGGGCCTGGGTTATTGCCCCCTGGTTCTGGATTGTCCTCTACGATCCCGAGTGGTTCGACAGTGCGACCGAGGGCGCCAGGACGCTGTCTATTTGGGTCGGCGCGGCGTGCATGCTACTGGCGATGGTGCCAGCCATTTTCTGTCGTAGCGGTGCTGTCTTGGTGGACAACAGCACGCCGCACCGCAACGAGACACTGGGAGCCGCGGTCAAAGAGCTGCTGCAGGGCATTGTGATTACCTTACGTTGCCGGCCGTTCCAACAAATTTGCATCGCAACCTTCTGTATCTTTAACGCCTACAATACCGTCGCGGGTTTCGCCTGGTTCATCATCGTGTATTACATGAATCAGGGTGATCCAGCGTTGGCAGGAGTGTGGCCCACATTATTCGGCAGCGTCTCGGCACTGTGTACCTGCTTCTTGGTGATCCCGACCATCAATTGGATGGCGCAGAAATACGGTAAACGCACGACCTTTATGGTGACCCAATCAGTGTCTATTTTGGGTTACCTACTCTTTTGGTGGAGCTTCAACCCCAGCAACCCCTACCTCATGTTTTTACCGATACCGATTTTTGCCTTCGGTATCGGTGGACTGTTTACGATCATGATGTCCATGACCGCAGATATCTGTGATCTCGATGAGTTGCAGACCGGAGAACGTCGCGAAGGTTTATTCGGTGCAATCTACTGGTGGATGGTGAAGTTCGGGCTTGCCTTCGCAGGATTGCTCAGTGGCTTCATTCTGGGCTTCATCGGCTTTGATCAGAATATCGCCATCCAAACCGAGGAGACGCTGGCGCAGCTGCGTATCGCGTTCATCGGCGTGCCCGTCACGGGAACGTTGATCGCTCTGTGGGCAATGAAGGATTATGCGCTGGACGAGGCGGCAGTTGAGGAGATCAAGACACAGCTCACGGGACAACGGATCGAAGCCCAACCGAATAACGAGACGCAAGGTTCATCAGCGCCCGATCTCGCATTACAGGGCTGACCTGCAGCACCATTACCGTCTTCTCGGGGCGGCAGACCTTCTCAGGGTAGCCCTGAAACCAGCCCGTAACCACTACTAGGACCGCGCCAAGTGGTCAGCCACGACTGGTAGAAGTGGTCACAGTGAGCGCGACCTGCAGTGCGGCGACTTCGCCCCGCTTCATGAAAATGCTTTCCGACAACGACTGCGGCAAGCGATCCGTCAACAAGATCTCCTCCCGACCGTCGCTGGATTGAACAGTAATGCTGGGCTGATCGCCCTTTTGCACCACAACAGGCACCTGGCAGAAGGTGTAAGCCAGCTGACCTGCATCAACCGAAACGGTGCACGGCTGACCCAATATGTCGACGTAGTGCAGCGATGCTCTCTCCTCCAGCATCTCTTGCGTGCGCAACAAAACCGGATCAAAAACGATATGTCCTGCCTCTACGCGCAACCCAACTTCGGCAAGTCGAGTCAGCACCTCCTCCTTTACCTGCCCGGTCATGCCGGGCTGACGCGCCCCACCTGAGGCGGGCGTATGCGAGTAAGGGTCAGTTGGGAACGCGCCATAGACCTCTGGCGACTTGTTGAATCCGATACCCTTGCGAACGTCCTCATACATTGCCCTGAGGCCATTGAGCGTTTCCTCCGACGCCCCCGCCTTGTCAGCGGCTGCCACCACCTCACTCACCGCGAGCAATAACTTTGACACCATGTGCCAATAAATAGAGCCGATCCCCTCATAGGCATACATACCCCCCGACCGTCCGGTAAACAGGTCATGCCGAAACGTGTCGATAAATAATTGCTGCACATGATGCCGGTCCGACTGCGTAATCTGCAGGCCCTCGTCGATGAGCTTGTCGAGCACGTCATCAACATCCGCCGCCTTGGTGAGGTGGCCGCTAAAATAAATGCGGCCTTGCTCATCCCGATCGAACACCGCGTCAGGCGCTGCTTGCGTCAATTGCGCCAACAACGGGGCCGGTATTTGTGTGGCGTCGAGCTGGTTTTTGTCGGTGAAGCGCGCCAGAGTTTTGACCGGGTAGAGCAAGTACGAGTGTTGTCTCTCGGTATACAGAGCTGATCTTCGCAGCGCGGTGAGAACCTCTAGCGATTCAGTGGCAGACAACACCCCCGCGCTCAGGACAGCCACCTGCCCTTCTAGCATCTCATCGAGTCGAATAAGTCCTATACGCCCTTCCTCAATGCGCAGCCGGTTATAGGCGTGGAACAGTCCGTCCTCGCGTCGATTTTCACAAATACTCTGCGCAACAATGGGGCGGCAGGTGTCTACAAATCGGCGCACTTCAGACAGGGGAACCATGCCCCGGTCGCCGTTAAATCCGGCTGCATAGACCCGGTCGCGGAACACCTCGCCCGCACGACCGAGCTGCTCCATCACATCAAAGCGGCGTGTTTCCGACAGGTTACTGTGTATAAGGTCTGCCGAGTTTGAGTTAAAGACAGTCGCCACATCGTTAAAAAGCGCCAGCACTTCCTGAGAGATAGGAAGACTGTCATCGTCGATCTCCGCCAATAGCTGATCGAGAACCACCAAAAACCGGTGCAAATAGCACAGTGTCACGGCAGAGATGCCCGTACCCACCAGCGCGTTATTCGCATCGTTCCACTCTGGTCGCTGGGTGTTCATCCAAATGCCGCCGCCCGGCACAAAGTTGGTCAACTTCGACAGCACGGTGACGAGCAACTTCTCCAGCAGGTTGACCTGATAAACCGAGTCACCAACCCATACCAAGCGACCATCAGCGCCGACTTCTGACACGCGACGCGAAATCACCTCATCGAGCTCAAAATCAAAAAGAATCGTGTCGTAGGGATCCGCCAGCAGTTCGTCGAATCCCTTTATTTTGTAAGGCACATTGGCATACGCGAAGGCATCGCAACCCATCAGTTTTATCAACGCCTGAGGGAAATGTTGCCGCGATAGCTCAAGCAACTTAAGCAAATAAATGATCTGATGATCTCCCCAGTACCCAATATTTGCCCAGGGGTTTTCGGGTTCAGGCTTCTCCCAATCAATGCCCTCTCGTGTAATACGGTATGGGTTGTATCCGTCGGGTGTCGACGCGCTGACAAATTTACAAATGATGTTGTCGATAAAACCGGGTACCGAGGTCGATAAGGCCTCCCAGTTCTGGAATATGTCGCGCCAATTGCCTGCGTAGGCCAGCCGAGGCTCGTTATCGGCAGTGAGCACATCAATCGAAAAATGATTCCAGGGTCGAGAGGGATCGCCATGCCGACGGCTGAACGTGAGAGGTAGATACTCCAAAAATAATCGCAGTAACAGCGGCTGTTTGGCGTTTTCAATGGTGTCTCGGAGCACGGCATAGTCAACCTGCTCTGGCAGGTGTGCAATGCATTGTTCAACGCTGCTAGCGGCGTAACGGTTCCAACCGTGACAAAAACCGATGAAATCCAGCTTCGACACTGAGTAATTTGCGGCAAAAAGTCCACCACGCATGATGTTGAACAACACATTAGCGGTGTGATGCGCCGCACTCAGCGGCTCAGCGCTGGCTTGAAAACCATCGGCAGTGCCAATCATTTTCCGCAACCTCGCCCGTCCTGCGTCGATATCGCGGTTCACCGCGTCCTCGGTGCAGCGACCGTTAACAACGCGATCAATGAGATCGGCGACAGCTGCCGGTCCCTGATTGACGTCAGCGACTACGCCCCAATGGCACTGGGCACCGCCGCTCAGCTGCAGGTGATCGGTAACAAAGTAAGCCCCGCGCTGGCCGTGAACATCACTCTCCTGCGCCACCGGAAATCCCTTACGGAAGTCATTCAGTTGTCTGGCCGACAGCAAGTAGCGCGGAGCGCCTAAACCATACGACCATACGGTGGTAGCAGCGAGCGCCTCACTCGGTTCGGCCTTATCTGTAAGCCGTGAGCTCATTGAATAGACAGCGACACCCGACGCCGCGTCGAGCTCGTTCTTCTTGTACGCGTCGAGTAAACAGCTCAGCTCGTTCTGGGTCCCGGGCTCGGCCCCACAGGGCAGAATATTCTGAATACCATCGAGCAACCGAATATCGACCTCGGCAGCGTTATCGTTGAGCAACCATGACTTTTTGACAAAGCCGAATTGATGGGAGGTCTGCCACGCGTAGCGATAGGTCAGCCCTAGATCGCGATTGATCTCTTCAAAAATGAGCGCACTACCCAAGATATTTTTGTACAGGTTACGCTCGAGCCGATAGAGACCGTCGAACTTAGGGGTAAACGGTTCCCAATAGCGCGTGCGTTGGTCCTCTTTCACCAAAAAAATGGCGCGATGTCCGGTCACGTCCGCACTGTCTCTAATTTTGTCCTCAGTGTAGTAAGGGAACAGCGCATTGCCCGAGTGGGTTCTGCCTGCCGTCAGCGCTCCGGATGTAGAGATAAATAGCCAATGATTGGCATCGCTCACAAGGCTGATGAAAAAATCTGCCATCCGATCGAAGTGTCGGATGCGATAAAACGACTCCCCGTCGATCGCGACATAGTCTCCCTCGGGAGAGACGGATGGATGCTGTAAGGCTTGATTACCCAGCCATATTTGTTCTGATTCACTCATTATCCGGCCTTGTACAGCTGCTCTCTCTCGACTTCACTCAAGCGCAGAAAAATCTGCATAATGAAACGAAGCGGAGCCAGAATGGTACGTCAGGAGGAGGATGCGCTGACTCTTTGACGTGCCGGCTTATCGACTCAAAGCGGCGGCTCGTCGTATCGAGCCTAAGCAAGGATTCCTAGAACCCCCTGCACGAGAATCATTCCATCCGCGTTGGCGATTTCCACGACTGGATTTTGCGGTAAATCGTGGACGGCGCGACCTGCAAGGCCTTGGCAGCACGGTTCACGCTACCGTCAGAAGCTGCGATTGCCGCCTCGATGGCTTTTTTCTCTGTAATCCAGAGCGGTTCAATCTCGCCGTCCATGTCGCCTCCAGCGGTGAGTGCCGCGTCGACGGACAGCCCGTCGGTATCAACCGCAACTTCGGTACCCGAAATCATGCGATAAACCGACGCCTCGTCGATCTCGTCCGCCGAACCCAGCAGCACAAGCTGCCGCATTGCGTTTTCCAACTGCCGCACGTTACCGGGCCATGAATAGTGCTTCAGGGCCTCGGCGGCCGCATCACTGAGTTGAACGGTCTCCCTGCCCTCATCAGCGGCAATGGCTGACAAAAAACCCTGCGCCAGCAACAACACGTCATCTGCCCTCTCGCGGACAGGCGGCATCCTCAGGGGAACAACGTGAAGGCGGTAATAGAGATCCTCACGCAAACGCCCCTCGCGCATTTCAAACAGTGGGTCGCGATTCGTTGACGCAATGATGCGCACATCTGCGGCGACCTCGTTTGTGGCGCCGACGGGGCGATAAGTACCGTGCTGGATCAATCTGAGCAGCGTTGACTGGGCTTCGAAACTCAGCGAGCACACCTCGTCTAGAAACAGCGTGCCGGCAGCAGCCTCCGCCACCAGGCCCCCGCCATTAACGCTGCCAAATAATGCTTGCTCAATATGGGCAGCCGCTAAGGCCGCACAGTCCACCACCACGAACGGGCCGGGCGCGCGCGCCGATAACTGATGAATCGCTCTCGCTGCCAGCTCCTTTCCCGTTCCGCTCTCACCCATGACGAACGCGGTCGCCAAGGTGCCCGCCAGTGACTCGACCGTTTCAAAAACGGTCTGCATGGCTGATGACTGACCGCGCAAAGGCCCCAAGCGCTCGCGCTTCACCGACAGGCTTTGAACCTGCTGTGTGAGTTTCAATTTTTCCGCGGCGTTCAGTAGGGTGACGCGCAAACGCGCAGCATCGAAAGGTTTGTTGAGAAAGTCGTCGGCTCCGCCCGCAATGGCCCGCTCAGCGTAGTCGGCACCATGTCCCGTCATCACCACAACTGCCGGGCGCGGAGAAATACGCCTCAGGTCGTCCATCAGGTCGAGGCCATTCCCATCCGGCAGTTCAATATCGAGGAGCACCAGCTGTGGATTGAGCTGGCTCAACGATTCGCGGGCTTCAGCCAGAGTCTCGACAGCAGTCACGTCCAGACCACTGCCGTCTAAATATTGGGTGTAGATGGCACAGAGGGTTGCACTGTCCTCGACAATGAGGGTTTTCACGCCAGTTCCGCCTCCTGCGGATACTCATGACGGCTACCGAGGCGAAGGATCGCCTCTGAGGTCCGTCTCACTCTTGACTAAACGGAGAGTACCAGCTTTTGGTCAGTCTGGGCGTGTATCCAGTACAGCACTGCTGTCAGCAGCAGTACCGCGCCAACCTGGTGCGTAGCCGCCATGGGAATCGCTACCTGCGTCAGCACTGTGCCGATGCCCAGTGCCACCTGAAACGTCAGCGCCAACAGCATCAGCCACGCACCACGTCGGACGCCGGTACGACCACTCGTTCGCAAAGACTGTACGCTCAGCACCAACACGAGAAGCGCCATGGCATAGGCCAGCATACGGTGGTTAAAGTGAATCGTGGCCACCCCTTCGAAAGTGGCTTGCCAGCCTTCGGCGTAGTACCCCATGGGCACAAACGTCTCGCCCATCATCGGCCAAGTCGGATAGGCAAAGCCCGCATCGGTGCCGGCCATAAATCCACCGGACAAAATCAGCGTGTAGACCCCCAAAACCAATGCCCACCCCCAGCCGCTGATGTGCTTGAGCGCCGGCGAGAGACCCGCACTTACCCGCAATACCAGCCACATCATTAAGGCATAGATAGCCACTGCCACGCCAAGGTGTGCCGTGAGCCGATATTGGGAGACTGAAGGTCTGTCAACGAGGCCGCTCTTCACCATATACCAGCCCAGCAGGCCTTGCGCGGCGCCCAAAATCAGCAACAGGATGAGAGTGGGTAGCAGTTGTGGCGCAATCATTTTGCGCAACGCAAAGATCACCAAAGGCACGAAATACATCAGGCCAATCAGACGGCCCAACACCCGGTGCAGGTACTCGAACCAGAAGATCTGTTTGAACCCGGCGAGATCCATACCCTGGTTGATCTTTTGGTACTCGGGGTACTGCTGATACTCGGCAAAGGTGGCTAACCATTGTGCCTCGGTCAGCGGCGGTATCACGCCCATGATGGGCCGCCAGTCCACCATCGATAAGCCTGATTCGGTGAGCCGAGTCACCCCGCCCAGCAGAATCATGCCCAAAATCGTGACGGCACAAACCGCCAACCAGAGTGCTATCCACCGCGCATGATCCTGCGCGTCGATTGTCGCTGTTGTCATGACGTTACCCCCCAGAACTATCATTCTACCCAAATCCGCGCAAAAGGTGCTTTCTGTCCTAAACTGCCCGCCCTCAGGAGAGCATCCATGCCCTACATTCGCCTCGATCAGATCGAGTTCAGTATCGGAACCCAGGTATTGCTGGATAAGGTGAGCCTGACGCTGGACAAAGGCGAGCGGCTGGGCCTTCTCGGTCGCAATGGCGCGGGCAAATCGACGCTCATGCGCATACTGTCAGGTGAACTCTCTGCGGAGGACGGCGAGCGCTGGGTAGACCCGAATATCACAGTGGCACGCCTTGAGCAGGCGCTACCCGAACATCTTGAGACCAGTGTGTTTGATTACGTCGCCACAGGGTTAGCCGAGATTGGCGCCTTGCTCTCGCGTTACCACACTTTGACAGCAGATAGCTCTGCTGACGCGCTGGAGGAGTTGAGCCAGATTCAGACCCAGCTGGAGCATCACGATGGCTGGACCATGGAGCAGCGGATCGAAAAGGTACTGCAGCAACTGGATCTGAATGCCGACGAGCAGCTTGCGACGCTGTCGGGCGGATGGCGTCGGCGCGCGGCGCTCGCCCGAGCGCTGGTGGTCGAGCCCGACGTCTTGCTCCTTGATGAGCCGACCAACCACCTCGATATCCCTTCCATCGACTGGTTGGAGCAACAGGTCAATGCGTTTGAGGGCGCCATCGTGCTCATTACCCATGACCGGCGTTTTCTGCAGCGGGTCTGCAATCGCATCGGCGAACTTGATAGGGGCCATCTATCTCTATGGCAGGCGGACTACGCCAAGTTCTTGGTTTTACGAGAACAGCACGCTGAAGCTGAAGCGCGAGCCGACGCCCTCTTTGATAAAAAGCTCGCGCAAGAGGAGACATGGATCCGGCAAGGCATTAAAGCCAGACGGACGCGCAATGAAGGTCGGGTCAGAGCCCTCAAGGCCATGCGCGAGGAACGCACGCAGCGTCGCGTGGCGCAGGGCAAAGGGAGCTTTTCACTCGAGGAAGCCAATCGTTCGGGGCGACGCGTCGCCGAAGCGCGGAATATTTCGTTTCGCTACGAGAACGAACTGGTGGTGCACGATTTTTCCACCATTATTCAACGCGGTGACCGAATCGGCATTGTCGGCAGCAACGGCGTTGGTAAGACCACCGTCATCAAGCTCCTGCTCGGTGAGCTCACCCCTGACGCGGGCGATGTGCTGCTCGGGACTCAACTTGAGATCGCCTACTCCGATCAGCTACGAGGCGAGCTCGACCCAGAGAAGGATTTGATCGACAACGTGTGTGGCGGGCAGCAGTTCATTGAGATCAACGGCCAGCGCCGGCACGCCATCAGCTACCTCGGCGACTTCCTGTTCGCCCCCGACCGCATCCGAACCCCGGTCAAAGCCTTGTCCGGCGGCGAGATCAATCGAGCAATTCTGGCGCGCTTATTCACCCGACCTGCCAATCTGCTGATCCTCGATGAGCCCACTAATGATCTCGATATCGAGACGCTGGAGCTACTGGAAGAAATCCTGCTGGAATTCAAAGGTACGATCATTTTGGTCAGCCACGACCGGCATTTTCTCGACAAGGTGGTCACCAACCTGCTGGTGATGAAAGGCGACGGAAACGTCGAAGAGCAAGCGGGTAGCTATTCAGATTGGGAAGCCAGAGGTGGACGACTGGCGGGGACGGTTGGGGATGCCGGCACTCCCGCTAGGTCTTCTCACGCATCCTCTGCCTCTCGCTCTGCAGAAACGGTGGACAACGGAGCCAAGGCTCTTCAAAAACCGATTCCAGATCACGAGAGCGATGAAACGCCTAAGAAAAAAACCAAATTGAGCTACAAGGATCAACGAGAGCTGGACGCCCTGCCCGGTGAAATCGAGTCTTTGGAGGCGCGACACGCCGAACTGCTGGAGATCATTGCGCAACCGAGCTTTTATGAACAGTCGCCCGACGACGTCGCGGCGACGCTGACCGCTGTAACCGAATCGGAGCAAGCGCTCGATCGCGCTCTGGAGCGCCTGGTCGAACTGGAGGGCTGAGCGCGGCGGCGCTGCTCAAAGTACCGAGCCAAAATACCCAGTCAGAGTACCGAGGCGACCGCCTCGACCACGCGGCCGAGATTATTAGCGTTGAGCCCGGCGATATTGATGCGCGACGAGTCCAGCATATATACCGACTGATCTGCTCTTAAGCGTTGCGCTTGCTCAACACTCAGCCCAAGAAAAGAGAACATGCCGTGCTCTGTACCGATAAAGCCAAAGTCTCGTCCGGTAGCGGCGCTTAAGGCCTCCTCAAACTGGCCCCGCAGGCCGTTAATACGCTGGCAGATTTGACCCAATTCGGCCTCCCAGGCTGATCGCAATGCCGGTGAGGACAGCACTCTTCCCGCCAACAGCGCGCCATGAGCCGGCGGCATGGAATATACACGGCGAGCCGCGGAAACGGCCTGGCTCGCCATCGCTTCGGCGGCTCGCGCATCGCCGCCCACGAACACCACTGCACCAGCACGCTCACGATAGAGGCCAATATTTTTCGAAGAAGAGACCGCGACGATCATCTCAGGCACGCGCTCAAGCACCGACCGGATACCCGCAGCATCCTCATTGAGGCCTGATCCCATCCCCTGATAGGCAAAGTCAATCATCGGCAGGAGCTGTCGTTCCGCCATCAAGTCAGCCAGCACGCCCCATTGCTCCAGCGACGGATCGACACCGCTGGGATTGTGGCAACAGCCGTGAAGAAGGACCACGTCACCCGACTGGGCACCCTGCAAGTCTGCCAGCATGGCCTCGAAGTCGAGGCCCTTCATTTCAGGGGAGTAGTAGCGATAGGTTTTGAATTGCAGTCCCACCGAGCCCATCAGCGGGATATGCACCGGCCAGGTGGGATCACTCACCCAGACGGTGGCATCCGGTGCAGCAGCATGCAATACCTCGGCACCCAGCCTCACCGCGCCACAACCACCCGGCGTCTGCACCGCTGAACTGCGATCACCGAGGTCAGCCATCCCTGCTTCACCAAATACCAGCGAGCGGATCCCGTTCAGATAATCGGGATCTCCTTGGGGCGGCATATACACTTTAGTTTGCTCTTCGCTGACCAAGGCCTGCTGGGCTCGCTGCACTGACTCAAAGACCGGGCAGAGGCCGGTTTCGTCCATGTAAACGCCCAACGTGAGGTCCACCTTGTCAGGGTTGGGGTCAGCGCGACAAGCGGCTGCCAAACCCAGAATAGAGTCAGGTGGCAGCACGGGAAGAGTGTCAAACATGGCAAAAACTCGGAAATGCGGCTTCAGATAGGGCTGGAAAGTATGCTCGACGAACCGAGGGACCTACAAGCCCTGTTATCCTCTGCCTGTCGCCTTCGATCGCTGGCTTTTTCTGGGACTGACAGCCACCTCACCCTGAATGCTCACAATGCGCCTCATACCCTCATGACAATATCGACTTCTGATACGCCCGCATCGCCCGCGCCTCCCGGGCAGCGCGATGAGCTCTTTTCGTCTCCACTGTCTGACCCCGGTCTGTTTCGTTTCGATGCCTCGGTCGCGTCGGTCTTCCCAGACATGATCAATCGCTCCGTACCGGGCTATGCCACAGTAGTGGGCATGACCGGTAACCTCGCCGCGCAGCACGCGCGGCCAGGCTCACACATCTATGACTTGGGGTGCTCATGGGGTGCCTCGCTGCTCTCGGTGGCACGCGAACCCGCCTGTGATCGCTGTGAGCTTATTGGCATCGACAATTCGGCAGCGATGCTCGAGCAAGCGGGCAGTCATCTGGCGCAGTTCCCGGAGGCGCGCCGAATTGAGCTCCGGCACGCGGATGTGCTGGACAGCGCCCTCGAAAATGCCAGCGTCGTCATCATGAACTACACGCTCCAGTTCATTCCTGTTCAACAACGCGAGGCACTGCTGCGTCGCATGCGTGAAGCGATGATGCCGGGCGATGTACTGATCCTGTCAGAAAAACTCACCCTGCCCGACCCGCGTCTGAATGAGTATCTGGTCGACCTGCACCATGATTTCAAGCGCCAACAGGGTTATAGCGATCTCGAAATCGCCCAGAAGCGGCAGGCGCTTGAAGATGTGCTAGTGCCCGAAACGCGCCAGGCACACGTTGAGCGCCTGCAAAAAGTGGGATTTAGCCGATGCGATGTCTGGTTCCAGTGCCTGAACTTTGGCTCGTTCATCGCCATCGCATGACGTCCCCCTCCCCACTCGAACAGGCACTACCCCCCGAGCTCGTCAGCGACTGGGAGGCGCTGAACTCTCGATGGCAGGAGGGGCCGCTCAGAGAGTGGCTAGAGGCGTTACCCGACCAGTTCAGCACGGGACTTTCTCCAGCGCGCTACGGTGATCTCTCCCGCTGGCGGGAAGCCCTCGCGGCCCTGCCACCACTGCCGACCGCTTCCATACACCTGAATACTTCGCGGGTGGGCCTATCGGGCACTGCACCGGACGAGACAATGGACGCCTTGCACAGCGCCTTAATGGGTCTCCATCCATGGCGAAAAGGACCTTTTGAGTTGTGCGGACTGCATCTCGATACCGAGTGGCGGTCTGACTGGAAATGGGACCGTCTGGCCGATGCGATCGCGCCGCTCACAGGTCGTCGGGTACTCGATGTGGGCTGCGGCAATGGCTATCACTGCTGGCGCATGCTGGGTGCCGGGGCAACCGAGGTCATCGGTGTCGACCCTACGCCGCTATTCATCCTGCAGTTCAAAGCCGTCCAACACTATCTGCAGCAGCCGGCTATCCACGTTTTACCCATGACGCTCGAAGCCATGCCGGAGCATTTGCACGTCTTCGACACGGTATTTTCCATGGGCGTGCTCTATCACCGACGGGACCCGATGGCGCACCTGGCGAGCTTGAAGCACAAGCTGGCGCCCGGAGGGCAACTGGTGCTGGAAACGCTGGTAATCGAGGGCGATGATGACGCGTTGCTGGAACCCAATGGACGCTATGCGCGCATGGGCAATGTCTGGCAATTGCCAAGTCCCGGTCTCGCCTCGAGCTGGCTCAAGCTAGCGGGCTTCAACGAGGTTGAGATCGTCGATGTGGGTGTGACCTCAGTTGAAGAGCAACGACGCACGCCCTGGATGACGTTTCACTCATTGGAGGAGTTTCTGGACCCCGAGGATCCTACACTCACGATCGAAGGTTTCCCCGCCCCGCGCCGCGCGATCCTGACGGCCAACGTAATCTGACAACCTGCCGTGTGTGCCGCGCTCGATTATTTCGGTTCGAGGGGCGATACCTGTCGTTCGGCAGCCTCTTTGCGACGCGCAACGTCCACTTCTAATGAAGCTGCTTATGCTCTGCCGAGGCCTCAAAGACAATATCGAACACCTCGCGGAAGCTGCGCACAAAATGCACTGTGATGCCGTCGCGCAAATAATCTGGCAACGCGTCGTAATCCCCTTTGTTGGCAAAGGGCAGGATGACCTCGTTAATCCGCGCGCGCCGGGCGGCAATGACTTTTTCGCGAATACCACCCACCGCCAGCACAAGACCCGTCAGCGTTAATTCCCCAGTCATGGCCAAAGATCTTGGCAAACGCTCGCCACGCGCCAACGACACCAGCGCCGTCGCCATGGTGATACCGGCACTCGGGCCATCCTTGGGCGTTGCCCCTTCAGGCACGTGCAGGTGCACCATCGACATATCAAAAAAATCTGTCTCGCAACCGAATTCGCGAAGATGCGCCAACACGTAGCTATGGGCGATCTCGGCGCTCTCTTTCATCACCTCGCCGAGCTGACCAGTGAGCTTAAAGCCGCGGTTCAAGGTGTGGATCTTGGAAGACTCAATGCTGAGCGTGGCCCCGCCCATCGCGGTCCATGCAAGCCCCGTAACTACGCCTCTGCCGCGCTGGGCACGCTCGGGTTTAAAACGGGCCTGACCGAGGATCTCCTCCACCTCCCGCTTACCAATGCGCACCCGCTTGGTGTCTTCCTCCATCATCTTCAAAATAGATGCCCGCACCAGCGAGCTGAGGCGCTTTTCCAATCCCCGTACGCCTGCCTCACGGCTGTAGGCATCGATGACCAAGCGAATGGCGGCGTCGTTGATGCGGATCTGATTGAATTTGGCGCCGTGGCGCTCAAGTAACTTTGGCCACAAGTGGTTTTTGGCAATCGCGAGCTTTTCCTCGGCGATGTACCCCGACAGCCGGATCTCTTCCATGCGGTCAAGAAGCGGGCCGGGAATCGTATCGAGTTGATTGGCGGTGCAGACAAACAAGACCTTAGACAAGTCAACACGTAGATCAAGATAGTGATCTAGAAACTCGCTGTTTTGCTCTGGGTCGAGTACTTCCAATAAGGCAGAAGCCGGGTCTCCTTGAAAAGACGCCCCGATCTTGTCGATCTCATCGAGCATGATCACGGGGTTTGCGACCTCCACGTCTTTCAGCGCCTGCACGAGCTTACCGGGCATCGCTCCGACGTAGGTGCGCCTGTGGCCCTTGATCTCTGCCTCATCGCGCATCCCGCCCAGGCTGAACCGGTAAAACTTGCGACCGAGCGCCGCAGCTATCGATTTGCCGATGCTGGTCTTGCCAACGCCTGGCGGACCCACCAGCAATAAAATAGACCCATCAATGCTGCCCTTAAAGGCGCCAACAGCCAGAAACTCAGTGATGCGCGCTTTCACGTCATCCAGCCCGTCGTGGTGAGCTTCAAGCGCGGCCCGCGCCTGCTTGAGATCCAGATTGTCGTCTGAATACACGCCCCAAGGGACCGACGTCGCCCAATCCAGATAATTGCGGGTCACACCGTACTCGGGCGACCCCGACTCCAGCACCCTCAGTTTGCTGAATTCTTCCTCGATACGGTCGCGCACCTTCTGCGGCGGGTGCAGGTTTTCGAGACGCTGCTCAAAGCGCTCGAGGTCTGAGGTGTTGTCATCTTTGGAGATACCCAACTCTTTCTCGATCACTTTCATCTGCTCACGCAGAAAGAATTCACGCTGATTCGCAGAAACCTTTTCGTTCACCTGAGTGCTAATTTGTCCCTGTAGCGTGGCAACCTCCTTCTCACGCTTCAAAAGCTCCAGCACCTTCGTCATGCGCTGGGTCAGCGGCAGCGTCTCAAGTATCTCCTGCAATCGATCGCCGTTCGCTGTGGTCAGCGCAGCCGCAAAGTCCGCCAATAAGCTGGGCTGACTGGGATTGAATTGACCGATGTGTTGTTTGAGCTCTTCGCTGTAGAGCGGATTCAGGGGCAGTAATTCCTTGATCGCCGCGATCACCGCCATGGCGTAAGCCTTGATCTCATCGCTCTCCCGGTCACCCTGACTCCGGGGGTACTCGACCTGAGCGACCAACGGCCCCTGCTCGTTGAGCCACCGTACGATGCGGAAGCGGCGCAACCCTTGCGCGAGAAATTGGCCACTGTGCTCTGCCATCGGTGGACGGTGAAGCCTGACAACACACCCCGTGGTCGGGAACTGGTCCGCCGTGGCTTTACCCGGATCCGATTCGTCAACAAAAGCAAGGCCCAGCAACCCTGAGCCCTGTTGGGCGATGGCATCCAATGTCGCTTGCCAGTTCTCAGGGTTAAATGAAACAGGCTGCACCTGCCCTGGGAAAAACGGCCGACCGGGCAGTGGCAGCATTACCAGCGTATCGGGCAGCACATCATCGGCGACAGCAGGCGTTGGCACTACCTGCTCTGCCTCGGGCGGCAAGATCTCGCCGTCGTACTGGATGTCGTCTTCCCGATCCACTGGATGCTCTCCGTTCCAAGACAAATACCATTGTCCTCGTTAGGAGATATGGGGATTCACGGAGGTGGTTTCAAGTAGCTGAGAACGCGGGTCGATCCATCGGAGAGGGCTAACCATCCCCACAACCTCTACCCAAAAGTCATTTCCTGAGCGCTTAGGGTAGGAGCCTCGTTATTCCAAGCCGCGTTGACTCTCGCCCCTTTTCATCTCAGCACCTACTGCTCATCTCAGCACCTACTGCGAAGACAAATGTGGCGCGACAAGAAGCGGCGCGGGTGGCGATGATACTTAAGGCCAATAGTAGTCGGCGACCGGATAGCCAGCCGGGCACGAGCTGCGCTCAGTCATCTCCCTGTGAGGGAGCAAGGGGTTGAGGGGTAACCGGGAACGTCGCGATCTTGGCGGTACCGCCCTCGGAGATGCGCGCGGCGCCCTCCTTATCGACCTCATCAATGCGCACAATAGATTGCAAGGGGATATAGCTCCGTTTGACGCCGGAAAACTCGTTTTTTAGCTTTTCCTCACCCGGATCAACCAAAATCTGAGAGCGCTCACCAAACACCAGCTCCTCGACCTCAACGAATCCCCACATATCGCTCTGGTAAATCTGGCGAGCAAAGACCTCGTAGACCTGACCACCGTTGTGGAAAATGACTTTGTAGATGGGCTGAGACGGCATGTTGACTCCTTGGAAACCAAGGTGGTGTAGCGAAAAGGGGCGGAATGGTAACACTTTGCGTACAAAGCTCCACCACTGGAAGAAATTTCCGCCAGACAGGCGCTATACTCCGCGCCCTCGGGGGCTTTGGAGTCACCCCACGGAGCAAAATGAGCAAATCAGGCGCGAAAAAACTGTTCGTCGAGACCCACGGTTGTCAGATGAACGAGTACGACTCGGCCAGAATGGCAGACCTTCTGGCGGCGAGCCACGGCCTCGAGCCCACCGATTCTGCCGACGAGGCGGATGTATTGCTCCTGAACACCTGTTCTATTCGCGAAAAAGCTCAGGAAAAGGTGTTTCACCAACTGGGGCGTTGGAAGCACCTGAAAAAGCAGAATCCTGATCTGATCATAGGTGTCGGCGGTTGCGTCGCCAGCCAGGAAGGCGCCGAAATCGGCAAGCGGGCGCCCTACGTTGACTTGATATTTGGTCCGCAGACACTTCACCGCCTGCCAGAGATGCTCGACGATCGTCGCCGGGGTGAGCCGGTCGTGGTCGATGTCAGCTTCCCTGAAATTGAGAAATTCGATCGACTGCCAGAGCCGAGTGTCGACGGGCCAAGTGCTTTCGTCTCGATCATGGAGGGCTGCAGCAAATACTGTACTTTCTGTGTGGTGCCCTATACCCGGGGCGAGGAGGTGTCGCGTCCGGTCGACGATGTCATTGCCGAGATTGCAGGGCTGGCGGATCGGGGTGTTAAAGAGGTCAATCTTTTAGGACAGAACGTGAACGCGTATCGCGGGCGCAACCACCTCGACGAGATCATCGATTTTGCTGAACTCTTACATTTGGTCGATATGGTCCCTGGGATCGAGCGCATCCGCTATACCACCTCTCATCCCGTTGAATTCACCGACGCCATCATTGCCTGCTACGCGGAAATTCCCGCGCTGGTGGACCATCTGCACCTGCCTGTGCAAAGCGGCTCTGACCGCATTCTAATGGCCATGAAGCGGGGCCATACCGCGTTGGAGTACAAAGCGACCATTCGTGCCCTGCGCAAAGTGAGACCCAATATTTCAATGTCATCCGATTTTATTATTGGATTTCCGGGAGAGACCGAAGCCGATTTTGCGGCGACGATGAAACTGATCGAGGACGTAGGCTTTGACTCGTCGTTCAGCTTCATCTACAGCGCTCGTCCCGGCACACCCGCCGCCGATCTGCGCGACGAAGTGCCAGAGGACGTCAAGAAACAGCGCCTGCACATTCTACAGGCACGAATCGCCCAGCAAGCGCAGCAAATTGCTCAGGCCATGGTAGGCAGCAAACAGCGAATATTGGTCACCGGTTATGCGAAAAAGGATCCCGGACAGCTATCGGGGCGCACCGAGAATAATCGAGTGGTGAACTTCCCGTGTCAGGACTGTGCCCTCATTGGCGAATTTGCGGACGTTGAAATCACTGCGGCCTACACAAACTCTCTGCTGGGCTGCCTTATTTCAACTTCCATATAACGCCATCCGGGAGTTGACTCAGCCCGCAAGGCGAGTATCGTTTGGTTCCCAATGTGAAAGAGGCGGCGTGAAAACCGTTGGACACAGAGCAATCGGCGCCCGAGGCCAACCCCCCGGGTCTGGCCTCACATATCACACTCTCCCTCGAACCTAATGACGCGCGCAATCTGGCAGCCCTGTGCGGGCAGCTGGACAATCACCTGCGCCAGATTGAAAAGCGGCTAGAAATCTCCATTCAGAACCGCAGCAATCAGTTCGAGTTACGAGGCACGCACGCCCGCTGCCAGATGGCGGCATCGCTCCTGTCGTCACTGTACGCCGATGTTGAAAATGGTATTCAACTGAGTCCAGAAAGCATTCATCTGCGTCTGCAAGAAGCCGATCTTGAGCTGCTGAGCGAGCCGCAAAGCGCAGAAATCAGCGGTGAAACAGCAGGATTGATCCGCACAAAGCGGCAATCCATTCGGCCCCGCGGTCAAAACCAGCGAGCCTATGTCTCCGCGATTGGTAGCCACGACATCAATTTTGGCATTGGCCCTGCAGGTACCGGTAAAACCTATCTTGCCGTCGCCTGTGCGGTGCGAGCCCTGTTAAACGAGCAGGTCAAACGGATTCTGCTGGTCCGTCCAGCGGTGGAGGCAGGCGAGCGTCTCGGATTCCTGCCCGGGGATCTCTCACAAAAGGTCGACCCCTACCTCAGACCGCTCTACGACGCGCTCTACGAGATGCTGGGGTTTGAAACCGTCAACAAGTACATCGAGCGGCACGTGATCGAGATCGCACCGTTGGCTTTTATGCGCGGTCGCACGCTCAATCACGCCTTTATCATTCTTGACGAGGCACAGAACACCACTAAGGAACAGATGAAGATGTTCCTGACTCGTATCGGCTTTGGCTCAACCGCTGTGGTCACAGGCGATACCACCCAAATTGACCTGCCCAAGGGCACGCAAAGCGGTCTCAAACACGCCATGACCGTATTAGAGGATGTTGAAGGCATCACCTTTACTCAGTTCGCGAATAAAGACGTCGTGCGCCACCCGGTGGTGCAAAGGGTCGTGAGTGCCTACGACGAGCACGAACAAAAAACCGCTCAGCGTGGCGGCGACGGTCCTCCGTGAACATCATCTTGTCCGTGGACCGCAACACCCCTATGGCCTCGCCATCTGACGAGACCATCGAGGACTGGGTCTGCCGCGCGCTGGCAAGCGCGCAGAGCCGGTCCGGACAAACGCCCGAGCTCTCGATCCGGATTACCGATGACGACGAAGCGGCTAATTTCAACCAGACCTTTCGCGCCAAGCCCGGCGCAACGAACGTCTTATCCTTCCCCGCCGATCTGCCTCCTGACGCCGAATCCGGTCTGCTGGGTGATCTGGTTATTTGTGCGCCCCTCGTCGAGCGTGAGGCAGCCCAACAAGCAAAACCGGTCGAGGCTCACTGGGCGCACCTGATCATCCATGGCGTGTTGCACTTGCTGGGTCACGACCACCAAACGTCAGCAGAGGCCGAGTTGATGGAGCGCTTGGAGATCGATTTGCTTCACCATCTGGGCTTTCCCAATCCCTATGATTCTCAATGGCCCCCGGAG
>Ga0181573_10001987_pt1 | contig 19481 bp, 15 predicted proteins | sample 101ome_25_FD_148643 | JGI IMG/M metagenome (GOLD analysis project Ga0181573, IMG submission 148643) | Coastal salt marsh microbial communities from the Groves Creek Marsh, Skidaway Island, Georgia - 101409BT metaG (spades assembly) | ecosystem: Environmental > Aquatic > Marine > Intertidal zone... | reverse complement strand
ACCCGGAAGGGAAGGGGGGGGGAATGGACGAGAAGGTGCTGCTGCTCACGCCCGCCAGCGCATTGGCATTGACCACCTCACCTCACCCAAATTTATATCCTTTCACATAAATATCACATCAGCGGTCTTGAGGACGCATCCCACCGCGACACGAAGCAGCGATGGGTGCCAGATCTGATTCAGGGCATTCAGCCTTCCGATACATTCTGCTGGCAATTTACCTAGCGATCCCAGCCATCCGTTGCAAGATTGAGGAGGTGCAACTATTCCATGTTGACAACTCAACGACGCTCGGACCGGGACAGCGGCGCCTGGCACAGATTCCGATCGACGGGACTGACGGCCTCCCCGGCCTCCCCGGCGAGGCCGCCGTTCCCTCCGGCAACAAGAGACCCCCCGCGTGGAAGGTACGCTGTTGCACTGCTACGGAGGGCCGAAAGACCGACCGTGGACGCCTCGTCGCTGCGCTTCCCGTCCCGGTCCGTTTCCGCCCAGGGCGGGATAGGCCACCCCGGCCGACGCCAGCCCAGTCCTGAGACCCTATATATGTACTTCTGCGCTCACCCCACGCACTCCCTTTGCACTCGTTCTCCAGGCACGATACGACCCTCGATACGAAGACTCCTATATCGGTATGTGTTGCGACAACGACCTCGACCTTGACTGACGTCGGTCGTGCGGCAGAGCCTTCGCACGCCAGCCGACTTCTTTCTCACTCGCCTACGCGCTCGTTCGTTCCCCACAGCCCCTGCCCGCGTGAAGAACTCCTGTGGCGGGTCGAAGAAATGCTCTGGCATTGCGGGCAAGAGGTATCCCGTATGTATTGACGAGTCCACCCGCCCGCCTCGCCCCCCACGCTCGCTCGCTCACTCACCATTCTACGAGCCTCGCTCCCCAGTACGACGAATACATCCTCGACCCGACGACCAACGGCGACAAGCAGCCCGTGATTAGGATATGGTATCCGAAGGGTTCATGGAGCCCGGGCTCAAAGTACCCCGGCGGCATGCTCATGTTTGTGTACCCGTACAAAAGCCACCCGACGAAGGATATGAACAACCCGCTGAGCTCAAAGAGCGCGACGCTCGAGTACGAGGTGTACTTACCGTCCGATTTCGACTGCGTGAAGGGGGGAAAGCTGATGGGACTGAGCGGAGGGAAGAACGGCGGCCGGGGGTGCGGCGGCGGCGCGGACCCGGCCCACTGCTTCAACGCGAGGATCATGTGGAGGCGCAATTGCGACGGGGAAGCCTATCTGTACGTACCCGAGGGCATGCAACACGAGTCGTTCTGCAAAGGCAAGGGGACCGTGTGCAACTTTGCCAAAGGCGTCTCGATGAACCGAGGTGCCTTCCGCTTCCAAAAGGGGGAATGGAACCGCATTTCGCTCAACGTCACGCTCAACAGCCCGGCCAACGCCACCAATGGAATCCTCGAGCTCCGCCACAACGGCCGCCGCGTCATCTACTACGACAAGATGAACTACAGGCAGCTCGAGGATTACAAGCTGGAGGCGGTGGAGTTCTCGACCTGGTTTGGCGGCAGCGACACCTCCTGGGGCCCTCCCAAGGATCAACACATCCTCCTGCGCAATATCAGGGTGTGGAGAGATGACGCGCCGGACGAAGGATCGGTCGTCCCGTCGGCGCCGTCGCTACCGGTACTGATCGAGGAGGATTTGGGAGCCATCGAGCCGCCATGGTAGGGCGACAGGCGCACGTGCATGCCCAGATATTTCGTGAAACGACGTATTGCATTGGTTGTAAAATAATTTGCAATCGGAGGTGCAACGACAACGGGGTGTGGGGGTCCCATGTCCTCGGGGGGGCCGTATGGCGTGGGGGGTCGTGTCCTCACGAAGAAGCTCACCCCACCATCAAACACGCAACTGCCGTTTGCACTCGACGGTCAGAAAGATGCAAACTTACTGAACACATCATCACATTGCACATATTGTCACCGTGATCCGTGAACGCTCGACGTAATACTCTCGGAATCTGGCACTGCGGCAATTATAGCCCGATCCTGAACATGTTTGGCGCGAGGCTCTTCTTCATCCTCGCCGTTATTGTGGGCTCGGCGAGTGCCTATGAGCTTGGATTGTTCAATGGGACGACGACGGAGGAGGTACGGGTGTTTTGCAGCGAGGCAGCGTTCTCGTCGTCCTCACCTTCCTCCTCGATCTGACTCTCACCCCTCACCCCGCACCCATCAGCTGGTCGAGTACACGATCAAGCGTAACCTGCTCCAGGCAGAGGGACGGTCGGTGGCCGAGACTCCAGCGTGGCGAGCGAGGTTTGATCCCAAGCAGAAGAAGTACGTGCCGTGAAACGAACGCCCGACGCCCGTGGTGCGTCGGTACGACGAGCTTTCCTCACTCATAAATGTCGCTCGTCTCTACCTCTTTGTGTGTCCAGGAAGTATTTCAGCCCCAGTATGACGGAGAATATCTGCAAAGGAGGGCCCTCGAAGTGCAATTCGAGCCTTGGGCGCTACGTACGTCGATGAACTGGTCGCTTCGCCTTCGTACTACTCACGATGGACGACTCACGTCTCACGTCTCACGTCTCACACGTGTCACTCGTTTTGCTCTCTGCTTTCTGCTCTCTTTCAGCCGTACGACAGTTACGAGAGGGGCCCCAACGGGGAGTCGATCCTACGCATCGGCTATCCCAAGGGCGCTTGGAGCCCTGGTGGCCGGAAGTCTGGGGGAATATTGTTCTTCGCGTACCCGTACAAGCGCGATACAATCACCAAGGACAACCCGTTTTCGACTCAGGGGGCGACCTTGGAGTACGACGTGAAGCTGGACCCGAACTTTGAGTGTGTGAAGGGAGGGAAACTTCCTGGCCTGGCGGGTGGACGGAGCAACGGCCGTGGGTGCGGTGGTGGCAACGACCCAGCCCAGTGTTTCTCGGTTCGGATGATGTGGCGGAGGCAATGCAACGGAGAGCTGGTGAGTCGTCGTTCTTCTTTCTCATCCTCATCGTCCTCGTCTATGGTGGCATCGTCGACGGTGCCCTCTCGCCCTCTCGCCCTCTCGCCCCTCCGCTTACCCCCAGTCGCACGCAACGATGATAACAGTACATCTACGCCCCGCGTAACAAGCAAACAAAGGGATTCTGCTCGAAGTACAGGGATTGCGAAAACGCCGAGCGGTACCCGTGCAACTTCTGCAACAAGGACAAGGGCGTGAGCTTTGCACGCGGAGTCTTCAAGTGGGTATTGAACTCGACCGAAATGCGCTCAATTGCCCTCCCGATCGCCCCGACGCTCTCGCTCTCGCTCTCGCTCTCACTCGCGCTACGCGCTTCGTCGTTCCCTCCTCCTTCTCGTTCGCCAGGTTTGTCCCCGGCAAGTGGCACAACATCAAGCTCTCCATGGTGCTCAACGACCCTGGCAAGACCAACGGATACGTCGAGCTGCGCGTTGACGGCCGACTCGTCACCAGCTTCGATAACATGGTCTGGCGCCAGAACAGGAAGGTCAACATCGAGGCGATCGACGTCGCCAGCTGGTTCGGAGGCTCGGACGCAACCTGGGCGCCGTCAAGGGACACTTACAGCCTCATCAAGAACATGCGCGCCTATCGCACCGGCTCTCCTACCTACAGCAAGCTGTCCGGTGGCCGCGTTGCCCCGCTCTCCGAGGAGGACGTGACGTCCGAGACGGTGACCGAGTACGAGGACATCTACGCCGACATCACCGAGGAGGCGTACGATGACGATTTCTAATCTCGCACTACTATTCTATATTCGTAATCGCATCGCATCGCATCGCATACTTGCCTGTTGTTAGGCCATCGATCGATGCCACGTCGACGCCCCCCAGCTTCTGGGCGCGTCCAGCAACATATGAAATAGCACATAGCAATTCGTATACATCTCTCCCTTCTCATTAAAACAGCAAAGAAGGTTACTTGATCATGATCAGGGCGACACACACGGCCTGGACGCTCGCCGTCGTCCTCGCGGTGGCAATCTTTGGTCCCAATTACACACAAGCCCAGAAAAACTCGTCAAGCAGGGTCATGATTGACGGGGGCCGCTACGTACCCTCGTGGAGAGGAAGGCTTGACACCGTCTATGGATTCTCGTACTTCACGCCCAGGTAAGTCGTCCTCCCTCGGCGACCCCGTCGACTCGCCTTTTGCCACCCCCGATCCCCCTCGCACAACCCCGCACAGCCACTCACCGTCGCCTCGTCCTCTCTCCAATCCACCCAGTATGATCCAGAACTCATGTCAGACGAAAAAAGGACAGCAATGCAGCCTGATTCCCGGGGAATCGTACGTGTCGAGCGCTCGCTCGCTGACGTCACGTCGTCCGCTCACTCACTCGCTCGCTCGCTCGCACTCACGACCCGTCACCAGGTATCCGTACCAGTCATTCGGGATTGGCAACTTTCTTGATGACAATCCGAGCCAGCCGGTGCTCACAGTAAAGTATCCGGCGGGCTCGTGGAGCCCGGGGTCGCCCAAGCCCGGCGGCGTCCTGAACTACGCCTTCCCGACGAAGACAAACCCCTTTGAGAAGACCTACCCGGTATCAAACGAAGGCGCCACGCTCGAATACGACGTTTATATTCCCGACAACTTCGAATTCGTGAAAGGCGGCAAGCTCCCCGGATTGATGGGAGGCGCCTCGAACGGCATCGGATGCGGCGGAGGCAACAGGAACTTTGACTGTTTTTCGTACCGGATCATGTGGCGACGGGACGGCTATGGAGAGGCGTACGTGTACGCACCCTTCCCCTCTTTCGACCCAGGATTCTGCAGCGATTTGCCCCCGTGTGATACGAGGCAGACGAGCGTGCCCTGCAACCACTGCCAGGGCGATTCCGGGTACTCGATCGGCCGGGCGACGTTCCAGTTCCCGCGCGGCCAGTGGACCAGGCTGAAGCTTCAGATGCGACTCAACACGCCTGGCGTTGCCAATGGCATTCTCAGGCTGTCTGTCAACGGCAACGTCGTGATCGACCGAGGGAACATGGTGTGGAGGACGGACCCGAGCGTGAACATCGAAGGCGTGAATATCGCGTCGTGGTTCGGCGGTAGCAACGATAGTTGGTCTCCTAGCACCGACCAGGAATTGAAGATGAAGAACTTCCGGATGTTCTACGACGGCGTCTACGAGCAAGCGGCCAGGGCGGCGACGACCTCCGGGTCGGGCCGACAGACCCTGGTCGAGATGGCCATCGAGGAGGGTGTCTAGTCGACGACGAGACGCACTCGCACCAATACTACTTCTGCAATCTACCCAAGTTAAGTCGGTCTCCCTCCTTGATCGAAGGTCTGATGATGATCATCAGATGTGTAGCGGACCACACGATGGTGGTGGCCTCGATGATCCACGACACGACGATCCACCACCGCAGTGATATTTTTAAAGATCCAGATAGCTACATACGATGGCGATGGCAATGATCGTGACCGCGAGGAGCACCCGCGCAGCGATTGCGTGCAAGGCTATGAATTCTTCTCCGTCGAAAAACCTCGCTGCTTCGGCCAATCGGCGGGCCGCGATGCTCGGATTGGTTGGAGGAGTGTCTCTGATCGCTGTGCCGGGCGCGAAGGCGCTGATCCCGGATGACGACGACGAGGAGATGGTGATGAAGGCCCGCCAGAACAGGAAGAGCAAGCTCGCAGGGGAGCGGCAGGCGGAGAAGGAGTTCACGAGGTCCGAGGGGTTTGTTGATAAGAACTCCAAGAAAAACCTGGCCACCGTGCAGCTCGCGGTGAACGCCCTGGCCAAGGTGGGTAACGCGCTCGCCAACGGATCGGTCGGCGACGCGAGCGCCGCCGCTCGTGAGATCGACGCCGGCGTCGGCGACGCGTTGAAGGCGCTGTCGATCAACGCGAGCGCGTCGAGCGCCGCGGCGACGACGACTGCCGAGCTCAACGCGCTCTTGGGCGCGCTGAACAGCGGCGATCTGGCGGCGGCCAAGAAAGAATACGTCGATACGGTGGTCGCGCTCACGGAGTTCACGCTTAAGGCCCAAATTGACCTGATTGGGGTCTGATTGCTGCTGTTCATCGTTATTATTAGATAGGGATGTTACTATTCATTCTCGAACTCGAACTCGAGCGAAGCGCGCAGCGCGAGTGAGAGTCGGGGCGTGCGAGCGCACGCTGGTCAAGATCGTCACTCGATATCGTCCCTGGCAAAGTTGCCACTGCGATAGTCAAAGAACGCCTGGTTAATCTCATCCAGAGTGTTCATTACGAATGGACCGTGCTGGACGACGGGCTCGTTGATCGGCTCGCCGGCGACGACCAAACACCTCAATCCGTCCGCCCCAGCCTCGATCGACAGCTCCTGCTCGGCGGATTCCTTTTCCCCTACGACGTACGCCGTCTCGGGCTCGGCCTCCGCGTCCCCGACCGTGCCGTTGCCGGCGTACACGTAGACGAAACAGTTATAGCCTTTCTCCAGTCCTGTCGAAAACCTGCCTCTCTGGTTGAGAACGACGTCGAGGAGGAGGACCTTGTGCGAGTGATGAACCTGGATGGGCCCGACGGCGCCGTTCCACTCGCCTGCGAGCACGCGCACCGTTCCATTGCCATCGTTGTGAATGGCGGGTACTGCGTCGGCCTGGATATCTTGGTAGCGCGGTTTCCCCATCTTGTGCGCCGCCGGGAGGTTGACCCACAGTTGGAATCCATGGAGCAGCTCGCTCGGGTCCTCGGCGACTGGGTGCTCGCTGTGGATGATGCCACGCGCCGCCTCCATCCACTGCACGCCGCCCCCTCTGATGATGCCACTATTCCCGATCGAATCGCGGTGCTCCATCCGCCCAGCGAGCATGATCGTGCACGTCGCCATCCCCCTGTGGGGGTGGTCTGGGAAGCCAGCCGACGCCTTCCCCGCGGGCAGCTTGAGCTCGTCCAGCATCAGGAACGGATCCACCCGCACGCCGGCGCCGATCGTGCGGCCTGTTGATCGCGGCGTGGTGAGTGAAGACGACGGTGAGCCTCACCGTTACTCGGAGTAAGCGGAGGATGAGGATGAGCTGAGCGTCGTAGGGTGACGCTCAGCTCAAGTAGTACTACTCGCACTCACATATTTGTACGCCAGCACCTTCTAGCATGTGCTGCCCCCGAACAGCCAACTTGATGGCCGCTGGTGCGGTCATGATTTTTTTTGTCTATACGAATCGAGTCGATGGGACACGACGACGCGGGGGGGAGCTTCCCGTTCTTCACGGCAGAGTTCCTGAGTGATGGCGCGGACGTGGACGAGCGGGAGAGGGGCGAGGCAGCGAGAGGCCCGAGGTCGCGGACGTCGTTGGGCGGGATGATCCAGCCACTCGAGCTCCAAGACCTCGACAACGCGCACAGCCTCGACCGCGGAGACGCGGGGCCAGTCACAGAAGTCAGAGCTCGGAAAGAGAAGCTCGCCGCGTGCTCCAAGCAGGCCAGTAGGATCGCGGCGGGCCTCTTCGTGGGCGGCGACGTGGCAGCGAAGGACGTCAACATCCTCCAGGCGTCGGAGATCTCGCACGTGGTCAACTGCGTGGGGCAGCTGTACGACAGCTATCACGAGGACGTGGGCATCAGGTATCTTACGCTCTACTTGAACGACAGCCCGAAGGAAGACATCCTTGCTGTGCTGTTCGACGCGTTCTCCTTCATCGACGAGGCGAGGAGCAACGGCGGCAACGTCTTTGTCCACTGCAGTCAGGGCGTGTCGAGGTCGATGTCGCTCGCCATCGCCTATCGCATGTGGAAGGAGACGAAGAGCTACGAAGAGGTGTTTGCGGATGCCAAGACGCTGCGATCGGTGGCGAATCCGAACATCGGCTTTGTCTTTCAGTTGATGCAGTGGTGGAAGCGGCGGCGGGACTCGTCGAGCGCCAACCTCTACCGGATCGCGCCGCAGTCAGTCATGAACCCAAAGTATCTGGTGCCGCGATGGGTCAACTCAGGCCTCGAGGCAAAGCGGGGGGTCGAGCCGAGCCTGGACCCCCGGGGCGCGTTCGTCCTGCACAAGGGCGACACGGCGTACATCTGGAGGGGCAGCGAGCTCGTGTCGGAGGCGTTCATCGACGCCGCCAAGCGCTTCGTGACTTTGCTCGAGCGGTACGAGCGGGACGGCGACAGCGGGCGGACGCCGATCGAGGTGGTGGAGGTGACGGAAGGCGACGAGGATGACGAGTCCTACTGCGCCTTCCTGTCGCTGGTGGAGACCTGCCTGCCGTCTGCGACCAAGACCGCGCGGTGCCCGACCTTCGACGCAGACTTTGACATATGGGCCGATGCACATGCCCAGAACGCTTCGGACAGTTCCAGGAGCCGCAAGACGCCCCGGCGGAGCAGCTGCAGCGACGCGGCCGACTCTGGCATGGGCGGCGAAGGGCGACGAACGAAACGGGCAGCGTGACGTGATCAATCAAATCTTCTATTTTTCATGAAAGATGATGACGACGATCATGACGACGATCATGATGACGATCAACAACACTGCCTCCTAGAGAGGAGGGATCTTCCCGCGGGACCATCCTCGTGTGCTCCGGGATCGCTCTAGAACCCATGAATTTTTATGTTGTCCTTCTTGGCAAGCTTGTTCTCCACCACAAACGTCGACACGTTCTTCCTCTGGTCTCCCTGCAGCTGCAACACCTTGCCGTTCTCTTCGTCTTCCACGACGCACCCGTTGCAGCAATACTCCTTCTTCAGCGCCTTCAGAATCTTCTTCAGGTCGAACTCCTTCGGCAAACCCTGCACGGTCGTCAAAGACTTCTTCCCGTTGCGTTGTTGCACCCTGATATGCACGGCTTCGGCCTTCGCATCCGTCTTCTTGGCGACCTTCCCGTCGTCAAAGCCGTCGTCAAACCCGCCGAGCGTCGGTCCAGTTGGCAAAGAGAATCCTCCGAGATCAGCAGCTGACATACCTGTGGGAGGAGTGACGAGTGAGCGAGTGCGTGACGAGCGACGAGCGACGAGCGACGTGCGACGAGCGAGGCCACGGGAACAACACGCACGAAGGTTGATTTTCGGATTCGAGTGGGCTATTGGATGCCTAGGTGATTTTCGTGAAGAGAGAGCGTTTAATGACAGTGCTCCGACAGGACTGTCATAAGAGAGTCGAACGTGTCATATACGGAGTGAGCGCGTCGTCGTGCACAGCGAGCGAGCCACACAGTCGAATTGTTCGATTTCAGAAAATCCCAGCAGCCCAAAACGGCCCTGGCTCCTCCCCACGCCACCGGCACCGGACATGAGAGTAGATAGATGATAGACAGATGAAGACAAGACAGTCTCGTCGTCGTATACGTACCGGTAGGGTAGAGAATGCGAATGCGGCACCTAGGGGCGACACCGCGGTTCTTCGCGGTGACAAAGCCCGTCGATCCTCACTCGAAATTGCGACGGGCTTTGTCCATCCAGCACGCAGAACAGCGAATAGACCACACGTTTCACCGTGCAGCGTCCCCAAGGAGTCGACGCGGGGCGAACGAGACGCGGAGGCAAACAGAATTCCTCCTCGGATCGTCAAGAATCGTGCCGTTTCAGCCGTTTCGGGACTTGACTTGGCAGTCGTGCACTAAGACGATCGATATATAGACTGTAGCACAAGTATGCCGCTCCGCTTGGACCCTCAGCGAGTGTACGTCGAGAAAATACGCTTCGATCCGACGCCTCAGCAGCGACCCGTCGCTGCTGGGGCGATCGAATACCCCCACCTCGCCCGTGTCGAGCGTTGGGTGGGTGGGATCACTCCTCTCCTCACGGCCCCTCCTCACGGCCCCTCCTCACGGCCCCTCCTCACGCCCGACACGACAGGTTCTCGCAACGGAGCGAGCGTATCAAGGGGATCGATCTCCATCCGACGGAGCCGTGGGTAGCTGCGTCGTTGTACTCCGGGCACGTGTGCATCTGGAACTATGAGACGTCGACGCTCGTGAACTCGTTCGAGGCGACCGAGCTCCCGGTCCGGACGGTCAAGTTCATCCCGAGGAAGCAGTGGTTGGTGTGTGGGGCGGACGATATGACGATCCGGGTGTACAACTATAACACCATGGAGAAGGTGGTGCAGTTCGAGGCGCACCAGGACTACATTCGCCACGTGGCGGTCCACCCGACGCTGCCGCTGGTCATCTCGTGCTCGGACGACATGACGATCAAGCTGTGGGACTGGGACAAGGATTGGATGTGCACGCAGCTGTTCGAGGGGCATGGACACTACGTGATGCACGTGGCTTTCAACCCTAAGGACACCAACACGTTCGCGTCGGCGAGCTTGGACAGGACCGTCAAGGTGTGGAGCCTGGGGTCGCCGGTGCCCAACTTCACGCTCGAGGGCCACGAGCGCGGCGTGAACTGTGTCGATTACTACGTGGGCGGGGACAAGCCCTACCTGGTGAGTGGGGCGGACGACAGCCTGGTGAAGATCTGGGACTACCAGACCAAGGCGTGCATCCAGACGCTCGACGGGCACTCGCACAACGTCTCTTGCGTCAAGTTCCACACAGAGCTGCCGCTGATTCTGACTGGATCCGAGGACGGAACGCTGAAGATGTGGCACTCGACGACGTACAGGCTCGAGAGCAGCCTGAACTACGGGATGGAGCGCACGTGGGCCATCGCCACCGCGAGGGGGTCCAACGCGGTGGCCATCGGGTACGACGAGGGGTGCGTGATGATCACCATGGGGAGGGAGGACCCGCTCGTGTCCATGGACGCCTCGGGCAAAGTGATATGGGCCAGGCATAACGAGATCCAGACGGTCAACATCAAGGCGCTCGGGGACGACGTCGGCGCGACCGAGGACGGTGAGCGGCTGCCGCTGGCCATCAAGGACCTCGGAAACTCGGACGTCTACCCGCAGAGCTTGCAGCACTCGCCCAATGGGCGTTTCGTGGCCGTCTGCGGAGACGGCGAGTACGTGGTCTACACGGCGCTGGCATGGAGGAACAAGGCCTACGGGTCGGCGCTCGAGTTCGCGTGGGGGCCCGACTCCAACTGCTACGCCACCAGGGAGAGCTCCAGCACGCTGAAGATATACAAGAACTTCAAAGAGGCCTTCCCGATCAAGGTTCCGTTCAACATCACGGGCATCCACGGGGGTGCGCTGCTCGGCGTGCGGACCAAGGACTTCATCATGTTCCTGGACTGGCAGACGGGCGAGACCATCCGCCGCATCGACGTGACCGTCAAGACTGTCTATTGGTCCGAGTCGGGATCGTCCGTGGCCATCGTCTCGGACGAGGCGGTCTACCTGCTGTCCTTCCAGCAGGACGTGGTCGACGCGGTGTTCGAGAGCGGCGAGGAGATCGACGAGGAGGAGGGCATCGAGGCCGCCTTCGAGCTCCAGGCCGAGATCCCCGAGGTGATCAAGTCGGCCATCTGGGTGGGCGACTGCTTCATCTACAACAACGCGTCGTGGAGGCTCAACTACTGCATCGGCGGCGAGACGACCACCCTGCAGCATCTCGACCGGCCGATGTACCTGCTCGGATACATGGCGGCCCAGTCTCGTGTGTTCCTCGTGGACCGTGACTTTGGCGTGACGTCGTTCAGCCTCCTGTTGTCCATCGTCGAGTACAAGACGCTCATCTTGCGGGGCGACTTTGAGACCGCCGACATGGTCCTCGAGTCGGTGCCGGACCAGTACCACAACGACCTGGCCAAGTTCCTCGAGGTCAAGGGCGAGATCGAGCGTGCCTTGCAGCTCGCGACGGACGACGACTACAAGTTCGATCTGACCATCGCCATGGGCGACCTGCAGCAGGCGTCGGAGCTCGCCTCCAAGACGGACAGCGAGGCCAAGTGGAGGCAACTGGGCGAGCTGGCGTTCTCCGCCGGCGATATGGCCCTGTCTGAGTCGTGCTTCAACAAGAGCGCAGACTGGAGCGGCCTCCTCATGCTCTACTCCGCCCAGGGCAACGCCGAGGGAATCAAGGGCCTGTCGCAGTCTGCGCACGAGCACGGCAAGGAGAACATCGCCTTCACGTGCAAGTTCATGATGGGAGACGTGCAAGGGTGCGTCGATCTGCTCATCGAGTGCGGCAGGCTGCCCGAGGCGGCCTTCTTTGCCAGGACCTACTGCCCGTCCCGAGTGACGGACATCGTGGGCATGTGGCAGTCGGACCTGATGAAGGTCAACCCCAAGGCAGCCGAGTCGCTCGCCAACCCTGACGAATACCCGAACCTGTTCCCCGGATGGCAAGAGGCCCTCGAGAAGGAGCGGAGTCTGGCGGGCGGCGCAGGTGCTGGCTCGCCAGACACCGTCTTTGCCAGCATGTCGCTGGAGGACAAGGCCGGCGATGTCGCGCCTCCGCCAGTTGCATTTGGTGCCTCGTATGGCAGCAGGGACAACGAGGCCTATGTCGAGGAGGAGGAGGCGCTGGAGGGGGAGCTCGAGGAGGAGTTGGAGGCAGAGGTCGAGGCATTCGCAGAGGAGGGAGAGGAGGAGGACGCGGTTGCGGACGCCCAGGAGCCGGAGGAGGACATCTTTGGGGGCGCGGAGCCGTCGGTGGCGGTCGAGGAGGAGGAGTTCCCGCCCCCGCCGGTCGTCCCCGTCCGCGGGTTCATCCCCGACGAAGACATGGCCTTGCCGGAGCCCGCGCCCTTCCTGGAGCCTGCGCCTGCGCCGACGCCTGCCGTCTCGGCTCCCGAGCCCTCCCCAGAGCCTGATGAGGCCGTCGACGACGTGGACGACGTGGACGACGTGGACGACGACGACGACGACTTGGAGCTCACGAAAGAAGAAGAGGCGCTCCTAGAGGCCGAGCTGGACGGCGAAGATATCGACCTGGACGACGACTGGGGCGACGAATTCTAGTCCTATTCCGCTTTGACAACTAACAACAAACATCAACTACAAAAATCACGTGCTCGCCGCCTCGCACGCGTGGAGCGACCCGGTGACGAGGATGACCGAGGGAGCCGCCTCGCTGGCGGCCTCGCCGCTCAGCTCGTGCCTTGCTTTCGCCAACGCGCTCTGCACGTTTGCCTGAATCAGTTCGCGACACCGCCACGTCCTGTCGATGTCCCGATTCTTCATCTTGGCCACTTGCCAAGCCCCGACGAGCGCCCCGGGCCCCGCTGTCCTCGACCGGCCCCCGGCGATGGGCGTCTCTGTGAACACCACCACGTTCGGCCGCGCCTTTTGAATCTCGGAGCAGAACCCTTCATGGTCTTTGTCCGACGCCATGGCAATCACCACGGCCAGCTTGGAGTCCGGGAAGAGCTGCCGGACGGTCTCTGCCGCGCACCGGGCAGAGTCTCTGGTGTGCGCACCATCCACCACAGTCAGCACCCGCTTCGACTCGGGCCCATCGCCACCCTCACCGTCACCCTCACCGTCACCCTCACCGTCACCCTCACCGCCACCCTCACTGCCACCGAGCCGCACGTCATCAATCACCTGGAATCGCCCGGGCAACGTCGCCCGTCCCATCCCCGCCACGATCGACGCCTTGGAGATCCGATCGTATCCCGAATCGTTCTTGAGCGCCATCGCCGACGCGATCGCCGTCGCCGCGTTCGACGCCTGGTGCTTGCCCACCAACGAGAGCTGCACGTCAAACTCCCACGGCTCGCCCGCCTCCGGATCTCCGTTTCCGGTCGCTCCGTCTCCGAAGGTCGCGCCCGCCAGCTCGGCCGGCACCCTGAACGTCACCCCGTTTTGTACCCTCGTCTGGCACCCCTCATTGCCTTCCCTCCCCTCCCCGACCGACACCACCGCGCCCTCCTCCACGTGAAAATCCACCACCGCCTCCACCCGGTACGTCTTCACCCGCTTTTCACTCGCCTCCAACAGCAGCACCGCCTCCGCCGCCGCCACCCCCTGCCGCCCCACCACCCCCACCTTCCCCTCCTTGAACACCCCGGACTTTGCCCTCGCAATCTCTTCTATACTCCCACCCAATGCCCCCACATGCTCCATACCCACCCCCGTCACCACGCCCAGATCCAACGCGCCCGCATCCAGCACATTTGTCGCATCCCGCGCCGCCCCCAAACCCGCCTCCAGAATCGCCACATCCACCCCCGCATCGCGAAAAAACTTGAACGCGCCCGCCGTCACCACTTCAAAGTAACTCGGCCGCAACCCACCCGCCTCCATCCCCGCCTTCACCGCCGCCAGCACCCCCTCCACTTCCGCCTCTGTCGCCTCCTGCCCCCCAACCCGAAACATCTCCCCCAAAGAACGCACACTCGGACTCGTGTACGCACCCACCCGATACCCACTCTCCATCAAAATACGCTCCAAAAACGCCACCGTCGACCCCTTCCCTTTCGTTCCAGCCACGTGAACCGTGCGCAGACCCTTGTGCGGCGACCCTGCGTGAGTGGCAGTCGGTGGCAGTCGGTGGCAGTCGGTGGCGTGAGTGGCAGTCGTGTAGTATTCGACTCGTGTATACGACAGACGTACCGATCGCATCCAGCAATTGGTGCATCACATCCTGCCAGATGGGGTGAACGAACGAACGAACGAGCGAGCGAGCGAGAGCGTGAGCGTCGAGACCCCACCCAAATAGTAGGGAGCGACCGACGACCAGACGCCACCGTCTCCTCCTTCTTGTTGTCTCGTCCCTGTCTGTGACCGAAACATCGTGTCACACAGACACACACAGACACACAGACAACGCCACGTACCAGGTCCCACCCGTTGTTCGAATCCACTGCAGCATTTCCGTCCGGCACGCCTTCCTTCTCGTAATTCGTAAGCTCATTCAGCCAGCCCGCGTGTCTGTGACGAGTACAGACAAGGTTCCACGCAGATGTGTACGTCTGTGCCCGTAATCGTGTACGAATAGACCGCATTTTCTGGTGTCCGAATTTCGAACTTCGAAACCGATTTCGAACCGAAACGAAGCGATGATTCCGAAGCGGACGACGCAACTCACGCTTGGTCAGACCATGCAGCGGTTTCGACTGAGTGGACACGCGATACTTGTCGCAGGGGAGGAACGGGGCACGGAATCAACGCGGGGACCCTTGGTGGCACGGAATCAAGATCAAGGGGATGATTTCCATCGAAAGCAGGCGACACCAGCAACACCATTCCAGAAGCAGCTCTTCTCTATTCAGCAGGCGCATCCTGACTTGGTGTTGTTCGTACGGTGGGTTATTGACCTCCGACCGCAGCGCGCGCGCTGACTCTCACCCTCACCCTCACTCACTCACTCACTCTCACTCACTCACTCACTCACTCGCGCTACGCGCTTCGTTTGTTGGTCAGGGTCGGGTCGTTCTATGAGCTGTATGGTGCCGATGCGGACGTCGGTGTGCAGGCGGGTATTGACCTCGACCGACTCTTCACTGTCACTGTCACTGTCACTCTTCACTCTGCACTCTCACTCGCGCGTCGTCCGTTCGCCAGGTTGGGCTGCGGCTGATGGGTCGGGGGGATCTGAACAAGGTTCACCGGGCGGGCTGTCGGGCGCAGTCGTTTCTTTTCTGGGCTGGCAAGGTGATTTCGCTCGGACGCAGCGTGGGGCGGGTGGAGGAACTGGTGGGCGGGACGGGGACGACGAAAGGGAAGCAGCGTGCGCTGTTGCAGGTGTACACCCCCGGCACGTTTGGACTGTATAGTGAGGAGTTTGACGTGTTGGAGGACGGTGGCGTGCGTGCTTCGACGGCGTTTATGGCGCTGTGCGAGGATGGGACGACGACCGGGCTGCTGGCTGGGGTCTGCGTAGATCTCATGACCGGCGGCTTGCATGTCGCGGCGTGGCAGGAGACTGAGCCGGAACGGAGTGTATTGCAAGGGGTGGTGGAGGGGTGGGGGGTGCAGGAGATCGTAGTGGAGGGCGATGGGAGCGGCCTGTCGGTGGACACACGCCGCGCCGTCGGGCGCCTTTGGCGAGGGCTGGACGGCGGGCGCGAGGCGAGGTGCGGCGTGCGGTACGTGCGCGGGAAGAAGGCAATAGAAGATCCGGACGACGGTATGGAGGCACTGGCCCGGAAGATGGTCGCGGAGAGCTCGATCGTGTTCGGGGCTGGTGGTCGCGGCGTGCTCGATTCGAACGATACGAACGATCCGTACAGGGAGCTCGGCGTGGCAGCGGTGGTCGTGGCGCTGCGGTTCATGAGGGACACGAGGGTGATCGTGGGGATGGCCGGGAGAATGCGCGTGCTGGGGATGGACGTGTCGTCGCCGTCGTCGCCCGTCGCGTCGTGCATGGCGCTCAGTGGTTCGACGCTTCGCCACCTGGAGATCTTCGAGGGGGCATCGTTACATGGGTTTCTGTGTTCCTACGTATCGACAGCGATGGGTCGACGCACTTTGACGCGTTGGCTGCGCAGGCCGCTGCTCGACGTGGACGAGATCGAGCGGCGGCTCGATGTCGTGGACGCGCTCAGGTCGAGGCCGGCTCGGGTGCTGGAGGAGGCGCTGGTGCGGCTCCATGATATCGAGAAGAAAATGCCGGTGGTGGCCCAGCAGCTTTCGACGCTCAATTTGGAGGATGCGAACGAGTGCCTGATGACGCTGGCCGGGGGAGCTGCCGACGTGGCCGCCGGCGTGGCCGTGGCAGACGCCGACCACAGCCGGGAGCGGATCGTCACGTGGGGACAGGTGAAAAACTTCGCCTGCGTCGTTCACGATGTCCTCTTCTTTGCGAAGGAGTACATCGCGTGGTTCACCACGTCGTTTGCGGCCTCCGAGGACCTCTCCCCGGTGCTGCACAGGATCCACGACAATGCCGTGGCGGCCCACGACGTCTGCCTGCCGATCGCAGGGAGCATTCCCTTGGCATCAGCGTCGTCTAACGACGCCAACCCGCTGGTGCTCCCGACCGGCGTGTGGGCGTCGATCGACCAGCGCCGCGCGGCCGTCGAGGCGTGCGAGGCGGAGCTGGCGTCGCACGGAGAGCGCTTGGTTCGCATGGTGGTCGATACCTGCCGCGGCAATATTGCGGGCAAGACCGCCAACGCCACGCTCCGGAAGATCCACGTCGCGGGCTCGGACGAGGCAGTTGGCATCCGCTGCCCGCCGGCCGTCGAGGGGGCCATGGCCCAGGGGTGCCCGCAGTGGGCCCCGACCGAGCGCTCCAGGAGTGCCCTTGTGTACAAAGAAGTGAGACTGACCGAGCTCGGCGCGGAGCTGGCGGCGGCGCAGCGCGTCTACAACCTGGAGGTCAACGCGGCGATGAGCGTGCTCTTCAATCTGTACCTGGACGAGTACGGCACGATGCTCCGATTCTGCCAGAGTATCGGCGAGGTGGACGCACTGATGGCGTTCGCCAAGCTCGGGGACGATGCCGGATCGTTTCCGGGGGGTGGGTTGACTCGGCCGCGGTTCGACCGGCTCCCGACGGACCCCTCGACCCACTCGTCTTTCTCGTCTCAGCGCGGCCCTCGCCTCTATTTGCACGAAGCGTGGAACCCGCAGCTGCTGACTCACGCCAAGCCGGCCGACATCGTCCTCAACACGATCAGCGTCGGCGGCAGCTCGCCCAACTCGGCCATCATCTCGGGCGCGAACAGCGGGGGCAAGACGAGCGTGCTGAAGACAGCAGCCATCGCGACCATCATGGCTCAGATCGGCTGCTTCGTGCCGTGCAACGAGGGTCGGATCACCCCGGTGAACAGGTAGGTTGTTGTCCGGCTCGGTTGCTGTCCGGCTCGACCGCAGAGCCCGCGCAGACGCTCGTCCGACGACCTGCTCACTTGCGTCCAACACCGCCCTCGCCCTCGCCCTCGAACGAGGCGCACAGGATCCTGACGCGCCTCGGCGCGCGAGACCGGCTCTCGGCCGGAGAGAGCACGTTCGCCATCGAGATGAAGGAAACATCGGCGATCCTCGCGCAGGTGGACGCCAACTCGCTCGCCGTCATCGACGAGCTGGGACGCGGGACGTCGCCCAAGGAGGGTGGGTAGGTTGAACTCGACCAACGTGCGCTCACACGCCCCGACTCTCTCACTCGCGCTACTACTACCAGGTTTGGCCATCGCGTGGGCGACGCTCAACGCGCTCGCGTCCAGGTGCAGGACCCTGCTGGCGACCCACTACCACGAGCTGAACGAGGACTTCGAGTTCGATCCTCGCGTGGCCCGGTTTCACATGCCGATCGGCCTCGGCGCCCACAGGTTCAAGCTCCGTGCCGGCCCAGAGCCCTCCATGTCGTCCGGCGGCGTGGACTGCGCTGGCTATGCCGGTGTCCCCGATGGCGTGCTCCACCGCGCGACCTCGCTGTCGAACACGATCAAGCGGCATCTGCGCGCGACGCGTCTGAGCCCCGAGCGCCGCCTCGCCAGGGCGTGCCTCGAGATGCTGCGGCCAAAGAACGCCACGTCGCTGGTCGCCCTCAAGTCGCTCCAGCAAAAGGTGGCGTTTCTCATCGGCGACGACGACGACGACGACGACGACGCCGTTTGATCAGCAGATCAACAACGACGGCGGCGGCGGGTCGGCGGGTTTTAGGCCGTCATCTCAGCAGGGACCGCCGTCCAGCCCCGGACCGTCCCATCCTCCGAAACAGATATCAGCTTGTAATCCGATATCCAAACGACCTTGCGGATTGGCGCCCGGTGACCGTACAACTGGCAGACGCACTCGCCTTCGTCGACGTCCCAGACGACCACGCTGTTGGTCTCGGAGCGCGTCGCCGCCAGGTACGTCCCGGAGGGGGAGAAGGCCACCAGGTTGAGTTTGTTGGACGCGTGCCGCAGATGCGCGATGCTCCACGCCGGGAGATCGTCGGGCAGCGATCGCCCGGGCTCCTCGAGCGAAAACGTCGCGAGCTTGACGGGGCACTCGTCGATATCCCACACGTGCACCTTGCCGTCGCTGCACGAGCATGTCAGCAGCTCGGTCCCGGCGAACTCCCCGCCCTCGACCCGGACCGTGTCCATTCCCGTCGGACAGCCCCGGAGGTCGTCGATCGCGTAGCAGGGCGCCCGGAGCCGCCCGTCGACCCAGCCCGTCTCCTTATCAAACACGTCCCACAACAGGATCCTGGCTTGCTGCTGCACGAGCTGCGCGTGAGCCGTCAGCAGATACTCTCCGTGCAACGCATAGTCCACGAACTCGCACAGCACCACGGGCCCCGACTCCCACGCAATGTCCTCCACGAGCCTGACGGGGGCGTCTTCTTTATCTTTGTCGTCCTCTTTGTCGTCCCGCCGACTGGGAATGGCCCAGAGCTTGCAGACCGCGTCTCCAGAGGCCGACGCGCACACCGTCCCATCCTTCGAAAGATCTATCGAGCTCACCAAGGACCCGTGGCCGGTCATCTCGCCGATGCACGTGGCGCCGGCGACGTCCCACAGCCGCAGCGAGCAGTCCGTCGACGACGAGATCGCCCTCGTCCCGCACGGCGTCCACCGCAACCGGTTTATCCGGTTTGCGTGCCCCTCGAGCGTCGCGACGGGCTCGAGACGGATCGGTTCGTCGCGGTCGTCGTCGCGGTCGTCGTCGCGGTCGTCGTCGCGGTCGTCGTCGCGGTCGTCGTCGCGGTCGTCGTCGCGGTCGTCGTCGTCGTCGACCAGCGTAGTCACGTCCCAGACGCGAACAGTCTTGTCGAGC
>Ga0181573_10001985_pt1 | contig 19495 bp, 13 predicted proteins | sample 101ome_25_FD_148643 | JGI IMG/M metagenome (GOLD analysis project Ga0181573, IMG submission 148643) | Coastal salt marsh microbial communities from the Groves Creek Marsh, Skidaway Island, Georgia - 101409BT metaG (spades assembly) | ecosystem: Environmental > Aquatic > Marine > Intertidal zone... | reverse complement strand
ACCCTCGCTCTCACCCTCACCCTCGCCACGCGCGTCACCATCAGAAGAAGAAGGGGACGACGTCGCCCCGACCCCCCGCACGCCACCACCGTGCCCCTCCGGATGCCTGGGCACCTTTGCCTTCTCCCGCGCCTCGCTCACGGCCCTATCCAACGCAGCCTTCGGCAACCGACTCAGGAACCCAGTGTCCACCTCATCCAGCAACTCAAACTCCTCGTCGTCCAGATCCACAGAAGAATCAGACGACGTCGACAGCGCTCCCTCCGGCAACGGAACAACCGACTGCGACGACGGGCCCTTTTTCCGTTTCTCCTTCTTGGCGGCGGCGGCAGCGGGCGCCGCTTTCGTCTTCGTCGCCGTCGTCTTCTCCGTCGCCTTCTCCGTCGCCTTCGTCGTCGTCTTCGTCTTCTTCGTCGTCTTCTTCGTCTTCTTCGTCGTCGTCTTCTTCGTCGTCGTCATACTCCGCTTGCCCGCCGACGACGGGCCCCCGACCCGACCGTTCCCCCGTTTCCCTGCGGCTCCCATGCAATACGCGCCCACGTACCCGGCGTGACTTCCGCGCCGCGACCCTGGTATCGATCGATCGATCGATCGATACGTCGAGTGTCAGTCAGCTCGAGGCGTGTTTGAATATGCGAACCAGGAGAGCGATTTTCAGCAACAAACCACACGGAGAAACAGATGGCCCCGCCCTGCTATCTGTCGTCCCGAGTCTTCGTCAGTCGTAGCCGAGGTATAGATCCATCGTCGTCGCGGTCGTCGCGGTCGTCGCGGTCGGGCGTGTTGAGGCGAGCACGAGCAGAGCCGGGCGAGAAGGAGACGGATTGGCCCGGAGCTCGGCCACCCACCACACGCGCCCAGTCCTCCTCCTCCTCCTCCTCGTCTCGGCGTACGAGTCACCGACGTACTCGGTCGTCGAAGAACGACATGCAAGTGTCCAGTGCAGAGCTGCGAGAGGAGCAGCAGCAGATGGAAGCGCAGATGGAAGCGCGGACGGGAACGAAGGGGAAGGGGAACGCCGCGCGGCGGCGAGGTGCGACGACTGCGACGACGACTGCGCTCGATAAAGTCGGCAAACTCGATACGCAACTCGATACTCAACCCGATACCAAACTCGATACGCAACTCGATACGAAATACGCGCTCGGCGCGTTCATGCGCCCCGAGCTGATCGCCATCTCGCTGGTGTACCTCGTGCAAGGCCTGCTCCGCCTGTCCTCGTTGGCCGTGTTTACCCTCTTCAAGGACGAGCTCGAGCTGGATCCGGCGACGGTGGGGCTGCTGACTGGCGTGACGGCGTTTCCGTGGTTGATCAAGCCGCTGTATGGGTTTCTGTCGGATGCGGTGCCGATCTGGGGGTACAAGCGGCGGTCGTATTTGATGTTGTGTGGGGGGCTGGGGGCGTCGAGTTGGTTGGCGGTGAGTGTGCCGGGGTTGGGTGTGGGGACGGTGGTGGGGGCGTTGATGGTGGGGAGTCTGAGTACGGCGTGTGCTGACGTGGTGGCGGATAGTATCGTGGTGGAGTTGAGTCGGGGGAGGCCGCAGAGTGAGGCGGGGAGTCTGCAGAGTTTGTGCTGGGCGAGTGTGAGCGTTGGGAGCGTGGTGAGCGCGTATTTCAGTGGGAGTCTGGTGGAGGTGTACGGGGTGCGGCCCGTGTTTCTGATCACGGCCTGTTTTCCGCTGTTGGTGGGGCTGGCGGCCACGGCGATTCCCGAGACGAGGGTCAAGAGGGAGAGAAGCAGGGGGCGGGGAGACGGGGGCGACGGAGGCGACGGAGGCGACGGAGGCGACGGAGGCGACGGAGGCGACGGGGGCGACGGAGGCGACGGAGGCGACGGAGGCGACGGAGGCGACGGAGGGAATGGAACTTCGCGCTCGTTGCCAAGACTGGACGTGTCCCCCACCGCCCTGGTCGACACGTTTGTGAACCAGGGCAAGGCTCTGTGGGGGGCGTTAAGCGACGAGTCGATTCTGTATCCGGCGATCTTCGTGTTCCTGTGGCAGGCGACGCCGTCGGCCGGAACGGCGATGCTGTTTTTCGAGACGAACCAACTGGGGTTCACGACAGAGTTCCTCGGCAGGATTCAGCTGCTTGCGTCCGTGGCGTCTCTCGTCGGCGTGGGGGTGTACAACGGGCTGCTGAAGGAGGTGGAACTGCGCAAGATTTTCCTCTGGACGGCGATCCTCGGGACGGGACTCGGCATGACCCAGCTGATGCTGATCACGGGCGTGAACCGGACGCTCGGGATCAGCGACCAGGTGTTTGCGTTGGGCGATTCGGCGCTGCTGACCGTGCTGGGGCAGGTGAGTTTCATGCCGGTGCTGGTGCTGGCGGCAAAGCTGTGTCCGAAGGGCGTGGAGGCGACGCTCTTCGCGACGCTGATGAGCCTGCTCAACGGGGGGTCGTTCCTGGGGTCGGCGCTCGGGTCGGGACTGACGGGGCTGTTCGGCGTGACGGCGGATAACTTTGACAACCTGGCGCCGCTGGTGGCCACGTGCACGCTGCTGACGCTCGCGCCTCTGCCGGCGCTGCGGCTCTTGCCGAGCAGCTTTCCGTCCGACGCCGGCGACGAGGACGAGGACGAGGCTGGTGATGGGAAGGACCTGTAAGCACGTGTCGTTTCCTCTCTCTCTCTCTATCCCACCCCACCGCACAACCATCGAAGTGTATCATCTTAACCACACGCTTCCGGCAGTCGGATCACGTATCAGACCGCCTGGTGTCATAGGATTCCACCGCACGTGCATCGAAGTTTATTTTTCGAACGCCGCCCGAGCGTCTGCAGGCCCGTTCGACCCCGTGCTTCTCAGTCTGGGTAGATCATGGTACGTGTCCGTCCTGGGCGGGCGCATCCGCGCCGCCGGCGGCGTCGCGGGGAGCGACGGGGCGAATTCCGTCCGAATCGAAAAAAAGCGCCGTTCGGTCGCTGCCCGCCTCCCTGGCGGGGCGCTCCCGTTGCCGCTCCCGCGACGCCGGCGATAGGATGCTTTGTACTCGTCGGCGGGCGCGCCGGCGCTGTGCGCGCCTCTGCGCCCCGTTCGCGGTTTCCCCTGGCCCACGCCCGCTCGCCCGCGCTCACCCGCACTTCTCGCGCTCGCCATCGTCGCAGTCCAAGTTCTGGGGAAAGAATTCCGATGATTCGGACGAGTCCGAGGACTACTCGTCCTCGGAAGAGTCCTCCTCCTCGGAGGAGTCGTCCGGATACTCGTCCGACTCGTCCGACGCCTCCAGCGACTCGTCCGACTCTGACGCCTCGGGCAAGGGCGCCTCGCGCTTCTTGATGGGGTCGTCCGATTCGGAGTCTGAGGACGAGCGCCGCGTGGTGAAGTCTGCCAAGGCCAAGGCGTCGGAGGAGCTGGTGAACATCTGCAACGAGATCCGCGGCAACATGGACGGGAACGAGTGGGCGGCCATCCAGACGCTCTGGGATAAGCTGCACAAGCAGGTGGACAAGCTTACGTCGGGGATGCTCGGGACGCCCAGGCCCTACGTCAAGATTCTCGCCGACCTGGAGGACTTTTTGAACCAGACGCTCGAGGGTACGTCGGTCGATGCCGTAGATTGTCGTCGCGATCGCGATCGCGATCGCTGTGTTTTGTCTGTCGCTGGGTTTTGGAGCGATTCGTTGGTCGATCGTTGGGGCCTCGTCCGTCGTTTGCCGCGTCGTGCAGCAAAAAAGGTCGAGCAAAAGATCCGCGGTGTTGGCAGGATTCGAACCTGCGCGGGTTGCCCCAATTGATCTTCCTTAAATCGGCCAAACGGCAGATTCGAATCAATCTCCTTAACCACTCGGACACAACACCAAGGGGTCGCAATTAATTTGGCGCCCAGGTCGGATGGAACCTCGGGGCGTTGTACTGCGATTCTACGGCCGTTCGCGTCATTTCGTCGACGCGCGCGCCGCGCTCCGTCGCCCACGTCGATCTCTCACTGCCATGCCGTCTTCGCCCGACCGCGCGCCGCTCGCGAAACCGCAGAGAAGCCAAAGCTGTCGCCGACAAACGCCAAGGCGCTCGCTCGGATGAAGCTGACGATCAAGAAGAACAACGCCGGGTTCGCCGAGCAGATCCAAGCATATAGGGACAACCCGGAGTCGCCCGAGGTGTCTTCCGAGGAAGAGGAGTCCGAGGAGAGCGATCACTCGGACGACGAGTCACTCGACTCCGAGGCGGAGGCCGAGCGACAGTTCAAGACGGCGAGGACCGGCGTGGCCGAGCGCCCCAAGGACAAAATTCTGTCTATGGCGCCGGAGGAGATCACGTACGAGATGGTGCAGAAGAAGCTCGAGGAGGTGGCCGCGGCGAGGGGACGCGTGTCGTCCCTCGACAGGCAGGACCAGGTGGAGATGCTGACGTTCCTGTTCGGGGTGGCGCACGGGGCGGCGCAGAAGATCGAAGTCTTGGTGCACAAGGTGACCGTCATCTTCGACATGAACAACCCGATGACGTCGCCGATGACGACGGCCAACTGGAAGACGTGCATGGCGAGCGTGTTCGACATGATGGCGCTGGTGGCCGCCAACCCGGCGGTGTCCCTGGCGGATAACCCGGTGGAGAACGATAGGACGGCCGAGCCGGCCGCCGACGAGGCCATCACCGTCTGGGGCAACCCGGCGGCGTTCCTGGAGCGCCTGGACGACGAGTGGACCGGGTCGCTCAAGTCCACCGACCCGCACACCAACGCGTACATGGACCGCCTCAGGGACGAGGCCGCCATCATGGCCCTGGCAGGTCTGGTGGCCGAGTACCTGGAGGGCGCCCGCGGCGACGGCGACGGCATGATCAAGGAGAAGACGGCCGGCGTGGCGCTGAGGCGGATGGACCACATCTACTACAAGACGGAAGGCGTTTACGGCGCAACCAGGAACATGGCCCTCGCCATGAAGGACGAGGCGGCCAACGCGAACGCGGAGCCCGTCGCGCCGGCCGCCGCCGGGGAGGGCGGGGACGACCTGGACGCCGGGGACGACGAGGCCAAGTCGACGCCGGCGCTGACGCTCCCGGCGTCGTTCGACCTGCCGGAGAAGGCCTCCGGGCTCATGGAAGAGCTGGCCGCCAACGTCTACACGAACGGCAACGACAACCAGAAGGGCCACGCCGTGCTCTACTCGGTGTACTACAAGTCGATCCACGACGATTTCTACGGCGCGAGGGACCAGCTGCTGATGTCGAGGATCTCCGAGCAGACCCAGCAGCTCGACATCACGATGCAGATCCTGTTCAACAGGACCACCGCCCAGCTCGGCCTGTGCGCCTTCAGGAACGGCCTGGTCAACGAGGCCTACTACTGCCTGATCGAGCTGTACGGCTCGCTCAAGGTGAAGGAGCTGCTTGCCCAGGGCATGCAGCAGAATAGGTACCAGGAGAAGACGCCCGAGCAGGAGTTGGCCGAGAAGAGGCGCCAGGTGCCGTTCCACCTGCACATCAACCTCGAGCTGCTGGAGGCCTCGTTCCTGACGTGCGCCATCCTGATGGAGGCTTCCAACATGGCCATGTACGGTGCCGTCGGCTGGAACCAGAGGCAGAGCTCCAAGCCCCTCAGGAGGCTGCTCGACATGTACGACCGGCAGACGTTCCTCGGCCCGCCCGAGAACGTCAGGGACCACATGACAGCCGCTTGCAGGGCCCTGGCCACCGGCGACTGGAAGAAGTCATTCGGATACATGTCGGCGCTTCCGTGCTGGAACCTGCTGGGGCAGTCCAAGGACGTCGTCCTGGGCCTGTTCCAGACCAAGTTCCAGGAGGAGGGCCTGCGCGCCTACCTGCTGGCCCACGCCAAGTTCTACACGTCCCTGTCCATGGAGCAGCTCTGCAAGATGTTCGAGCTGTCCGAGAGGAGGGCGCACGCCATCGTCAGCAGGATGATCGCCGACGAGTCCCTGGCCGGCAGCTTCGACCAGCCGACCAACACCGTCGTGATGAACCACGAGGAGGCCACGCGCCTCCAGAAGCTGGCCTCGCAGTTCGCCGACAAGGCGTCCGTCCTGGTCGACTACAACGAGCGGGCGCTGGCGATGCGTACCGGTGTCCTCATCACGGACGAGGACGATGAGTCGGCCCGCAAGGGCCCCGAGTCCGCCGGAAGGAGGACGCGCATGGGCGGCCGGCTGCCCGGCGGCCGGGGTCGCGGACGCGGAAGGCGCTTCAACGACCGCTCCGGCGGCTTTGTCGCAGACGCGGGCTTCAGCGGCGGCGTGTTCGGCAAGGGACGGCGCGGCGGCGGCCAGCAGCGGGACAACTCGAGCTTCATGCAGCTCGGCCGGCTCAACGGCGGGCGCGGCGGCCGTGGAGGCAGGCGGAACGACCGGAACGACCGCGCGTAGTATGATCTGTAATTCCCCCCATCGAGGGATGGGGATCCCCCCATCGAGGGTCCTCGCGAGTCGTGTTCTCCTCTCCGCTCCTCTCGTGTTCTCAGACCTCAAAACAAGATACGCTCTTTGTTTGATCCCCCATCCAATATACGGAAAACCCGTACCGAGAAAACCCACCGAGAGCGACAAAGAGTGACAAAGATGCCGAGAACTTGCGCACTCTCCCTGCTCCTCCTTCTCGCGCTGTTCGCCACCGCGTCGGCCGTCTACATTCCGTGCTCCAACAAAGTGGGCTATGGGTCCGGCTTGATGAGCTAGCGAGCTAACTCGACCGACGACGCCTCCTCTCACCCCGCACGCTCTGCGACCCCCCACCGCCGTGCAGGTTGAAGGACCCAGAGAATGACAACCCCATGGATGAGGTCTGTGTGCCCTGCAAGGTCAAAGGGTGCACTTCGTGCACGTATGACTACCGCATATGCGAGGAGTGCCCGGTCCGCACGGGCCCGGCGAACGGCGGGAAAAGCTGCAAGAGGTGTCGCAGCAAGAAGTGCGGCGTTTGCGATGAAGGATACGATAAGGGGTGCACCGGAAAGCTGGTAAGGTGCTCCCGTAAGGTCACGACGGGAATGAGCGCGAAGCGCGTGTCCTACGAAGACATTGTGCGGTACCTGCCCAAGATGTGTTTCAAGAACAAGCACTACTTCACCGGGAACGGATACACGACGACCACTGCCTACACCGTTGACAAGAAGGGTCGCTGCGTCGAGTGTCAGGACCCAGGCTGGTGGAGGCCGTTGGGTTACGGCGGCTCGAACTTTTGCTGGTTCGAGCAGGAAGCCCGAAAGGTGCTCGCGGGAGCGCTCGTGGGAGAAGGCAGCAGCTGCACCCGGAAAGACATCGAGAAGGCCAAGCTCAAGGGCCAGTGCAGCTCGGACAGTCGGTCGAGTAACGTCAGCATCACGCAGAAGTGGCTGGTCAAGTGTGGTGGCAAGAAGCTCACAGTCTACGTCGAGGCCGAGGGGGATCGTGGGGAGAAGGACTCGGTGTACGACGACTTTGAAGACGGGACCCTCCAGTGGTCGGTCGCCGCCGGATTAGACAGTCCAGGGTGGCTTGAGTAATAGGGTAGCCTTAGCGGCCCGGGGGCGACCGTCGCCCGGGGGGGTCCAGGCAGGCGGAACGATCGGCCGGACGATCGCGCATTTGTACGCATTTGTACGCATTTGTACGCATTTGTACGCATGGAATGTAACTCGAATGAGAGTAGATTCGCACCACCATCACACGCCCGCCTCTTCCAAGGCCAACCTGCTCGCGAGCGTCTCCTCCACGTGTCGTCGGGTGTTGGTCTGCCGAACGAACGAACGAACGAACGAGCACGTAGCGCGAGTGAGTGAGTGAGAGAGAGAGAGAGAGAGAGAGAGTCGGGGCGTGCGAGCTCACGGTCTGCAAAGTCAACATGCCGTCAGGGTCTCCACCGGCAGCACGAGCAGCGGGTTCTCGATCTGGGTCGCCATGTTCTCGATCGTCGCGCACATGATGGTCGTCAGCAGAACCGCGGGAACCGTCATCCAGCCCATATAGGCATAGAGTGCGAACGGCAGGCCTGAAACGTGCATAGGAGCGTGAGATGACAAGCGAGAGAGAGCAGCGGCGGCAGCAGCAGCGGCGGCAGCAATACCCACCGAGGAGGAACAAGATCACCATCCGGACTGCCACCCGCGTATACGTCAGGTACAATGGCTGCGTGGACAGTCGAATGAGCGGGGCCAGCGTGCTCATGAACGCCACGATGTTTTGCTCGATCGCCACCCGCTCAAACGTCTCGATCGGGGCGGCGACGAGGCGCTTCGAGATCATCGCTCCCAAGGCCACCGGTGGCTGCTTGCAAGATATCACGTAGCGAAGCTCCTTCGCCGTGAGCAAGTCCGCGTTGGCGTCCAGCGGGCGCGTCTCATGGCGCATGAAAGCAGCGCATGCGGGAGCCAGCGCGGCGATCAGCCGGACAATGTCCTCCGCTAGATTCTTGTCTTTCGGCCAGATCCAGGCAACGACGAGGCGGGCAGCGTTCCGCAGTTCGTTCTGCTGGTCTCCCAAGACGCACCGCGCCTCCCACCACCGAGAGTAGCTGACCTGCGTCTTGAAGACGAGGAGCAGGGACAGCGGGATGACCAGGTAGAAGTACGGCTGGAAGTATCCTTCGCTGACGAGGACCAAGCGGCCAGGTGCCTTCGTCTGGTACCTGAAGAAAGAACGAACAAAGTGAGGGGAGTCGGCGGGCAAGCGCAGGTCGAGTTCAATACAGTACAGGTCGTAGTACAGTGCAGCGAAGACTGTCAGGAGTAGGACAAAGGCGATCAAAGGGAGCTCCTGCCAGACGCTGCCCATCCAGTGCCGAGGCTGGACGAAGTCGACGAAGTAGCTGCGAGGGAGGATCAGTTTGCCAGTCAGGATCAGGATCAGGATCAGTCGCCACCGGGGTCGGGTTATTCGAGACTCGTATTGCCAGTCAGGATCAGGATCAGGATCAGTCGCCACCGGGGCCGGGTTATTAGAGACTCGTACCGAGACCAGCTCTGGTGTCTACGCCAGTCTGTGTACGCCCAACACCCGCCCGAGTCCTCGTACTCGGCCTCCAGCGCCAGCGTCCTCTTCCTAATAGTCGGGTGGAGCTCCCTGTTCAGCCAATCTCCGGCCCTTGGCGGAATCTCCTGCGCCTCCAGCGCTTCTTCGACCGAGGCCATGGTGAGCGTGCGATCGAATCGAGTGTCTCGATGCCCGAAAATTTTCAGTTGGGTGCCTCGGATTTCCGCACGAATCTCCGCACAAACTCAAAACCTTGTTCGATACGCCACTGCACATCACGACATGAAGGTCCGTATGCTATACGATCTATGTGCTTGACGGTCACGTGCCTTGCAAGGCAAACACAAGCGGGGTCGCCGAGACGACCATCCCGAAACCGATCGGTTTCGGGATCTCGCGAGGTCCTGAAACCCGCGACGCTCCTTCTCACCCAATATACCCGAAAACGAATATACCCGAAAACCCGAACAGTTCGAGCTCAACGACGACACTGTGCTCCTGTTGAACGGAGCGGCCATGGGATCGTATGCCGTCGAGTGCATGGCGATGCCAGGCGGCTTCTCGAGCCGATATGTTTCGGGTGCCAGGAACGACATGACGGCCGGATGGATCGGGCAGGCCTGCGCGATCACGTCGGCGCAGTCTATCATCTCCGCGACGAACGACAATTTCACTCCGCGCGCGAAGAAGGCGCTGCTCAAGGCGCACGCGGTCTGGTGGGCGACGGCCGGTGCTCGCGCGCTCTACAACAGTCGCGTGAAGGACACGCAGCCTCAGAGCTTGTACGTCAACGCCTTCGTGTGTGCTGCGCCCGTCATGGCCGGGCTGAACGCCTACTTTGGCTTCAAGGACGAGTAGCTGGCCAGGGAATCCCGCTTAAACCACCCATTGTCTGCAAGAACACAAGAACTTTGAAACAAACGCAACGACACCCGCCACCGATGTCTGCTGACCTGGCGGAAGACTTTCGTCGCATGTCGGTCGCGGGCGGCGGTCTGCATGCAGACGGGAGCGCATCTTCACGACGACAAAATTTGGGCGGAGATGGATGCACGACGTCGACGTCCGAATCGCCGGGTGCCTTTGGTGGCTTGGAGGGCATGGACGACGTGCTCGAGTCGCTCCGGGAGCTGATTGCCTGGCCCGTACGGTACAGGGATCAGGCAGCGTCGTTGGGCGTTCGCTGGCCGAAGGGCGTCCTGGTCCACGGGCCGTCGGGGGTCGGCAAGACGGCGGCGGTGCGCGCCGTGTGCGGCGAGTCTGGGGCTGACGTCTACCTGGTGACGCCTGCGTCGGTCATTGGTCAGTATATGGGAGAGTCGGAGAAGCGGTTACGAGAGGTTTTCGAGCGGGCGGAGGCGCGGTCGCGGGAGACAGGGGCGCCGGGCGTCGTCCTGATCGAAGAGGCAGACTCGCTGTTTCCCCAACGCCGGGGCGGGAGTCAGCAGGACGCGCGGCTGGTGGCGCAGCTGCTCACCCTCTTGGATGGAGCGGCAGCCAAAGCGACGGACGAGATGAAGGAAACGAGCGACAAAGACGAGGAGCGTGGCACGAAGAAGTTTCACCACGTGGCGGTGGTGGCCATCACGACGCGGCCGAACGCCGTCGACCCGGCGCTGCGGCGGCCGGGGCGCTTGGATCGGGAGATTGCGATCTCTGTGCCCGGTGTGGACGCGCGCTGTAGGATCCTGCGACGCCTGGCGAGTCGCATGAACTTGGCAGACGACGTCGAGGTCGACGTCGTCGCCGCGCGGTGCCACGGGTACACGGGGGCCGACTTGCAGAGCCTCTGCAGCGGCGCGCTGGTGGCTGCCATGACTGATGAGAAGACTCCTGAGACGACTGAGACGACTGAGACGACGAAGACTCCCGTCGTCGTCGCTCGGGCGCACTTTGACCGGGCACTCCCAACGGTCGGTGCCTCGGTCGCGCGTTCCGTGGCGGCAAAGTTCCCGCCCGCGTCGTGGGACGATGTCGGCGGACTGGAAGACGTCAAGCAGCTACTCACGCAGTACTGCGTCTGGCCCATCACCCGCGCCGAAGACTTCAAGCGCCTGGGCATCGACTTCCCCAAAGGCGTCCTGCTCCACGGCCCGCCCGGCTGCGCCAAGACCACCCTCGCCCGCGCTGCCGTCACGGCATCGGGCGCCACCTTTATTCCCCTTCTCGGAACGTCGCTGTACTCCATGTACGTCGGCGAGGGCGAGGCCGAGCTGCGCCGGGCCTTCCAGCGGGCCCGTCTATCGTCCCCGTCCGTGCTCTTTGTCGACGAGCTCGACTCCCTCGTCGGAAACAGGGGAGAATCCGGGTCGAATGCAAGCGCAGGATCGACGGACGTGTCTGCGCGCCTCCTCACGACGTTCCTGACGGAGCTCGACGGCATCGACCGTGCCTCGGGTGTGCTCATCCTCGGCACCACCAACAGACCGTTTGCCATCGACGCGGCCCTGCTCCGCCCCGGCCGTTTCGACCGGCACATCTACGTCCCGCCACCAGACGAACCCGGCCGCCTCAAAGCGCTCCAGGTGCACACCAAACACGTCCCCCTGCACCCCGACGTCGACCTGCGACGCATCGCCACGCTGACCGGGGGCTACACGGGCGCAGAGCTCCAGGCCGTCTGTCGCGAGGCCACCCTCGGCGCCCTCCGTGACCAAGGCATCGAGAACGAGCCCGAGAACGAGCGTTCGGTCGCCATGCGGAACTTCCTCCAAGCCCTCGACAGCATCCCCCCGGCCCACACCGCCGAAGAACTCGAGGCCTACCGAACAGCCATGCCGTAGGCTGGCTACGTCTCGTCTCGTCACGTTACATGTATCATTCCCATTGTCAACTACTCGCCGCCGCCCTGTTGCTGCTCGCGCATCATCTGCGCTTTCATCTCCGCCACCGCCTGGTGGTCCGAGTGCACGCTATCGATCAACCCAGAGATCTCCCGGCCGTAATTATTCGGCACCAACGCCGCAAACGCCATATCAGGCAGCCCTTCACAGTACCGCAAGGCCGTCACCACCTCGATAATCTCGGATTGATACATCCCGCTCAGAAACGCCACGGGCTTGTTATTCACCCCCTCCTCCCACTCCTGCATGTGCACCTCCGCATCGTACACCACGCTCCCAAACGTCTCCGTCTCCACCGCACACGCCGCCTCCAACACCCGCCCCAACGACCGATCCCCCATCGACCCACGCGTGTACCCGATCAACTTCACCTCATCCGCGCCCATCTCATTCATCAACATCTTCAACGACGCAAACTCCTGCGGCGACAGACCCGCCGCCAGAATCGCCAACGGACCAAACGTCTGCTCCGTCGCACCGTCCAACCCACTCGACGCATCGTCCAGCGGCACAAAGTTCGACTTGTCGAACTTCTCGTCCAAATCGTCGGCGTCGGCGTCGGCGTCTGAGGCCGACGCGCGGAGAGGACGAGGAAGAGGACGAGGAAGAGGAGCGTGAGCCTGGGGGTATCGTCGCCGCGAGCGGGCACACTCTGGAGCCTCTCCACCCGCGAGCGTGCGGAGGCTGCCGGCGGGAAGACTGAGGGTCCTGCGATGCGGCTGCGTGGTGCTCCTCCGCGGCGGGAGGCAGCAGCGGGACCACTGCAAACGAACGTTCATGGGGGCCTGTCTCGGAGTCGGCCACGTTTGTTGTCGTCGTCGTCGTCGTCGTCGTCGTCCTCGCAGCGTCTCGACGACGATTCGCGTGCTCGCCAAGTCGTCGGTTGTTGTTGGTACTTCAAGCTACGCCTCGGCAGCTGATTCTTGTCGGCGTACGACGTGAGAGTGAGAAGCAACGAAAAAAAATTTGAACGAGTTCCGTTTTGTGCGCGAGACGCCGACCGACAACAACGCCGCGCGACTGGCGTGCACTGTACACGCCACTGGTCGCACTCGAGACGGAGAGAGAGACGAAGACAGACCGTTCCGCGGATCGCTTCGGTCCCGAGCGTCTGCTTCCTTCCCTCCCAGCACGAACCGAGCGTTCTCGGTAGCTTCAAGCTCAACCCAGAAAAGGAAAAGGGGAAAGGGAAACGATAAAGATGACCCCCTCGCCGGCGCACCTCCACCCCTACGCGGCCTTCGCCTCGTCGCTCTCGCCGGTCACCGCGAACAACCCACCGTCCTCGTCAAAGTCCCCGCTGGTCGTCGTCGGCTCTGTCAACGCCGACCTGGTCGTGCGCCTGAACCGCCTCCCTAAAAAGGGCGAGACCGTCTCCACAGTCGACAACTCGTCCATGCAGTTCTACCCCGGCGGCAAGGGCGCGAACCAGGCGGTGGCTGCCGCCAACCTGGGCCACCCGACCCAGTTTGTGGGCCAAGTCGGCCAAGACGTCTACGCGCCGCTCCTCCGGGACGCCCTTCGGTCCCGCAACATCGACACGTCCATGATCCACACGATCCCCTCCTGTTCGTCCGGCATCGCCTTCATCATGGTCCAGCCGGACGGAGAGAACTCCATCGTCATCGTCGGCGGGGCCAACACCTCGGAAGAATGGCAGATCACCGACGACGTCACGACGGCGATTCAAAGCGCCGGCGTCGTGCTCCTCCAGCGGGAGATCCCCGAGTCTGTCAACGTGATCTTCGCCAAGCTGGCCACGAGCGCCAGGGTCCCCGTCATCCTCGACGCCGGCGGCGCCGACCGGCCCCTCGGCTCAGAGATGCTGAGCAACGTCTCCATCCTGTCGCCGAACGAGACAGAGCTGGGGAGGCTGACCGGGATGAAGACAAAGACGGAGAAAGAGTGCATCGCTGCCGCACAGCAGCTGGTGCATCAGGGGGTGAACAAAGTGCTGGTCAAGTTGGGCGCAAAGGGGAGCTTGCTGGTGGATATCTACGGCAACGTGATCAGGCAGAAGGCGGAACGGGTAGACGCGAGTATGGTGGTGGATACAACCGGGGCGGGAGACTGTTTCACGGCGGCGTTCGCAGTTGCCATGTTGGAGGGCAAGAGCGACGGGGAGGCGATGCGGTTTGCGGGCAAGGCGGCGAGTCTGTGCATACAGGAGCGGGGCGCGATCCCGAGCATGCCAGCAAGAGGAGCGATGGGGGACGGGTGGTGAGGAGGAGGGGGTGTAGTATAGTAACTCTCTCGGTTTGCCACGGACATGGGACTTAACCACCACCACCTGTCACCGAAACCACCTCCCAGTACGACGACGATACCGCGTTGTCGCGTCTTCTGCGCGTATTTAATGACTCTTTATTTCATTTCAGACGGATGTCTTTCCAATTCAGGACGACCCAAGACACCATTTTCATCCGTGGCCCTCCCTGTCGAACGTAAGAAATCTCGAGTTCGATCGACACCATGACGAGATTGACGAGCGTGTTTGCGTTCATTCTGCTCTCACTGAACGTCTCCGTGCATCTTGATGTTTATGCGTTCGGTGTAGCGCAAGGCGGAATTCACGGCGAGGTCAAATGCGGTGAACTCGCGAGTTCGAGAAAAATTACACCGATCGCCCAACAGAATTACCCAACCCAACGGTACGGGTCGTACGACCCGTTCTCTGACGACGGCGAATTTGCGTACTACAAGCCCCCCACCCCCGGCAACGTCTACAAGAACACCGGCTTTGTCAAGGCCGAGGGGACGGGCCTCACGCTCAACGGTCGCCCTTACCAGTTTTCCGGGACCAACGCGTTCTACGCCGCCCTGGACTATATCATGAGCGAGGCCGAGCTCAAGCACATGATGCGGGAGCAAGCACGTGCGGGGACGTCTGTCATCAGGGTGTTCAGCTCGTTCTTCGACTCCGTTCCCCCGCCGTCGATGATGCCGGAGTACGGCGTGTTCTCCGAGTCGGCGTTGCGGCGCCTGGACCTTGTCCTCGTCGAGGCGGCCAAGCGGAACATCCGGGTCATCATCACGCTAAGCAACTATTGGAATTACCTCGGGGGCATGCAGAAGTTCGTCGACGTGGCCTACCCCAACATGGGCCTCCCCCTCGAGACGTTCTATGTCGATCCGTATATACGAGAGCAGTGGAAGAGATTCGTCTCCGTGGTCCTCGGCCGGCGCAACAGCATCACGGGGTTGGCTTACACAGACGACCCGACCATCTTCAGCTACGAGCTGGCCAACGAGCCGAGAACGTCAGAGGGATGGGACAAGGCGCGGGGCAGACTGCCGGGTGCAACGATCTGCGACTGGGTCGCCGAGATGAGCGCGTTCGTGCGGAGTCAGGACGGCAACCATCTCCTGACCATCGGGGACGAGGGCATGCGAGCCGACGTTCCCGCTCGACCGGGCGACTCGCGGGCCTGGATCAACGACGGCACGGAGGGGGTGGACTGGCTCTGCAATCTACAGTATGCCGACGTTGCAACCGTGCACCTCTATCCAGACGCGTGGGAGTTCTCGCCCGCCGAGTACCAGTGGCTCGGGCCAAACTACCTGCAGGACCGGAGGGATCTGGCGTGGGCGAGGGGCAAGCCCATCATCCTCGAGGAGTACGGCATGCGGCGTGGGTGGATGGACTCGCGCGAGACGTACTTCCGATGGGTCCAATCGCTCGTCTCCAGCCTCGGCTTTGCGGGCAGCCTGGTGTGGGCGGCGGCGCATGAACCGCGAGAGGGGTACGACTACGCGTACCACGGCTACAACGACGGTCAAGGGTATGTGTTCGGACTGTCTGGAGCAGACACCGACGGTGCCGCTTCCGTCGTGAGCTTCAACCGGGTGGTCCAGTCGAGGATCGACGCCGAGGTGCCGTGCTTGGACGTTCCACCGGACGGTCAGTGGGGCTGCAAGCAGCAGAGCGAGTGGGGCAAGTGCGTCGAGAGCGGCGGGTTCATGGGTGCCGGGGTCTGCGACTGGAGCTGCGGCAGGTGCGCGGGGGGTCCCTGAAAATTTGTCTCGTTTCCCCTCGTGTTTGTTACCTGATGATCTGAGGGGTGAGCGCCTCGGAGGCACCTTGAAGCACAGAAATTCCGGACTTTTCAAAGATGGCACCGTTCGGCAATTTCCTCTTCAGTGGCATCGTCGACCAGTCGGCCAAAGAGTCGAATCTGACTGTCGCATACACAGCTGAGCAGTCGTCGTGGGTGGGCATCCCCCCAGCGCTCGCCGGCAAGCTCCTCGACAAGATGCCACTCACGCTGCGCCTGCAGCTCTTTGCCTCTCACGCGGTGCCCGTCGGGAGCCCCTACTACCTCGCGTGGTCGGGTACAGTCTCCGAAAGCGGAAAGCTCTCTCTGTCGTCGCAACTCGGAAGGCTGCTGCCCCTGCCGGAAGGCGCGACGGTGCGTATTGATCTCGACCGACGGCCGGCTCGCTCATTCGCTCATTCGTCTGTTCGTTCTCCGCCAGGTGATGGTCACGCCGATGGAGCCTGGGTCGGTGCTCCCTGCGACGCGGGTGACGCTCGAGCCGGCGTCGTCGGACGACTGGGAGGTGGTCGAGCTGAACGCGGACGAGATCGAGGGGCGGCTGTTGGAGCAGACGGGGGTCGTGAGCGCGAACCGGGAGCTACCCATATGGGTTTCCGGACAGATGATGGCGTTGAAGGTCGCGTCGACGGAACCGGCAGCGGACGTGGTCCGGTTGGTGGCCGGGACCGAGGTCTCGATCGCGCCGCGGCCGAGGAAGGCGGCGGCTGCGGGGGGCGGGAGGAACGCCGAGGCCCTCCTCCCCGTCTACCTGCGGGTGCACCTCTCGGAGAGTGTAGAGGGCAAAACACCAAAGTCGAGCGAGACGCCGAGCGCGTTCGGCGGCGAGAACCTGAACGACGGGCCGACGATGTACCTGGCGACGAGCACGTTGGAGGGCCTCCGGGAGACGGGGCACAGGTTCCGAGCGGGGAGTATCGTGTCGGTCTGCTCTGGCGCCAAGTACAAGTCGGACATGTTGGCGCGGATCGAGGTGATGGACGGTCTGCCGCGCGGCCACGCCGTGTTCGAGGCGTCCATGGAGCCGACGCTGAAGCGGTACGCGATCCGGGAGTCTCACCGGGTGCAGGTCAAGGTGAAGAAGGGCGTGAACGAGTTTCCGCCGATGTTTCTCGACGCGTTTTCTCGGCGCGATAGCTGGATCGGCAACGGCAATGACGACGACAAGGAGGCGGCAGACAAGAAGGGGGAGATGGACGCCGACGAGGGGCACGACGGGGAGACGCTCGACAGGATGCTGGAGGTGGCGCTGCCGATTCTCAGTGCCAAATGCCGTCCCGTGCTGCAGCGTTGGAAAGCACCGCGGCGTGGCGGCATTCTGCTCGAAGGCGCGGCGGGTTCGGGAAAGACGGCGGCGGTCAACGCGCTGTGCAAAAGGCTATCCGAGGACGTCGACGTCCTCGCGGCCACCAAGTACATCGACTGCAAGAGCGTCCCGTCGGCCAAAACGTTCTCGCAGATGCTACACTTCACGATGTCGTGGGCGAAGAAGACGGCACCGGCCGTCATCGTCCTGGACAACCTGGACGTGGCGCTCACCGAGGCGGCCCAAGACGAGGCCGGCCACGACCTTCCGCACGATCCCGACGTCGTGCTGCTCGTGCGGTTCCTGGCGGAAGGAATGGATTCGGTGACGCGCGCCAGCGACGCGTGGATGGGGTGGCCGCCCGTCGTGTTTGTGGCGACGTGCCGCGACGCGACAAAGCTTCCAAAGTCGATCCGGGCCATCGGCAGGCTCGATACGCTGGTGAGGGTCACTTGTCCGGATCTCGAAGGACGTATGAAGATTATCCAGACCAAGCTCGGGCAGCGCAAGGCGACAGCCACCACGGAGGACCTGCGAGCGGTCGGCGCAGAGCTGGACGGCTTCACGGCGAGCGATATCGGCACGCTCGTGGAGCGCATCATCTCTCTCGCGTTCAAGCGGACGCTCGGGTGGGAGCACGGCGTCGAGTTCCCGCTGCGCGTCACGCTCAAGGATCTTCAAGGGGCGATCGACGGCATGGTCCCGCAATCCATGTGGGGATCCAAGACCAAGAAGAAGCTCGAGGGCGGCGTCGAGGGGTGGCAGGACGTCGGTGGTTTGCGAGACGTGAAACAGGCCCTCTCGGACATCCTCGAGCTTCCCCTGCTGCATCCTGACCTGGTCGCGTCGTGTCCGCTCCGACTTCAGACCGGCGCGTTGCTGTACGGGCTGCCCGGGAGCGGCAAGTCGCACGTGGTCGCGGCGGCGATCGCGGCCTCGGACATCCGTTGCATCGTCGTCAGCGGCCCGGAACTGCTCAACAAGTACATCGGCGCGTCCGAGGCTGCCGTCAGGGACGTCTTCCAGCGTGCCGCCGCCGCCGCGCCCTGCGTCTTGTTCTTCGACGAGATGGACGCCCTGGCGCCTCGTCGCGGCCACGACAACACGGGCGTGAGCGATCGCGTCGTCAACCAGCTGCTGACAGAGTTGGACGGCGTGGAAGGCCTGAAGGGCGTCGTCGTGATCGGCGCCACCAGCCGGCCCGACCTGATCGACCCGGCGCTGCTGCGACCCGGCCGGCTCGACAACCTGCTGTTCTGCAACTTTCCGGACGCTTCAGATCGGGTGGACATCATGCGGTGCCTGTCTAGAAAGCTTCACATGGGCCCAGACGTGGACTTGGTCGAGATTGCCAGCGATTCCGTCCTCGAGGGGTACTCGGGCGCCGACCTCGGCGCAATCCTCGCCGACGCGCAGCTCTTCGCGGCCCACGAGGCGCTCGAACTGAACGAGACATCGGGACTGGTGATCAGTCGCGACCACATCACCCGCGCTCTCGAGACGTCGAGGCCGAGCGTGTCTGAGCGCGACGCCCGACGCCTCGAGGCCGTGTACGCCAAGTTCCGCCAGGGCGGCGGCGTGGACGAAGCCGAACTCCGAGAAGGACAGAAGGTCTCGTTCGCGTGAGCGGGAAAAAGGTGACGATGATGACCAACCGATTGGTAGCAAGTTTGAAAAAGAGAGCGGGGGCACGTCGCGCCGAGGCTGGGGGCCCAGGGGGCGGAGAAGCTGGTGGGGTTCTTGCGGAGGTGGTGCGCACGTTATCTGTACGTGCGTGTAGGGTATAGGGCAACGCGTTGATCTGACTGACGCGTTCGCGATTTCTCTTTCTCCACTGTAAAACCGCGCTGCCTCCGTCGGTGGGCATATCCCTCCGGCGTCAGCTCCGACATCCCAGCCCAGCGCGTAGAGAGATCATGCTGTGTCACAACATAGCAGCACAGGCATTCGGTATTAGATTACACTACACTATAATCTATCAGATCGCGTGACAGATCGTCTTTGCCGGACAGCGATCTGCCACCCCCGGGTGATATCCTGTCTGCGACGGGTGACATCCTGTCTGCGACGGGTGACTTCAGAGTGGACTTGGATAGTCGGGCAGAGAACACCGTCGACGCGAGGACAGCCAGGAGAGAGAGAATGAGGACGACAGACGTGTTCTTGCCGGGCATTTCGACTTGAAAGTCAACTCGTTCCTTTTTTGTGTGAGAGAGAGAGGGAGGGAGAGAGAGCTAGCTTGAAGACGTGTTATATAGATGTTTATATGTATTTGATATGCCCATCGACGGAGGCAGCGCGGTTTTACAGCGGAGAAAGAGAAATCGCGAACGCGTTAGTCGATCAACGCGTTTGCTCTCGACGCGGCGTGCCCCTGTGGTAGTCTGG
>Ga0181573_10001983_pt1 | contig 19514 bp, 10 predicted proteins | sample 101ome_25_FD_148643 | JGI IMG/M metagenome (GOLD analysis project Ga0181573, IMG submission 148643) | Coastal salt marsh microbial communities from the Groves Creek Marsh, Skidaway Island, Georgia - 101409BT metaG (spades assembly) | ecosystem: Environmental > Aquatic > Marine > Intertidal zone... | reverse complement strand
GGGGGGGGGGGGGGGGGGGGGGGGGGGGGGCGGGGGGGGGGGGGGGGGGGGGGGGGGGGGGGGGGGGGGGGGGGGGGGTATGGGTGTATGGGTGGGACCGTGCTGGTGGAGCTTTGGAGTGCAAGGATTCGCGGGTTGTGCACACGGTGGCTGACCCAGTGCTGGACTACTTTTGGTGGAATCCCGAAATCTTGCACGCCACCGAAGGTAACAGACGGCGACCTCGTGCGCGAGATGGGCTTTACCAAGGCGCAGGTCAAGAAGCTGCGCAAGGCCATTGCAAATCTGCCAGGTCTCCTGCGCGAGTCCTTCGCCGCCATCGCGCCCCGCCACCACCGAGGGGGTCATTTCGGCGGAGAAGGGTATCCCGGCGGAGAAGGGCGCCACCACGGCGCGACGACGGGCTCAAGCGGCGGCGGCGGCGCTGCCGGGGCCGCAGGGAGTGACGTGACGGACGTCTCGGGGCGCGTCCACTTTCACGAGCTGCTTAAATAACCGAGAGTCGGGAATGCCCACGGAAGTTACCGCGCACCTTTGCGCTTGCGCTGGGCTGTAAACATCTCCGCTGATCGTCGACCTCTCTGGCGGCGTGTGGCTTGTCGCAGGCACGTGGACTGGGAACGGTACATGGACGACCTCGAGGCGGAGGAGGACGGCGTAATGGACGACGTGTACGAGTTCCGCCTTAGCCAGTTCGACGAGTGACAACAAGCGCTGCGGGGGCGTGTCATAACAGGTGGAGTAGGATGATCGGCGATGGTTCGTAAACATAAATGCCCCAGCGCTTGATGGAAATGTAAATAATGAACAAGGAACACAGGGCGCAACCACGGAACCATAACCATAGTCCGCAGTCCGCGCCACCTCGGGGCGGCATCAAGAGGCAGTAGCGGCGATCGCAGCCTGGGACGCACGCGCATCGGGCATCGGTGCATCGACCTCCAGTCCCGGCAGTTGGGCGCTCCCGGGTGGCTAGGAAACTTGACTCTTGGCAACTACTGCAGCGGCTATCTTTATTTATTTTAAAAGCAGAAAGCAGAAAAAAGCGCCCATGCTACTAATGGCTAACTTGCCATTTGGTAAGGGCCGACACATGCGGTGCTGATTTACCATCAGAGCAAGGCAAGTCATTTTTATCTCCCCCAAATGACACGCAAGCCAAATACACAGAACAGAGCGCCACTAATGTGCCTCCCCGGTCAACCGGCACTCAAGGTGCGCCTTGCCGCAAGCAGCAAGCGGGACGTCTCACACGAAAAGGGCCTTATTTTTTTTGTCTTTAGGGCTCGTTGTGGCGCCTGTTCGGCTCGAATACTGAGGAAATTTGCACTGAACGTTCATGTTTTATGTATGAGGAGGTGATGGGGTGGTTTTGGTGGAGTGCGGTTGCCATTGCTGCAATTCGTTTTGGGTGCACGTGCGTTTTGCAGCTGCCTTCCGTTGTCGTGTGGTCAAAGGGTAACTTGAAGTCGAACTAATACAATCCCATATGGCAAAAAAGCCGGTGCTGCGGGGTGAAGTGGGCGCGCGTGTGCGTGTGATACGCGCGTGTGGTCAGAGACGAGAGAGGAGGTATGGGCGCGGTGGTGCAAGGCGCCCGGATGAGTGGGTCTTGGTTTGAAGTCGTCGTGGTGCTCCCCCGAGGGGGTTGTGCAAGGCACCGCGTGACTCCAGTATGTGTTGGAAACAGTTCATGATATGTTTGGATAAGATTCGGTTTGAAGTGGTGGTTCATTTGCGGTTTTTCAAGAGGTGCACGTGCGTTTTGCAGCTGCCTTTCGTGTGGTCAAAGGAGGCGAGTGTTTTGGTACATCAAGGTGTCTAGGAGGGGTCAGGAACGTGCAGCTTCTTCCCAAATGGTTACTTCGGCCAGGTATGTGAATGTGATCGCGCGTGGCTTCGCTTGGAGTGGGACTGAGCCATTATGAGGTCGCGACAGCGCGCAAAGCCACTTAAATTCACCCCACGCAGCCATGTAGCTCAAGCTGCTGGAGCACCGCTTGCAGCCCACCCCGCCCCTAACTGGACAGGACGGCCCTGCCGCGCACTGCTCTGTGTGTGCCCTGGGGGGTAAACCTTGACTTGATTTCGCCTCTGCAACCCACCCCAAAAAGTTGCGCCCCTCATGTGCGGGCCCTGGCCCAGCGCGCCGCAGGCCCAGCCGCGGTGCGCCGTGTGCCCCCAGACCTTCTGGATGCGCTGCCTGTACATGCCCTTGGTGCGCTTGGCATCGCAGTTGTAGTACGAGACGTAAGTCCGCGCCAGGTCGTGTGCGATGGTGCCACAGATGCGGCTCACGTCCTCTGACATCTCCGCGAACGCGCCCACCACGAAGACAAGCACCCGGTCCCCGTTGTACCTCTTGAACGCGGTGGCCATAGGCCCGTCGGAGCCCGGCGGGTGGCCGTTGAGCTCGTCGATCCTTGCCGCGCGCTTGAGGTAGTCCCGCGCGACCTCCGCCTGCCGTGCTGCGACCGGTGGTTCGATCTTGTGGAAGTCGGAGTTGGGTGCCTTGGTTTTAACCTCGCCCAGCGGTGACGCGACGCTGAGGCCCATTTGCTTCATGTCCTCAAAGGCCTCACCGGCACTCCGCAAGTCGAAGAGGAGGTTGGGGATGATCTTGTTCAGCAGCCAAATGTCCTCCTCGGGGAGGTCGCGGTCGCGGAGCGCCTGGGTGTACGCGGAGAACATGCCCTTGCAAGTCCTCGGGTGCCGCTCGTACCCCCGCGGTGTGGGATTTGGGCCCGGCGGCACCACGCCGAGATGGCATTCATGAGCGAGCTGTGGTTTGCCGTCGTGCCTCCACCCTCTGCCCCCACAAGTTTTTTGATGTTGCTGCCAAAAGCGTAGACGAACTTGTCGGTCGCAAAGGCATTAGACTTGAGTGGTAGGATGGTGGAGGACTTGAGGCAGGTGGGCCTGAATCCGAAGCGCATCTGCGCCGCGGCTTGGAATTCGTCGTTCGAGAATGGTGCCGATCGCAAGGGCGCCGGCCCCTCGCCGAACGAGTTTGCACACCGAGGCCATGCGCCGCTGGTCTGCAGGGGGGAGTTTATCGGCGCGTCGCTCGAGGCCCTTGGCGCGGAGGACCTTGATCTCGTCGAAGGCCCTCCTCGGGACCTTAGCGATGCGATAGCCGATACCCTCGTCCGGCCGGTCGAAGACTGCACTCTGGGGCGGGTTCCCAGCAAGGCCCGCCAACTCTAGCGCCTCGTCGCGTAGGCGTCGGATCCGCGTAATTTCCTCCTGCATCTCCCGCGCCGTGCGGTAGCCGGAGGCAAAGAAGGTCGTCCAGCACTGCTCCTCCGGTTTGCTATCCTTGTCGTAGACGCTCCGGCCCCCGACAATGGGCGCCAGGGATGGCAAGATTGCGCCTGTGCCGTAGAGCCCGAGACAGCTGATACAGTAGGGCGTTGAAGAGGGAGTTGAGGAACGGGATGCGCTCCACCGTGGGCCTGAAGCCCCCGCCCCCCTGGCTGTGCTTCAGCAAAAAGTGGTCCCGCGTGAAGGTTGGGTCCGGCTGCTCAGGGAAGTCGCCCTCCGGGTTGAGGATGTCGGTGCCGAGCGCCCGCGCGTAAGCCTCACGCAGCGCCTTGTCGACGGCCGCCGCCAGGCGCCTCATCTGAGTACTCGGTTATCCCTCAGTCAGACCTCATACCAGGTTATGGGCCTACGTTTTTCTTTGCTGCGCATTGTTTTTTGCGTCGCGGTAACGCTTGGCTGAGTGATGCCGAAGTCATCCACACAGAAGAAAAAGAAGAAAGTTCAAGGCACGGTGGCCAATTTTCACGCCCCCCCCTCCCCCTCCCCCCTCAGTGGCCAATTTTCATCGAGAAGCTTTACTTCATCGACACTCGTTGCCGACTCGACTTGCGCTACTGTGCTCTCTTTGTGTTTCTTCTGAGAGATCCCCATTGTGGGGGAGTGGTGAGAAACACTGGTCCTCCTCATCATATCGAGAGAGCACTTAAGCATGACGAGAGAACGAGAGATGCTTAAGTGTGTGGTTCTGCCACGTGTCGCTCGCACAAAACTACAACCTTATACCTTACTGTTTTTGCTGATCGCTTGGTAGTTCAGCAGAGCAAGCTTTGTCTATGTACTCGGCTGTTCTCGGCTATCCCTGAGTCAGACCTCATACCAGGGCGAGGTCCAAACTTAAAGCATAGAAAGGAGCACCCTGAACCAGAGAGGGCCACTTGGCACTTGGCGGGTTTTGGCGTCTGGTTATGGTTAGTTTAACGCATAATCGCAGACGGAGCCCCTGTTCGCGGGGACCCTGCTTTGCTGTTTGCTGCTCAGCGAATGTGGGGGTTCAGAGGGATGGCCGAGAGCGGCACCACGGGGAGGGTCACGTAGCTGAGACCCGACGCGCCGCCGAAAACGGTGTTGTTGGCGACGACCAGGGGGCCGTCGGCCTGGTCCGCCAGGGGGAGGCCGTTGTTGGGGTTGGTACTAAACTCGGGGTGGCGCGCGCTGGTGACGATGACGCCGAGGGTGTGGCCCGGGTTGAAGACGTACGCCGTGCTCCACATGTCCACCGTAACCTCGTAAACCGCCCCCGGCTCCATGTTCGCGGCCACGAACGGGGTGGCGTCGGGCGTGTTCCAGCGCATCTTGGCGCCGCCATAGCGCACGTTGACGGTGGGCCCCCCGTCGGGGTACGTGTCGGTGAGGACCACGTAGAAGTCCGTGTCAACCGCGCTGGAGGACACCGTCAGGGTGGCGCTCACGCGGCCGACCACGGCGGTGGCCTCGGCGAAGGGCTCGGCCGCGCGCCAGACAAGCGCGTCGGGCCGCTGCAGCACGGGCGCCTGGTCCCTCGGGCCGCAGGGCGTAGATGAGTACAGGGTGTTGGCGCCCGTGGCCGGTGTGGGGTCAGTGGGGTCGTAGGTCAGGGACGCGCTCGACGGGTCCGTGGGGGCCTCGAGGGACGCAAGGCCGCCCGGGCCCAGGTACCAGTTCGTGGGGGTGGCCTCGGGCCAGGCCTCGAAGGACGTCCAGTAGTTGCCCGTGATGCCGCCGGCCTTCTCGTCGTCGGACATGTAGAAGGGCACAGGCCCCATGACGTAGAAGTTGTACTTGCCCGCGTAGTCGAACACCGGGTCGTCGAACTCGCCCTTGAACATCTTGGTGGACATGTACGGGAAGTCCTGGAGGCTCTCGAACCTTGGGTACCCGAAGTCGCCCTCGTCGCCCGTGCAGTGCCCCCCCGGGATGATCCAGAGCCACATCTTGGCAGCGAGTGCGGGGTCCGTCTGGGACACCTGCGCCACGGTCGCGTCGAAGGAGTCGATCTGCCCCTGGAGGAAGATGTCGTGCCAGCCCGCCTGGGAGATGGTCGGCGCATTCACGTTGACCAGGTTGTTGCCATAGGGCCCGTCCGCTTCGAGCGGCGCCCACCACTCCGTGTAGGCCTCGTTCTGCCGCACCTCGAGCTCGATGTTCACGCTGTTGGGGCAGGTGTTGAGCGTCAGGAGCCAGTGCGAAATGAGGTCCTCGCGGTACGCGCCGCCCCAGTACGCGCTCTCGTGGCCGTACGCCGTTGCCCAGATGTAGTTGGCGCCCTTGATGAACGGGTTCGGCTGCGTGAAGTCCGCAAGCGCCGAGCACCCGTCCGCACTCGCACCGTTCGTGAAGATTTCGCCATTGTAGGTCGAGTGGTTCGTGAACCATGCCATGGTATCGTACGCGTCCGTGCCGTCGCTCTTCCAAAAGTTGTAGTCGCCGCCGGACGTGAAGCAGCCGCGCTGGTTCTGGAGGATGGCGGTGAAGCCGCTCGGCACATAGAATAGGTCGAGCAGGTCAATGGTCGGGCCGTATGGAGTGCGGTCGATCACCGCGGGGTACTGGCCGTCGCAGGGATAAGGGATCACCAGAGTCGTGGTCAGGCGCGTGCCATCGGCCGCGTACACGACGTGCTCCTCGATGCACGGGTGGTCCCAGTGGGGGCGGTCAATCTGTATATGTGGGTGATGATGACGATGACGAGTTAAATGACGGCGACAGGAAAACATCTTGGTTCATACCACCGTCGGAAGCGTGGGTGATGGCATTGATGCACCCCGCAAATGATCAAGGGCAGGATCTCACCTTCTTGTGCGGAATGGATGACATGGGAAGGAACGCGTCTCCGCCAGCCGCGAGCGCAAGGGCGAGCACGATTGACTTCATCGCTGTGGAGGACTCGAAAACAGGAAAGGACTCGTCGATCGTGTTTGAGGTTTGTCGAAGCGCGCCTTGGTGCCTCAGAGGCCCCGGGGTTGAGATGGGTTTACCTCGGTAATCTTCCCGAGGGGTGCTTTTAAACATGACTGTTGGGATCCTGTGAGCAAAGCGTGTGTCTGTGCCACCGCACCGCCGGTATTTACGGGGGCCTCGGTGTTCGCGTCGGTCCAAGACCATGATGAACCGAGAAAATAAGCCGCTGGGAACTCGGTCCAGCGTCTCCGTGCCAGCATCGCGAACTTCTCGCATCATTGGAGGGGTTGGGGTCCGCCCGCCGCGCCCGGTGCGCCATGACCACGCAACCATCTCCAATGGCGCACAACGCACAAAGGGTTGCGGGGCCCACGGACTGTATCGCTGGTTTCGTCGAATGTTTGCCGCTTAGGTGGTGTCTCTGTTTACGTGAACGGGATTGCCTGTGGTACCCCTTGTCTGTTTGTGTGCTCGATTGTTGATCACCACCCTTATGACCCGTGGCAATCCACCCATCCCACCCACTTGCCCAGGTGGCGCGCAAGACGCCCGAGTCGCCCGAGGGGAGCTTCGAGTCGGCCATATCGTCCTCGGACCGCATCACCAACTCCATTTCCCGCGGCATCACGAGCTCGGCGTCGCGACCGTCGGCGTCGTCGGAGCGCTCGCGGGGCGTGGACCTCCTCGGCTCGAGCGACGCCCGCACGCCCCCAAAGGCCACCAACCCGGCGTCTCTCCTCCGCAGCAGCAGCGCCCGCACCGCGAGCAGTGGCCGGAAGTTTGGCCCGCCCGCAACGAGCCCGTCGTACGGGTCGCGGACGTCGACGCCGACGGGCGCCACCGGAAAGCCCCGGGCGCCACTGACGGAGAAGTACGGCAGCACGTCGGGGGGCGGTAGCTACATGGACCAGCTGCGGGCCGCCAACATCCTCGACGCGAAGGCGGGTGGCGGCTCGTCGCGCAGCGCCTCCGCCTCGCGCGAGTACGGCGACGCGGGGGGCAGTTCGTCGTCGTCCCCGCGCAAGCCCTCGGCGCCGCCGTCGTCGGCCGCGGCCGCGCTACGGGCACGCGCCACGGAGCGGGCGGCGGCGGGGCGGGAGGCGGGCGGCGGGTCGTCACCGCGGGCCTCCGAGGGCGGCAGCTCCCTGAGCCGCCCGGGGTCCACGCGCCTCCGGGGCGGCGGGGCGGGCGGGTCGTTCGCCGCGGCGCGCGAGGCCTCGCTGGGCCGGGACTCGGCGCGCGGCGACAGCTCACCGCGGTCGTCGTCGGCGTTCGGTGCGGGCTCGGCTCTGTCGGCGTCGCAGCAGCGCGGCCTCCTGCGGGACCGCGGCGCGTCGTCGGAGCGCAACCCGCTGTCCCCGGACATGGCGTCGCGGGGGGGCGAGCCGCTTCGGGCGCCCTCGGCGGAGCGCTCGAGCAGCCAGGTGCGCGCTGCGATCGCCTCGATGGAGGCTCGGAACTCGAAGAACCTGGCGCAGGCCGCGACGCAGCTGCCGTCCACGCGGCGGTCCACCTCCGCCTCGCGGGACGCGTCCGCCGACCGCGCGGCGAACCGGACGGTCTCCTCCTCGTCGTCGTCCTCGTACGGCCTCGCGGTGCGCGCCGTCGCGGACCGCGCGTCGTCCTCGGCCTCGGCCGGCGCCCCGACGTCGCCCCGCTCGGCGAGCTCGACGCGCAGCATGGTGCAGGCCCGCGTCCAGGCGCAGTCTTCGCGCAGTGCCTCGACCTCCTCCGGCACGGCGCGAGGCCTCGCGCCCAAGCTCCGCCCCTCGGCCTCCGGCGGCATGCCTTCGTCGTCGTCGGCGTCGTCGTCGTCGTCGTATCGGCCGGCGTCGTCCTCGGAGCCCGACGTGTCCCCCGGTCGGCGGTCCACCAGCAGGCGCTCCAACGACAGCAACGGAGGCGGCGGCGGTAGTGGTGGTCCTGTCAGCGGCGACTCGTCGGCGGCGACGCTGGCGGCGCACGCGAAGGAGTTGCGGGCGGAGCGGGGGGCCCTCGCAGCGGCCATCGAGGCGCACCCGTCCGGGGGCACCGCCGCGGACCGGGAAAAGCACGCCGCCTTGTCAGGCCGCGTGGAACAGATCGAGGAGCTCCTCGAGACCATCAGCCGGACCTCACAGACCGCCTCCAAGGTCCGCGCGAGACCGCCGGCGCCCTCGAGTCGCAGCGGCTCAACCGCCAAGGACCTCCCCGGGTCCTCCTCCTCCTCCTCCTCGCCGGCGCTGCGGCCCGCGGGGGCTCTGCGGAGCGGAAGCGCGTCCCGGGACCGAGCGCCGCCCCCCGTGGTGGCCCGCGGCCCGTCCTCGCGGCCCCCCGTCACGGGCGCCGGCAGCGTGGCCAGCAGCCCGCGGTCGGTCTCCGCGCAGCGGTCTTTCGGGGCGCCCCCGCCGTCCGCCTTCGCCGGCAGCGGGCCCGGCCTCGCGCGCTCCTCCAGCGCTCAGCCCGTGCGGCCCGGCCTCCGCCCTACGGCCGGTGTCGGCCGGCGACCCTCCGCCGTGGCCCGCCCCAAGGACGGCGGCGGCGACGGCGGCTCGGCCGCGGGCTCGGCCGCGGGCTCGACCGCGGGCTCGACCACGGGCTCGACCGCGGGGGGAGGCGGGAGCGACGCCGACTTTGACGGCCTGGGCACGGCCAAGAGCAAGCTCCTGGCGCTGAGCCTCAAAAGCCCTGAGGCGAGCGACAACGCCATTGGCAGCCTCATCGCGCGCTACGACTCCAAGCCTAAGCAGCGCCCGCCGCCCGCCGCCAGCGCGTCGCAGTCCGTAGACCGCCCGACCTCGTCGCTTCCCGGCGGCAGCGGGGCCTCGCCGCGCATCCCCTCGGGGTTCAACCGCGGGTCGTCCTTCGGGGCCAGCGCGGGGCGCGGCGAGGGCGGTGACGGCGGCGGCGGCGGCAGCAGCAGCCGGCTGGGGATCGCCTCCCCCTTCTCACCCGCGGACTCGACCAAGACCTCGGACTCGCCGGAGAAGAGCTCGGCGGCCACCCCGGCGAGCGTGCGGAAGAACCCGATGACGGCGGGCGAGTCATCGTCCCCCTCGACGCCCCGAGTCGCCGCCCCGTCGCCGGCGCGCAAGATGCCCATCCCCGTCGGGCGGAGGCCGGCGACCTCCGCCCGGGCGACCTCTGCGTCGGTCCCGGCCGAGTCCTCGCGGGCGAGGCAGCCGCCGGCGCCCCCCGCGGCCGCCACACCGCACGCGGCAACCGAGGCCCCCTTGCTGCCGCCGCCGCCCGCGGCCCCGTTACAGGCATCCTTCGACGCCGGCGCTAAGCCCAAGGCCCCCGCGCCGGGCGACGCCCTGTCCCTGGATGGCGACGCCACGGGCACTGCCGCCGCGGATGCCACTGCCGCCTCGGATGTCGCTGCTGCTGAGGCCGCCGCCGCCGCCGCCGCTGCTGCTGCTGCTGCCGAGGCCAAAGCCGCCGCGGCCAAGGAGGTGTTCGTGGCGGAGGCGACGCGGTGGAAGGACGACAACAAGGACGGCGACTACGTGGACAAGGACATGGAGCACGGCGGCAAGGACGCGTTCAGCGTCAAGCCGTGCGACTTGGACATGTCTGACCTGTCGGTCATCTACGGCCTCGGAAAGGGCGGCTTCAGCGCCGTGATGCTGGTGCAGCGCAAGTCGGACCACGAGCTCTTCGCCCTGAAGGTGATCAGCAAGAACATGATCCGCGAGGCGAAGCACCGGAAGCGTCTCCAGGTGGAGCGCGTGATCCTCCAGAACCTGCCGACCTCGCCATTTATCGCGCGCCTCACCACGGCGTTTCAGACGGACAGCGAGCTTTACTTCCTGATGGACTACTGCGCGGGGGGCGACCTCTGCTACCAATGCTTCCGCATCTTCAGCAAGATCGACCGCTTCAACGACGGCCAGGCGCGCTTTTACATCTCCCAGATCACGCTGGCCATCGAGCACTTGCATGCGCACGGCTACGTCCACCGCGACATCAAGCCGGAGAACATCATGATGGACGAGATGGGCCACCTGAAGCTCATCGACTTTGGGCTCTGCAAGCGCATCCGCAACGACCCGGAGCTGGCAGCGATGAAGGCGGGCGACCGGAGCCGCATGGTTCCCGAGTTGGAGCCCATGAGTCCGTGCGGATCGCTCGCATTCGTGCCCCCGGAGACGCTGGACCAGATGGGCAGCTTCGCGGGGGACTGGTGGGGGCTGGGCGTCATCGCCTTCGAGCTCCTCACGGGCCACTTTCCGTGGCGTAACGTGGGCACGGACGACGACGACGCGCTCCGGGCCGAGATCCGCAGCGGGAAGGTGGAGCTGCCGAACTTCCTGAGCCCGCTCGCGGCGTCTCTCCTCAAGGGCCTGCTGGAGAAGGTGGTACCGCGGCGGCTGGGCTACTTCACGGCCAACCAGGTCAAGTCGCACGGCTTCTTCAAAGGCCTCGACTGGGCAAGGGCCGCGCGCCGCGATTATGACCCACCGTTCCACCCCTGCCGCCCAAAGAAGTACCGGGACGCGGACGGCTCGACCAAGGTGCGTGTGGAGCCGGTGATGGGCATCGGCAACTTCGGGAAGGACCAGCGCGACCTGGCCATGGACCACTACAAGCGGAGCCGCCGCGGCGAGGCCATGAACCCGCAGACGCTCGCCGTGGTGGCCATCGGCGCCGCGCCCACGAAGGAGGGGCTGCGCCGGTCCCGGGGCGCGCGGCAGCCGCTCGTGTCCCCTGCCTGGCCCGTCTTCCGCGGCTTCGACCTCGCGACCGACCGACCGCAGCCTGGGCCGCCCCCGACCGCGCCCCCGCCCCCCAAGGTGGCGGCGCAGGCCCCCACGACCGCCGCCGCCAAGCCCGCCGCGCCGAGGGCCAGCAGCGCCAAGACCAAGGGCGGCCACTTCGTCTAAAGAGGGAGGGCTGGGGGGATCCCGGCGGGGTTTGGAAGGGGAGAGGCCGCGTGCGTTCCACGGTCGTTTTACGTCGAAACACGGCCTCGCGTGAACACCTCTTCTGTGCGCACATGGCGAACGGGGCCCGAGCCCGGCAGCGCGGTGATGAGAGAACGAGAGACGAGAGGAGGGGACAGCGAGAAAGATTCGCAAAGAGAGGGGCAAGGCGAGAGAAGGCGTCTCCGGCTCTATACACACATGTCGCAGGTCTGCCAGGGGGGGCTCATGAGCTCAGGCCCGATTCGATTCCAGTAAGCTTCCGGGTGCAAGTGCAAGATCATCTAGGGCATTGCGCAGAACGCCACTTCGTCAAAAAGTTCCGATAGAAGCAGCGCGATGGAAACAGGACAGCACGTCCTTTCGGTTGCAGGGCAGCATGAATTCACTGGGCCCTACGACCCACTGAAAGATTTCAGCATGGCTTGCGAGATTCACCTGCAGAGGCCAGTAAGCGTGAAAGTGGGCGCAGGTCGACAAGCGTGGTGCGCAGTGGCCGCTGCGGTGGCACCACCGTCGCTCGAGAGCGGCAAAGTCGAGTTTACACTTTTCAGCTGGAGCATCCTCAGTGAAGTGTGGTACAGCACGTCGCAGGACGAATCTACCCACGCCCCCGGCATCGACTCGGTAACGCCGCGGCGCCCTCTGCTCGAAGAGTGGCTGACAATGCTTGACGCAGACGTGGTGGCACTTCAAGAGGTGGGCTGGGTCATCTTCGAGGAGGATCTGCTGCCGTTTATGCGTGGTATGGGCTACGACGGCATCGTACAACGGAGCGCGGAGCAGTCAAAACACCAGCCGTGCGGCGTCGCAACGTTTTGGAGAACGAAGAAGCCGAGGCTCGTGGAGAGCTCTACTTTCCCGCGCGCCCTCGGGACTCGGTTTGCCTTGACTGCGAAGCAAGGTGATCTCGTGGAGCCAAGTTCAGAGTGCGCAGCGGACATGAAGGAGGGGGCACCCACAGCTACAGCAACTCCAGGCAGCCGCCTCGAGGTCGGCGTCTCGGTCGTGATCGCGCACCTGGAGTCGCCTCAGAGCGTAAGCGGGGCCGACAAGCGGGCTCGGCAGCTTAACTCGCTTTTGGCCTGGGCGGCGGCAGCGGCGGCAGGTACGCCTGTCCTTGTGTGCAGGAATTTTAACACGGGCACCGCCTGATGCGCCTCCTCGATGCGCTGTCCAAAGCGGAGGCGACCGAGGCTTTCGGGACCGACCCCGATGACAAGCGCTTGGGCCTCCCGAGTTCACTCGTGCCGTCCGACCACCTCCCCGTCGCCGCGGCCTTTCGCTCACGCCCTCCTGCCGTTTCAAGGGGGGGCGCCACTGTCGCCGCCGCCAAGGCCTCCGCCATCACCGAAGCCGCAGCCGCCGCAGAGCCGGCATCTGCTGTGCCGCAAGCCCGGGCGGAGGAGCTCGAGGCGCAGTGGCGGGCCCTGGAAGCGCGGGCGCCACCCAAGGTCCGCGGGCGGCCCTCGGACAAGGAAATCGTGGCGCTGCAGGCAAACACGACTGAGGCCCGGCGCTTCGCAGCGGAGCTCTGCGACGACGCCGAGAACCCCTCCTTGCCGAGCTGCAGAGGACCAAAAATAAAGCGCCACAGAAAGCGTAGCCCAGAGCGCCACAACACCGCCACCCCCTTTGTTTTCGGCCACCCTGCCTACCTCCCTACCCCTCATTCGGGGGGGCTTGATCTTGATCGAGTTGAAAGGTGCTTGGGTAAGTAGGCGTGGGGGGATGCGCCGCGTGGCCCTCCTCCCTTTAATGTTTGTTTGTTTTGGGGGGGGGAGATAGGACATGCTTGTTTCAACAGAGCCCCCCCTTTTTTTTCCGTTGGGGGGGGGAGGAGGGGGTTGGATCTAAACTCTAAACAGCGGTAACAGAGGCCGCGCGCGCCTACTGTAGTGCCTTTAAGTAGGAATTTAGGATGCTTTAAGAGCAGTGCAGTAACAGGGCAAACCGCAGGGCCCCGTGTGCAAAAACAGCGGTGCTTCTTATTCTCTGAATGGCTGCAAGTGAGGGCCCGTAACGTGAAATTCACCTGCTGAGCGCCGTGCGCGACCCGGAAGCGATGGCGTGACGTTGTCAGCCGGCGCGCAGCGTCGACACAAAACTCTGTTTTGAGCGAATCGAGCATGGCCCAGAAAGCGCCTTGTCGCGACTTGGAGCGTCGTGGAAGGCTGCGTGCGCCGCAAAGGGCCCCTGCCTCCGATCCCGCTGCGCGGACGCACGTTCAGCACGATAATGGTGGGCAACGAACCGAGAGAATGGACAACTTTGGGTGGGAAGGGAGCGCCAGGCCGTTCGCACCTAAGGAGGTCATTGCGCATCGCAATCTCAACTGTTTTTCGCCATTCTTTGGGCTGCATGACAACCAGACAACCCTCTGTCAATCCCGCATTGTCGGTCGCAAGTTTCCATCGCTGTTCGATCGACAGATCCAAGAATAAGCATTTAGAATGCTACTGTAGCATTCTAAAATTTAGGATTTAGGGTGCTTGCTTACCTAGGTAGAGGCACTAGGCCCCCCATTTTAATCGCTCCCCCGTAGGGGCCATTTAGCGATAGAGCCAGCAAGTGCACCTTTAAACTTCAACCGAGAAGCTAACGCCTGATGTTGACATCCCGGTTCGCCCGCCACGAACGGGCGTGAACACCGCGTCCGGTGTCCCGGGACTGGGCGTGAAATAGGTCGCGGTTCTCGAAGTTAGGACCGGAGCCTCCCCTTTTTGTGTGTGTATGTGCGTGGGAGGGAAGAATATGTATGTAGGACCTGTTTGTTTCAACTTAACCCACAAGCGCGCAAGCGCGCTTTTTTTCTTGCTTTTTTTTTTTCCGCTCCCCCATAGGGGCCATCTAGGGACAACTCAGAACACAGACGAGCAGCGGCCGTTACCGGCCCATAAGCCATCAGGAAGCCCATGGCCTGGAGCGATTGATCAGGTGTGGAAGGAGCTATTAGCCACCCGGACAGGAGGTTCTGGCCGAAAGGCTGATCTCGGTGATGGGAGCGGTGTTCTGTGCTGCCTGTTCTAGTTTTGATCAGATCGCCGGCTCGCCGGACTCACCCGCTGCCTCTAATATACTCGCGTTATGCCTTCTTCTCTTTTTTTTCGACATTGCGCCTGCCATTGAACCAGCAGTGCCGAAGACACCTCACCGATATTGCTATGGGCGATGAGGAGCCAAAAGACCTTGCTGAGGCCCGTCGTCTTTGGTGCTGCCAGCCCTCGCTTTTTATTTTTGCTTTTTAGGCGATTTCTTCCCCAAAACCCCGACCAGGCTGTATACAGCAAGGCAGCCGCGGTGCGCCGTATGCCCCCAGGCATTCTGGATTCGCTGCTTGTACATGCCCTTGGTCCGCTTGGCATCGTGGCACAGTTTTTAAATGCTATGACCAGAGCCGCCGCATCCTTGAGTGAGATCTGGGATCTGCACACTCACTGCAACTGGGAGATTGCCAGGGCCCCGGGGTTCGCGTAGACACTCAGCAGGAAGTTTCCGTCCCATGGGTCAAAGGTGGAGGGAACGAGAAGGTAGGTGCCCGGGTCGAGGGCGAGACCGGCAGGGAGGCTCACGCCGCAACCGCCCCCGCCGTAGACGCCGCGCCCGGAGACGGCCCGGGGTCCCGCCTCGCTGCCGAGGGGTGCGGAGGGGCTCGCACGGGGGTGCAGGAGGCCCGCCCCGGCGCTGCCCGACGCGACCGCGGGAAAGAGGGCCAGGCTCAGCGAGGGCCGCCGGCCGCCGCCGTGGCCGCCGCCGTGGCTCGAGGCGTTGCCCGAGGCGAGGCGCGCGACTAGGGGCGTCCGGTGGCTCACGAGGAGACGGTACACGGGGTTGTACCCGTAGCGGCGGTGGTTCGGGCACCCGGCGGCGGTGCCCGCCGCAGCCGACCAGGCGCCCCGGACCGGCGAGTGCTCGAGGCCGTCGCCCTCGGGCCGTAGCGGCACCAGGGCCTGCAGGGGCCCGCCACTCGTGAAGGCCCGCAGCACGAACGCGCCGCGCTGTCCCGGCTCAAAGGTCGACGCCACCTTTTTTTTTTGTCGGACCGCGCAGTGCAAGGTTTCAAGCAAAGCCCGAAAGAGGGAGGAGGAAAAGAGCTCAACAAGCCTCGCACGACGCGCCACGCGCCAGATAAGATCCCTTATCAAAGGAGCGGTGCATGCGGGCGCACCAGGGTGTAGACGCCAGGCTCGAGCCGGGACAGGTCGAGATGGCAGTAGCCCTGCGTGTACGGCCCCGAGCTGCCGCACTCAACCGGGTCGCCGTCCCCGCATCCCGCGTCAGCTCCGACGCCGCCGGCAGGGGCGCTGGCGAGGGTGTCGATGCGGCCGCCGGCGCCAGCGCCCCGGGCGAGCCGCAGGCCGACGTGGAGCTCCTTGGGCGCGAGCAGTTCCGCGAAAAAGCGCACGCCGCCGCCGCCGCCGCCGCCGGGGCCTTTGCCCACCGCCGGGGCGCCCCGCACTACGACCTGCCACATGGGGTTGGCGAAGAAGCGGGGCGAGCCGAGGCAGCCCCCCGCCGAAGCCGCGTCCCAGGCGCCCCGCGCCTCGTGGCCGTGCGGCGGCCTGCCCGGGGCGGGGCTGAGGCGCACGGGGCACGTGGTGCACCGCACGGCGAGCGTCAGGTCCAGCGGCCGCGCCTTGTGGTACTGCGATATCACCAGCGTCAGCGCCACGCGCCGCGCCGCGCCCGCGCCGGTGCGCACCAGGGCGGCGCTCTTTGCGAGGTCGTTGGTCACGTCGACGCGCACCAAGGTGTGGGCGTTGCTACTGTAGGTGCCCTGCAGCAGCGGCCGGGGCGACCCGAAAACGCGCCGCCCACTGCTCTCGCTGAACACGTGGCACGCGACGTAGTCCTTGCCGTCGTCGCTGCTCCGATCCCCGCCGCTCCTTGCGCCGCTGCTCCTGAGGCCCCGCCCGCCGCCGCCGCCCCGCGCGTCATGCGCGGCCGGGTCCTCCTCAGCCTCCTTCTTTGTCACGTGCCGCGACAGCAGGATCCACACCGACGGCAGCGAGCCGCCGCCTCCGCCGCCACCACCACCACCACCACCTCCTCCTCCTCCTCCTCCTCCTGCGGCCGCGGGCGGGAGGTCGATGAGCAGAGTGTACTGCGGGCACTCCCCGTAGTTGTACTGGTCCGAGGCCGGGCCCTGCGCGAGCGGCCAGTGCACATGCGTCTCCGCGCGGCCGCCGGAGAAGAGCGCCGGGTTCCAGTTCAGGTGGAGGCTCCGAAAGTAGCGCGTTGCCGACCTCCAGTCGATCCAGAAAACGCCGTTGTCGAACTGCCGCGCCGCGGCCGCGTCGTAGCCCAGGTGCGTCATAAGCGCCGGCGTCCAGTGCCGGTCGTCCGCCGCGCTGTAGTTGCCCTTCCACCGCACCTTGGCCCACGGGTTCTTAACCAGCAGCAGCCGCACCACCCCGCCGCCGCTGCCACCGGCGCCGGTCAATGCCGCGGGCACCTCGCGGGCGTCCAGCACGGCGTAGGCGTGGGTCGGGACGAGCCCCGCACGCGCCGCGTCGGCCTCGTCCAGCTGCCCCGTTGCGAGCGTCAGCAGGCAGTCGCCGAAGCGGTGCGCCGACTCGAGCCGCGCCCACGTCCGCTCGCCTTCACCGTCGCCCTCGCCGTCCTGGAGCGGCACGGTTTCGGGAAGCCAGCCCGTCAAGGCGTAGAGGTCGACGCCGCTGTTGGAGCCGGGAAAATCGTAGCCACCGTTGAGCTTCATGTACGCCTTCTCGATGATGGAGACCCAGAGCTCGCGGCGGTTGTTGGAATAGCAGGTCATGACCTGGCCGGACTGGTCGCAAGGGAGGCGGTCGTCCACCACCACGCGCCGCTCGCAGCCGTTGGCCCACAGCTTCACCAGGTACTTACCCGAGGGGTTGTATACCGGCGTGCCATCCCGGGCCTGCGGGAAGATGATGCCCGTGATGAGCCGCCGCCGGAAGCGGCGCTCAAAAGCCGCCGTGATGCAGAGGCTGGCGACGAAGGAGCAGTCACCCACCAGATCCTGCGTGATGCACAGCGGCGACACCTGTTCGATCATCACCGGCGCGCCCCCGCGCACAAAGTCCGTCGGTCGGCGCCAGCCCCCGAGCGCGGCCCGCTGCTTGGCCGCGAGCGGAAGCAGGCCCTGCCGCAGCGTTTGCCATCGAGCAAAGCGTCGGGCGCGGGGGGCAAAAGGGGATTGGGGGGGGGGGTTGCAAAAGGCATGAGAAAGCGCCTTGCGCGCGCGTCAAGCGGTCGCCTGCCCTCCTCCTCGCCCTTGCATGCAGTCCTCGTCACCTCACCACCCTCTTTACCTCGGGGTCCTCCCACGGCGCCGAGTAGCTGAAGCGCTCCTGCCGCGCGTCGTCCGCCGTCCACGGCAGGAAGAGCCGGCCGTGGATGCGGCTGCTGCGCCGCAGGACGTCAATCTCGCCCGCGCCCCACGCGCCGCCGCCGCCTGCTGCGGCTGCTGCGCCTACTGCTGCTGCCGGCGGCGGGGCTCGGTGCGCCGGGGTCGTCGCGGCGGAGCCCCAGGCCCCGCCAGAGGGCGCGGCCGCCGGCGCCTCAGCAGCCTCAAGCGGCGGCACGGTGGCGACGGTGGCGGATGCTTGTTTCTTGATGGCCTCGATGCGGTCCATGATGGACAGCGCCTGGGAGCGGAGCTCCGCCTGACGCTCGCCACCACTTCCTCCGCCTCCTCCGCCCCCTCCCCTGCCGCTAGCCGACGCAGCCGCCGCCCGGGGCAGGAGGGCCAGGGCCTTGAGGTACTGGTCGGCGGCCTGGAGGTAGAGCGGCAGCGCGTCCTCGGGCCGCGAATGCTCGTCCAGGCTCAGCGCCTCGCCCAGCGCCTGCCGTGCCGCGCCCTCGTGCTCCCCCGCCGCCTTTCCCGCCGCAGCCGCCAGGCTCGCCCCGCGCTGCGCCTCGCGCGCCTCCTCGCGCCGCTCCGCCTCGGCCAGCAACGCCGCCCAGCGCGCGCTGAACTCGGCTTTTTTCGCGTTCAGCAAAACCCCCGCCCGAGGGTCCAGGCGCGCCTGCAGCGGCCCCGCACGCGCCGCGAGCGCCACGGCGGCCCCGAAGTGGGCGCCGGCCTGGGCGGGGTCGTCGGCCTCCTCGGCCCGCTGTGCCTCCGCCAGCGAGCCGAACATGGCGTCGAGCAGCCGCGCCAGCTCCTCGCGCTCGCGGCCCGGGGCATGCCCGCCGCCGCTATTGCTACTGCCGCCGCCGCTGCCGCCGCCGCCACCCTCATCGGCGTCGACCACTTCGGTGGCTGTGACGGTGACGACGCCATCGACTACCTCGGTAGCAACGACCGGCCAAGCGTAGTTGTAGCCGCCGTCCACGTCGTCACTTTCGGCAGGCGTCCCCGCCGCAGAGGCCCCAACCGCTCCGAGCACGTGGGGCGCCAGGGATAGCGCGAGGGCCGCCTCAAGCTCGGCATCCTCCGCCGCGTTGGTGGGCAGACCTTCAGCCACAGGAACAGGAGCTGGAGCTGGAGCTGGCGCTGGAGTTGGTTCTGGCATCCGAGCTGGCGCTGGCGCTGGAGCTGGAGCTGGCGCTGGAGCTGGCACTGGAGCACCTGGAGCCGAAGCAGGGGATCCGGCCGTCTTCTTCTTCTTACTATTGTAGTTCATGATGCGGCGGAGAGCCGGTCGGTCTTGAGCTCGCATTGCATGCTGCATGTCTCCCCCATAAGGAAGGGGGCCCTCGTCATCTCGGGGCGTGTCATTCCCCGACATCACGTTGAGTAACCACCAAGAGTGCCTTCAAAACCCCTTTTCTCCTTCTACCTGCGCCCAGGAAGGAAGGGGCACAGTAACCGGCAAATGGCAGGACAAAAATCACTTGGACAACTAAACAACAGATGGAAGTTCCCAAAAAGCGAAGCAAAGGCGTCTGATATCAGCAATCTCGCTTTTCTCGCTCCTATCTCGGCCTAAAGAAGCGGCGCTTGGGTTTGTTGGCACTGCGCTTTGCGTTTAATTCATTTCCGGTGTCTTTCCTTACATATTAAAAGCCAAGTGTTATAATAAAAGCCAAGTAGTCAAGCAGCAATGAAGCAATGAAGATCCGCGTCTGCTCTTTACTGCTCAAGTCTAGCTCGCCCTTCTTTCTCTTCCCACTTGGCGGCTTCGTCATCTTCGCCGCACCATCCGTCCGTATGACCGCATTCATGGATAGATAGGACACCTCCCGTACTTCTTTGTACGACCGGAGGATCCCACGTCTGACGCACCGGTACCAGTGGATCTTCGCAATGTAGCATCTTGATGAGCTCCACGGCGGGTGCCACAGCCTTGCTGTGCTCCGGCGAGACATTCAGGATATCCATGAGGCCCTCGACCACGTGCAGCACCTCGCCGTTCTCGCTGTTGCCGCCCTTCGAGAGGAAGAAGAAGAAGGAGGAGGAGGAGGAGGAGGAGGAGGAGG
>Ga0181573_10001982_pt1 | contig 19517 bp, 17 predicted proteins | sample 101ome_25_FD_148643 | JGI IMG/M metagenome (GOLD analysis project Ga0181573, IMG submission 148643) | Coastal salt marsh microbial communities from the Groves Creek Marsh, Skidaway Island, Georgia - 101409BT metaG (spades assembly) | ecosystem: Environmental > Aquatic > Marine > Intertidal zone... | reverse complement strand
AGGACCCTGCGTGATGAGTCAATACTGGGGGCGACCCGAGGCGACCGCAGACACGCTACGCAATGGTTGGCTGCACACGGGTGACGTCGGGCGGATGGACAATGAGGGCTTTGTCTACATTGTCGATCGGCTGAAAGACATGATCATCAGTGGCGGGTTTAATATCTATTCCCGCGATGTAGAGCAGGCGATTCAGCAAGAGGCTGAGGTCCAGGAAGTTGCCGTTGTCGGGTTGCCTGATTCGCGCTGGGGGGAGCGGGTGCACGCGATTGTGGTGCTGACCGCCGGCGCAAAAACCGATGCCGATGCCCTGATTGCCTCGATAAGGGCGCGATCCGGTCCGCTACTCACGCCCAAAACCCTTGAATTTCGTGACCATTTGCCACTCACCAATCTCGGAAAAGTGGATAAAAAGGCGCTGAAATCCACCCTACAAGCCTGAATTAACGGTTTTTCTGGGCTTGAATGCCTGAATTGACAAATCTCTCTTCAAAAACATACCGTATAGTAGGTATGTGACAACGAGTGCCCAAAAGGAAACAGGTATGACTCAGCAAGCCGTAGCAGAGCAAACGCTGGACGATGCGCAGGAGCAGGCGCTTCTAGAGCGGATTCATGCGGGTGAATTGATTGAGGATATGGAGGAACTTACTCCCCGGTATCGCGCCATTTTAGAGCGAACGCTCGAAATTGCAGCGCAGTCAGAGGTGACAGTGCTGACATGGGCCTATACCGCCTTCAGAGTGGCCCCCGATATCGGCGCCAAAGTAGCGATTTGCGGCACGATCCAGGATGAGGTGGGGCATGCCCACCAACAGGGTATGTTGTTTGAGCGCTTCGGTTTCGACATGCAAAAAGTGGCGTTTGAGGCGGATCCCCGCAAGTACTGGTCGCTCCCGATCATGGAGTTTCCGGTGCGCAATTACGCTGAGTTCGTGGTATCGCAGGCTTTTCTGGATCGCGCGGGACGGTTTACCACGTGGGATATCGAACTCAACTGTAGCTTCGCGCCGTATCGCCGCACCCTGAAAAAGGTCAACTTCGAGGAGGCGTATCACTTCCGCCATGGCGCAATGTGGACGGAGTTCTACTACAACCAGAACGACGAGACCAAAAAGCTGGTTGAGGATGCCGTGCGCTGGATTTTCCCCTGGGGCTATCACTGGTATGGACGTCCGGATGACCTCAAGGGCTACCCGGACCAGTTGAACTACAAGGTTCGGGCATGGAGCAATGACACCATGCGTAGGAAGTGGCTGCGTTCGGCAACGGATTTCGCCGACAGGGTCGGTTTGAAGGTACCGGCCGAGAAAGACAAAGAGACGGGTGAGTATCGCATCACCGATATGCCCTATCCCATGACCTTTGACGCGGCTAATCATGATTGGGAGTGGGAAGAGACAACCTGGGATCGCGCTATAGGCAACTTTAAGTCGGGTGGCCCAATGCGCCCGTCGTGCTACGAGCGGCTGCAGCGGGAAGAGTGGGGAGATCAGCTGTGGTAACCGAAGCGGCCGTTGCCGAGGTGCTCAACGGCGTGATGGACCCGCACATGAATGTCAGTCTCCCTGACATGGGCATGGTGCGGCGCATTACGGTGTCGACAGAGGGCGATGTCGATGTAGGGCTGGTATTCCCCTGCGTGGGTTGCCCGGCCTGGGATCTCATTCAAAACGATATCAAGCGTTCAGTTGGCGGGCTCGAAGGCGTTCGCTCCACCAAGGTGCGCATCGAATGGCAGCACGAGTGGAGTCGGGAAGACATTGTCCCCGAAGCTCGCCTGATTGCCCGTGAACACGGCTACTGCATTTAGGAGTAGGGCATGGGTTTGGTAAAGCAAAAAACTGCGCGCAACACGATGGATTGGGAGTACTTCGAGGTATTTGCCCGCGAGGAGCCCGACGGCCCGCTCTTTCATCTTGGATCGGTCAGCGCGCCCAACAAGCCCGCGGCGGTAGGTCAGGCTCGGATGGTTTACTCCGAGAAGCCCTGGGTTGAGATGTGCATCTGCCCGCGGGCCGAGGTGACGCCCGTGATCTCGGTGAACGACATGATCGGGATTGCCTGAGCGATGCGCGACGCGGGTAAAAATGGCACGGCACGTTCCAACAGTCTGAGGGAACTGTTCGGCGAAAAATACGATGCCTCTGTGCCGTGCCCCTGGTGCGAATCCGAGGATACCCGGGTATCGAACCCTTTCGGCGGCACCGTGTCTGAAATGAGCATGCAGTGCAATCAGTGTGAAGCCACCTTCGGTTGGATGAAGTGGCAAGACAAACTCCCCGGTCAATGAGACGGGGACCAAAGCCAGGAGAAAAACGTGGCAGCTACAGATAAAGCGTTGATGCAGGAATTACTGTGTATCGCCGATACCGACTGGGTATTGGGGCACTGGTATATCAAGGTAATGCTCAATGGCAGGAGCTTGCCCGATTGCACGGCCTTTGCGGGCATGGGCCAGGATAGCTTGGGACACACTCGAGCGATTTTTCGCCTGCTCGAGGACCGACTCGATCTGCCCGAACATCAGTTGGAGTTTGGACGCCAGCCAGACGCGCTCCATGATTTGGAAGCGTTATCGCGTCCCCCTCAGAATTGGGGTGATTTTTTGATGACGGCTTTCCTCACCGAGTGTGCGGTTTGGCGTTTGTTCTCCACTTTTCTAGGAGGATCGGACCAGGCGCTATCCGGCATGGTGAAGCATTTTGGTAAGGAGCTGTATTTTCATCGCCTGGGTTTGGAGGGTTGGATGCTGGCGGCCAGTGATGAGGAGCGCGCCGATATGAAGGCGTCGCTTGCCGAGCGCGGTGCGGAGATTGCGCGCTGGTTTGGTGAAGACGATGGCGAAGACACATTGCTTGCGGCAGGGATACGCGCCAGTAGCGTTGCCGATGCCAGAGCGGGGTTCCTTGACGATGCGGTGTCGGTCATCACCCAAGCCACGGATCTCAGCGAAGACGCCGTGCTCGAGCAGTTACCCACTTCGCTGCCCGAGGGCTGGGATGCCGTGAAGCGGAAATCCCCGGGGGCGATTGTGCCGGCCACGCTATGGGAGTTCATGATTCCCACGGACCCCGATACCGTCGCCTTGCGCAGGCCGCTTGCTGTGAGCGTGGACGATAACCTCGATTTGGTTGATAGGGCGGAGTACTCGCACGCAGATTACGCATAGCGTGACGCCATAGATTCGGATCGCATTATAAAAAAGGGAGGAATGCGATGACAAAATCAGGTTTGGCGGTAGTGGGTATCGCCGAGGTGCCAACGCGTCGCGATCCAGAGCGCAAGCGGTGGGATATCTTGCTCGACGTGTGCATGGGAGCGATCAACGACGCGGGCATTGATAAAAACCTGATTGGCGCTGTGATCTCCAACAATCCAATGGCCCAGCCCTCGATGCAGAACGACATGTCGTTGGGCAAGATTCCCGAGGTGATGGGGCTCAAGGGATGCCGAGATATCGCCATCTGCAATGCGGGTGGTGCTTCCACTACCAACTGTTTGCGCCTTGCCGAGCAGCACATCGCCAGCGGACAAGTGGATTTTGTCTTGATACCGCATACAACCGTGCAGTCAGATATGCCCCCGCAGGACTTGATTAACTTTTTTGCCACCGCACCCCTCGACAAACAGTTCGAATACCCCTACGGCGTGAGCTTCAACGGCTCCATGGGGCTGATTACCCAGCGCTACATGTATGAGACGGGCGCGACAGAAGAGGAACTCGCGTCGGTTACCGTTGCGCTCCGCGCGTGGGGGGCGCTCGATCCACTCTCCATTTTTTATGGCAAGACTGTGTCACTCGAAGATGTGATGAACTCGCGCATGATCAGCACGCCGTTAAAGGCCAAGGAGTGCAATCTGCTGGCAGACGGCGGTGGCGCGATGGTGGTGACATCGTGGGAAAAAGCCAAGGAGTTCGGCGACAAAGCAGTTTACAAATTGGGTCATGGCACGCGGTTTATGAGCGCCACGCCGATGCTGCGCGAGGATGTTTTCCATCGCCAGTCTTATCGGGAATCGAGTCAGGATGCCTTGGCGCAGGCGGGTCTATCGATACACGACATGAACCTCCGACAGATTTATGGGGCCTACCCCTATACGCAGTGCAGTGCACTGGAGGGATACGGGGTCTGCGAGGACGGGCAGGGAGCCAAGCTCTGGGCCGAGGGCCGCTGTGGGCCCGGTGGGGATCTGCCCTGCACCACAATGGGCGATGCTACCGGCCGCGGCCACACGGGCAGTGGGGTCAGCATGGCGTTTTATCTCGATACCATCCGTCAGTTGCGTGGGGAGGCAGGAGAGCGGCAGGTCAGTAACTGCGAGCATGCGATTCTGACGACATCGGGGGGGTCTGTGATGAACACCTGCACCACCGTCTTCGGGAGGGCGCTGCGATGAGCGAGTACAAAAAACCGCTTCCCGAGATTCAGCCCTACAGCCAGCCCTTCTGGGATGGGACACGGGAGAGTAAGTTGCTGATTCAGCACTGCAACGCCTGCGATACCAATATTTTTTATCCGCGACGCGACTGCCCCGAGTGCTGGAGTCAGGATTTGGGTTGGATCGAGGCCTCGGGTCGCGCCACCGTTTATACGTACTCGGTGACCTACGAAGGGGTTGAGGAGAAGTTCGTCGAAGACCTGCCGATCATTCTCGCCTGGATCGATCTGCCTGAGGGAATTCGCATGCATACCAATCTGGTGGAGTGTGAGCCGGAGGACGTGCAGATCGGTATGGAGGTCGAGGTCGTTTACCGGCCCGTGACCGATGAGATCACACTGCCATTTTTCAGGCCGGTTTCCGCTTCGTGAGTGACGTCGGTTGGGGGCTTTGGGGCACCTGGGCTGAGACTGAAGCGTGCCTCGGTCAGGTGGTGGGGCAATGGCAGGGGCCAGATCCGGTTGAGCGCGGCAGCATTCGTCGATGGTTAGAGCCTAAGGAATTTGACTGCGCCATTCACACGGACGCAGACGCAGCAAAGGCGGTGGGCCACCATGACGTGGTCGCCCCCGCATCTATGGTGTTCACCTATGGTGTGGCGGCGTATTGGTCACCCGGTGACCCCAACCAGTCGATCAACGATGAGCCGACACAGATTCAGATCCCCGTCATTTTTAATGTCCCTGCGCCCTGTAACAAAAGCTTCGCAACCAGTATGGAAATTACCTTTGAGGAGTCTCTTTACCCGGGTGACATGGTGACCTGTACCAGCCGCTTGATTGATATCCAACGCAAGACACTGAAGGTCGGACCGGGTGCGTTTTTACGGCAGGAGGATACCTACACCAAGCAGACGGGCGAGGTAGTTGCCGTCGCGACGCTTGATATTTTTCGCTTTTACGTCGGTGATGACGAGGCGGGCCATGACGAATAGCGGCCCACTGGTTCCCGTTGTTGGCGAGCATCTGCCCGAGATCAGTATTCCGATCACCTTGCAGCGGCTGGTAATGGAGGCCGGTGCCAACCGCGACTTTTCTTTGATGCATCACGATGGGTCCATCGCCAGAACGGCGGGGGCATCCGACGCCTTTGCCAACACTTTTTTTCTGATGGGCATGTTTGAGCGCTTGGTGCGCGATTGGGCAGGGCCACAGGCTCGATTAAAGAAAATGGGCCCCTTGAAGATGCTTAACTTCAATGTCGTGGGCGACACGTTGGTCTTCAAAGGCAGGGTGGCTGCGATAGAAACCCGTGATCAGGGGCTTATTTCTACACTGGAGCTGTGGTGCGAGAGCGAGCGAGGACAAACCACAACCTGTGTGGTTGAATTAATTTCATGATAAGAAAAACAAAGGGGATCAGATGAACAATTTGTCATTGGCGGTGCCAAGTAGCGGGGGTGATTCGGTCTCCATGAGCAGTATTCAGGGGATCGCACTGACGCTGAAAAAATTAGGGCTTGAGACCAACGGTATTCTGCTGGATGCCGGTGTGGCGCCCGATTCAGTCAGTCACAGCTGCGAGCGTGTGCCGATTCAATCCCTGTCGCAAATTATCTCTCGCGCTGTCAGTTCGGAACTCGGGCCCCTGTTTGGCCTCAAGTTTGCAGAGAATATTCATGCAACGACCTATCACTGCTACGGTCTGATGCTCATTTCCTCGCCCACATTGCGCCAGTTTTGCCTGCGTCTGTCGCGCTACTACGCCTGGGTGACAACCAACAAATCGGTAGCGTTCGATATCCAAGGCGATACGGCGCGTCTGGTCTACCATTGTGATGGCGATGCGACCGACAGCCCCAACGCGCGGCTTGCGCGTATCTCTGGTTGGGCGGCTACATGGGTGCGCATGCTGAGAATGGTTTCCTCACCGGGATTCGCCCCCAAGGCTGTGACATTTTCTTGCCCAACGCCGCTTGGTTTTGTCGAGGACTATCAGCAGTATTTTCGTTGCCCGCTGGAGTTTGGCTACAGTGCTGACGCGCTGTGTTTTGACGCGGCACTCCTTGATGTGCCGTTGGCCGGTGGTAATGCAGAACTGGCCCGTAGGAGTGAGCGGCAGGTTTTTGACCACCTTAATAAGATCGGTTCGGTGGATCTGGAGACCCGAATGCGCATGGCGTTCTTTGACCTTTTACCAGTGGGCACCTACGCGCGTTCCGATGTCGCGGACTGGCTGGGTTTGGATGATCGGCGACTGACTGCGGCGTTACGCGAGGAAGGTTTGAGTCATCATCAGGTGTTGCTGCAGACGCGGCAGGAACTGGCCGCGGAGTTGGTTTCGCACTCGGATATCTCCATCAACGAAATTTCTTACCAGTTGGGTTTTAGTGACTGCAGTAATTTTGCCCGCAGCTATCGCAAGTGGTTTGGTTGCTGCCCCAGCGAGCGGCGAGCGACAGGCGTCTGATCAGTGCAACCTGTCCGGAGAAGCAACGAAGAGCGCAGGGAGCACAGTATCCAGCAGGTGCTGTCTGCGGCGTTGCGCTTATTTGTCTCCAAAGGTTATGAGAACGCGACGATCGACACGATTGCTGCCGAGGCAGGCCTCACCAAAGGCGCGGTCTATTTTTATTTCAAGGGCAAAGCCGCGCTGTTGCACGCGCTCCTCGATGATGCCGAGCAACTTTACGCAGAGATTTTTTCGCAACTGAAATCAAGTGGTGAGAACCCGATTAAGCAACTCGAAATGTTTGTCGATTGGTGTGCCGAAACGGGCGCAGAGAACCAAGAACTGCTGGTTCTGCCGATACTCGTCTCCCTGCAGGCGATGGGCAAAGATGCCGAGGTCGCTGCGCACCTGAAGCGAATGTATGACCGGTATCACGATGAGATGGCGCGGATTACCCGCGATGGGCAAGCGCGTGGGTTGTTCGATAACCGGGTCGCCGTGCGGGAGCGTGCCGCGGTACTGGTTGCGCTCACAGATGGCATGTTGCTCGAGTGGTACCGTTTCTCTGGCGCGCTCGACGGTAGGGCCCTCGCCGAGAGCGCGAAGGCTCAGATTTTAAGTGGCTTGGGAGTGACTGCTCAATAATCCAGCACTTGAGCGGATTTTTTCAGCGCATCGACGGCTTCATCCCAAATCATCGTTTTCCAGTCGTCGAATTCGGGGTACATCACACGGCGCAGCTCGGCTTTGATCGCCTTGCCCTGATCTGATTTCAAATCGCCGTAGGCATGAAGCCAGTTATCAGCGATATGGGCGCCGAGAACATCCTTGGGTGGATAGGTCCCATATTCAATCACGTAGGCGAAGGTTTCTTTACCGGGGAGAACCCAATCCATAGCCAACACAATGGGCCCTTCCGGATCGACCGGCAGGTCTTCGTCAAATTCTTCTTTCACCGCGGTGGATCGCATCACCTCACCGAAGATCTCCGCCATCACACCGAAGCGCGAGTCCTCCGCCGGGTACCCGTGCACCAGATACGGGACGCCGTAGGGGCCGAGGCCCGTATGGATATCGATGATCACGACCCGCTGCTGCTCGGAGAGATGCTTTTGCAGGCCGGCGACCATGGTCTCTCTGGACCAGCTGGGTTTGGTGTCTCCATAAAACAGGCCGTCGGCATGGGTGCGCTGTCCGCCCAACATGGCGGCCATGTAAGCAACGGCACCATGCTGCTCCTGATACTCGGCAAGCGTTCGCGCTGCGTCCGGATCATTCAATTCTTCGGGGACAAAGGCGCGATGAAGACGGTCATATTCGGGGTTGCCGCGCAAGCTGCTATTGAAATCCACGTAGTTGCGGTTGAGGTCAACGTTGCCCTCGGTAGTGCGTCGCATCCAGGCAAAGCCAAAGGGATTGTGGGCATGCACCAGCACCACGCGATGAGTCGAGAATAGATTGCGCAAGTCGGAAGACTCCAGAAAACCGAGTTGGCAGGCTGAGCCCGTGTATCCCTCGGGACCGTGGGTGCCACTGATCACAACCAGCGCCGATGCGGCATCTGCCGGACCACCCACCGCAAAATCCATTGCAAGCTCCTCACCAGCCGGGCCCTCTATGGGAAGAACCTCGGAGGTCACTTCAAAGCCGTGGGCGGACGCCGCCTCGATAAAGCGACTTCTGGCCTCTGCATAGGTTTTTGAGAATAGATCTGGCGCGTTCATCACAAGACAATCCAAAGCGTCGATCCAATAAGGATGAACACCGAACGCCGCATTCGCAATTGCGGTGTGATGGATGACGGGTTATTTGCAGAAATTGATATCTTTACTCAGTGGTGCAGGCGCTTTGGCGACGAGGTTCCTATGTACACTAGGTCTGCGCGGTTGCTGAATCTAAAGAGAGATAATAATGACGGACGCGATCAAGACATCTGGCTGGCAGAAGCGACACAGTCTCGTACTGGCAAGCTTTGTAGCCATGTTTATTGCCTACCTCGACCGGGTGAATATTTCGGTGGCCGCCATCGCCATGCAGGAATCATTGGGCTGGTCAGAGACCGAAAAAGGCCTCGTGTTGTCCTCTTTTTTCATCGGGTATATGGCGATGCAGATCGTGGGGGGGGTACTGGCCGACAAGTACGGCGGCAAACGCGTCATGCTTTGGTCGTTGGTGGCATGGTCGGTCTTTACGGTGCTGACACCCATCGCTGCCTCTGCCTCCTTTGCGATGCTGATTTTGGTAAGGATCGGATTAGGTCTGGGCGAAGCTCCCCTGAGTCCCGCGGTACTGAGCCTTTACGGACGCTGGATCCCGGAGAATGAGCGCTCGCGGGCGGTGGCAATCTATTCCAGTGCGGCTATTGCGGGCACCATTGGGGCTCTGGTTATTACCGGTTTTGCGGTAGCCAAATTTGGCTGGCAGGCGATCTTCTACGTATTTGGGGCGGTGGGCCTTATGTACGCCATGTGGCTCCAACGAAATATCTACGAGGGCCCCGAGTCGCACCCCCGCATTTCTGCAGAGGAGAAGGCGCTGCTGGCGAGTAGCACCCCGACCGAGGGGCGCACGACAATTCCCTGGCGACAGCTGTGCACCTTGCCCCAGGTGTGGGCGCTACTCATTACATTCTTCTGCACCAGCTGGAGCCTATATGTGTTTTTGAGTTGGATGCCAAGTTACTTTGCTTCGGAACATGGCTTGGATATCAGCAGCGCCGGTGTCTACACCATGGCGCCTTGGGCAGTGATGTTTATCATGATGAACGTGGCGGGCTGGATCGCCGATAGCCTCATCGCGCGAAACTGGGACATCACGACTGTTCGCAAGCTGATGCAAAGTATTGGTCTGCTAGGATCAGCGTTCTTTCTATTTATCACGCGCACTGTTACCACCCCCGATATGGCATTGCTATCGCTCTCAGGGGCGCTTGGCCTGTTGGCGTTTGCCTATTCTGGTTCTGCTCCCAACGTGTTGGATATCGCGCCGCGTTTTGGCGGTGTGTTGTTCGGTGTAATGAACACTTTGGGAACTTTGCCGGGCATCATCGGCGTTGCCACCGCAGGCTGGCTGGTTGATACCACGGGATCATATGATTCGGTTTTGTTGCTGGCAGGGGTGGTCAGCGTCGTAGGCGCAACGGTTTATATTCTGATGGGCACCGCGAAGCAGTTGATCGATTAGACAACCTGCTTCACAGAGCAGCGATTAATGATCGGCGTATGGGGGCCGAACCGCTGACATACTTATCAGTTGCCAATCTCGGCAGGTTGGGCATCCATCTGATGGGGTTGAGAGAACGCCGCGATCCGCGGTAACTGACCGACGAAGGCGGTGACTTCCACCATACAGGTATGCGCAGAGCAGCCTTGGGCGAGTTTCGAGGTGCCGATATCGGGAGTCAGTACGTTTGGATTGCCGTGCACCTCGAGCGCTTCTCCGTCCACCTGCTGCGGATCGAACCAGGCGCCCGTTGGCAGTTCAATCACGCCAGGCATCACATCTTCTGAGAGAGTGAGTCCCGCCAGACAGCTGCCGCGGGCGTTAAAAATCTTGATGACTTGACCTGACTCGAGACTCCGGGCTCTCGCATCGGTAGGGTTCATACGCGCGGTCTCGCGACCGGCAATTTTCCCGGCCCGGCTCGTCCGGCCATGATCAAACTGGCTGTGCAGCTTGTGTTTAGGTTGATTGGAAACCAGATGCAGCGGGTAGGGAGATGGCATGCCACCTAACCACTCGTCGCGGTCATACCAACGAGGGTGGCCCCCACAATCGTCATAATTAAAGCTCGCCACGGTCTGCGAGAAGATTTCGATCTTGCCGCTGGGCGTGGCGAGGGGGTGCTGATCGGGGGCGCGGCGGAATTTTTCCAGCATAAATTCGGCAGCGGGGAGTTGGTCGCCAAAATGTATTTGCTCACCTTCCCAAAAAGATGCGAAATCAGGCAGCGAGATCCCACGTTCGGCTGCGTTGTTCACGGTCTCTGTGTATAGATGTTCCACCCAGGCCTTTTCGCTGCGACCCTGAGTGAATGCCTCACCAAATCCTAGCCGCTCCGCCAAACCCGAAAATACGGCGAAGTCCGTGCGAGCTTCAGCAAATGGGGGCACGGCGGCACGCATGGGTGTGAGGTATTCGTCATAAGCGCTGCCGCCAATGTCGTTCCTCTCGAGGAAGGTGCTGACCGGAAAAACGATATCCGCATGCCGGGCCGTAGCAGTCCAGAAGGCTTCGTTGACGATGACTGTTTGAGGAATCTGCCAGGCGTCTCGGAGGCGGTTGAGATCCTGATGATGGTGAAAGGGATTGCCCCCAGCCCAATAGACGAGTCCGATATCGGGGTAAGTTAGCTGCTGTCCGTTGTAGTCAAACGCCTCGCCGGGGTGCTCCAGCATATCGGCAATGCGAGCCACGGGAATGAACTGGTGTTCAGCGGCGACCCGCTCGCCCACCTCTTCGCCAAAAGTACCAATACGGAAGTTCGGTATCTTGCGTCCGCCAAAGCCCATGTTGTGGATACACCCATAGCCATACCCGATCCCGGCGCCTGGCTGTCCAATAAAGCCCAACATGGCACCCAGCACGGTGATCATCCACCAGGTTTGTTCCCCATAAATTTGGCGTTGCAGTGACCAACTGACGCTGATCAGGCTAGGCGCGCTGCTGGCCGCTCTCGCCATGTCAATAATGGTTGCTTCAGGGACGCCGGATAGTGCGCTGGCCCATGCGGCGGATTTGGGTTGTCCGTCCACCTCGCCCGTTAGGTAGGGCAGAAAAGCCTCAAAACCAACGGTGTAGCGGTCTAAAAATGCCTGATCATGGCGGTTCTCAACATAGAGCGTGTGTGCCATTCCCAGCATCACGGCGGTGTCGGAGCCGGGTCGACAGGGCACCCATTGGGCATCTAACGCTTCAATCGAATCATCTTTCAGGGGGCTGATGTTGATCACCCGTATACCTGCGTCCCGCAAAGTGCGTAGCTGTGCCCGCGCCGAGTGATTACCCAGACCACCTGCATTCACCTGCGAATTTTTGATGGCCGCACCGCCAAAAAGAATGACCGTTTTGCTGTGCGCCGCGATCTCGGCGGGCCCGGGAGATTCCCTGAGGAGCGCAAGGAGCGGAAAACCCAGAACGTGTTTGATGATGACTTCGGCGGCCGCGGCGGAGTAGGAATTAACAGACGAAACGTAGCCGCCACCCAGACGCAGGAAGCGATGGATCTGGCTCTGGGCATGATGGAAGCGGCCGGCACTCGCCCAGCCATAAGAGCCTCCGTATAGGCTGTTGGGGCCGCGCGTCGTCCAGAAGTGATCGAGTCTCTCCGCTGCCAAGTCGAGGGCCTCGTTCCAGCTCACAGGAATAAAGGGGTCTCGACCTCTTTGGCCGTCGGGCTGGCCCGTTGGATTCTCAAGGTATCCCTTGCGAACCATTGGTTGCGCGATTCTGACATCGGGATCACTGTTATCGAGCAAAGACTGGCCGATCTCGGAGGGTTCCTCATCGACGTCATAGGTCAAGACACGTGTCACTTGCCCGTTCTCTGTGGCGATCCGGTAGTTCCCCCAGTGGGAACAGGTAGGGGTCAGTTTTTCAGTGCTCACGGCTGGCGGAACCGAGTACTGGAATTTCGTGGGAAGCGGGGGCGCCAGCGAATACGGCGATCACGCAGCGGCCTTTGTTGCAAGGTCTTGCCAATGCGTGAGCTGCTCCCGCAACTCCGCTTGATAGCGTTCTACCGATGCTAACTTGACGTGGCCGTAGCCCCTGATAGTCATGGGTAGCCCGGCGATGGTTATCAAGTCGTCTACTTTATCTGGCGTCAGTTGAGCGACTAAATCCTCGATTGTCGTTTTGTAATCCGTAATCAACTGGCGCTCAAGTTTGCGTTCGGCCGTGTAGCCAAATGGGTCAAATGCCGTATGCCGCAAGAACTTGAATTTGGCGAGCAGTTTGAAGGCGGGCAGCATCCAGCTGCCAAAACGGATTTTCTGTGGCCTCCCGGTGGCTTGATCTACGCGCGAGATCAGTGGTGGCGCCAAATAAAACGCCAGTTTGTAGTCTCCCTCAAACTGGCTTGAGAGGGATTGCATAAACTCGGGGGCGCTATGCAGTCGTGCAACTTCATACTCATCTTTGTACGCCATGAGCTTGCAGAGCGCGCGGGCCAGGGTGTCGTTTAGCCCGGGTTGGCTGCCCACCCGCGCTTCAATTTTTGCAGCGATATCGCCAAGCCAACTTTCGTAGGCGTTGGCATAGGCACGATTGTGATAACGCTTGAGCTCACTGGCGAAATGCCCTTGCAGCGTGTGCGAGGGCTCGTCCTCAACCAGTGTGATCACGTCCGCCTTGGGTTTTAGCAGTGCATGCTGCAGCTCGGGCTCATGAGCCAGCGCGCGCCCCCATTCAAATGCCTGCCTATTCCAGTCGATGGCAATGCCATTGAGCTCGATAGCGCCGAGAATTGCGTCCCGAGAGAGGGGGAGCATGCCTTTCTGCCAGGCATAACCGGTGATCATGAGATTGGCGGCCAGCGTATCGCCGAGGGTGGCGAGTGCCAGTTGTGAGGCCGGTAACAAAAACAGTGAATCGCGCCGAGTAGAGCTCAGCAAACGGGACTCGAGGGTATCCGCCGGAAATCCCAGATCGCCATTTTGGGTAAAGTCGCCCGTGATTTGGCTGGTCGTATTTACTACGCCAACGGTTCGATCGGTATCCAGCGCGGGATTGATTTTGTCATGCCCCGACACCAGCATATCGCAAGCGAGCAGCGTATCGGTGGCAGCACTATTGATGCGCGGTGCGTGAATGTCCTCGCGATGCGTGGCGAGGCGAATATGAGTCACGACAGAGCCGCCTTTTTGGGCAAACCCCAGCTGGTCTACCACGCTCACCGCGGTGCCATCGATGTGGGCGGCCATCCCCAATAAGGCACCAACTGTCACGATGCCCGTGCCTCCCACTCCGGTCACCAGCACATTGAAGCTGCGCCCCTCAGGCAGGGGCGCGATAGTCGGTAGCGGAATCTCGGCCGGGAGCGAGTGGGTCGATTCAGCTGCGCGTGCTTTCGCAGACTTCATTGCCCCGCCTTCGACCGCCACAAAACTCGGGCAAAAGCCCTCAACACACGAATAGTCTTTGTTGCAGCTGGACTGATCGATAGTGCGCTTGCGACCAAAGACCGTTTCCAATGGCTGGATCGAGGTGCAGTTGGAGGCGACGCCGCAGTCACCACAGCCCTCACACACCCGATCGTTGATGACAAAGCGCTTGGCGGGATCGGGGTAAAGGCCTCTTTTGCGGCGACGGCGCTTTTCCGACGCACAGGTCTGGTCGTAAATCAGGAGCGTGACACCCTCGATGCCTCTCAATTCCCGTTGCACGGTGTCCAGCGCCTTGCGGTGGTGAACCGTTGTGCCCGGGGCAAACTGATAGCCTGTGCGGTACTTCTCGGGTTCGTCGGACACGACGGCGATGCGTTTGACTCCTTCGTGATAGGCCTGGTGGGTAATCTGGTCAACGTGCAGTTGCCCGTCGACCGGTTGCCCGCCGGTCATGGCGACGGCGTCATTGAACAGCAGCTTGTAGGTGATGTTGATGCCGGCGCTCACGGCCGCCCGGATTGCCAGAGATCCCGAATGGAAGTACGTGCCGTCCCCGAGGTTCTGAAAAATATGCCCGGTTTTGACAAAGGGTTGCTGACCGATCCAGGTCACTCCCTCACCACCCATTTGGCAGAAGGTATAGGTCTCTCGGTTCATCCAGGTGACCATGTAGTGGCAGCCTACGCCGCCCTGTCCACGACTGCCCTCGGGGATTTTGGTGGACGTATTGTGCGGGCATCCTGAGCAAAAATAGGGGATGCGTTGCATGGTCAGTGGATCCAGCGCGCCGCTGCGTCCTGCCGCCACTTTGAGTGAGGTCAGCCTCGAGAGCGCGCTGGGGTGCTGTTGAAGGTCGATTAGGCGGGCCAATGCCACGGCGATATGGTCGGTGGTGATGGGCTGATCGTTGGGCAGAAGCGGTTGGCCTTGCTCATCGTGCCTGCCGAGTAACATGGGGCGTTGGTCTGTGGGTAGGTCGTAGCAGGCCTCGCGCATACCGGTTGCGAGCAGGTCCCGCTTTTCTTCCACGACCAAGACCTTGTCCAGGCCTCGGGCGAAAGCGCGATAGGTATCGATATCGGCAGGGTAGGGCATACCCACCTTGAGGATCTTCACGCCCAGCCTGGCCAGATCAGCGTTGCTGATGCCCATGTCTTGCAATGCCTGCAGCGTATCGCGCCAACTCTTGCCCATGGAGACAATACCGATTTTGGCATTCGCACAATCGTGACTGACATAGTTGAGCTGGTTGGCCCGGGCAAAGGCCAATGCCGCTGGTAGCCGGTAACGCTTGATCCGTGCCTCCTGCTCATAAACGGAATCTGTCAGGAAGGCGTTGACGCCCTCAGCAGGGAATTCGAAGTCGGGCAACGTGATTTGAACACGATTGATGTCCGCGTCGATGGTGGCGGAGGTTTCGATCGTCTCCGGTATGAGCTTGAATCCAATCCATGCGCCACAAAATCGGGAGAGCGCGTAGCCCATTAAGCCGAGATCAATCACCTCCTGAATGTCTGCCGGGTAAAGCACTGGCATGAACTGATCCTGAAACAACAACTCGGAGCTGTAGTTGTTGATTGTCGAGGTCATGTTGTGATCGTCGCCGACGCAGACCAGCACGCCGCCATGTTTGTCGGCGCCGTGCCAATTGCCCTGCCGCAGCGCATCAATCGACTGATCAAGCCCCGGACCCTTGCCATACCACATACCGAAAACGCCGTCGTAAAGACTGTCGTTGTGATAGTTGGTTTGTTGCGTGCCCCAAATAGAGGTCATCGCCAGATGTTCGTTGGTACCGGGCCAAAACGTAATGTGATGTTCGGGCAGCAATTCGCCTGCTCGCCACAGCTCTTCGTCAATGGCGGTCATGGGTGAGCCGCGATAACCCGACACAAAGCCGCCGGTATTGCGACCAGCGGCGAGATCCCGTTGCCGTTGCAGCAACAACAGGCGCACCATGGCCTGACTTCCTCTGAGATGAATCAGGCCCTCGTTCTGGGTGTAGCGGTCGCTCAACGCGACTTTATGCTTGGACATGGTTGTTATCGTTTATCGCGCAACAGTGGGTCAGGGTAGCTATTGCTCAAGGCTGAGCAGTGTCTTATTCGGCAAACCAGTGTGCACGCGGGCGTCTCCTGTATAACAGCCTATGAACTTTAACCGACTCGGTAGGATAATCGCGGGATTAGTGACAACGAACGAGAGAGCTGCTGTGGGTCCACTGAAAGGGGTGCGTGTTGTCGAAATGGCCGGTCTGGGCGCCGGACCGATTACCGGCATGATGCTCGCTGATTGGGGCGCTGAGGTCATACTCGTCGACAAGCCGGGACCCCCTTCCGCCGAGGCTCGCATCCACGTAGCAGACGTCGACCCTCTCAATTGCAACAAGCGCCGCTTGCCGTTGAATGTCAAAGAGCCCGCGCATTTATCCCTGTTAAAAGAGGTCATCGGCGCTTCGGACGTGTTGCTGGAGTCTTACCGGCCTGGCGTGATGGAGCGATTAGGATTAGCGCCTGACGAGTGTATGAAGCAGCACCCCGCTTTGGTGTATGCGCGATTGACAGGTTGGGGCCAAACCGGGCCAATGGCACTCAAGGCGGGCCACGATCCCAACTACGTTGCCGCCACCGGGGCGCTTTATCACACTGGTGATCCCAGCACCTCGCCAGTGTCGCCCCCCACGTTGCTGGGCGATGCCTCTGCCGCTGCACTATTAGTGGCTGGCATATCTGCGGCTCTGGTGACGGTTTCTAAAACCGGCGAGGGACAGGTCATCGATGCGTCAATCGCGGAATCCGCCAATTACCTGACAACCTATGCGAAGAGTTTTTATCAGGCAGGGCAAATGTCGGACCAGCGAGGCGCGCGGTGGCTGGATGGCGCGGCGCCTTGGAATGCGACCTACGCTACCAAGGACGACGGCTACATGGTGGTGGCTGCGATCGAAGCCAAGTTTTATCGATCTTTCATCTCCGGTTTGGGACTGGCGTCGGATCCGCTGTTCGCGGATTTTCAGCAATGGGATCAAGAAAAGTGGCCGCAACAAAAGGCCGCGGTGGCCGACAGATTTGCCGCAGAGAGCCGAGCGCATTGGACCGAAGTCTTCAGTGATCTGGACGCTTGCGTCTCGCCAGTGCTCACTTACGCAGAGAGTGCCGAGCAGGCCCACTTCGCAGAGCGGGGTGCCAATCAACCTCTCGGAGACCAAGTGTTCCCCGCTCCCGCTCCACGCTTCTCACAAACGCCTAGCAGTGCAGCGCGATCTGAGCCCACTAACGACATGGCTGCTTATTTGAGGTCAATTGGCGTCAGTGAGGCCAGTCTCGATGCGTGGCGGCAAAGCCTCCCAGCGTAAACGGCAAATCCATTTATTCAGTGTTCTAAAGGTCAGGATTTGGCCCTAAAACGCTGGCCCACAGGGGCTTTGTGACATGCTTTCTACCGTAAATGACATGGCTGATGAGCGACCGCTCTATCTAGACTTGGGGTTAGCCTGAGGCGCGTGCAGCTGCGCGCGTCTGCCACTCAATAAGAAAGGTCGAACAGACTGAGGGGTCATTATGATAAGCAAGGGAAACAAGCGATCGATCGTTACTGCTGTTGCCACTATTGTTGGCGCTGCGATGACTGTGCCCGCCATGGCGCAATTGGAGGAGGTGATCGTTACCGCCACCAAGCGGAGCGAGAGCCTGCAGGATGTGCCCATGTCCATTTCGGCCATGTCCGGCCGTCAGATCCAAAACCTGGCGATCGATAACCTCGAAGAGCTGTCCACGATGATCCCGAACTTCACGGTCAGCGATACCCTGACCGTGAGCCAGATCACCATGCGCGGAGTCGGTTCCGGGGAAGACCGAGGTTTTGAGACGCCGGTAGCAACATTTAAGGACGGCGTGTATATGCCGAGAAACCGCCAGACGCGGTCACCCTTTTTTGATCTTGACCGAGTGGAAGTGCTTCGTGGGCCGCAAGCGGTTTTGTTCGGCCTGAACTCGACTGCAGGTGCGGTTAGTTTTCACGGTCAGGTCAATCGGCCCGGGGATGAATTTGAGCTCACCTTAACGGGTGAATATGAGGCCGAGTTTGATGGCACGCGTTTCAGAGCCGTTGCCGGAGGATCAATCGGTGAGACCGTGGGGTGGCGCTTGGCGGCGGAGACGCTGGATAGTGGTGACGGTTGGTTAAAGAATGACGTCGCCGGCGATGCAGGTGCAACCGAGCACGATATTTTCCGGGCGAGCTTTGTCTTTCAGCCCAGCGACAATTTCGAGGCCATTTTTCGTTGGGAGCACAGCGAGGCTGAGCAAGACGGTCAAACCACAGAGATCGTCAATGGTAATCTGAATCTGCCAGGCGATGCAGGCACGCCAGGTGGCTTTGATGCTCGCGTAGCGCAATACAACGCTCTGGCTGGCGCTTATGGATACGTTCCCTTCGATACCGCGGGTGAAAACTCGGTATTTGATTTTTACGGAACTGCTAGCGAAAACGTGGCGTTCCAGAAGTTCCATGAGGCAATCGATAATGGCAACTACCGAGATACACTCGGTGCTGATCAGGAAATCGATAACGCCAGTCTGAACCTGCAGTGGCAGCTCGGTGATTACACGCTTTCAGCGGTCCTCGGTTACTCCGATTATTTCTACGATGCTGCTGTCAATATTGGGGGCATCAAAGAGGTGTTCTACTTCGGCACTAATTACGAGGAGTATGAGCAGACGAGTGGAGAGATCAGACTGGCGTCACCAACCGGCCAGACTCTCGAGTGGATTGTTGGTGCCTACTACCACGATGCTGATCTTTACACCGATCAGCCTAATACTTTTGACGTTGGTAAGTTCTACGGCATTTTCCTGGGTCTGCCCGAAGAGCTTGTCGTTGCTCAACTGCTGGGTGCGCCGCTCTATGAATTGGGTGGTGCCGATCTGAATCAGAGCGCCACGTTACTGTCGCCGTTTGTCTCGGCTACCTGGAACATTTCAGATGCGCTCCGGTTGACGGGTGGGTTGAGGTATACCGACGAGGAGAAAAAATATCAGCGTCGGGGTGCAACGCCTGGCTCACAACTGCACCTCAAGCTGCCGGATGGCAGCTTCGGTCCGGGCCTTGGCGGTGCGGTGCTGAACGCCAACGGCGCGGCGGTGGGAAATACTGCTGGCACCATTGATTCAACCAACACCATGCCGGAAGTCACGCTGGAATGGGACGTCAGTGATAGCGTGATGCTCTTCGGGCGCTATGCCGAGAGTGCGAAATCAGGCGGTGTGGCCACCGCCGGCTCAGTTGCCGCGTCTGGTTTGATCTACGACGACGAAACCGCTGAGTCATTTGAGTTGGGTTTTAAGGGGCGTTTTTTTGACGGCCGTGCTGAACTCAACGTCGTGGCGTTTACGACCGAGTACGAGGACCTGCAAGTCAAAAATAGTTCAGTCACGGAGTCAGGTATTTTGACCGTCATCGGTAACGCGGCGAAAGCTACGGCGGAAGGTGTGGAATTGGATGGCCGGTGGATGGTGGCTGATTGGCTGACATTGGGGGGCACGCTTGCCTTCCTTGATGCCTCTTACGACAGCTACG
>Ga0181573_10001980_pt1 | contig 19519 bp, 11 predicted proteins | sample 101ome_25_FD_148643 | JGI IMG/M metagenome (GOLD analysis project Ga0181573, IMG submission 148643) | Coastal salt marsh microbial communities from the Groves Creek Marsh, Skidaway Island, Georgia - 101409BT metaG (spades assembly) | ecosystem: Environmental > Aquatic > Marine > Intertidal zone... | reverse complement strand
GGGGCGGGGGGGCGCGGGGGGGGGGGCGCGGGGGCCGGGGGGGGGGCCCCCGGGGGGGGGGGGGGGGGGCGGGGGGGGGGGGGGGGGCGGCGGAGTCGAGGTCAAGATCCACGTAGGCGAAGTCCCCCAATCCGTGGGGAAACGGGGCGAGAGGCCCCCCGACGTCGTCGCGACCGAGGCCGGCAAGCCGCCGCGCCTCGGTCGCCCCAACGCGACCGCCGGCCGAGAGGGGGAGGGACGAGCCGTCGGGGCCGCGAGGTCCATCGGGGACGACGACGACTCCGGCAGCACCAAGGGCGCGGGAGAGGGTCGTCTGCCGACCGAGCATCGCCCGGGCGCGGCCGCGGGCGTCGACAGGGAGAGGGCCGATGGGGCCGACCACGGCCCCGCCGTCGTTGTCGACGCCGGCGGCGGCGTGGCGTGCCCGCCCCGTCGGCGATGCCGACCGCGCCCCGCCCGCCGAAGCCGCCGCCTCCGCTCCCACCCCCAACGCCCATCCCGAAAGGTCCAGACACCGCACTCCCCCCGCCGACTCGGCGGCCGGGGCTGCGGTGTCGTCGCCGTCGTCGTCGAGCAAATGATACTTGGGCGACGCCAGGGCCCGTCGCCTGTCCCGTCCCCGACGGCCCGCCGCGGCGATCGCTCCGAGGAGCGCCGCCGCTGGGGCGGCCTCGACCGCCACCAATCCCGAGGGGTCAGTCGAGTCGGTGGAGTCGTTCCTCCCCTGTGCTCCGCGGGGGGGTGGCGGGAGGGCGTCCGGAAGGGACAGGGCCCGGGCCGCAGGGGCGGCGGCAAGGGCGGCGGTGAGGGCGGCCGACACCGCCCTGCGGCGGCCTGCCGACGCCGCGGCGGCCGCGCCGACGCCAGGCCCGGCAAGGACGACGTGGCGTGCGGCGCGAAGACGCCTGGCCGCGGGGCCCGACTCGCCCCCGACCTCGCACGCCTTCGGGTGGGCGGGAGCGAGCGGGCCGCCGTCGGCGCCGAGGCCGGCCGACACCGACGACGCCAACGCGCCGGCGGAGTTGAATCCTCCGCCCCCTCCGCCGTTGCCGCGGGTCCCGATCGCAAGGGGCGCCCCCAACGCCCCAAGCAGGCCTCCTGCAGCGTCGGCGAGACAGCAGGGGGCGTCTCTCCCCGCAGGGTCGTCGGGGCCAGCATCCCACCACTCCCTCCATCCGCCACGACGACGCCGGGCGGGGCAGGCAGCAGCGACGACACCCGCTCTGCGCCCGACGGGGGAGGGGCCGGCGGAGGTGGGATGGTCTGCCACGGTGGCGCCATAGGCGGCCGTGGGGACGGGGGAAGGGGGGGACGCGGGACGTGGGGACAGGCGGGGAAACGCTTCGGGGTCAGTCCGGGGGGATGGGTTGACGACGCCCGCGGCGGGCCGGTCGCGGTCAGCGCGGGCAGCCCGGTCGGCCGCGGCGGCGTCCTCCGCCGCAAGGGCGGCGGCCGCCACGGCGGCCGCGGCACTCCGCCCCGCCGCGCGCCGCGCCGCGCTTCCCCCGCCAGGGGTCGGGGGGCGGCCGGGATCCCCGGGGGCACCAGGCCGCGTCGCCGGCAGAAGGGCGCCGACCCCCCACCCCGCCGGGCCGCCGTCGGGCGCGTCGTCGGCACCATCCGCCGAGGCCGAGGCGCCGCCCGCCACAGAACTCTCCCAGCCCGCCCGCAGCGGGAAATAGAGGAAAATCGAGTCGCAGCCCGGGTAGAGGGGCGGGCCCCGGGCATCGCGGGCGAGTCGGCGGCGCCGGTCGATCGTCGCCGTCGCGGGGGCGGGAACGGCAGTCAAGGCGTCGGTGGCAACGTTGGCGGCGCCCGACGCGACGGGGTCGTCGGGCCCCGCCTCCCCGGCGGCGGCGGTGGTGGTGGCGGCGACGGTGGGGGGGGGGCGCAGGAAAGCCGACGGCGGCAGCGGCGGGGCGAGGCGGGGCGCCGCCTCGGCCGCGCCGTCGGGGCCAGCGCCAACGCGGTCCGGGGCGAGGGTCTCGAGCAAGGCCGCAAAGTCCCCGACGAGGGGCGGGCCGCGCCAGGGGGGGGTGCGGGACGCGGCGGCAGCCGTGGTCAAGCCGGGAAGCGATCCTGAAACTCGGCTAACGGGTGCCGCGGCAGTGCCGACGCCCACCCCCCCGGCCGGAGCAACCGCCATCGGCGACGCCGTGGCACGCGGTCGCGGGGGCGACGCCCTCGCCCGCGTTTCGGCCCTGCCCGCCCCGCTTCCCGCCCCGCCCGGCCCCTCCTCCCACCAACCCCGTGGCCGCCCCTCGGCCGCGCCCCGCTCGACCGCCGCGGCATTGGCGACTCCCCGGAGGAGACTCCGTTCCGCGGCCAGTCGCGCCGCGCGTCTTCGGTCCCGGGTGGCGAGGGGAAGGGCCCTCGCCACCCGCTCGGGCAGGCGCTGCAGCGCCTCTCCCATCCACCGGTCGCGGACAGCTCGATCGACCGCGGCGCGGGCGCGGCGGTCGTCGGCGGCCCGTCGTGCGCGGGCGGCGGCCTCTCGCTCCAGCAGCGGGATCGCGGGATGGCGAGACCCGGGGGAGGGGGACCGGGGGGCACGGGGCGGGGGGGGCGTCGTGGCCTTGGACTGGGGTTTTGGCCCCGCGTGGGTCTCCACCTCGCCGGCCTCGAGCTCGACGCGCGACCTGCGCCGGGCGGCAAGGCGGTCTCGGCTCGAGGCCTCGAGTTTGCGATCCGCCGCCGCCAAACGGTTCGCCAGGGTTCGCCGGAAGGGGTCTGCGACGGCGAGAGCGGTATAAGGGGTGAGCGGCCGGGGCGGCGAGGCGCGCTCTCCGCTCCGCGGGCGAGGCGCCCTGGGCGCAACAAACAACATTTCCTCGCTCGCCATCCCCCCCATCCATCCCGACTACGCTCCTTTGTCCTCTGACGGGACGGGATGGACGGGCGAGCCCATTTCCACGTCGGTGTCGCCCGCCTCCCCTTCCCTCCCCTGCCGCCCCCTCAGCGCCTTCCGCGCCCCCGTCATCCCCCCCACCGTCAACACCCCGCCCGGGGCAGCAGGCGCGCGCGCCCCCCCCAGGCGCGAGAGAGGTCGAGATGACGGGCTACTCGTTCCCGCTCCTCTCGGAGGCGGAGATTTTGGCGTGCTTGAGGGAGCTGGACCTGCCCATTTCGCAATCCCAGCTCGCAAGACCAACTTTCGAGACGGTTCAGCCGCTCTACGCGTCTCTCGTGACAATGTTGATCGGAGTGACGAGGCGAGAGCGCGACTCGAGCGGCTCAGCGCGGGGTTGGGGGCGGCCAGGTTTGACACACCGCGCGACGCCGGCCAGAGGCGCTGCGCGGCGACGGCGTGCGGGACTGCGGGGCCGGGCGTTGGGGCCGGCGACGTTTCATTTTCTTGACGGTCTCGCTTCGCGCGATCCGAAGCCCGTAAGCGCCGCGAATCGCCAAAACGCCCAGACCCCGGTCAACCCCGGGCGACGCCGACTGCCCGCCGTGACGTCGACAACTTTCCCCCCTTCCCAACGTTTCTTTCGCCTCGCAGGGAGCAGCTGGCCACCCCCGATTTTGCGGCCCTCGAGGTCTTCGAGCGCCCGGAGCTCCACGACGAGTCGGTCCCCGCAGTCGCCCTCCTCCGCGAGACGTGCCGTCTCTTTCGCGCCGCGGGGGTGTGGGACTTTGGCCCGCGCGACGTCATTCGCCCCGACGCCGCCGGGGTCCGCCGCGCCCTCTCGGCCGTCATCAACCTCGGAAAGTGGCGCGAGGATCGACTGGGGAGGTTCCAGGTGTTGCAGGGGGGAGTAGAGGCCGCGGGGGCCGATCGGCGGGCGGCGGAACGGGAGCTGGATGCGGCGCGGGAGGGCCTGGCGGCGGCCGAGCGGGCGGCGGCCGAGCGGGCCGAGTCGGCCAAGAGAGCCGACGCCGAGAGCCGTCTGGCCATGGCCGAGGTGAGGAGATTGGCGGCCGAGCACGCCGCCGCGGGCCGGGAGCTAGAAGGGGCGCGACGGGCGACGGCCGAGGCGGCCGAGGATGCAGCGCGGGCGCAGTCCGAGGCCGAGGCGGCCGCGGCGGACGAGGCCGCCGCCGCCGCGCTGCTCGTGTCGAGCCCCGACCGCCTCCGCGGCGGGCTCGCCGCGGCCGAAGCCGCCGAGCGCGAGGCCGCCGAGGCGGCGCGCCGGGCCGAGGCGCGTCTGGCGCAGCTCCGCGCCCGGGCCGACGGGTGCCGTCGCGCCGCCGAGGCCCTGGACGCCGGCACCGCCGAGGCCGCTGCCCTCGCCTGCGCCGTGGCGGCCAAGCGGGAGGTGTCCCGGGCCGTCAAGGCGCTGAGAGCGCGGGCCGCCGCCCTCGACGTCGAGGTTCTGCACCTGAGGGCGGGGCGGAGCCAGCTGGCCCGACAGGAGGGGGCGCTGACGGAGCGGCTCGGACGACTCGAGGCACAGTCGGCCCTGCGGGTCGAGGCGGCCGAGTCGGGCGTCGCCCAGCAGCGGGCCCAGCGCGAGGCGGCGCGGGCGGCCTGGGAGGCGGCCACGGCCCGGGCGGCCGAGCGCCGCCGCGAGGCCGACGCGCTCGAGGCCGAGGCCGCGTCGTTGGAGGCGACGAGCGCCGAGCGGACGACGGCGCTGACGAGCAAATTTCGGGAGCTCCGGCAGGCCGTCTCGGACTACCACGCGGGCCTCGACGCCGCCGCGACGGGGGGTGGGGCCGCGGCGGTGCTGTCGGGGCAGACGACGACGGACGCCCTGGCCGAGCTCCTGGCAGCGACGGGGGCGGCGGGGGCGGCGGCGCAAGAGCCAATGCCGGGCGCTCCGGGTGGCGCGGTGACCGAAACGGCGCGGCTCGTGGGGACGGTCGGGTGACGCGAGCACGGACGGGAGACGCCGGTGTTGCGGTGGTGCGAAGAGAGTGAAACGACGCGAATCTCGGAACCGCCCCACTCAGTCCCGCTCCAGCCCGAGGGGCTCTCCGCGCGCGACGCGGCCCTCCCACTCGACGAGGGCCCGGACGAAGCCGGGGTTGGGCCGGGCGCCGGGCCGGGCCCGCTTGACGAGGGCGAGGGCGGCAGCCGCGGGCCGATCCGTTGTCCTCGCCGCCGCCATTGCGACGCAAGACTCCTCGCCCCCGCCCCCCGCCCGACTCCTCGTCCCCGCCCCGAGCAGCCAGATCAGGTAGGCGACGCAGGCGCTGGGCCCCCGGCTGATGCCCGCCCCGCAGTGAAGGTAGACCCGGGCGTCGGGCGACGACCGAAGCGCCCGCGCGACAAAGGTCACGACGCCCGGGAGCGCCTCCGCCAACGTGTCAGACGCGTCCTCGGCGTCGCGGCACTCAACGTGGTGGTGGCCCCGAATCCAAGACGGCATGGTCCGCCGTTGCGCCGAGACGACGCTAACAACGTGCGTGATCCCGCGTTGCTTCAGGGCGCGGCAGTCGTCGAGGAGAGCCGCCCACCCGCCCACCCACAGTCGGGGCAACACGGCGTCCATCACGGAGGCCCCGAGGCGCCGGGCGGTCGCGCCGTCCCCGCAGGACCCCCCGGTGGGGACGCCGGAGCGCAGCGCCGCCCTAAGCGAGTCCGAGAGGCCGGCCGACTCCATCGCCGCGACGAGGGCGGTCCGGGCGGCGGCGACCTCGGACGCGGGTCGGGCGTTGGTCGCGGCGCGGCGGAGGCGATCGGCCGCCGCCATCGGGGACGGGGACGCCGGGCCTAAGGCGGGGGCGTCGTCTCCTTCCCGGGGCCCCTCTCCGTGGCCCCCTCCGTCCCCCTCTCCGTCCCGCCCGGCCCCGCGGATCACCTCGGCGGCCACGAGGGCGAGGCGCGTCGCCGCGGCGTCGACCCCGCCTTCGCCCCGGCCGTCCCCGAGGGCCGCCCGCGCCCGGGCCCGCTCCGCCCGGACGGCAGAGGCGGCGCGGCGCCACGGCCGGGCGGGGGGGTGTCCCGAGTCCCCCGAACAGACCGCGGGGGGGGGGCGCGCGGGGGGGGGGAGGCCGCCCTCGAGGGCCCCCGGGGGGGGGGGGGGGGGCGCGTTCGTCGTCGGCTCCTTGGTCGCCTCGGCGACGGGCCCCGCCGGACTCGTCCCCCCCGGTCTCCCCCCCCCGGCGGGTGGCACCGGCACCTCCCACAGGCATCGATACCCCCCCGACTCCGCCGTCCCGTCGTCCGTCCCGATGACGCACAGACGGATCCCTCCCGTGACGCGGGCGGCGACGGCGGGGCCGACGGGGGCGGGGAGGGAGGGGGGGCAGGCGAGTCCCCAGGAGCCTGGGGAGGCGGCGGGGTCGGCGGGATCCTCGGCGCCGACGGACACCCGAACGCGACGGCCCAGGGGGGGGTGCGCCCCGTCCCACGTCCACGGCCCGGCGCGGACGGCGGCCTCGAGGGCGGTGGGGGACGCGAAGTCGAGCGTTCCGAGGGGGGTCCAGCCGTCGACGCCCGCCAGGGGCGACGGGTGCGGCTGCCACCGCGGCCCGCCCCGGGGGCCAAAGCGCGACGACAGGAGGGATGGGGCGTCGAGGTCGCCGCCTCCCCCCTCGACCTCCAGGACCCCCGTGCGGACCGTGCTCCTCCACACGGTGAGGTGGGGAATCCAGGGGGGAGCGGAAGCGGGGCCGGGGGGGGGGGTCGCCTCCCCCCCTTCCTTCTCGACGGCCCGGCGACACGCCTCGGCCAGCGCGGCGAGGGGCGCTCCCGCTTCCTCTTGTTCTCTGACCTCGAGGAAGGCGACACGGCCGCCTCCGCCCTTAAAGGTGGCCAGTCGGCCCGTGAGGGGTACGAGGGGCGCGACGGACGACGTCGATGGCACGTCATCGTCGGCGGCGGCAGCGACAGCGGTGAGAGCGTCGACGAGAGAAACGCGGAGGCGCTCGGCGGAGGCCTCAATGTCTCGCTGGTCCAGAGCGATCACGGCCAGCGTGAGGTGAGCGCGGCGGCCGGTGAGATCCTCCAGGCCTCGGCGGGGGCGATTGGCCTGCGCGCGGGGTTGGGGGGGGGGGGTCGGCGGGAGGGGGGGAGTCAGAGGGGGTAGGCCGGTAGGACGCCGTCGTTACGAACATCGGCGGCCCGTTCCCCGACTTGCCTTCGCGAGGAAGGCTGCCGCGGCCAGCATGAGAGGCGAAGCATCATCTGGGTTCACAAAAAGGCCTAGAAAGTGGGTCGGACGTGGCGGGGGACGAGGGCGGCCGGGGCCTCGGTCGCGGCCTCGGCCGCGGCAGGCCCCGCCGCGACCTCGACCGCCTTCAGCCATGTTCAACGGGTCTCGAAGGGACATGGCAACTTCTCCTAGCCCGTACAGGGCAAATACGGTCCGTGGCGATCTCAATCAGCCCGTAGGACAGCTACCACACGGACGCTGTGGCTGCATGTCGAGCAAGCTCTTGCGGCTCACTGAGCTCTCCCGACGCTCTCGACGTTCGACGAGAGTTTAGTGTGTGCAGTGTTGCGCTGCTTGAGTGGCGCCAAGGGCACCGCGGTTGCCTTGCGGGGCGAGCGTCTTCGTCGCCGCGCAAACGTCGCGGCACAGGCGTGGCCTCGTCTTCGGCGTCTCGGTGACGTTCGGCCCCAACCTCGACTGCCTTTCCAACCACCGCAGAGAGGAGAGGAGGAGGTGATGACGACGACCTGGTCGGCCCCCCCGACGCGACGCGAGTCGTGGGCGGGCAGGGCCGACGTCGTCGACGAGGCCGTTGACGACCCTCCAGGCACGCGCCCCGTGTCCCCCCCCGGCACGCGCCCCGTGTCCCCCCCCGGCACGCGCCCCGTGTCCCCCCCCGGCACGCGCCCCGTGTCCACCCCCGGCATGCGCCCCGTGTCCCCTCCCCGGGTCAAATCCGACCACCACAGCCTGACCCTGTCAACGACACGGGGACCGTCGGACCCCGACGACGACGACGACGCCGCACCATCGACGAGTGGCCCGCGGTGGCCCGCCCGCTGCAACCGAGACGCTGCCCGGGACGGCCCAATGGCCGCCGCCGCGCGGAGGGCCGACGGCATGCGCGCGCTGCGGAGAGCGGCCCGCGCGGCCGAGGACGCTGAGCTGGTGGCGCTGCGGGCCCGGGCCGACGCTGCCCGGAGGAGGCGCGACGCTGCTGTGGAGGCCAGCCGCCGCGCACGGTCAGACCCCGACACGGCCTGCGCCGAGTGCGGCCGGGCGCGGGCGGCGCGGCGCGTGGCCCTTTTGGGGACGCCCGCGGAACGGAAACGGAAGAGAGGAGATGCTTCGCCGCCCCGGCGGTGCCCGACGCACACGGCCCTCGCGATGGATCGCGAGGCGAAGGCGAGGGTGCGGGATCCAGCGTCGCGGCCGCCAGGGTGGCCAACTTGGTCGGGAGGGTGGGACGACGAGCGGGCGGGGCGCCGCGAACGTGTGGGAGAAGGACCGGGTCCGTCGAACCTTGCGGCGCGGACGATGACGCGCGACGCCGCCGTCGCGGCCCGTCGGGCGGCGCTGCTCTCGGCCAAGGACGCCCGTGATGAGGCCGACCGCGCCGCCTCCCTGGCCCGCGCCCATCGCAAGGCGACGGCCGCGCGGATGGCCGACGCCCGAGGGCCGGGCAGGGGCCCGACCCTCGTGGCCTTTGGGGCCGGCACGTCCCGCGGCGCCCCCAACGACTTTCTCGCACCGGGCCGGGCCGACGCCGCCGAGCGGGCCGCCGATGCGGCGGGCCGGCGGCGGTCGCGGGCGCCGACGGGAAGCGCGGGCGAGCCTCGTGCCCCGGGCAACGGCGGGGCGAGTCGTCGATGGCACCGGACGGGGCCGGCCGAGCCGTGGACGACGGAGCTCGGGGCCGAGACGTGGGGCGACGTGGACGGTGGGGGTCCTGCGGCGCCTCCAACCGCGGCGCGGCCGGCAACGCCGACGCATCCGACGTTGAGGACGGCGCCGCGACAGGGGGCACAGCCGACCGTTCTCGGGCCTCCCTCGTCCCTCCTCGCCTGGGCGTCCTCGGGCGGCGGGGCCGATCCGCTCGCGTCGGGGCCCCGCGCCCTGGACGGGGACCCGGTCGCCGCGCTTCAGCGGAGCTGGGGGGGGCGGGGGGGAGGGGGGGAGGCGTTGGGGCCCCCGGCGTTCCTTCCGCCGGACAGCGACGGGCGGTGGCGCTGCGGCGCGGCCCCCTCAGCCCCCGCAGCGGCCGACCCCAACCCGTGGCGCCTGACCCCGACCGAGCGCCTGGCGGCGACGCGGGCGGCGCGGGTTCTGGCGACGGCGGCGGACGAGATCGAAGCGCTGGACAGGGAGGCGGCGCGGCTCCGGGCGGCGCAGAGGCGGGCGCGGGTTGCCGCCGAGGCCGCTGCGCGACGGACGGCCGCGGCAGACGAGCGGCTCCGCGAGCGCCACTTGGCCGCGCGGAGGCGGGCGGCGGAGCTTGACGAGGCGGGGGAGGGGCGGCCCCGGGGGGCGCGGCCGACAACAGCGAAGGCGACGACGCTGGAGACGACGACGACGAGGCCCCCCGGCCGCGTCGAGCGGCGGGGTCTCGGCGGCGGCGCCTGGATCCGGCCCCCCGAGGTGGAGCTGGAGGAGCAGAGCACTGCCCGGCGGCCGTTTCGGGCGCGGCCAGCGCCCCCTCGTCGCCAGCCGGCAGCGGCGGACGCGATCCCCAGACCGCGAGACCCGCCGCCGCCACGGCCCGGGCTTGCCGCCGCCCCCCGGGCCGCCGCAGCCCTCCTCGCCGACCTCGCCGACGACCCCCCCTGGCTGGCCGCCGCAGCCGCGTCGGCGCGGGGGGTGGACGCCGTTCGGGCGGTGGAGCTCACGCGGAGGGCGCTGCGGGCGGCTGCCCAGGTGGGGTGAGAAATCCGACGTTCGGGGCCGGGGCGGAGTAGAAGGAGCGCGGGGACCACGAACGTCCAGCTAGCCCGCCGACCCCTTCCCTCGCCGCGCTACTCCGATGACCAACCCGAGCGTTCCCGGTTCGCCCGCTCCCGTGAGGGCGCCGAGCGTTGCGCCGGGGGCCGAGCCTCCCCTCCTTGTCAAGCGCTTGTCGGAGCACGCCATCTTGCCGTCCCGCGGATCCGAGGGCGCCGCAGGTGAGCGCTGAGATCGGTAGAGCACCGCGCGGTCGGGGAATACGAGCGGGGTCTCGTCCAACACCGCCGGCCGTTTCGCGTCGCCGCTGGGCGCGAAATCGGCGGTTTCCGGATGGATTTTCCGCTAGCGGCTCGCGAAAAGAGCCAAAGATGCTCTGTAAACTGTCAGAGTCCCCACATCGAGCGCGGAGGCTCCTCCTGTCTGTTGGAGGAGGAGGCTGTGGGTCGCGCCGACCCGTGGGCTCGTCCCGCGCCGACCCCGCCGACAGTTGACCGATCGCCGATCCCCCCCTTCCCGCCCCCCACCCCCCCCAGGCTACGACCTCAGCGCTGCCCACGACTGCGTGGTCCCGAAGAACGGCCGCGCAATCGTGCCCACGGACCTGAGCGTGGCGCTGCCGCCCGGCGTATACGGCCGCGTCGCGCCCCGGTCGGGCCTGGCGGTGAAGAAGGGCATCGCCTGTGGGGCCGGGGTGATCGACGGGGACTACCGCGGCGCGGTGGGGGTGGTGCTCTTCAACCACGGCGCGGAGGACTTTGCGGTGACGAGGGGGGATCGCGTGGCCCAGCTGGTGCTTGAGCGCATCGCGACGCCGGCCGTGGTCGAGGTGGACTCGCTCGACGACACCGAGCGAGGTGCGGGCGGGTTCGGGAGCACGGGGGGGCACGCCGCGGTAGAAGGGCAGTGAGATTCCACAATCCAGACCGGCTCGCTGGTTCGCCGGGCGAGGGCTCCGCCGCTGACGCGTCGCTTTCAGGGATGTTTGGGCGGCACGGGCCTCGCCGACGCCACCGGTCCCCTCGCTGGAACCACCCGTCCACATGCCGGCATCACCGGACTCCCGCAAGCCCCCCCTCGAGCAGCATCGCGTCGAGCTCGGCGAGGCGCAGGCGCAGACCCTCAGCCGCCACCAGGGCGGCGTAGAAAAACTGCCCTCTCCCCTGCACCATGCCCGCCCGGCAGTCGCGCAGCGCCGCTACGATGGACCCGAGGTCGGCGGCCTCGGCAGCGCCGGCGGCGAGATCGGCGGCCGCGTCGGCGCGGCCCGCAACGTGGTCGGCAGCGAGGGCATCGGCGCGGCAGAGGCATGTCTCGGCCGTCAGCACGGCTCCTGTGCGGCCGATGCCAGCGCTACAGTGGACGATGGTGACGCCCTCGGCGCGCGTCGACGCCGGCCCAGCCTCTGCCCCCTGGGCCTCCGCGCCCCTCGTGAAGACGGCCGCCCGCGCCGCCGCCGCGGGGCCTCGGTCCAGCGCCGCGTCCAGGACGGCCAGGGCGGCGTCGGCCGACCCTGGCATCCCGTGGTCGGGCCACGAGAGGAGGTGGACGTGACGCACCGCGACCGGGGCGGACGGCTCTGCCCCCGGCCTCGACCACCGGACCCGGAGCCGCCTCTGCCGCGGCGCCGCCTCGGGCAGGGCCGCCGGGGCGTCGTCCGCGTCGTCGGCGGCACCGGCCTCGTCGACGGCGGGGTCCGGGTCGTCGTCCGACGCCGCCTCCACCAGGGCCCCCTCGGACACCCCACCGGCGCCGCCCCAGCTCGCCGGCAGCACCATCGGAGCAGGCTCGTTCGGGCGGGGCCAGTAGCGGGAGCACTTGTCACGGCCCCGCTCGACGAGCCGGGCGAGGCAGGCGACGCGGGCGGGGCCGCCCCGGGCGTGGAGGCGACCCGGTCCACCCGCCGCCACCACCACCTCGTCGGACGCGCCGTCGGGGGTCCCGTCTCCGGGTAAACTCCACAGCAGCGACCAGAAGTCCCCGCGGGTGTGGTCGAGGGGCCCCTGCGCGGCTGCCCGTGGGGCAGGCCACCCGGGCGGGGGTCGTCCACCATGGCGCGCCGTCAGCAGGCGTCCGGGGGGCAGCGGCACCCACGACGCGTTCACGTAGCCGTGCGACGCGGACGGAGAGGCCGGGGGGGGGGCACCCCGCCCGTCGCGCCCGTACGTCCGTCCCTCCCGTCCGTCCCCCTGGCCCCGGGAGGGACGGACAGTGGTGGGGGCTGCGCCCCGCCCACTGCCGATGACGCACCGGCTCCAAGCGTAGGGGGACACGTCCGAGTAGCGGTCGAGGCCGCGCAGGGGCGGGGCCGCCCATCTTCGACCCCCGTCTCCGCCCGGGTCGTCGGGAACACGCCGCCATGCCTCCAGGAGCGGGACGACTGCCTCAGGGGGGGCGGCGGAGGTGGGGGAGCCGACGCCGCGGCCCGACTCCCACCGGTCAAGGGCCGCGAGGTCGGCGGACCACGCGCGGCCGGGTTGGAGGGGGGGGCCAAAAGTTTGCACGAGGGCCGCGAGGACCGCGCTGGGGTCCGAAGGAACGTTGGGGGGTGTGCGTCGGCGGGGCAGAGGGTGAGGGGACCGAGACGATGGCGACAGCAAATTCAGACACGACGGCGCCGGCGCTGAGGACCCCGCGGAAGCCGCTGACACCTCATTCGAGGCGGTGAATGGGGAGGGGCGGAGGCGCGACGCGGCGACGCGACGCGGCGGCGCTCTGGCGGCGCCTGCCGCAAGCCTTGCGAGGCCGACGACGGGCGGAGCGCGCACGATGTGGCGGTGGCCGCCGTCGATGGGACTCGGGAGGAAGCTCGCGCTGCGAAAATCGCATCTCGTGCCCACAATCGAACGACAGCGCCACGCAAGCGCTCGTTGGCACGTCATCCAGCTCGAGGGGGGCTGACGTGAGACAGCGTTCCCATTTGTCGGCCGTCCCCCGTTCCGCGGCTTCCACGGTTCGACACCGGGGTGGACGGATAAGGAGGCGTCTTCTTCAATTGGCGAACTCGATCGGAAGACTCGCCAGTAAACCTCTCTGGCCAGCGCGACGGCGGCAGGGTCGACGACCGCTGGGCGCCTGGCAGCGTCAGGGTTGGTTGGGTTGGGGTCCGTCATTGCATGCGCGGCGGCGGGGCTGGGGACGGGGTCGCCGGCATGCCCCCGCCCCGTCATCGGGGCGGCTGGATGGCAGATGGGGTGGGAAGGGGGGGTGGGATACGGAAGCAGAACCCTGCAATGTACCCCCCCTCCACCTCCTCCGTCCTCTCTTCACAGGTCCCGGCTAAAGTCCGCGCACGCCCGGACGACGTCGTCCACGCACCCTGGTGCCAGCACATCCAGGAGGGGCAAGTCTCCTAGGCGCCCGACACGGCAAGGCAGCCGCGACAGCTCCCGTTCGACCGCGGCCCGGTCAGGGCCGCCCCCGGACCTGCTGCAGAGAGGGCCGAGGGAGGCCGCCGCCACGGCCGCCATCGTCTGGTCGGCGCCGGGTCGGGCCTTCATGTCCCGTAGAAAGAGGCGCCACCCCTGGGGAAGGGGGAATGGAGTGGGGGTCGGGGTGAGGGCGAAAGAAATGTGGGCTTGCACGACCGGGTTGGACCAACCAACACGCGGGCGATGCAGACTGTCGAAGCTAGGATGCATTTCGCTCTCGAATCAGGGAATCGACGCTGGTGGTCGGCTTACGTTGGTGAAGGTTGACCCTTCTCCCTTCTCCTTTCCCGCACCAGCCTTGCCTGGACGTCTGCGTGCGCCTGGTCCCCGATCGACTCGGCGAGGGCGCTGTAGGGCCCGCGGGACGATAGAGATCCGCCGGCAATGAGGGCTGAGACGTCCAGAAACCCGGGGGGGGGGCCTTCCGCGGGGCCGGGGGGGGGGGGGGGTGCGCGGCGGGTCGTGCGGGCGAGGCGGACGACGAGGCCGCCAGTCGCGAGGCGAGCTCCGGGGCGCTGTGGGACCAGACCGGGCCGCGCGGGGGAGATAACCTGCGCCACAGTCGACGCCGACATCTCCCGAGCCGAAAGACCGTCTCGAGATTGGGCCAGCGACGGGAAGGACGTTGGCCGACGGCCATGGTCGAAGAAGCGGGCGATAGAGACCCGACATAGGAGGATCCGTGGGAGCGCGACGGCACTCCGCGCGGCCAATCCCCGCCTTCGCCCGTCCTGTTTGTGCCCCGCGGTCGCCGTCTTCCGCGCAGGAAACTACCACCGGTTCGGCGCCGCCGTTCCATCGGCTGCCGGCCAGAGGCTCGCGCGCGCGATCAGCGATGACGTCACTTGTCGTCAAGCGTGCGAGGTGAGGAGAGATAGAGGGTGGGCTTGGAGGGATAGGCGGCGGGGCTCTGACGCGAGGCCGAAGGCATCGCCGCCACCACCTCCGCCGCCGCTGTCTTGCGGGCGGCGCAACACGCTCGCGACGCCGCCCCGCGCCCGGCCCGGGGCCAACCCTGCAGCCAGGGAAGAGTCGCCGACCCCATTCCCCCGCGTGCCCGCGCCCCCCACTCCTCGGCGTCGGGACGGCCATCCTGCCGCCCCCGCCTGTCCCCGCCGTCGCCGCCGGCCCGACTCGCCCAACCCCCTGAACACCCCCCCCAACCCCCCACCCCTGTTCTTTGCCTCCGACAGGTCGCCCGGGTCGGCCGATGGTGCGATTGTCGAGGCCAAGCGCGCTCGGGGCCCCGAGCCTTGCACGGGCCGGGCATCCAGGCTGCAGGCGCCCATCGTCAAACTGACGGGCCACGCCGACGCGGTGACGGGGCTGGCTTGGAGTCCGTGCGGGGAGCATCTTGCGTCGTGCTCTGCGGACCGGCAGATCCTGCTTTGGCGCCCCTTTGGCATCGGGGAGGAGGAGGCGGCGGCGCGGAAAGAGGGTCTCCGCGCCGCTGCCGCCGAAGCCGGGGCCGAGCCCGGGGGAGGTGGTCCCCCGGTCGATGAGGACGAGGACCCCACCGCGCCCGACTGCCGCGCGGCCCTGCGCGGTCACCGGAGTGGTGTCACGGACGTGTGCTGGTCGGGTTGCGGGGGCTACGTCTTCAGCGCAGGCGCCGACGGGACGACCCGGGCGTGGGACGCCGCGACGGGAGCGTCGGTCAGGACGATGCGGCACCCGGGCAAGACGGTAGTCAACGCGGTGACAGCGGCGCCCCGGGGCGACCCCTTGGTCGCCACGGGCGCCGACGACGGCGCCACGCGGATTTGGGACAGCAGGGCGTCGGGGCGGAGGCCGGCACTGGAGCTGCGGCCGACGGACGAGCGGGCCGGCAGGGCGCCCGTGCTGAGCGCCGCCTTTTTGGGCTGCGGCACCCTGGTGGCCGCGGGGTCCCTCTGCGGGATGATTCGCATCTGGGACGCGCGGCGGGCCGAGGAATGGGTCTCGCTGACGGGCCACGCCGACGCCGTCACCGGGTTGGCAGTGTCGCCGGACGGGAGGACGCTCCTGTCCAACTCGCAGGACGCCACGCTGCGCGCCTGGGATGTGCGGCCCTTTGCCCCCGCGCGGAGGGGGCTCAGGGCTTATCGGGGGCACGCGGGGTCCTTTGAGCAGGCGTTGCTGAGGTGCGCGTGGTCGGGCGACGGAGCTTGGGTGGCAGGGGGGTCCGCCGACGCCACGGTTCACGTCTGGGACGCGCAGACGAGAGCGCCCAAGTGGCGCCTGCCTGGCCACCAGGGGGGGGTGGGTGCCGTGGCCTTTCATCCCACGGATCCGGTCATCGCCAGCGGATCTGCGGACAAGACCATCTTTCTGGGGGAGCTGACAGAGTAAGGGAAGGGCGGCGACGAGAGGGGGAGAGGGGTCGGCGGCGGGCAAAGGCAAGGCCGAAGCCGGGGACGGTGTGGCGAAACAAGGCCGTGGAGTGTTGACATCGGCGGCACTATGTCCTCTCTCCCTCTCGCCTCCTCGCCCGCGGAGCAGAGCTCAGCGCGCGCCCCGCGGCGCGGTGGCTCGAACCACGCGGTGGCGGCGTTGGTCGCCGGCGCCTCTGCCGCCGGTCCGCTCGGCCAGGCACCGGCCGCCCTTCGGCCGAGGCGGGCGCTGACCCGGGCCGCGGCGGGAATGGGGGACGCTTCTACTCCACCTCTTTCGACCTCGGGACGGCCCGCTCCGGTCGTCCCGGGTGCCGGCGACGAACTGCTCCCAGCAACGATGGCCCCAGCGACGGGAGCAGCGAGGCCGTCCCTGCCCACGGCGCCACGGTTCGTTGCCCCCCCCCCCCCCCCCGCGGACCGGCCGCCGGACCACTTGCACTTGGTGTGGTCGGCCACGGTGGAGAAGGACGGAGCAGTGGCCTGGCGTTTTGTCCTCGAAGCCGAAGCCACCGCGCTGGACGGCGACGGGCCCGCCCCACCCTCCACGTCGTCGGCGGTGAAGAAGGCGGTGCGCGGCGGGGAGTACTGGGGACGGACGCCCCTCGGCTGGACGCCGCTGCGCACCACGACGATCCTCCCCGCGGGTATCGTCGTGGGAAGGTGGGTCCGGCGGGGCGCCGGGACTCGCGCCGCGCCCGACGCTCGAGCAAGGGCGCTCCTGGCGCGGGTGCCGCTGGTGGGGCGGCCAGTCCACGACGACGGGCACGTCGTGGTCGTGATCAAGCCGCAGAATATGGAGACGACACGAAGCGGGGGAGCGGGGGACGGATCGGGGCCGTCGTCCCCGGGACCCTGCTTGACCCATGCGCTCCTGCCCCCGGTCCTGCCCCCGGCGCCGACGGTCGCGGGTGGAGTGGGCGTCCTCGGCAGGCGAGCGAAGCATCATGCGCGCCACCGACGCGCACGACGAGCGAAAATGCAGTCGCACGGCCGCCGAGCCGGTCCTCTCGGCGCCTCATCCCATGGCCGCTGGAGCCACAGCCGCTGGGCGCCAGGCCATGCCCCGCTGCCGTCGCCGTCGTCACAACATGTGCGGCGCAGGACGACTGCGGTTGGCAGTGTGCCGCCCCCCCCCCCCCCCCCCCCCCCCCCCCCCCCCCCCCCCCCCCCCCCCCCCCCCCCCCCCCCCCCCCCCCCCCGCCCCCTTCTCGCAGCCTGGCTCGACCCCGTCCCGCGCACCGGCTCGACCGTGCTACGGGCGGGCTCGTGGCGGCGGCACGGACCCGGGCGGCGTCGGCCCTGTTGGGGCCCGCGTTTGCCGAGGGCCGATGCTCCAAGGTCTACCTCGCCTGCGTGGCGGGCGGTCCGGCGGGCGACGTCCCCGCCGCGTGGGGCGCTGGGGCCGGCCTCGCCTCCCTCGACCTCGACTTTGACCGGTGGACCCCCTACGCCGCCGACCCCCCCGGCAATGGCTGGGCCGCGCTGGACACCCCTCTGTCGGGGAAGCCCGCGCTCACGCACGTGCGGGCGGTGGCGCGGGCCGCGGGCGGGGCCGCGCTTTTGGAGCTGCGGCCAGCGACGGGGCGCACCCGGCAGCTCCGACGGCACCTCGCCGCGGCGGGCCACCCCATCCTCGGGGACGAGGCGGACCCAGCGGCGCCGAGAACCGAGGGGGGCGCCCCAGCCATCGCCCTTTGGGCGGTGCGGCTGACGGTGCCGACGGTCGTCCCCGGTGCCGAGCCCGTCGTGGCGACGCTGCCGGGCGGCGTGCCCCAAATGCTTCGCCTCTCGCTTGCCGCTAGTCGTCTCGTGCGGTGGGAGGGCGGGGAGGTGCCGGCGGACGTGCGGAGCGCGTGGAATACGCGGAGGGAGGGGAGGGAGGCCGACTGAAGGGAGGGCCGCCGTGGACGACGCCGCCGGGGAAGACACCCCTCGGCCAAACGAACCGATCTCATCCTCTCCCTGCCCCGAACCCCGCCGCGTCAGCTGTCGCCCGGGACGGCGACCCGCAGACGTCGAATCGATCGCATCCGCGGCGGACGGTCCGCAGCCCCGGGGTCCAAACGCGAGGCCGTCGCGTTCAAGCAAGGAGGGTTGACCCTCCCGCGCGCACCCCTCATCGCCACCCTCCACGCCCAGCGCTTTTCAACCCAGACCCGGGGTGGCCCGCGGGAACTGCGTGGCGACCGTGGTCACCGCCGCCGCGTCGGCTCTCGGCCGGCTGGCCGGGGGCGCCGTTTTCCTCCGTCGCGCACGCGCTCCGTCTTATGCCGCGTCGGCGGCGAGCAGCCTGATGAAGGCGACGGCGGACCACGCGGTGCCCGAGCCAGCGCCCTGGGAGGAGGACGCGGAGGGGACATCGACGACCGGGCCGACCTTGGCCTCGACCTCGCTGCCGCCGTGGTCGTCGGCGGCGCCGACGAGCGGCGGCGGAGACGCGCCCTGGGACGGCGGCGGTGACCAAGAGGGTCCGTCGTCATCGTCGACCGCACCGTGGGAGGCGGGCGGGACGGGCCCGCCGTCCGCCGTCGCCGAAGCGCTGTGGATGGGACCGCTCGCTGTCGCGGGATCGGCGGGGTCGTCTCGTCGCCGGTGGAGCCCGAGGAAGAGAGCGGCGGCGGTCCCAGCAGCACACCCGCCGGATCCTCCTGCCGCGTCTTCGGATCGCGACGCGGCGCCCGGGGGCGGCGGACAGTGGACGTCGTGGCGGGAGGACACGGCGGGGGAGGCGGACGACCACGCCGACGACGACGGCCCCGTCAACGCCTTCACCGCGGCGCTGCGGGCAGGCCTGCCGGAGCGGCGCCGCCGAGGCCGAGGGGGGGGGGCATCTCGGCCATGTCGCGACGTCGACCGTGACGCGCCGGCCGAGGCAGGGAGAGAGACGTGGCGGTCTGGGCAGGCGGCGACGGCGGGTCCCAGGCAGCCGGTCGACCGGGACGACGCGGCGCCGTCGGGCGCCGCCCCGTGGGCGGGCAGAGGGGAGGCGGACGTCGACCGCAACACGGCCGCCCCGGCGGGGGCAGCAGGGGCCTGGGGGGGACTCGGGCGAGGGAGGGGGGGTCTGGAGGGGGGCGCGAGACCGATGGGAAACCGTGCCTCCCCCGGAAGCGCCCGCGGACGTGCCCACGGACCCCCGCGATGGATGCCCCACGTCTCTCCTCTCCCCCCTCCCCCTCCTCACAGGTTCGTGGGCCGGGACGCGGCCGCCACGGCCCCGCGACCCGCGCGAGAGCTCGGCTGGGGCCGGGACCGCGCGCCTTGTGCGCGGGAGCCACGACCGTCGCCGTCCCGGTTGGGCGGTGAGGTCGCGTCGCCCCCCCCTCCCCGAGGCGACGCGACGGCGACGCCCGAGGAGGTCGGGGCCGCGGCCCGGTCCGCCCTGTGGTATCTGGGACGGCACGGTCCGGCGTCGGTGGCGCGGGCATCGGAGCGGCTCCGGCGGCGCGGGTGGGGCGACGCGGCTGTCGGCGGCGCCGTCGCCCTCCTCGGCCGTGTCCCCCCGGGCGCCGCCGCCGCCCCGTTGGACGATGCCGCCTTTGCTCGCCTCTGGTTGACCGGCAGGCGGTCGAGCACGGCCTGGTCCGCACGGAAGGCGGTCGAGATGCTGACGGCGCCGGTTCCCGGGGGGCACGGCGTCGAGCGGAACGTGGCACTCTCAGCAGCGGCGGACGTTTGGGGCCATCCGGACCCGCTCTCGTCCGGCTTTGCCGCCGACGTCGTGGCGGCACTGGGGGAGGACACGGAACCCGAGACCGAGGCGGCGGCAGCCGAGGCGCGGCGCGTCGTGCGGGCGGCCGTCGACCTGCTGAGAAAGGGGGGGGGGGACGTCGGCGAACAGCGCCGGCGGAGGGCGCGAGACGCCCTGGGCAGACGGGGGCATCCGTGGGGAGTGGCGTCGGCGGCCGTGGAGGTGGCCGAGGGGGGGGGGGGGGTTTCCCCGGGGTCCCGC
>Ga0181573_10001979_pt1 | contig 19522 bp, 7 predicted proteins | sample 101ome_25_FD_148643 | JGI IMG/M metagenome (GOLD analysis project Ga0181573, IMG submission 148643) | Coastal salt marsh microbial communities from the Groves Creek Marsh, Skidaway Island, Georgia - 101409BT metaG (spades assembly) | ecosystem: Environmental > Aquatic > Marine > Intertidal zone... | reverse complement strand
AAGATCATACGGGCATCATAAGTGCCAGCGATAATCGTTTCACGAACAGAGCGTAGACTTAGTGCCGGCGATAATCGTTTCACGGACAGGGCGTAGCATTAGTGCCGGTGATCATCGTTTCACGGACGCGGCGTATCATTAGCCCCGGCGATCATCGTTCCCCGGACGCGGCGTATCAGAAGTGCGAGCAGATTGACGCTGATACAAAATGGCTCCGGCTCACGATGTCATCTTAGATTGTTCAGTATCAGCGGCGGACACAATAAGAATCTTCGAGGAGCAGACATTGCGCTACCGTTCCCTTACTCAAGTAAGAAGCGAGCCTTCAAAGCCCACACCGTGGCCAAAAGCTGAAATCCTTAACGCAGAGCCCGCAACAACACTCCCAGCGCTGGACCAAGCTACAGCTGCGTGCTTTGGTGCCAGTACCATGAGGCAGGATGTTCCACCGCCGAGCAGTACTACAGCGATCCATCGCCACTATGCGGAAGTCGCCAAAGTCGTTGCGAATCCGCGCGGGCCAAAACCTGAAGCGCCGCCTCCATGCGTGCCCCACAAGCCTCATGCCGTGAGCCTCCCAGGCCACGCAGTCAACATCACTATGCACGCTGTGCTCCCTGCCCCTGTCAATCAGAGAACTTATGTGGAATCTCGCTTGAGAAGCCCCGTTAAAGACGCCCAAGACTCTCGAGGTGCTTACCAGGCAGGGTCTGCGGGCTTGGGTCTCAACGGTTCCAGAAAAATTTTGCTCAAGTTGCCTGGCCACCTTATGTTTGGTGAGGGATGGCGGTCGGAATATCTTGAGCAGAAAGTGAAAGACATGTCGTCGACGGCCGAACCACTGGAAGTTTCCATTCCGGTGCGTTCGAGCGTGCTCGGCTGCTCTCGATCTTACTTGCCCTGCGTGATGATATTCACCTACTTTGTTGCCCTCTTTTGGTGTGGTCTCCAGGTATCCATTCCACCTCTCCCGTCGCCCACAGACAACTCTGAGAACTCTGTGCCCACCGTGGCTGCGCCAAGTGGCACTGGCGCGCGGTTGAAGCCAAGCGTCGCCCCAAAGCACCTGAGTAACAGGGCCGGAGCTCGATTCCACCGGGACACCACGAACAACTGCGGCGGCCTTTCCGTTGGTGAGTTTTCCTTCTTCTCTCTTCCGCTCTCCGATCTGAACCCTTCCAGTTCGCCCGGTTGATCCATCTTGCATCTTTCCGCGTGCCAGCTCAACCACTCGGCCAGCCAGTGGCGGCGCCTCGCTATCACGCCGAAAAGAAGCCACTGTCCACGACAAGGCATTCTCGGTCTAAGTAAGAGCTGCCCTGAACCTTGCGCTCTCGTGTGTCTCACTCCCATCACGTACGGTGCAGAGCTCGACGTATGACACCAGCCCTTATTATGCTTGCAGGCTTCGCCTCCAGGAGCCCCCAACCGCGCGCTTGGCCATTATGCTGGAGCCGGAGACGCCGAGTCAGCTGCCGACTAGTCTGCCGCGCGGCTACCGCGCTCTCGAGCGCCGCGAAAGGCCCCTTGCTTGCGTGGTTACCACCGAGGCCGCACTTCGGGAGTCGCTTTAAAGCTTCCGCTCTCGCGCTGGCCGGAAAAGGGGGAGGGGGGTTGGGGTTGTCTGCCTAGTTATGTTTCTGGGTAATGGGCAACTCGGCCGCTGTGAATTACAATTCACCAAAGTCCAGCAGCAGCAAAAGCAAGCCACATCGGGCATTGAAGCTACATCGAACATATGCCTTTAAATGCGCGTGAGAAGCGTGTGCGGCGATCACACTTCATTTAGATGATGGGAAAAGCACGGCACCCACGACCAAAGCCAGCCCCCTTTCCCCCAATCACAGCGCCCCGCGGCATCCCACAGGGCAAATCCCCGAGGAACCCACAGAGGCCCATAAACCACGCAGGGACTTCAACCGGACAGTCCACCGCATCATCGACAAAACACTGAGCAAGTTAATGCGCTCTCCGAGTGCAACTGGCACTGGCAGCTGGCGATCTGGGCGCTCGGTTGCTTCTTCTCAGGGGCGGCCGGCAGCCCGAGCGCCGTCCCCGCGGGGCTCCGGCGTGTGGCCCATGGGCATGGCGAAGGCGTCGTCCTCGCAGCGGGCAGCGTCGAAGGAGCCGCGGCCTTTGACGTCGGCCAGGCATTGCGCCGAGCCCCCCACGGCGACACGCAGACCGTACGCGTGCATCGCGGCCAGCCACTCCGCCCAGCACTGCGGGTTGAGGCGGCTAAACGAGGCCGAGCCCTCGCAGGCCCGGCACATACGCTCCAGGCCTGACGGCACCACCTCCCTGGAGCGCACCCAAGAGGAGGTGCTCGGCCGCGGGTCGGCCACCACCTTGTCCGGCAGCCCGGGCGCACACACCCCCGACACGGCGTCGCACCGCCCGTCGCCCGACGACGCAAAGGAGACGGTGCTTTGCGGGGCCGTGTCATTGGCGGCGGCCTGGGAGCCCGGGTCGTCAGCCGTGAAGGTCGACCGCGGGTCCACGCACGCGCCGACGAGCGCCTCGAAGCAGGCGGCGCGCGCGCTCGGCTCGGTGAAGAGGAGCGGCGATGCGCACCCGCAGAGCCCGCCGAGCGCCGCCTCGGGGAAATACGGCCCGCCGCGCTTACGACACGCGCGGACGCGCAGGGTCACGGCGGCGGGCTGGCTGGCTCTGGCCGTGGTGCCGCCAAGGCCAGCGCCCGCCGAGACCCTGAAGTCAAAGCTGTCGGCCCCCGTGAAGTCGAGCCGCGGGACGTAGACGAGGCTCGAGCTGGCGCTGCCCCGCAGCGGCACACGCACCGCGCCGTCTCCTGCGCGCCGCCCGCCGCGCTTGCCGCCCACGCCGAAGCGGGCCGCGCAGTGACGGTAAGCGTCCGCCGCGTCCACGCCGTCCATGCCCGTGGTGTCGACGCCCGCGCAGCCCCACCGCCACTCGCGCTCGCCCTCCACGCCGCCGAGCAGCTCTGCCGTCGCATCCGCCGCGTCCTCGAGGCCGCTCTTGCCGCCCCCGAGGAGGAACAGGTGGCCAAACTTGGGCAGCGTGGTGACGGTCAGCGCTGTGTCCATGAAGAATGTGTGCGTGAAGCCGAGAATGTCCGTCACTTTGAGCTCCCACCTCCCGATGCTCCCCACGCCGTGGACGCGCCGCCGCCGCCCCCACCCGTGCCGGTCCCAGCCGTTGTGAGCGAGCGCGCCGGACCGCGCGCCCCCGCGGTCGTCCGCTAGCGACGGGTGCGTGCTCGCAACGCGGTCACGCACCGACAGCACCCAGCGGCCCGCCGTGGGCTCGCCCCCAAAAGTAGCCATGAGCGGCTCGATGGCAGGCGCGAGCGGCGACGACCCGACGCTGGGCGGCAGCGGTGAGGAGCCAGCGTACTCGTGCAGCGGCGAGTGCACCTCCTCGAAGACCTCGACCTCCGCAAGCGCCAGCGGGGCAAACCCGAGCACGTCCGCCGTCGTGTACGTCGTTGGGGGCACGGTGATGTTGTCGAAGACGCCCGCAAACTCTGCGTCGCCCCCGTACTGCCGCGCGCGCGCCTCCTCGATGGGGATATAGCTGCCGCCGTCAGTCACGGCCGAGCCCGTGGGGTCGTCGGTCACGCTGTTCATCGGAATCAGGCTCCCCACCGCCACGCGCGACGCCAGCGCCTGCCGCAACAGCACGCTTGCGGTGACCACGTCGCTCTGGGCGCCGCGCTGGACGCGCAAGTGCCGAGCCCAGACGCCAGGCACGCGCACCACCGCCACGCCCCGCGGCCCGCCCCCCACCGTCGCCCCCCTGTCCTGGTGCTTGAAGTCGGTGGGCGCGGCGGGTGCGAAGGCGCTTGCGTCGAGGAATGTTGACCAGACCGCGAGCCGCCGCGCCTCGAATAGCGACAGGCCCCGCGGTGGCGGCTCCGTGGTGTTGAAGAGCATGACCCAGGCCGGCCCCGTGACCGCCTCCCCGGGCCGCTCCCCCACCGCCGACTCGTCCCCAACGGACCGCGCCCGGTCGTCGCGCCCGTGCGGTGCCGGTGCGTGTGCCCCCTGCCGCAGCGTGGACGTCGTCACTGCCACGTTGAGCGCCGTCAGCCCCCCGACGTGCGTCTGGCGCTCGTCCGTGGTCGCGTCGTCTCTGTCCGCCCCCGCGCCCCCGGGCCAGCGCAGCTCGGGCACGTTGCCCATGCCGCCGACGAAGGTGATGCGCCAGGCGCGGTCGAAGTCGCCCTGCCGCGCGGACCAGTGCAGCTGCGCAGCGGGCGTGTCGGACAAGGAGGCCTTCTGTCGCGCCGCCCGGTCCGAAGGGTGCGCCGCCGGCGACACGTCCGCAGTGGTCGGCGGCAGCTCGGCCGTGTCCACGTCCGGGGTGAAGTGCGTGATTTCGTGCGCCACGGACGCTGCCTGCCCCGCGCGGCTGCCGTGGTCGCGGCCCCGGCACACGGTGACGCGGAGGTTCCCCTCGCTCACGAGCGGAAAGGCGCGCTGCAGGAGGGCCTCCACCTTGGCCTGCACGCTGTCCCCGGGGCAGTCCACGCCCGGCGCGCAGAAGCGCTGGTCCGAGGGCGGCGCGAAGCGGTCGGCCGAGCTCGTTGGGAAGAGCGGCGGCGCGGGCGGCGCGGGCAGCAACGACTCGTCCGAGATCATGGCCACCGCGTCGATGGCGATGCGGTCGCTGGTCTCGACAGCCACGCCCCCGTCGGCGGTGCGGCGGTCCATCTCGAGGCGGAAGGTGCCCGCGTTGTCGAGGGATGTGTGCGCGTGGACGTGTACGTACTGTACCTCGTCGACGCGCACCTCTGGCAGCCGAGGCCAGATGCGCACCGTGCCCACCGGCGACGGCCGGCGCAGGCTCAGCTGCCACCACGGCGCCGGGTCTGCCACGCCGCTGCTCGTGTGCGTCACGCTCTGCCCCGAGACCAAGTACGGGTTCGCATCGCCGTCGTTGGCGCGCTGCGCGAAGGCGCCGAACCGAGTCGAGGACTGGCACGCGCGCCCCTCCGCCGCCAGGTTGCGCCCCGTTGTGTCCCCGAAGTAGTACGTGGAACCGCCGCCCGAGGCGTGCCGCAACGTGTTCCACGGGTCCCGTGGCGACGGCGTGGACGTTGTGCCGTTCTCGCCCGCAGCCGAGGTGTACGGCACGGGCGTCGGGCTCTGCGCCGGCGTGCGGTAGTCAGTGAAGGCAGCCATGGGCTCGGGCCCGAGGCGCAGGTCGCCGCGCTTCGCCAAGCGGTGGTCCATGAGGGTAGCACGGCGGCCGTTGTGCTCGATGGCAACCTGGAGGTCCGAGGCGTCGTCGTGGGACAGCCCGCTCACCTTGACCTGCAGCGCCGCGACGCGCTGGAACGCCTCCACGCCGCCGAAGCCGCCTAGCCCGCGGTCCCCGAAGTCGTCGTGGCGTGGCAGCCGCGTCAGCGCGGGGCCCAGCGGCTCGGTGGCCGTGCGGAAGACGCTGCCGTTGCGCAGCTCGAGGGCGGCCTCGTCTCGGTAGTCGAGGAAGGGTGAGGCCACGTCGCCGTGCTTCACCACGTACGTAAAGCAGATGCTGCGGTCCTCGAAGCTGAAGCCCTCGCGCCGCATGGAGCACCCCGGGTCGTGCACCGCGAACGCCGCGTACCCATCAACCCAGCCGCTCCCACCGCCTTCGTGCGCGCCGGCCGTGGCGTTGGTGGCGTTGGTGGTGGTGTGCTTGGAGCGCAGGTTTAGCGCAAGGCGCAGGCTGCCCGGCGGGCCCGCGACGGTGACGGGCTTGTCGAAGACCACCTGGAGGTCCACCGTCTCGCCGGCGCGGTACGCATCGGGCATGCGGAGGGACACGACGAAGTCCACTCTGGGCGGCCGCGAGTCGATGACGAGCTCGTGGCCGTGGCTCAGGCTCCCGGGGGTGCCCGGGCACGGTAGCGAGGGGTCCACGTCGTCCAGCGCGAGCGCCGAGCGCCGCACGAGCCGCCCCGTCACCTCGAGCGCCGTGGCCGCGCGAAAGGTCTTGTACTCCCCAAAGGTGGAAGGCAGGTCCACGGGCCGCTGCGAGTAGTTCCGGAAGAGCGATTGGTTTGCGCCTTCGCTCAGGAGCTCGTTGCAGGCCGCGGGGAAGGTGTACGGCTCGAACGGGAAGCTCGAGACCCCCACGCCGGCGGCGATGCAGACCGCGCGGCACGCGGACGCGTCCACGTCGAGGTTGGCGGAGGCGTGGCCCGGCTGCACCACGTACCGGAAGCGCAGCCTGGCCGTGTTGTTGCCGTTAATGTACTCAGCGCGGGCGATGCGTCGCACGATGGCTCCCTGGTCGTCGCCCTCGACTGTCGTCGCGTTGGGTGGCTGCACGGTGCGGTCCATCACGGTGTCGCCCACCTCAAAGCGCAGCGCCACCGTGCTCTCGCCGACAAGGCGCACGGGGCCTGTGAAAAGCACCGAGATGACCACATGCTCGCCGGCGCCCCACGTGCCGTCCGCGTGGTCGGTGGTCACGCGCACCACCGCCACGGCCTTGGTCTGCACCCGCACGCAGCCCTCGGCCTGGCCGTACGTCGTGGGCTCGCCCGTGTACGCCGACGCCCGCGTCTCTACGGTGGTAAAGCGCGAGAAGAGGTTGGCGGACGGGGCGGCGAGGCCCGAGGAGAAGAAGGAGGAGGTCGGGAGCGCGTCGAGGAAGGCCGGCAGCAGGCGGCTCGCGTCCGACAGCGTCCCGTTGGCCCGCTCTGTCGTCACGTTCACGATCGTCGACGCGTTGTGCCGCCACGATGCCGTCTGGCCGTCCGCGTCGGGACCCGGCGCCGTGTGGCGGTACTCCTCCAGGAAGAGGGCCGCGTGCCGCGTGAAGGACGGCCACTCGAGCGGCAGCCGCAGCCGAGCCGCAAGCGGTGCGTGGCCTCCTGCGTCGCCGCGCGCGGCCCGCCCGACGCTCCTCGGCCGTTGGCGGCTCCGCTCGAGGCCCTCGATGCGGCAGGCGGGTGCCACACAGCCGCAGCGCAGGGCGCCCTCGAGGGCTAGCACGCAAGTGTCCGCGTCCCCGCCCACCACTTTGTACTCGAACAGCAGCTCGTCCGTGCCGTTGCCGCCGATATAAGTGGCGGTCGTGGTGTTGCCCGCTTTGTCGCCCGTTGAGAGCTGGAAGGCGGGCAGGCCGTGCACGAGCACGCGCTCCGTGAAGCGCAGGCGGAGGTGCAGCGCGTCGCCCACGCCCACCTCGGTGTGGTCCTCCTCGATCGCGTCCGGCGACCCGTAGACACTCTCAGTGCGCGAGTCCTCGGCAGCAGTGGGCGCCAGCCAGGCAGGGGGCACCTGCTTCGAGTAGTCCGCGCCTGCGAGGTCCATCGCGACGAGCCAGATGAAGGGCCGCGAGTCAAGGGGCGGGTCCACGGTGACCGCGCTGCTCGCGCCGAGGCCACCCGCGGTGCCGCGCTCGGGCAGCGCCAGGTCCACACCCACACCGAGCGTCGAGTTCCAGCGCCGGAACTCGGGCCCCAGAGCCAGCAGCGGAACGGCAGCATCCCTGGCCCGCGCCGCATCGTCGGCGTGCGCCGTGTCGGCAGCGTGGTTCGTGGGCGCGCGCAGGAGACGCACGGGGACGTGCCAGGCGAAGGCGTTGAGGCGGAGCGCGTCGCTCGAGCTGTAGTCCAGCCGGGATGACCCGTCCCCGACCATCAGGGTCACACTGAACACCAGCCGCGACGCCCCCGTCTCCGCGGCCGCCTCGAAGCTGCTCGCCACCATCGTCGCGTTCGCGTTCCCGCGCGTCCCCGACACGTCCATCTCGAGGGTAAGGTAAGGCGGCACGAAGCCCCCGTTGTGGCGCCGGGCCCATCCGCCACCAAACCCTGCGGCCGCCGCGGTCCCGTTGAGCGCCGTGACGTTGGTGGCGTTTGTGGCGTTGGCGTGCGTCGAGGAGTTGAGCGCGCCGATGAAACCCGTGATGTTCCACGAGCCGAAGCGCGGAACCAGCACGACGGGAGCGCTGAAGGAGACGGCCACTAGGACCTCCTCACCCGCGCCGTACACGCCGCTGCACGTCGGCCAGCCGAGAGACACGTCGGTCACAATGGGCAGGCTCGTGTCGACGACCGCGACGCCGAGGGACGGCAGGCTGGCGGCCTTGCCCGGCAGCTGCAGGTTGGCGGCCTGGTCCGGCGCGTGGCGGGCCGCTATGCGCCCCGCTAGCGCATGCCGGTTTGTGTAGTTGAGCGCCGGGCTCGAGTGGCCGGGCTCCACGACGTACTTGAAGATGAGGCGCGTGTGCGTTGCCTCGTCGAGGTCCGCCGCGGTGGCTGACACCGTGAAGCCCTGGTGCCGGGCGGCGGTGAAGGCCGCGGTGCCCGGGGCCAAGCCCGACGACAGCACGTCAAGCGCCAGGTTGGCGACGCCGTCCAAGTCCACGGGCGCCGAGAACACCACGACCACGGGCACGGTCTCGCCGCCCGTGAAGACGCCCCCGGGCGGCACGAAGCTGTCCATGGGCTCTGCCAGGCGCACGGCCAGCACGCGCGGTGGGGACCCGTCGATGCGCGCGCGGCAGCTGCGGCCGAGGGAGGCGAGGGCAGGCCACACCGGGAGGCGCGTCGCCACTGGCCGCGCGAGAAACGCGTCGGCCGGGAATCCAGCGGGCAGCCGGGCAAAGGTGGGGCCGACCTGGCCTCCGGGATCGATGCCCGGGCCGCCGTCCGACGCCAGAACGACAATCTCCTCGAGGGACGACTGCAGCGCCGAGTGGTTGGCAACGTCGAGGTAGCCGGCGCTGTCACCCGGCGCCACCACGTACGTGAACTCAAGGGTGTCGGTGCCGTTGCCTCCCGTAAGGAGCGCCTCGACAGTGGGCACGTGCGGCCCCTCACGCCACCGCGTCTCCGAGGCGTTGCCCCGCGGCGTCACGACCTTGGTGCGGTTGTCGAAGGACGCGGTAGCAACGCGGAGGTGGAGCCGAGGGCCGACGTCAAGGACCGTGGTGGGGGCCCGAACCGTAACCGGGGACGCGAAGGTTACCCGCACCACCACTGGCATGCCCGTGAAGAAGCCCTGCGCCGTGCTCGGCCGGTGGCGCGGAGCCCCGTCGTCAAACGTGTCCCAGCCCTCGAGCCCGGTCTCGGGCGCCGCGGCGCACGCGAGGGACGTGACGCGGCAGCACGTGTCCCCCTGCAGGGCGACGCGGTGGCCCGACCCGACGAGGCTCGTGGCCGCCACCACCGCCGTGCGCGGGCCCGGCGGCGGCAGCGCTAGGTCGGCAGGCGTGACCAGCCGCTCTGCGAGGCGAAACACGGACACGGCGCGGCGGTCCGCATCGTCGGCGACGGGCACGGCGCACTTGACGCTGAGGGCGTCGGGGGCGTCCGAGTAGTCAAGCAGCGGCGCGTAGTCCCCAGGGAAGATGGGAAGCCGGAAGCGAAGCGTGTCGGTGCCGTTGCCCTCGCCGGTCCACGCCGCCGCGCGCCGGCCGGCCTCCACTCGCCGCAGGGCCCCATTGCTGCCCGCCACCGAGTCGGCCCAGCTCGCGGCGCTCAGGACGCGGTTCACGGCCACGTCCATCTTGAGCTCCAGCGCGCAGCCCTTGGAGAGGTCCAGGGGCGCCACGGCGACGGGCCACGAGAAGCGCACGTCGATGGCCAGGCGGTCCTTGACCATCCACGACTTGAACCGGTCGTCGAGGCCGTCGTCGCTAGGCCAGTGGGCCACCGAGCTGTGCCACGTCGAGTACTCGGCCTCGGTCACCAGCTCGGTGGGCTCGTACACTGCATTGCGCGCCGGTGTTGTCACCGCGACCACCACGGGCGGCGTTGAGTCGATGGTAATGTTATAGCGACCGAGGGAGGCGGCGCTCCCGGGCACGGGCAGGAAGGTGACGGCGTGCACCTCGGGGCTTGGGGGCAGCTCCGTGAGGGGGTCCAGCGCCCGCACGATGCGCGCCGCGGAGAGCCCGGCGCCGCCCCTCGCGCGGCGGCACGACATGGCTGAGGCGATGGAGCCGGCCTCGCACGGCAGGACCAGTGCGCGGGAGTAGCGCTGCGTCCTGGCGGCGGGCCGCGTGTCCGCGTAATCGAGCGCCGCCGTGCAATCGCCATCCTTCACGTCGTAGCGAAAGGAGAGCGTGGCGGTGCCGTTCCCGGCGCAGTACCGGGCGAGGGACATGACGCTCCAGTCGGCCCACTCTGCGTCCCCGAACACCACACCGCCCCCAGCCGAGTCGCTCGTGCGGAGGGCGATGCCGGGGCACGCCGCGCCGGCCTCGACGCCAGCCTCGGCGATGCAGTGGACATGCACGGCGACGTTGAACACGACGTCGACGATCACCGTGGTGCCCGCGCCGTACACCTCGTTGCCAGGCGTGGTGGTGTTCACGGCGACGACGCGCGGCGCGGCGGGCGAGGGCAGCTCGGGCGGTGGCTGGCGGGCGCGGCCGTGGTGCACTGCGAGGATGACGCTGTGGTCGAGGGACCCCGCGCGGCCGGCTTCGGGCAGCGTCGTGTTCACCCACAGTCCGTGCGCGTCCCGTAAAACGCCTGGAGAACACACCGCGCAACAGACCCTGAGCGAGGGCCCAGAATGGCCATGGGCTTGCAAACGGAAACACAAGTAGCGAAAGGGCAGAACGAACCGGTGGCCAAGGCGAGACCCGACGGCCGCGTGACGACGCGCAGCGTGTGCTCGTCGTTGCCGACCGTCCATGGAAAGACCAGCATGCGGGCAAAGGCGCGGCCACGGGCGTCGGGCTGCGCGTGGAGCACGGTGGGAGCGGCGCCGGTGACGAGCTCGAGGCTGAGGGCGCCGCCGTGGAGCGTCTGGACGCAGCGGCTGAAGAGCACGTGGATGTGGATGAGCTTACCCGGGTCGTAGCATCCCTCCGGCACGTCCGCCGTGACCTGCACTACCGCGGTGGCGGGCCGGCCCGATGCAAAGATGGTGACGTTCTGGTCGAAGGAGAGGCTCCCGCGCGTGCCGGGCCGAGGCAGCCGGAGGTCGGCACCCATGGTCGGAAAAGTGGTACGGGCCAGCACACCGAAGCCGACCTCGGCCTGCAGCGACGTGCCGTTGGCGTACTCGAGCACGCCGTCCGTTGCCTCCATCGGCCGCACCATATACTTGAAGTCCAGGAACGCCGTGCCCGACCCGTTCACGTACCGAGCCCGCGCCACCGCGTCCTCCTCCGGCGGCGCTGTGGCGTTTGTGGCGTTCGTGGCGTTCGCGCCCAAGCTTGTTGTGCCTTCGCCGTAGGCAAACTCGGTACGCACGGTCTTGAGGGCGAGGGAGAGCACGTCCAAGGTCCCCGCAAGGCCCTCGCACTCGGCCTCGGCGCTCGCGCCGCCAAAGGTGGCCGCCGAGCCCTTCCCGGCGCTCGGGGCCTTGCTGTTGCCCTCGGCTACGACGACGCCGGACTCGACGTCTGCGCCGGTCTTGAGGTCGACGATCCAGACCGGCCGGTCGAAGCGCACCCGGAAGTCGAGCACGTCTCCCTGCGTGAAGGGCCCGCTTCCCGACACGCATACGACCTCGACCACCCGCGGCGCTGAGCCGTTCACCCGCACCTCGTGGCCGTTGGTGCCGTTGAGTGCGTCCGCGGGTATGGTGAGCACGGCGTCCTGGAGCGGCCGCACGTTGGCGGCCCGCCGCACGTACGCCTCCGCCACGTGGGTCGAGTGGTTGAGCGAGGGCGGGTTGAGGCAGCCAGGCCCCGCGGCCTCCGCCCGCAGCTCGTGCGGAGTCAGGCGCTCAGCCGGCGGCAGCGGCGCGAGCTCGAGCGCGTCAGGCCCGTCCGCGCCGAGTGGGCCCGTTGACGCGTCCCCGGCCTGCACCACGTAGCGAAATGCGAGCATGTGCGTCTCGGCGATCGCCACGACCGCCGACCCGTCAAAGGGCGGCGCCAGCGGTGTGCAGCCGCCATTGACGTCGTCCTCATCTTCACCGTCCGCTCCAACAATCAGGTCGCCCGCGTTGATGGGCACCAGCGCGTGCGGGTAGGGCCGATCGCCAACACCACCGTTGGGGAAGTCCAGGGTCCACCGGTAGCCGCCGTGCCAGTCCTGGCCGCTGATCTTAAACGGTGCGGGCCACGGGTTGAGGGGGCCGTCGTGCGCGTCCGCGAGGCCGGGAAGCGTGTGCACGCCCCGCTGCACCGCCTTGCCGTTGTCCCACTGCATGCACCGCGTCACGTTGGGACCGTAGCCCAGCCTGAACTTACCGCAGCAAAAGTGCTGCAGGGGCCCCGCGGCGTCGGCACCGACGTCGAAGACCTGGCGGTTGCCAGCATTGCGCACCAGCGTCGCCCGCCCGCCCGAGTTCAGTCGCAGGACCGCCGTGCCCGCCACCGCGACGGGCCGGCTGAAGTGCACCCACAGGAAGATCTCCTCGCCGACCGTGTACGTGCCATTTGCCTTATCGACCGTGAGCGCCACCACATGGGGCGCGACCGTGTCGAGGGCCAGCGCGCCCCCGTCCACGGTGTAGTTGCGCTCCGTCACGGTCACGCGCGCAACGGTCTGGTCCCACGCTGCCGAGCCGTCCGACGTGAAGTTCGAGGTGTTGACGTAGGCCCACCGCAAATCCGTCGACGCCAGCACGAACTGGCTGAACTTGGCCGACGTCACTTCGCCCTCGAGCGCAAACGCGCAGCGGGGAGTCAAGTTCGGCGTGGCGTCGCCTTCCTGGACGCGGTAGTGGAAACGCAGGGTCTTGGTCCCGTTCCCGTGCTGGCCAGCCTCGATAGCAACGAACCCTGGCACCGGCAACCTGGTCTCCTCGTGCGCAACCAGCACCGCCACGGTGTCAACCAGCGGGTTTCCCGCCGCGAGGTGCAGAGCGCTGCCGGGGGCGCCCACCACGGGCCCATCGAACGTGACGTAGAAGTCGACCCACTCGTTGACGCCGAACTGATCGGCCCACGTCGCCGTCGTCACGTTCACCACCCGCGGACTCCGGCTGCAGTCCACCACCAGGCTCCCGCCCCCGAGCGCCGGGGCTGTGTGGGGAATCGCCCCACCATCCGTGTCCGGGGTCGGTGTGATGGTCGCCGTCGGGAGAGTGAGCACCACGTCCGTGGTCGGCACCGTGGCTTTGCGGCGGATGTACGAGCTGCCTTGGCCTAGGCTGATGGCCGGGGCCGTGACCCAGGCCGCGACCGCGAGTGCCGGGAACCCCACGTCTCCATTCTTCAGGCGGTAGCGAAAGGTCACGTCGGTGGACGGAGGGAGGGTCACGTTGGCGTCGGCCGGCACGAACGGCTGGCAGTCCCCCGGCTCGAGCGGTAGCGGCTCGAGGCGCGCTGGGTCCGAGCCGGGCGTGAAGCGCACCCGGAAGCGGGTGCCGTTCCCGAGGGGCGCGGCGGAGACGCTCACCAGGCCGATGGCGGCGACGGGCGCGAGATCCTCCAGCTGAACCCGGAGGTTGCGCTCGCCGCCAACCGCGAGCTCCTGCGCATGGTCCAGGGACGCCGCCTGGTACGCCGACGACGCCGCCTCGAACCCGATGCACCCCGTGACCTCGCCCCCCGTTCCGCCGTAGCGCAGCCGAAACTGCCCCGCCACAACCGGCTCCGAGGCGAAGACGCCCACGTCGATGGTCTGCACGAGGCCACCCGGGGCGTACGTGGCGTTGGGGCGGTACGCCGTGCGGCTCGCGTTGAACTCGGCGGCGGGGAGGAGGTTGAGGCCGAGGGTCGGGGGCGCGGCTGGGTCGGCGCCCACCACCACCGGCGCGTCGAACCGCAGAGTCACCTCGACGTGGCCGCCCTGCGCGTGCCGCTCCGCGCCGAAGGCGTTGCTGCGGAACTCGACCACGTCCCCGCGGGGGGCGCCGCACTCGCCGCGCTCGCCGGCGCTGTCGCCGCACCGCCACTGCGCACACCCCGAATCCTCGACGAGCACCTTGAGGGGCTGCACCCCGTGGCGCTCGTCCGCGCCCAGCATCACGAGGAAGCGGCGGTTCCCGTCGCTGGGGGCCTCCGCAGACACAACCGTCGCGTTCGGAAAGAGCCCAGCCCTGCGGGGCCCGAGCGCCGCGAGGGCTCCGCGGACGTCCTCGGCCGAGGCGTTGACGGCGATGCAGCGGGTAACGCTCGACCCGTAGGCCAGTCGGAACTCACCGGACCAGAGCACGCGGTCGGAGCGGGTGGTGGTGTTGGCCCAGGACAGCTCCACGGTCTGCAGCGCCGACCGCAGTCCGTAGTGCGCCGCGGGAAGCGCCGAGAGTACGGCGACGACTCGAGGGGGCGTCGTGTCGATGACAATATTGGCCTCATGACCAAGCGACCCTGGCGCCCCGTTCAGCGGTAGGCTGCGGTTTACTTCGGTGCTCGGGGTGTCAGTGTCTCGGAGGATGGAGCCGCCGACCAGGGCCACGTGCGACGCGGTGTAATCCAGGTCAGCGGTAAAGTCGTCCGCGGCAACATGGAACAGGAACCGGAGGATGGGCGATCCGGAGCCGCCGAGGTAGGTGGCGTACCCATCGCTGCGGCGTCCAGACAACTCGAGCCACAGTCGCGGCCATAGCGTCGCGTTGGTTGACGGCCATGATTCGGTGGAGTTGGCCTCGGGGCGCACCACGACGCTCGAGGTAAAGTGAACCTGCAGCATTACCCGCTCCCCCGCACCGAATGTCGACCTGGGCAAGTCAGGCAATAAGATGGACATGTTAGAAACTATGAAGTTTCCCGATTATGGAGGGGGTGCAAGGCTCGGCTGTGAGGGCTCGGGGTGCGCAAAATGCCTCACCCATAGGTTTTGGTCCAGGGCGCGAGCACGGCTTCGACGGTGTGCACGGTGGGTGGGTCCGAGTCCACAATTATGCCCTGCTGCATTAAGCTTCTCGAGGGGTCCGGCGAGAAAGGCGCCGAGGCGCCGAAGGACGAATGAGAGGTGGTCATATCAAGGTTGAGGGCGGGGAGCGCGTGCTGTCGACTGATCCGGCGGATGGTGAGCACGGCGTCGTCCCCCGTGCCGGCGGTGGTTATCGAGGCCCCGTTGCGCTGGACCGTGGTGGTGCGGCTGAGGTCGGCGCTGCGCTGGTGGACCTGCACGGGGTCCGTGTACGGGTCGCCCGCCTGCACCACGTATACGAACAGGAGGCCGCGCTCGCCCGAGCCGTTGACGAAGTACGCCCGCCGCACGTCCGACAGGTCTTCCTCCTCCACCTCCCGCGCACCCACGCGGTCCGTCGCCGGGGCGCCCAGCCGGAGCTGCACGAACGGCAGCCCCTCGCTCGTGTTCACGAACACCCTTCGGTTAAAGCGGACGACAATCGGTAGCTCGTCGCCGACGCCGCAGTTCGTTCCCGGCGGCAGCGTAGACACCACCACCTCGACGAAAGCGCAGCTTACGGTGCAGATCCGGATGCGCTCCGCAGCCGTTGGCTGGAGTGCTGAGAGCGAGCCCTCGGAGCCCGGGGGTGGAAGCGCAAGGTTGGCGGGCGTCAGGGGGCGCGAGGAGTCGCGGCGGATCCAGCCTTGGCCTTGGCCGAGGAAGAAGATGTCCAGCGGGGACAGGTGGTCGGCGAACGCGTCGAAGCCGTTGGCGTAGCCACGCGCGTACGACTCGAGCACGTCCGCCGAGTCGCCCTCGCCGACCACGTACCAAAAGGTCAGGTTGTTTGTCCCGCTCCCGTAGCCGTACACCGCAAAGCCGCCAGGGCTGAGCCGCAGCACGGGTGCAGCGGACCCGTTGGACTGTACGGCAACCGGGACGTTGAACGTTACCACTACGTCGATGGGCTCGCCGGCTCCGTAAGGTGACTGGTCTCCGGGCTTGGTTGTGGTCACGCGCAAGACCTTGGGGCGAAACTCCACCTGACTTCGCGCCTCAATTTCCACCGCGGTGTCGTCAGCGTCATTGCTGCTGAGCGAACAACCAAACTCCTTACTTGCCGAGCAGTCGCCGGGCGCGACGAGTGTGGTGTTCACAATTGTTGACGGGTGATGGGCCAGGCGCAGCAGCGTCGAATTGGGGCTCATCTTGAAGGCTTTCGATGACGTGTAGTCGAGCCGCCCAGTACGGTCCCCGGGGAGAACGGTGTACTCGAACACGAGTGTGTCGGTGTTGTTCCCGTCGCCTTCATACGTTGCGTTGCGCACCGGAAGGGAAGTGACGTTCCCCGAGGGCACGCCGGAGAGCACCTCGGCTCCACGCCACGCCGGAGTGAAGTGCATCAGGTCATCTGACGCGTGGGTCACCGTCACGACCCGCCGCTCGAGGTCTCCCGCGTCGCCCACGGATATCTCAAAGTCCATGCCGATGGCCCAGGGCCCCATGCCGCTCCCCCCAAGGAGGCCGAGGGACGTGGAGCCGTTGCGGAGGGACCACACGCGACCCATGGGCACCACGTCCACTAGCAGCTCCAGCCATGGCGCCGCCCCCGGAGAGAGCGTCACGGGCACGCCGTACCTACGACATACATGCAAGGGGCGCGCGGGTGAGGAAACAGCTCAAAGCGGGGTGGAGAGACAAGCAACGGTGCGTGTGGGGGGCTGTTAATAGGGGCGGGGGCGCACTTGTTGGTCTGGGCGCGGAACGGCGTCCGGAAGCCAGGGCCCCGCCACCCCGCAAGCAGCCCCCACCCGAACTGTACGCGCACTTTGATGACCTCGAAGGCCCCGTAGTTTCCGCTGCCGCCGTCCGCCACAACGTTCACGACACGGGCGGGAAGCGGGTAAATGATAAGGTACTTCTGTCCGAAGAGCGAGTTGACACCCTTGGTGGGCGGCAGAGTTACGCTTGCGTCGGTGGTTGGCATGGTGGCAGCTCGCTTGATCCAGCCGCCGTTGAGATGGAGCGCGTTTTGGTCCGCGTAGTCCAGCCGCAGGGAGTAGTCAAGGTCCTGCACCACGTACCGAAACCGCACCACGCTCCCCTCGTGCGACGCGTAGTACGCCTTGCGCAGGTATGTGTACTGCAACTTGGTCTCTGGTGGAGGGTACCACTGCGCCTGCGCAAACTTAATGCGCTCGTCGATGCGGCCCACCACCACGTGCATAAATGGCCGCCCGCGCCGTTCCTCGTGCTGCACGCGGATGTCCTCGCTCTCAACGCCATCGCTCACGCCATGGGCTTCAAGGTAATCCACGCCGCTGGTGACGCCCACCTCAACCTCCTTGTTAAACACAACGTCGATGAACACAACGTCGCCCTCGCCGTACACACCATCCTTCAATGGACTTGTGACGCGCACGACCTCGGGCACCGACGTATCGATGCGAATGCTTCGACGCGCACTCAGCGACTCGGCGGCGCTGTGACGATAGCTCCCGCCAAACCCTGCTCCGTGAAACGGGGGAGAGGGGCACATGCAAAATCGATCACTTCGTAAACTTAGCAAGAAAATGACGGCACGGGACACAGTTTGCTGCTGCGAAGGAACCCCTTGACGCTCACCCGGCACGGGCAGTGCGAGGTCGACTGGGACTCCGGTGAGTTTGTCGACGAGCCCTTCGCCAGCTAGCGAATCCACTCCTCGGTACCTGAGAACGGTGTGAATCAATCATGCATGAAGACGCGTTGTTTCACGGGTCTCCAGGATGGCACGCTCGCTGCGGCTCACTCGAGGTCGTCGCTGTGGTCTCCACTGCAGACCGTGTACCGAAACACGAGCTTCGTGCGGTTGCCAAGCCCATAAGTGCGACCCTCTTCGTGGGAGAGCTCGGGCTCGGCGTCGCCGTTGCCCTCCTTCACTGCAATGAGCGAAGCGAGGCGGTCCGGGGCCCTAAAGCCGCGCTGCATCTCCGCGGCGACCGGGCTCAGCACCACGCCGTCCACGTCGGCCTGGCAGGAGCAAGCGCGTTATGCGACGACGCCCTTGAGACGTTTAAGCGCGGGCTGGACAAAGGCATTACCGGTAGGGGGCGACCGTGCTGCAGGAAATTATCAAAGAGCTCGTTGTACTTGAGGTGGAGGAAGGTCCCGTCGCCCTCGGCGAGCCCCGTCACCGAGTTCTGCGGAGCATTGTACGGATCGAACTGCCGCCATGCGAGTACCAACAGAACACAAGAGAGCGGGCAATGTTGACCACATGATGTAAAACCCAGATTGACACGGTTGTGATTATGTGTGTGCCTCGGCGCTTCGGCGCTCACCTCCATTTCCGGGAGATCGCCTGTGGCTGCACAAGATGACGAGGCCGCGGTGGCATCCTTGTCAAACGGAGGTAAGACGGCATCCTCGAACACCACCGTGACATTGTTCCCGCGTGAAGTGCACAGCCGACGGGCTTCAGGATCATCCATAGGAGTTGAGTACTTCACCGTCACGCGGGACACGCCTGACAGGTGGAAGGCGCAAGGAGCATAAGGGGGCCGGGAGGCCACCATCGAGGTCATTCACCCTTCTCACCTGGAAGGGTTTCGAGCGCACGCTTGAAGTCCTCTTGATCCAATCGCACATCCAGATTGGTGAGCATGTATCCATTCCAGCTCAGCGTGAAAGCGCCGCTGTCCGCGGCACACCGAAACGACTGGATCTCGGGCACACTGCACGGCGCTCCCCGACGACACCCGGTGGCAACACGAAGAGTAGGCACGGTCGCATTTGCTAACATTCGGTGAGCAGTAGGATGCACTCCATCGTGCCACTGCACATTAAATTCGATGGCATCTTCAGCGGTGCCAACCATGTGCTTTGATGCTCCGCTCTGTGCCCATCGGACTGGCACGTCAATAGCGCTCCCCAGCCACCTGATATGAGTCGACAACAACAGACACCGACCGGCTCAAGAGTGGATTCATTGCCAGACACTCGAACCTAGGAGTGGCTTACATGTCCCCGAGCGAGGCACCCTTGGGCTGCCAGGCGACAGCCGTCGTGAAGAGAACGGTAATATTTATCTCGTGCCCAGCTCCGTACTCGTAGTCCGGAGAAGAACTCTCGACAGCTACTACCCGCGGAGGCGCGTCGCCATCGATGGTCAGTCGAGTCGGGTTCACCTCAAGTGGGAGAAGAACTTCAGACTCCCCGTCGGGAATCGTGAACTCCTCGAGTAACTCGATCCGTCGCCTCCCGTTCAGCGGGATTGCCACGTCCTGGTGTGCGGCGTGGGCCACTGACCGCCATCCACTCCGGTTCGCTGCGACCAGTGGTGCCGTCACGTTTGATAAGGTATCAGCCGTAAAGTTCGTGGCGTTCGACACGATTGAGTTACCAGCGCCGGATGCAACGGTCACCGGCCGGGTCCCCTTGCCTGGGACGATAAACCCGTTGTCGCTGTGCACATGTAGGTCACAACACGGACATGTTAGTCGAACCAGTTCAGCGACCAAAAGCTAGCTTGAAGCAATTTAAGTTGCAGTCGGTATGGACTTCGGTGTACTCACGGGAGCGTATCGCAAAGGCCCAGCAGCCCTAAGACAGTCCAGCGGCTCCACCGGGGCGCCATCCTCCTTTCCTCCCAGCCGTTAGACGGACAAAATGACTTAGTCAACTAAAAGTTTAACACCCGTTCTTTCCCGACCTCGATAACCAGTTTTTTGTCCGTTGAACCCAGTTTTTTGTCCGTTTAAACCATGCGAAAAAGGTTGATGTTCAACGGACAAAAACTGGATTATCGAGGGCGACAACCCCCCCCCCCCTCAGCGGGGGGGTGAGATC
>Ga0181573_10001978_pt1 | contig 19528 bp, 12 predicted proteins | sample 101ome_25_FD_148643 | JGI IMG/M metagenome (GOLD analysis project Ga0181573, IMG submission 148643) | Coastal salt marsh microbial communities from the Groves Creek Marsh, Skidaway Island, Georgia - 101409BT metaG (spades assembly) | ecosystem: Environmental > Aquatic > Marine > Intertidal zone... | reverse complement strand
GCCCCAGGCTCTCCTCCTCCTGCGCCGTGGCCGGGCCGGGGCCTGCGCTGGCACAGTGCACCAGGGCAAAGGCGCCCGGAGAGGTCAGCGCCTCGACTTCGATCCCTCCCGCCACCACCCCGTTCGGTGCTCGCGCCAGCCCGGCCAGCCAGCCCGGAGGCGTCGAACCGTCGTCCCCGGCCTCCGAAGCCGATGACTCCCTTTCTGGGCCCCCCAGCCAGCTGCCGCCAGCGTCGGCCGCAAGTGGTTGCACCTCGACGAGTCCGGCACGCGGCAGGCCGTCGCATTCAACCCAAAGCTCAAGCGGTGTCCATGACCGCCGCCATCGGGGCTCGATCGACCGCCAGAACTCGTCCCGGTCGCTCTCGAGCCTAAGCTCCGACAGTAGGGCGGTGCGGGTGGCGGGGTCGATGGGTCCGACGGCGGACCCCTGGCCTGCCGTCTTGTCCTCGGCCCAGCGGTGGCCGGAGCCTCCCAGGCAGTCGGCCTCCTCCTCGTCAGACGGCAGCGGGGGCAGATCGAAACCCAGGTCGACCGACGTTGAGGCGAGGGCGTCTGGGGCGTCGATGCCGAGCGGGCGTGGCGAGCCATCTGTAGCCACCTGTGGCGTTGCCGGGGCTGAGGCGCTGGGGCCAGCGGCGTCGACCTGGCCTTCTCCAAATCCCCCATCCCCCCTCCCACCCAGCAAGTCGTCCCGAAAACGTCCCGACACCGCCGAGAAGCGCGAGGTCGCCGCGGCGGAGCCGTCGAGCGTCCCGACAGCGCCGGCGAGGGTCCTGCGCCAGAGCGCCGCCGACCCCGAATCGTCGTCTCCGTCTTCGAGGGCAAAGAGATCGCTGCAGTGATAGACGGTCGCGCTGAGCAGCGTGCGGTCCAGCGGAGACCCGACGGCCTCGCCAACGGCGTGGCAGCTGACGAGGGTGCGCTCGAGCTCGGCGGCGGTGGCGCCGCGGCGTCCACCTAGCGGCTGTGGCGCTGCTGCCCTCGTCCCGCCGTTGCCAGCCTCGCTGCCCTCGCCACCGCCCCGGCTTGCCGCGGCCTCGACCCATTCGGGCGTCGGCAAAAGCCCTGCCGGTCCCACCATGCGCATCGTGCCCGGATCAAGGCCAATCTGCCCTGCGCACCACACCAGAGGCCCCAACAAACATGCCTGGGCGTAGGGTCCAATGCACGCGGGCGCCCACGTCGACATCGATTGGACGTGGAGGACGCATCGCGGCGGGGCTGGCCCCGGCGCATCGGGGCTGGGGTGTCCAAGGGCCTTGAGGAGACGATGATCGGCGTCGGCCGCCGGCACAACAGCGTCGACCTGGGCGACGCATCTCCAGCTGGGTTGGTCGCGTGCCGGCAGGTGGGGTTGGACGCACGCCCTCGCTGCCGGCGAAACCCGCGGCAGGCGACGCGAGTAGATGCCGTTGGCCTCGGAAAAGTGCTCCATCCTGCGGAGATAGAGGTGCAGCAGGGCGGCGCGGGCGAGGCGCCAGCCCAGGGTGCCGCGCTTCTGCCGCGCTCCGGCGGGCGCTGGGCCACCATCATGGTCAGGCTCAGGGACGATGCCAGGCGCGGGCGTTACCTCTCCGTCGCCGGACAGCTTGAGGTCCAGGCCGTCGAGCGCCAGGGCCACGGCGCGGCGCGTGTCGGCTGACGTCACATCGCCGCTGCCGCCGTCGATCTTGGCCCACACGACAACCGAGGCGTGCACGAGCCCGCCGGCGTACGACGCCGAAGCTTGCCACCGCTGGTCGTGCTGTCCACCGTCGCCACCGCCGCCATCGCTCTCATTTTCGAGCCCGGCGTCAGCGTCGCCCTCGACCCACTCGACGTCTCCGGGCGGCGGGACAGGAGAGTCGCCGTCGCCCGCCGGGCGGGGGACCACGGTCACGACTCCAGGCCGCAGGATGCCGACGGGGCACGCGTCATCCCCCCCGTGGCGCACGACGACGGCGTCCCCTAGCTCGAGACGCCCCCGTCGAAAGAGCGGACAGTCGACTACGAGCGTCTCGAACTCGCCCCCCTCTCCGCACACGCTGTTGCCATAGGCGGCCCGGAGCCTCCAGAGATCCACCTCAGTATCGGCCAGCGACCGGCCGAGGTGGTGGTTGGGTTTAAGGCCGGCGGCGGCCACCTTGATCAAACGAGCGTCGATGCCCGCTGCCAAAATGTCAGGCAGCAGGGCGGCCTGGGGGCGTCGCCACAGGTATGACAGGGACACGAGGCCCAGGCGGGAGCACACCTGCTCGACCCGGAGCCGCTGGTAGTCGGACGCGATGGCACCCGAGCACACAGCGCTGAGCGTGGGGAACCGGGTGCGGCACCGGGCGAGGAGCGCGTGGAGGTCCTCGATCTCGTCCCCATTCGTCGTGTCGTACGCCAAGCTGCGCTCGACCGACGCACCCGACAGGCGGCGGCGCAGGAGGGGGAAGCCAGTCGCCTCGGGCAGCAGGCTAAGGGGGCCGTGACCCACCGTCTGCGATCGAGGAGGCGAATTGGGTAGCGCGATTCAGTGGTAGGGTGCCAGGGAGGGGGCGAGAACTCGGCCAGTGGCAGGCCTCTCCCGTTTTCTGAGCCTCGCCTGGAACATCCACGAGTCTACGTCAGCGTCGGCGTCGTTGGCGGGGAGCAGGTTGGCCAGTGCCACAAGACGGTGGCCAAAGCGCTGGGCCTCAATCGCGCTAAACCACGAGTCCTTCCCGCCGCTGACCAGTGCCACAAAGTCCATCTTGGTGGTGCTGTAGGGCGGCGGTGGCTGCGGCGTCGGCAGCAGCCGACGCGTTGGCCAGCGTCGGGGATGGCCGCTGACGAGTGGGGTGAGGCGGCAGCGTGGCGCCGGGGACGAGTGCGGCACCCGGCGAGCGCGCTCCGTTGATGTGAGCGCTTTCTCGAGCCCACCGACCCCCGCGCCCTGGCTGCGGGATCGGCTTGGGCTAGTGGTTACGGTAGGGCGGCGAGTCAGCCGGTTCCTCGTGTCTCCTCCTCGCCCTTCAACGAGCGTTCCACTGGTGTGCACGCCAACTGGCAAGCCAGGATGGAGCGCATCTCCCTGTTGGTCGCCGGTGGAAAGCCGTGGACGAGCGTCCCCCCGCGCGGGAGAATGGCTGAGACTCGCTGGCAAACGGCTCTGGTATCGCCTTTTTCGGGCCGCGCCCCGCGTTGTCGTCTGGAATGCGAGTCTTCCAGATTTTTGAGACTTTACTTGACTTAATATCTTGAGGCTGCGAGATGAGTCGAGACGCGGAGAGCCGACCCCGGACGCCCGCATGTCGCGCCCACCCCCCCCCAGCCCCAGTCGTCGCATCCGGTCTCTTCGACGACGATGACGGTCCCTCCCTCCCTCCCCGCCGCCCCACCTTCACGCCCCCCCCATCGTCCCTCGGCGATCTCTTCTCGTCCTTCGAGAGCGACGGCACCTCCCCAACCGGTGGAGGTGCGGCGACGGCGTCGACGTCAATCGATGACGTGGTGGCCCGCGCCAACAGCGTCCTCGAGGCCGCCCGCGAGACGCTGCGCGAAAAGACTGACTCCCCCGCGCCCGCCCCCACTGAGTCGCTCGGAGAGGGCGCCGCGTCGACCGCCCCCTCCCCCGCCCCTCCGCGGCCCAAGCCCAAGCGGCGGGGCCGCCCGCCGCGGCCGTCGCCCGCATTGGACGACGCCGCTCCGTCTGCGTCGTCCCCCCCGCCGTCGGCTCCAACTCCCCCGTCTGCCCCCCCCCTCCCCCCGCGCGCCGCCCCGCCCACCGCTCAGCAGCAGCGGGCCGAGGCGAAACGGGCGGCGCCCACCTTCGCCGAACCTATGGGCGCCGCGGCTGTGGGGTCCCTGACCCTGAACCTGGCCGACGGCAGCGACGGTGGCTCAGGCGGAGCCGTCCTCACTCTCCGCCCGGCATCTGTGCTCGACCTGTCGAGCGCGGCCTCGGCTCCCACGCGCGATGCGGACGCCATGGGCGTATCCTCGGCGGCCGTCTCAGCGACCGTGGCGGGCCTGCCGGACGGTAAAGGCATCTTGGATGACGGGTCCACATATGAAAAGCGCGCCGGCCGCGAGGAGGGTCCCGACGGGCGTCTGCGCACGTGGACGGCGGTGCGAGGAGCGACGGCCGACGGCAAAGTGACCTTTGACGAGGTGCACTGGGAGGAGACTGACTGGGCGGGCACGCGTGTCCTTGGCGCCATCAAGTCAGGCACGGCGGCTGACGGGTCGCGGTGGAGTGAGACGTGGGAGGAGAGCCTGCGCCACGAGGGCCCCAGCCGAGAGCCGGTGCTGACCAAGACGGCCCACAAGGAGGCCAACATGACGTCGGGGGCGGCGTGGGACGAGACGTGGAGCGAGACGTATCGAGGGGGGGGGGCGACGAGCAAGGAGGCCCGCAAGTGGGCCCGGGACGACGATGGGGGCCGCGAGTGGCACGAGCGGTGGGGCGAGGACTACGCCTGCGGGTCCGACGGCACGGACCGCACGATCAAGTGGACGGACAAGTGGACCGAGGAAATGGGCGACCCCTACCTCGCCGACGACGGGGCAACGCGGCGCGAATGTGTTAATCGGTTCGGGGACAAGTGGCGTGAGGCCTTCCAGGAGGGGCGAGGGGAGAAGCGTGGGACCACGTGGTCCCAGGGGAGAGACGGCGCCTATCACCGCGAGTGGGGCGAGGACCACTGGGGAGATGGACAAGTGCGTCGCTTCGGCCACTCAAACACGGGAGAGACGTGGGACCAGGTCGAGATCATGGACACCTACTATGAGCCCACCCCGCATGTCACCATGGACATCGCCCTCCGCAACTCGCACCGGCTGCGCACCATGCCCGTGCGCAGCAGAGACGATATGGGAGAGCAGGGGGGGGGAGGGGGGCTCGAGGACCTCTGAGGGACGGGATGAATGTCCCCGCCGAATGTCTCGCGTCTCGTCGGGGGGCTGCCCAGGTGCCCCCCGACTGTGCGCGACACATCGCGGCAGCGCCACTCTCTTGGCTACGCCTGCGGGTGTGTGCACTCTTCTGTCTCGTCGCCGCGCGGTCGAAGCCCGAGCTAGCGTACGAGAGAGGCTATGGCGGCGCGGTCGGCCGTCCTGGTCTCGGGGACCAGCCGGCTCCCGAGCGTCTCTACGGCGACCGGACGCCGGTTCGCGCCGATGAGGACGAAAATAGGAATCATGGGTGCTTCTGGCGAGTCGAGCCGTCGTTTTATCTCGCAACGGCTCCGCCTCGGGTGCAGCCGACCCTTGCCACGGCCGTCAATGTATTTTCTGCCCTCTGTACAATTTAGCTCGTCTCTGGCTATAGTTGACGCGATCTAGCCTGAAGAATGGCGCTGGTCGAAGCGCGGGTTTCCGACTCCGCGCCGGCGTCGGCCTCGGCTGCCGACGAGGCCGCCGCGAGGCCGCCCGCGACGTGACCCGTCTCGCCCCCTTCTCCCACCCTTCGGAGGAGCCGGGCGGCTGTCGGGGCGGGGCGTGCGTTTATCCCGACTCAGCTTCACCCAGTTTCATGTCGTCACGTTCTCATCGGCCTTTCCCGGCGATCCCTCTCCCGCAGGTCGAAATGTCGACCGGCGCCGCCGGACGGGAGGCCTGGCGTCAGCGCGCTGCCGTCACGCCGCCGCTCCCGCCGCGTCCCCCAGGATGACGTCCGGGTTCGACGCCGGCGCCGCGGTTCACGAGCTGGAGGAGAACCCCAGCCTCGAGTCCTTCACGGCGGCGTGCGCCCACGGCAACCTCGTCCCAATGTGGCGCCGCTTCACGGCGGACCAGCTGAGCCCGATCCAGGCTTACCGGTGCCTGGTGCCCGACGGCGACACTGAGGCCCCCTCTTTCCTATTTGAGTCAGTCACCAACGGGACGCAGACGGGACGATACTCGATGCTGGGCGCCAAACCTGTTGTTGAGGTTCTGGCGCGGGGCAACGCGACAACCGTCGTCGATCGCCGCGGCCCCGGCGCCACCGTCGAGACGGCGACAGACGAGGCCGATCCCCTCTCGGTTCCCGAGCGCCTCTCGGCCAACTGGCGGCCCGTGCGCGCGGCAGATCTGCCTCCGGGGGCATTCACAGGTGGCTGGGTGGGTTTCACGGGCTACGACACAGTGCGCTACGTATACCCCACCAAGGCGCCCTTTTCCGATGCGCCCCCTGACACGGCTGGTCTGCCCGACCTCCATCTCGCCCTCTACCAGGACGTTGTTGTGTTCGACCAGGCCACCAAGCTCGTCTACGCCGTGTGCTGGGTCGACGTGGCTGGCGAGGCCGACATCGCCGCCGCTCACGCCGCGGGCCACGCCCGTCTCGAAGCCCTCACGGTTGCCCTCACGCCCGATGCGCCTCCGCGCCTGCCTGTCGGCGCCGTGCGTCTGGGCCTCCGGGAGCGGTCGGTGTGGTCGGCGACGGCGCAGAGTGACCTCACGCGCGCCGCCTTTCTCGAGGCTGTGGAGACGGCCAAGGAGCACATCCGTGCAGGTGACGTCTTCCAGCTTGTTCTCAGCCACCGGTTCGAGCGCCGCACCGATCGCACGCCCTTCGAGGTATACCGCGCCCTCCGGGTGGTGAACCCCTCGCCCTACATGGTCTATCTGCAGGCGCCCGGGTGTGTGCTCGTGGCGTCATCCCCTGAGATTCTCTGCCGCGTTGACCGTGCGGGTGTTGTCACTAACCGTCCACTCGCCGGCACACGGCGCCGCGGTGTCGACGCGGCCGAGGACGTCGCCCTTGAGACTGAGCTCCTGGCGGACGAGAAGGAGCGCAGCGAACACATCATGCTCGTTGACCTGGGCCGCAACGACGTCGGGAAGGTGGCCGAAGCGGGGTCCGTGTCGGTCGACAAGTTGATGGAGGTGGAGCGGTACAGCCATGTCATGCACATAAGCAGCACCGTAACGGGAGCCCTGCAGGCGGGATTGACGGCGTGGGATGCCCTGCGTTCGGCCCTGCCGGCGGGGACCATTTCGGGGGCGCCCAAGGTGCGGGCGCTGCAAATCATAGATGACCTGGAGGCGGCCAAGCGGGGGCCCTACGGGGGGGGGATCGGCCATGTCGGCTTCACGGGCGAGCTCGACATGTGCCTCGCCCTGCGCACCATGATCGTGCCCACGCTGCCGGGGAGGCAGGGGTCGGGTGGAGAGGGCGACGGGCCCGCGACTGAGATGGGCCGGTGGCGCTTTCTCATCCAGGCGGGCGCGGGTGTTGTTGCCGACTCGAGCGCTGAGGCTGAGCTGGAGGAGACGGTCAACAAGGCCGCGGCCCTGGCTCGGGCAATCGACCTCGCTGAAGATGCCTTCTAAAGACATCGCGCCGGATAAAAGGAAGAGTAGCGGGGAACAGCAGGAGGGCGCCCCGCTTCCATGAACCGCGTGTACCCCACAGCAACGATGGTCGCACGGTGTCGACCGCCGACCCGGCTGTTGCTGCACAGGAATCGATTTCGATGCCGCTAACGCTGCTTCCGCTGCAGCCGGTGCCGATATTGCTGCCGGTGTCGCTTTGCTGCCTGCACCGTGGCCACGTGGTGGTGCCTCTGGAAAATGGCACCCCCTCATCCCGCGGACTCGATGGCGCTACCGTTGACTCTACCCGCCCTCCCTCACAGACCAGAGCGCCCCCAAACGACGAGGCTGAGGGAGAAGGAGAAGACGACGCAGATGGCAGCCCACCCCACCTGGACGATGGCGGGCTCGCCAGCGGCGACGAGCGAGACCTCGGTGGCGGCCTGGGCGGCGGGGGCCAGGGCGAGGGCGGCGGCGGCAATAGCAGGGGCGGCGACCTTGGCGGCGGCGGCGCGGGCGGCCACGGGGCGGGCGGCGGCGGCAACTGGCCTGCGGGGTATTTCGATGGGGAGATGGCGTGTTGGGCGGATGCGGCGAGTCGTCTCGACGGTCGCAAACGACACCGGAAGGGGATCCGGATGCATCTGCGGGGCCGACAGAATCCAAGGACTGCGACACGCGCGGCAACTCCGGCGAAGAACAGCGAGAGAGGCGCGTAACGGGAACCCCAAGCCACGACTTTTTCTTGGCGCGTGGGCCGAAGCGCGACGCAATCTCGGGATCAGCCGAGTCACTGACTTCCGTTCGGCCCGGAGGCGTGACGATGGGGTGAGACGTCGCGAAATAAGCGAGCTCGACGAGGGCCGCGCATTGCGCGCGCTCTACAGGCGTCAACGGAGCTCGATTCACGGGATGATATCAAAGCAACGGTCCTATCGGAGCGCTTCTTAGCGCCGGGAGGGGAGGAGAGGCACGACGCGTCGTTCAGCCACCGGCTGACGTCCGACCTTCCCAGCCGTTGAGCCTCCTCGCCTGGGCACGCCGGCGACGGGCGCGGAGACCACAGAGGAGGCGACGCGCTGCATGTTGTTGCGCGGTGCGATGCCAGGCCAAGACAACGCGAGATGGTCGAGCGGCTCCGGTTTGCCGAGGATTGCGAAACTCGATACGCCCCCGGCATCCTCACCGCCCTGCCCGCCGTACCCGGTCGAGCCGGCTCTGCCGTCGGATGGGTCCGGCCGAGCGGACGACGCCGTCGCCCCTCCCATTGCCTTTCATCCTATCTCCAGCGGCGATGTCGAGGATGAAGAGGTGACCGCGATCGACCGCGCAGTTAAACAGCTCATCACGGGTCCTCGCGCTCGCAACAGTCAGTCCCGCCGTCTCCTCTCCAGAGCGACTCCTTGCTGCCCCCACCCCCAGCTAGTCTAGTTGTTGTTCCGCTTATCCGACTGCGACTTCCAGGCCCCGTAGATGGTGCTGAAGAAAAGGAAGATGCCGACCGTCGGGGTGAAGGCGGGCAGCACCGACGTCTGGGCCCAATGGTCGAGGTCGTCTGGGAGGAAGCCACTGGCGGCAACGACGAGGCCCTGGAGAAGGATGACGACGAAGACGAGCCCGAGCCCCAGCACGAAACGACCCTCGAGGATCTGTTCCTCCGTCAGCGGAATCTGCCGCTGGCCCGTGGAGGGGTCGATCGAGACGGGCGTCGTGACGCGTACCTTGGGCTGCCGCCGCTTGGCCTGGAGCGCCCGCTCTGTGGCTGTCAGGCCATTGTCGGCGACTGTCGACTCGGCCGAGACCGACGTCGACGTGGGCACCTCCTCGATCTCGCGCCTCTTCTTCTCCTCCAGCGCGACCTGGGTGAAGGACTCCTTCCTGCCGCCCCCAGGGGCACTGCCGCCGCCGAAGCCGCCAGGGGCGCCGCTTCCCTCACCCGCCGCTGCGCCCTTCTTGATCACGCCGGTAATGGTGGAGGAACGGGCGGGCATCGCCCGAGGTGCCATCACGCCGAGCATGCGCATCTCTCCTTCTCGGCCACGCGCGCCTGCTGGCTTGAGGAGCGGGGGGTGGCGGCGGGTCGAGGACGGACATGAGGCGCGGTGGTGGTTCGTGGCTCGCCGCGGGGCACTCGCGGTCGCTCGACTCGCCCTCGACGTCGATGAGTGACGATTACCTCTCCTCTGTCCCCCGAGCGGACGGCGGGCATCTCGGAACGACTCAAGGCGAAACTCGACAGGACAGAATGGGTAGTGGCGCCGCCTTTGCCGCCCCCCGCCGGCTCGCCTCTCGATTGCTCTGCGGCGCGAGCTCGACAAATGATACGCAGGGCAGCTATCTCCCTCTACCGCCCCGTCGGGGAGACGGGACGCGACCAGTGCCGTGCGGGGGTACCGGCGGCTGCCGTGGCCCCCCGGCGCCGTCGACCCGTCGTCGTCGCCGAGGCCGGCGTGCTGCTCCGCTCGCTGACCGAGTGCGGTCAGGTCACCGTGACGGTCGCCGACTGCACCGACCTCGTGGCCGACGCCGCACGGCGCCACAAGACGGCGAGGGTGGTAGGGAATAGCGGGGGGAAGATACAAGAGACCGCACGTCCCTCCCCCCCTTCTCCTCGAAGGCGGCCTCGACGGACACCATTCCCGGCCATCGGCCTTTTTTTCGGTTGTTGTCTTCGCCTGCTCCCACAGCATACCCCCCCCCTTCCACCCCGCGCCGCGTCCCCCAGGCCCCGACATCCACGGCGGCTTTGGGTCGGTGCCTGGTGGGTGCCCTGCTGCTCGGCTCCTTCCGCAAGCCTGACGAGATGCTCGGGGGATCTGAGACAACGCAGATTGCTGTCCAGGGCCGCGGCCCCATTGGGCAGGTGCTGGCCGTCTGTACTGACGGGCTCGTCAAGGGCTACGTCGAGCGCCCCGAGACGGACCCTCCGCTGCGCCCCGACGGCAAGCTGAACGTCGGGGCCGCCGTGGGCGAGGGGGTGCTCAGGGTGACTCGGACGTCGCCGCGGCAGCGCGAGCCAACCGTCGGGGTCGTTCCCCTTGCTACAGGTGAGATCGCCGAGGACATCGCTCGCTATCTCGTCGAATCCGAACAAGTACCGAGCGCCCTCGGTCTGGGCGTGCAGCTTGACCGCGATGCCGCCGTCACTGCAGCGGGTGGCTTCCTTATCACTGTCCTCCCGGGCGCGGCCGATGAGACCATTGCGGCACTCGAAGAGAACTTGCGCCTGGCGCCCCCCGTCTCGGAGCTGCTGAGCGCAGGCCTGAGCGCCAAGGATGTCACGCGTGCCCTCCTTGGCGGGTCCGACGGCCTCGCCTTCTCCGAGGTTGGGCGGGTGGAGCCGCGGTATGGTCCCTGCGACCCTGAGGACTTGCGCAACCGGATGAAGCGGGCCGTTGCGACTCTCGGGTCTGCCGAGGTCCGGTCCATCCTCGAAGAGCAGGGCGTGATCGAGGCGAGAAAGCCCCTCTTCCCTCGCCCCCCTCTCTTCCCCCACCCCACCCACCCGCTCACCATCCCCTTCACCAACCGAACCACTCGTCTGACCGCTTACACAACAGGTGACGTGTGAGATGTGCTGCCAGACGCTGCGGCTGGACCCGGACGAGGCCGAGGCGGTGATTCTCCAGGCAACTGAGTTCGACTAAACAAGGGGGGCGTAGCTGTCGAGGCCAACGTCGAGTGAAAGTTGATGATTTTCTCAACTCCGAGTCAAATGCCCCTTCCCCTTCCCCTCACTCCCTCTGTCTCACGCGACGATGTCCAGTCTCCCCGCACGCTCGCTCGCCCTCGGGGCCCCTTGCGCCCTCGGCAGGGTCGCTCGGCACAGTGCGGTTCCAGCGGTCCTTCGTCCGGTCTCCGTCCGCCCCGCGTTCAATGGGGTGGTTCTCTCCAGAACTTCAATCGTCCTGAGTAGTGGGCGAGCTCCAGTCGCCTATAAAAAGCTCGAAAATGGGCCGCGGATGTGCCGTCGCGCCATGTGACTTGGCGTCCCCCGTCCCGCCGCGCTACCCCTCCTCGTGGTTTGCTGCGGCCGCGTCGCGTTACTTCCGAGTGACATGGCTATTGTGTGTACTACCACGGCTGTCGCGTATCGAGAGCGCCGTCCCGTGTCGCCCCGCTCTCCCCATCCCCCCGTCCGCCGCCATGCCCCGACCCCGACCCGACCCTCAACCAACTCTACCACCACCTTTCCACCCCCCCCCCCTTCGAAACAGCGGCGGTGGCGGCGGCGGCGGCGGCGGCGGCGGAGATGGCAGCGGCGGCGGTGGAGGCAGGGGCGACAGCCCAGACGACGACTCGCAGGAGGGCAGCGACGGCGAGAAGGCCGAGCTCCTGTCCATCCTGGCTGGTGCCGGCGTAACGATGGCCTCGCTCCCCGCCGAGCTGAATCAGGCCGTTGTGCATGGCAAGATCTCGCCGCGTCTCCTCAAAAACTATCTGGCGCTCCGGGCCAACATCTTTACACGCGTCCTCCTGGGCATCAACAAGGGCTTCCGCGAGCGCCTCGTCGCCGACCCTGGCTTCATCGCGAAGATGTCGATCGAGCTTGGCATCGGCCTCTTCACCAAGAGCACGGCCGAATGGACCAAACGCGGCGAATCCTTCAAGCGTGAGCTCGATTTTGTCGGCGCCAATGTCGTCATGGCCCTGCTGGCCGACTTCATGCTCGTGTGGCTCCCTGCGCCTGTCTTCCAGCCCTTCGGCGAGGTGGAGTCGGCATGGTCGAGGTCCCGTCTGGGCCGGTACGTCTCGACGTGCCCCGGCAACTGCTTCCAGGTCGTTCCCAAGGGGGTGCACGCCTGGTCCCTCGGCCAGCGCGCCACGGCCGTTGCCCGCAACTTTGTCAAGCTGTCAGGCGTCGGCTTCGTCTGCTCGATGGTTGGCGTCGGCGTCACGAACCTCCTCTGCGCCATCCGGCTCAAGCTCGACCCCACGCTGTCGTTCAACCCGCCTCAGGCGCCCGTGCCCACCAGCGCGATCTATGGGCTCTACCTCGCGACGAGCAGCAACGTGCGGTACCAGATGCTTGCGGGCTTCGAAGAGCGCGTCGTTGAGGTGGCCCTGCGGTCCAACCCGGCCCTTTGCACCGTCGTCTCGTTTGTTTTGCGCACGGGCAACACCTTCCTCGGCAGTCTGCTATGGGTCGACTTCATCCGCCTTTTTGGCATGCAAAAGGCCGCGGTCGAGGAGCCCAAGGGCAACGGAAAGAAGGGCTCCAGCAAGGGCGCCGGCGGCAAGGGAGGCAAGGCGAAGGCAAAGAAGTAGATGTCGCGCGCGACGGGGGGCGGGGCGAGGGAGTGGGTTGGTTGGGAAGGGGCCCGGAATCGTCCTTTTACACCATACGCCCTGCCGCCGCGGTCTCTCACTTCAACCACGCGTCACCAAGCCCGCGACGTCGAGGCCGGCGTGGTCAGGGACGAAATCGGCCTGTCCCCAAACACCGGAGGGGGAACAGCAAAGCCCGTCGCCGACCGAGCTCCCGGCGTCTCCTCTTCCGTCATCCTGGTCGCCATTGCGCGCTTGGCGTTGGCCGACGCCGATCGCAGCCCCGCAAGGGCGTCAGCAGGCGTGCGCGCGCCCTGCGCCCCCTGCATCCGCCGCGCCCTGGCGTAGGTGGCGAGGTAGCCAAATTCGGCCGGTTGATCATGCCCCGCATTGGCGCGGCGCATGACTGGCGGCAGCTCCTCGCCGTTCCACCCCGGCGCAGCCGCCGCCAGGGCCTGTTCGAGCCGGTCGCACCGGTCCATAAGGGCCGTGCGCTCAGCAAGGAGCCCCCGGTGCGCGTCCACCTGCTTAACAGACCCCGCCAGCTCCGCCATAGCGCGCCCGAGCTCCGCCTCGAGTCTCGTCTCGCGGTCTTGTCCGCGGCGGAGGGCGACCTCGCCAGCCGCAAGAGCCGCCCGCGCCTCCTCAGCCTCCTCGCCGGCGCGACCCGCTGCCTGGCGCCAATGCGCGACGTCGCCCCGGAGACGGGCCGTGACGTCGTCAGCTGCCCGCGTGGCGGCGTCGATCTCGGCCGCGGCACGCTGCTTGTCCTCGGTGGCCCGGCGCGCAAGGCGCTCCCTGAGAGCCTCGACCTCGCTCTCATACCGGCGCGCCCGTTCGGCGAATCCAGTCTCAGTCTCGGCGAGCCGGCGCTTAAGGGCCTCGATTTCGTTCCGCGCCGCCCGCTCGGCCGTCTCGGCCAACCGCGAGGCCGTCTCGCGGGCCTCCTTGGCCTCGGCCTCGACGCCGGCGGCCCTGCCCTCAGCCGCCTCAAGTCGGCCCCGGAGATCAGCCATGTCGGCAGCGTGGGCCCTCTCAAGCTCGCCGCAAATCTCCTCGGCCTGGGACCGCAGCGACGCTTCAAGCGCGCGCATCGCCTCACTCGCGCGTGCACCTTGCGCGGCCGCCTCGCGGGCCGACCGCTCCTCCTCGTCAACGCAGGCCTGCTTGGCCGCTGCCACATCGGCCAGGGCAGCGTCGCGCTCGGCCAGTGCACTGGCCGTCGCCCGCCGTGCATCGGCGAGGTGGCGCCGCGCCTCGGCCGCGCCCTCATCGGCCCGCTCGAGGCGCCGGGCTGCGTCGGCCGCCTCGGCGGCGGCGGCCTCGCGCTCTTCGCGGGCCTCGCGCGCGGCCTCGTCGGTTTTCGCCGTCCACGCCGCCCGCTCGGCACGGGCCGCCTCCTCGAACTCATCCCGAGCCGTCCGACGCACCTCAGCCTCGCGGCGCTGGGCGGCGACGGCGTCGCGCGTGGCAGCCTCCTCGAGTTTCCTGATCTCCTCCGCGTGAGCGTCGCGCAGCCGTGCCTCGGCAGCAGCCCGGTCCCGGGCCGCTGCCGACAAAGCGGTGCGTGACCGCGCCCGCTCGGCCTCAAGGGCATCAGCCGCCTCAGCCGCCGCCACCTCCCACTCGCGGCTCAGTCTGCCCACCTCCGACGCCGCACGCGCCCGCTCCCGCTCGAGCGCCAAGGCCGACTCCTCGGCAGCCCGTCGCGCCGTGCGGTCGGCGACAGCCTCAACTTCAGCCTCGAGCTCGGCCACCCGCGCCCGGAGCCCCCCCTCCCGCAACTGCGCTGCCTCGATCGCCGCGTTCGCATCGGCGTGCGCCCGGGCAACGGCAGCATCGCGATCGGCCAGCGCCGTGCGGGCTGCTTCGCGATCCACCCGGGCTCTCTCTCCAGCCTCGCGCAGCGCCGCCAGCTCCCGCCCGGCCTCGCCGCGGAGGGCCGTGAGCCGGGCCAGCTCCCGCGCTGCCCGCCCGATCTCGTCCTTGGCAGGTGCGGCGCCCCGGGCGCCAGTGCTCAGGCACTGAGCCCCCGCGCGCAGGCGCTCCGAGACAGCCAGCTCACTCCGCAGGTGCCGCGCCTCAGCGTCGAGCGCTGCCAGCTGAGCCCGCGCGTCAGACGCCAGGTCGCGCTGGGCCGCCAGCTCCTGACGCAAGTGGAGCTCCCCGGGGGAGGCCGGGGGGGCGCCGGCGCCCGACCGCTTCGCTGGAGCGACGAGGGTGGCGCTCCTCGTCGTCCGGGGCGTCGGCGTTGGCGTCAGGCCGCCGTCGCGGTCGAGGGCCTGGCCAGTGATCAGCCTCTCGAGCTCAGCTGTGGCGGACGCGACGAAGCGGGCCGTGGGCGTGGGCGGTTTGGGGGTGCAAGATTGCGACATACTGCTGCTCTACGACTGTGAGTCTGGGTCGGGGGGGGGAGGGGGGGTCGGCCGTCGGGGAGGGAGAGGGACCCCACGGGCGGCGGAGGGGGCGGCCTTGCGCTTGGCAGGGCGAGACGTCGCATGCGAAGATCGGCGCGAGGCGTTCCGGCGCGAGGGCATGGCATGATCGCGGGTATCCGCATCAGCTGGTGTTGCGAAGCGAAGGGATACGGCGGGGCCCAGGCACAGGGACGGTTTCGCGCCTCGCACGGCGGCCAGCTGGCTGGGACCTAGCTCGCCGAACACAGCCCGTCCCACCGCACCGTAGCGTCCCACCGCTCCCAGAACTCGAGCTAATACGAGCGTGCAGCGGTTGCAACAACGTTGCGCATTTCGACTGACCTCTTTTCTGGCTTTCCGGGGTCGGAGCTTTAACTCTCCCCGACGCCGGTTCGGTTTCGCACCACCGTCGCAATGGACGACAACAATCACAGTGCAGAGGATGCGCGGGCGGCGGCTCTGGCGCGGGCGAGTTCGATCAACGTGACGGCGGCAGCGGCCGAGCTTTGTTGGCCTCCGCCGCTGGGCCCATTCAGCGCTCTGATGGGCGGGCTTGCTCCTGCCGTCCCTTCCCCCCCCCCACCCCCCCACCTTACTCCCCTACCGCAGCTGAAGCGCGGGCTGGAGCGCAAGCTCGGCGGCGACTCGGCCCCTGTGGAGGTGCGCCCATCGGTCTGGCTTGGCTCTTTTTCGGCGGCGCGAGACCTGGCAGGCCTCCGTGGGCGTGGGGTGACGCACATCGTCAAGGTGTGCCCCGTGTGCCCTCGGTACGTCGAGGGTGAGCGTACCCACCGAGCCGTCGCCGGGGACCGCCCCGGCGAGACCTTTTCCTACCTCGACGTGGCCGTGCACGACGGCCCCACCGAGGACTTGGGCGCATGGTTTCGCACGACGAACGACTTTGTTGACGCGGCCCTGGCCGATGGGGGTGCCATCCTCGTGCACTGCTACGCAGGTATCTCGCGATCGTCGACTGTCGTGGCCGGGTGGCTCGTGGGCCGGCGGGGCCTGACGGCGGCTGATGCACTCGATGAGGTGCGGCGTGCCCGGTCGTTGGCGCGCCCCAACGTGGGCTTCGTCGCACAACTTCGCGCGCTCGAGCGCCGCGTCGCTGCAGGCCTGGGCGAGCGCCGCGAGGGCGAGATGGGGGTGGCGGGGGCGCCCGTGGGCGAGGGCCTAGAGGAGGACGCACACGGGGGGGTCTTGGGTCATGCGAGACCGACGTCGCCCCCGGTGCCCCTCGAGCGTCAGTCGGCGGTCGCCGCGGCCCTTGGCGCTGTCGCCGGACGCGGCGTCTTCGTGGGCTCCCCCGAGTCCCCTGTGCTCGGGTGTCCCCCGACGGAAGCGGTGGGGAGCGCGGCGATGGCAGCGGCGACGGCGACGACGGCGAGCGCGGTGGCGGCGCCCGACCCTTGGGACGCGCCTCTCCGGCTGGAGGAGGATGAGGCGGCCGCCGGGTGGGCCGACGGGCGAGCGAGGGGCCGCCTCGAGGGTTTGCGGCGCGGCCACGCTGCGGGCGTCTATCGCGGCTTTGAGACGGGCCAGGAGGCGGGCTACATGCGGGGCTGCCTCGACGCACTGCGCGACCTGGGGACCGAGACCAAGATGCGGGGCACAGTTGTCGTCGCGGCCCTGGCTGAAGCCCTGGCCGAGTTGCCAGGAGGAAGCGACGAGGGGCCGCGGCGACCTTTTCGGGCCGGAGACGAGGCCCTTGCGCCCGCGCTGGATGGCGCGCGGGCCGCCTTCCGCACGGCCCTAGCATCGTTGGGCCTTCGGCGGGCGCTGACAGCCCAGCCAGGGGGCTCGGCTGGGGGGAAGGGGGGGGGATCGGGATCGATTTCGCTTGATTTTTGATGTGACGAAACAAATACGAAAGCACCGCCCGCTAAACTCGGACCTCGGTCGTCACCGGCTCCCCCGGCTGCTCGTAGCGCTTGCGCCGCGCGAAGGCATCGAACCGCTTGCGATCGAAGTGCAGCCCTGTGGCATTAAAGCGGACGTTGTGCGACTCCTTGGCCATCTCGAGGCCAGTGACGGGTGGTCGTGACGACGACGCGAGCCGATAGACGTCGCATGGGACGTAGGGGCGAGCCCCTCTCACCTTCGCGGCGGCGGCACGCCGGGCCCGGCGCGCCGCCACCACGGGGCCGTCGCCGTCATTGGGCAGCGTGCGCGGAGGTGAGTCGCCTGCTGCCGCAAACCGGTTCGAGGCGGCGTCGGCGTCGGCGTCGGCGGCGCCTTCGACGGCAAGGGCGCCAGTAACGGAGCGGGGCCCCGCTCCCGCTTCCTCCCCGCCCGTACCGAGGGTGACTCTGCGGAAATTGGCATCGAATGTCCGGGCCGTCGCCGCCCCCCACCCCGGCGGGGCGGGTGGAAACACTCGGCGCTCTTCCGGTTCAGCGCCCACACTCGCCGCCTCGGCTGCGGCGGCTTCGGCGGCCCGTCGCCGCGCCGTGCGGATGGCCTCGGCGCGCTCGGCGAACTCCTGCTCGAGCGCTGACCGTGGCGTAGCTCCCCTCAGTTGCCGCCGTGTCGCTGTCGCTGCCCCCGTCGTCGACGTCGTCAGCGTTCCCTCGGCCATCTCACGGGCGCGAGGGAGGGTGGCGCCAAAGGCGGCCCTGGTCGTCGCCTGGGGCGGTCCGTACTCGCGCAGGGCACGGGCGCGCTCGTCATCCGTCACGAGGTGCTGGTCGAGGACGTCGAGGCCAGGCAGCCGCGCGAGCACGACAGCGCGGTAATCGGGTTCCTCGCAGCACGGGTTGCCGCGGAGCGAGAGCCACCGCACACGAGGGAGGCCCATGAGAACGCCGAGGACCCGGTCGAGGTCGCGGAGGCGATTGTTGCTCAGGTCGAGCTCCTCGAGGTGCCGGAGCCGGGTGAGCGAGCCCCTGCGCAACGTCCCGATTTCGTTGTCGTGCGCGAATAGGGCCCGCAGCCGGGCACACCCATCGAGCCCCGCAATCTCGGTGAGGCGATTCCCGTTGACCCACAGAACCTCAAGGTTGACCAGGGGCTCGAAATTAGCCAGACGCCGGAAGCCCCGACGCGCCAGGTGGAGCTCGGTGGCCTCCTTCACCGCCTTCCACTGCACGCCCCCTCCGACTAGCTCATCCAACGGCCGAGCCTCGTCCCTGTTGGATCAAAGGGGGGGGGCGGGGGGGTTTGGGAGGGGTGGAAGAAGGGAGGCAGGAATCAGCGACGGCCGTCGCCCTGTTATGGCTTCTCACGGTGTTGCAGCCACAGCCATTGCTAGTGCCTTCGTCCGTGCCCGTGCCTTCGCCGCTGGCAGTGCCGCTGCAGCTGCCAATATCACTGCCTGTGCCGCTGCCTCCGCCGGTGCTGGTGCCAGCGACGTGTGCCGGTGCCGGTGATCCGCCCGCGCCCCGCCCGGCTGGGCCGAGGCCTTTGATGCTCACCTCGTTCCCAATTGAGCCACATCGAACTGTGCCACGAACGGTAGCGTGGCGTCTGGACGCGAAGTGGTCTCCAGACGCCCGGGGGGGGGGCGACGTGAAGTCATTCTACGAGGCTGGATAATGGAACGCGCGCCCGGCCAGCCGACACCCCAGACGCTAGCTTCCGCACGTAGCGAGGTGGGGTCTGTCCCTCTGCCCCGACGGCCGACGGTCCGCGGCCGATGGTCTGCGGTCTGTACAACGCTGTCATCGGCGGGACGAGGTGCACCAGCGATGGTGGCACGAGCGGTCGACCGAGTCACTTTGCTCGACTGCCCCGTCGTTTTGCGAAATTCAGTCACCGGGGTTCCTTAATTGGCCCCCCTCGGTAACAGCAAAGTGAGCTCGTGGATCCGCGACGGTTTCGCTAGCGCTGTGGTCGTCGGCTGCGTGGTAGGCCGCTCGGGCCTAGGCGGACCGTCCTTCACGGTGTGCACGACTGCCGCCGCGCCGTCGCCGTCGTCGAGGGAGGCATGGGCGTGTACGCCGTCACAGGGGGCACGGGCTTCTTGGGGGAGCATCTGGTCTCGCAGCTGGCGGCGAGGGGCCACCAGGTTCGCGTGTTGGCCCGCACCGCGCCCGCCCTGTTGCCCAGGCTGCCGGCGGACCGGCGCGGCGGGGTCGAGCCCGTCACGGGCTCAGTGCTCGACCCCGCGGCTCTGAGCGAAGCCTTTCGGGGCGTCGACGGCGTCTTCCATCTGGCCGCGAGCGTGACTCACAGCCGTGAGGCGGGCGCCGCTACGGCGACGACCGACCTCGCCGTCGCAGGAGTTGATGGCGTCCTAGAGGCGTCGGCCGCCGCGGGCGCCTCGCGTGTCGTCCTCGTGTCGACGTCGGGCGTTCAGGCCGTGTCGTTCAACGCGTCCAGTCCTCCGGCCGATGAGACCGCCCCCTTTGCTCGGGACATCGCAGGTAGGTGGCCCTACTACGCATCCAAGATGGCGAGTGAGTCTCGGGGGAGGAGGGGAGGGGGAGGGGAGGGGAGGGGAGGGAGGAGGGGAAGGGGAGGGGAAGGGGGAGGGGAAGGGGGAGGGGGGGGGAGAGAGGGGGCGAGGAGGCCCCCCCCCGCCCCCGCCCCCCCCCCCCCCCCCCCCCCCCCCCCCCCCCCCCCCCCCCCCCCCCCCCCCCCCCCCCCCCCTC
>Ga0181573_10001977_pt1 | contig 19540 bp, 15 predicted proteins | sample 101ome_25_FD_148643 | JGI IMG/M metagenome (GOLD analysis project Ga0181573, IMG submission 148643) | Coastal salt marsh microbial communities from the Groves Creek Marsh, Skidaway Island, Georgia - 101409BT metaG (spades assembly) | ecosystem: Environmental > Aquatic > Marine > Intertidal zone... | reverse complement strand
CCCCTGGCGATACCCTTGGGAACCTTACCCGCGGTCTCCACCGGGCCCTCGTCGCTCAGCCCCGCCTTCTTGTTGGGCTTGGGTCCACCCGCGCCAGTCGACTTGTTGGGTGAGTCCGGCTTGGGTTCCGGTCCCTGGTCGTAAAACGCGCTCGTCCGTTTGTACTCCTCCGCGTCCTGCGCGCTGAGGGTGATGGCGCCCAGCGCGGTGAGCACCACCACCGCGTCCTTATCCGGCTTATCCGTCGATGACGCGAAGTTGGGCCCTCGCCGCGGGGTGTACTCGTCGTTGTCCGCCGGGTCGAACCTGGCGAACGAGGCGGACGCGGAAGCCGGCGCCTCCGACTCGATCAACGACGGCGTGTCGTCGGCGTACTGCGAAAACGCCTCCCGGAGCGCATCCTCCTCTTTCTTAACCCGTCTGTCGCTCTTGTCGAAGGCGCGCTTGAAAGCGTCGGCGGCGTCGGCGCGAGGGGAGCCCTGGAGCGAGGACGGGAACGTGTACTCGGCGGTCACCGTCCCGTACAGGTCCACGCCCTCCCGCACCTTGACGTCGTCTCGAGGGTCCTTCGTCGACGAAGGACTCGTCGACGAAGAGGAGGAGGAGGGGTCCGTCTCCGTCTCCGTCTCTTCGGGTTTGGCGCTCGGCACGGAGGCCAGCTCGGCCTCGTCGAACGAGCCGCTCTCCGCGAATTCGCGCCTCGTCTCGCGCGATATGCCGAGCGACGCGTCGAGAGGTTCGGCGGTGGCCGCGCTCTCCCCTTCCCTCTCCTTCTCCTTCTCCTTCTCCTTCTCCTTCTCCTTCTCCCGCGCGGCGGCGGCGGCAGCCTCGGCCTCCTCCGCGGCCGCCTCTTCCGTGGACTGCGCTCGAGGGTCCCGCTGCGACGGCGGGACGTTGGCCTCCGCCGCGGCCATCACCTTCGACCGCCTGTCCGGCTCCTTATCCGCGGGCGGGTCGAAGACGACCGCGGCTTCGGAGTCGCCGTCCAACTCCTCATCCGCGGCGGCGTCGGGGCCGCCGCCGGCGTCGGGAGCGGGTCCGGCACCCTTGATGACGAACGGTATCGCGTCCCCGCCGGTCGCGCCGCCCGCCGCCGCGCGTTCCTCCTTCTCGTCCTTTTTCTTCTCCTCCGTCTGTTTCTTCTTCTTCTTCTTCTTCTCCTCCTCCTCCTCCTCCTCCTCCGAGATTCGCGCGGTCGACGACGACGTGTCCGAGTCGGCGGCGTCCGCGGCGGCGTCCGCGGCGGCGTCCGACGGCGCTTCGCTCCCCGCGTCCTTCGACGGCATCGCGTCGCCGGACTCGGGCGTCGACGCGCCGTCCTTCGCGGCGTCGTCGTCTTCGTCGGGTGTGAGGTCGCCCGCGGCGTCCCTCGGAGGTAGGCATCGAAGGCGGACCGACCGAGCGCGGTCGGGCGAGGGCGAGCGCCGCGCCGCGACGAGCCTCGCGCCGGTCGCGCGCCGCGCGCGCGGGAGCCTCGCGATGGATCCGTCGTCGACGCGAACGTCGTCGACGCGCGGGGGGTCATCCTCGTCGCGCGCCCCTGGGTATTTGTCACCGCGCGGTTGGGAGCGCACGATGGTGAAGCCTCCAGCCTCGCCGGGCCTCACGCGGTTGGGGGAGACGGCCCGGCGCGCGTACCGGGGCAGCGGCTGGCGCAGCGCGACGTGCGGCCTGCCCCCGATACCGCTTGACGTTCCCGGCAGAGGCGTTCCATCGCGTCGGGGCGCGAGGGCGACGGCTGGAGCCATCGCCGCCCAGGTACCCATCGCGACTCACGCGTCTCTTCGCGAGTCGCGCGCTCGGGCGCGAAATTCGCGTATCAAAGGCCGCCCCGTCCGTCCCGGGGGCTGCCGACCCTCGCTCGCCGGGGATGGGAGAGACGCGCCCGCGTGTGCGCCCGGATGAAACCGCGCCTCGAGACACCGTCCGCGGCGCGCGCGCTTCAGCTCGCGCGGCTCGCTGTGACCGCGACGGACGACGGGAGAGGAATAAAATATTTGCGAGCGGGCGGTGAGTGTGGCGCGCAGACGGGCGGTTTGCGAGCGGTGCCACGTGTGAGACATGTTGTTATCCACCCGCGCTATCGCGCCGGCTCGACTGCGCTACCGTCGTCGCGCATCCATCGGGCGCGGCGGCGGTCGACGCGGCGCGACGGCGGTCGACGACTCGGATCCGGCATCGGACGGCGGAGACGCGCTCGCGGCGGAGCGCGGTTGCCCCGCTACCGTCGTCACTGCAGTCGGAATCATCCACCGTCGTCTGGCGTCGCCTCAACTTCCGTCTTGCGTCGCTTCGACGCGGGCGCCGAATCGACCTTCGGCTCCTCGCGTCGCGCGCCCTCCAGGTCGCGCTCGCGTTGCCACCTCGACGCGCACTCGCGCCTCGAGCGTTCGTCCAACGGAGCTCCCCCCCGTTTCCGTCGCAGACGAATCGGGCCCTTGAACGACGCGGGGTGCACGACTTTGCCCTTCTGCGTGATCTCGAGGAGGTCCATCGCGGCCGCGCGTCTCGCGACCTCCCTCGTGGCGTCCATGTATTCCCTCCACGGGTTCGCGACGCCGCGCATCATCTTCTCGAAACGTTCGCTTCGAGGCGCCTCCGAGGGTCACATGGTCTTGCCCTCTCCGCGCTCGTGAAGGATCTGGAAGATGACGGTCAACAGAGCCTGGCGCGTCGGGGGCGTTCGGGGCGGTCAGGCGAGCTTCTAGCTAGCGGGTGGGACGAACGGGGTTTTGGCGACGCACGTCGAAACTTAACGGCGTGAGCTCGTGCTGCTCAGCCTTGATACCCGCCTTGGACTTGGTCATCGCGACCTCGCGCGCGACGAAGTGGCCACCCCGGGTGATGAGCACGTGGGAGTTTCTCTTGGACCGCGAGAGGGAGTTCGTTTCTCTTGGACCGCGTGAAGCGTCCGCGAGTGCTTTAAGTGCGCTATCCGCTACGCCTCCGCTCGCTCGAACCGCATCACAGGTCGTCCGCGTACCGTTCGCAGATCTTCATGAAGTCCTGCACCACGATGTTGGGCATCAGGTCGTACAGCGTCACCTTCGACTTCCCTCCTCCGATCTTCACGGGGCAGTTCTTGAGGATGTTCTCGATGGACGGCTCCTCGAACCTGTTGCCGTCGTTGGCGATGGTGGACTGGACGATGCGCGCGAGCGGGACGTGGTACTTGGCGTCTCGCAGGAACAGGTGCCTGCGCGGTGGAGGAACGTCGAAGGTCAGGGTCATCGTGGCGGGGTGAGCCGCCGGTTCGCCGAGGAGGGTGACCGAATCTTCTCGTGACCAGATCCAAAGGATGCGGCGCGGGGCGGTCGAGTAAGTACTCACCAGCCGTTGATGTCCATGTAGATGTCCTTTCCCAGTTTCTCCGCGAGCTCGCTCACGCCGAGGTCCTTCCCGCCGCCGCTCACGGTGTCGGTGAGGTCCAGCCAGCCGTCCACGAACGGGTTCCCGGTGTCCATCCCCATCTTCGCGACGAGCGACGATCGCGCGTGACGCGTCGAGGGGGATCGCGCCGAGGGGGCGACGCGAACGACGCGGGTCGGGGCGCGGATGGGGGATGATGTAGATGCGGATGGAACCGCGTGGGCGCGGGCGTGCGCGGCGGATGCGGTCAGGGTGAACATGGCTCGCGGGTGGGAGTGGCGCGGAGGCGAGATCTCTCCCGAGCGGTAACAACTGGATTCCAACCGGGGATTTGGATAAGCTCGTCTTAACGACAATTGACGAACCTTGCATGCGCATTCAAGCTGGTTGTCGCGAAGATTTACCTTTGACATGGATTCGAGGTTCTGAACTGTTTGTCCATACACCGCGAATCCGCGAAATTTTCGGTTGCTGCCAGGCGAGATTTTTTCCCCAGCCAACAACAACCCAGACGAGACTGCCAACCTGCCCAACCACCAACGGCCTTCCCTCTCGAGCTGGATCGTAGGTCGCCGCGGCCGACCAGAGGCAACGGCGCGCTGGGCGAGGCGCGCGCATCGGTCGATCGAAGGCACGGGACGGTCGTCGTGGTCCCAAACCTTCGCACTAAAGGCGCACGGCGGCGTGCGCAGCAGCGCGGGAAGGTTGAAATTATCCCCCGCGGGTTTGTCAGAGGAGGCTTGCGGATTCCCTAAGGGGCGGTGAATTCGGGCGGGAGGACGGTGGCGAGATGGAGACGCTTCGGAAGGCCGCGGGCGTGTCGTCGGAGGTCCACATCTTCCTCGCCACCGGCAATAGGATGAAGCGGGTGAAATGGCACAAGTCGGGCACGTTCGCGGACCTGCTCGCGGCGCACAAGAAGGGTGAGTCAGTTGAATTTTCCCCGGCCGCTCCGGATTTGATTGTTCGCTCCGCGTCTCGACCCAACGTCCGGCCCCACCGCGCGCCCGTCTCGACCCCGAACTGACCTCCCGTCCCTCTCATTCGCACCCATCGCAGCGTTCTACACGGACGAAGGGAGGGAGTTCCCCGACGCGGTCAAGCTGGATGACCGTTCGTTCATGCTGCGCGACAGGGAGTACGGCGTGGCGTACGAGGGTTTCGCCATCGGCGAAGTCGACCAGGGCCGCGTCGTCGAGGTGAGGGATCCGGTGATGGAGGCCGAGGCGGAGGTGGCGGCGGCCGAGGCGCGGATGCTGCAGGCGGACCTGCAGCTCGGGCCCGAGGATTACTTCACCGTCACGCCGGCGTCGGCGAGAGACGCCGTGTTCTCCGCGGACGTTCAAACGGGCGACGCCGACAAACCCGACGGGAGCGAATCGAACGAACCCGTCGTGGACGAGAAGCTGCAGAAGGAGTCCATCGAGTGGGCGAAGCGGATGCTCGGCAAGGACCCGCTCCAGGCGCTCGACTTTCGCGAGAAGACGTGGAGGTTTCTGGACGATCCGAGCTCTTCGCCGTGGGCTCTTCGTTTCACCATGTTCATGCTCGCGCTCATCGTGTTCAGCACCGCGACGTTTTGCATCGAGACGCTGCCGCAGTACTACGAGCACGAGATGGCGTTCACGTCCAAGTGGTTCATCATGGAGGCGTCGTGCATCGCGTGCTTCACCTTGGAGTTTCTGCTCAGGCTGTGGTCCACGCCGAAACGAAACGAGTACTTCAACGACACGATGAACTGCGTCGACCTGGTCGCCATCCTGCCGTTTTGGCTCGAGCTCATACTGGCGGGCGTCGCCATCCCGGGCCTGTCCGTGTTCCGCGTCGTCAGGCTCGTGCGCGTGTTCAGGCTGTTCAAGGTGTCGCGCGGATCCCTCACGGTGTTCGCCACCACGATGAGCCGCTCCAGCCGACCGCTGTACATGCTCGTCTTTTTCACGTCCATCGCGACGATCATCTTCAGCTCGCTCATCTACTACGTGGAGCGGGGCAAGTGGAACGACGATCTCAAGATGTGGATGAGGGAGTACTACTACTACTGCCCGGTCAAGGCGGACGCGTCGACGGGACCCGCGGTCAAGGGACCGACGCCCTGGACCCTCGCGACGTCAAACTGGACCCTCGACTCGGGCCTCGCCGAGCCGTGCAAGTGGATCGACCCGGCCACCTACGCCCCCGGTGAGGCGTCCTACCCGTCCGAGGCGTGGTTCAGCTGCCCGTACTCGTACAAGAAGAGCGGCGCGTGTACGACGGTGTACGAGCAATCCCCGTACGACTCGATACCCACGAGTTTCTGGTGGTGTCTGGTGACGATGACCACCGTCGGATACGGCGACGTCGTGCCCACGCAGCCCCTCGGAAAGATCCTCGCGGCGATTGTCATGATCTTCGGCATCGTCGTCATCGCCCTGCCCATCACCGTCATCGGCAGCAACTTCAGCTCCATCTACGCCAAGTTCACCGAGGAGGCGGGGATGAACGCGGCTGATCTGGAGGCGGAGAAGCTGGAGGATATCCTGGAGGGGGACGAGGTGGAGGACGACGACGAGGATGACGACGTCCCTGATAATATTCGCGACTAAAATAACAACGTGTCATGGCATCAACAACGTGACGCGACGTAAACCACCCGTCGCCGTCGCCGATCGTCACACGCCGCGCCTGTGCAACGTGAGAACACTACATCCACCCAAACGCCGCCGCTCAGTCGCCGTGGCCGAAGAGAGACCAATCGTCGACGGTTAAGGTCTCTAAGATGCGTCGCAGCGCCGCCCAGCCCTCGCCGCCCGTCCCGATCACCCCCGCGCCCGTCGTCGCCGCGGCGCTGCTCCCCGGGGCGACGACCAACGGCCGATTGACGGTGACGAGCAGGTCGGTGCCCACCTCGGGCAGCCTGATGTTGGCCAGAGTCACCTCCACGACGTTGACGCGTTCGTCGCCCCGTTCCCTCCCTTTGGCCATCTTCATGGTGCCCACCGCGACGGACGCGGCGGCGAACCGTCCGTTCATCGCCGGCAGGTGCTCGCTCGAGAGGCGCGTCACGGACGTCAGATGCGCGTCGTTCGGACCGCACTCGCTCACCGCCGCGAGGTCCTCCCAGAACCATCCCGCCGCGCCCCCCTGCGCGTCGCTCGGGCCGTCCTCGACCCTCTCCAAGATCTCGACGATGACGCTCTCGTCCACGCTCGCGTCCGTCCAGACTTCCTGGTTGTCGGGAACCGGGCGGAAGTCGCTGACGTCGACGTAGCGGGTCGGGAGGTGCGCGCTGATGGCGCCGCCGAACAGCGGCACCTTCCTCGACGCGTCCGTGGTCATCGGAGAAGGCGCGCGACGACGTGTGCTCGCTCGGACAACTTTTACCACCGTCGCAGCACCGCTCCCCCGGAAAACTGGCCTTGCTTCGATACCAGGCATTCGTCCCGTATAAATTAACTGGAGGAACAGACCGTCAGTTTGGACCCAATAAGAGTTAAAAGTTTGGACGTGCGCGGTGAGCCATCCCTCTATCGCCTCGCGCACCGACGCAGGACAACAGTTAGACGACAACATGCCCAAGAAGCGACGCGCCAACGGCCGCAACAAGCCCGCGGGTGCCCGTGGTCACGTGAGTACACGCCCGCCGCCGCGCCCTTTCCGGCGACGCCCCGTCGGCCTCCGCTCGCGATTTTAGGGCTTGAGAGGAAAAACCGATCCCTCGTGCCGCCCCGAAGACGACGCTGACCATCATCCCCCGTTCGTCCCAACAGGTCAAGCGCGTGTTCTGCGAGGCCTCCGGCTCCATGGTGCCCAAGGACAAGGCGGTGAAGCGCTTCCTCGTTCGCAACATCGTCGAGTCCGCGGCCATCCGCGATCTCCAGGAGTCCTGCGTCTACGACTGTGAGTTTGCAACCCTAGAAAAAGACAACCCCCACGCGCGGCTCCCGCGGCGACGCGCGCGCGTCCTCGCGTCGTTTGCGCGATCGATCGCGGTCGGCATCGATGAGGCGCCGCGTCACCGTGACGTCGCGATCGTCTCACCCCGTCCCGACCGCACGCGGACCCTTTCAGGACCAGAGAGACTGACCCGACATCCCCCCCCTTCCCCCCACCTCCACAGCCTACGTGCTCCCCAAGCTCTACCGCAAGGTGTACTACTGCATCTCCGCGGCCATCCACTCCAAGGTTGTGCGCGTGCGCTCCGTGGAGGCTCGCCGCATCCGCGAGCCCCCCAAGCGCGTCCGCCCCCAGAGGAACAAGGACGACAAGAAGTAAGCGGCGGTTGAACCAACAGCGCTTGTGCTTCGCAGTGGGTGGCGACTTGGCGAGGGCTTACGGGATGTGTGGCGCCTAGACTGATGCTGCTTAGACATTTAGGACGCCCGCGCCGGTCGCGTTTGGTGACCTCGGCGTCGTTTGTTATGATGAACACGACGAGGTTGATTACGATCGTTCGTTTCGCCGTCCCCGCGCGGTAGCAGCCGCGGGAACACAGTCGCTCCCCCTTCGAACTGGCACTGTGCTCAGACTGCGGAACTGCCGCTTTTTGCCCTAAGTCTTCCTTGTAACGTGGCGACCGTTTTCGAGCTGCGCCACCATTCGCGCCGCGCGACGACACGTCGGGGCGCGATGGCGTTTTCCGGCGGCAGCTTCCAGGCGGCGGAGGCGTTCGTCAAGTCGTTCGTGCTCGACGGCGATTCCGTCACGTTCGACCGGACCGCTCTCGAGGGCCTGCGCGTGCGTTAGCTAGCGTCTCCTTCCCGGCTCTTATTACACTGCGCGGCCCAACGCTCACATCTCGCCTCTCCCCCTCCACGCGCAGGATTTCAAGCTGGAGCCCGGTCGGTGCGTGTGCGTGTTTCCGGTGACGCCGAGGGTGCAGAACAGGTACGGCACCCTCCACGGCGGATGCGTCGCGACGCTCGTCGACGTCGTCTCCACCGTGGCGCTGCTCACGGTGTCGCAAGATCCCGGGGTGTCCGTGAATATCGGGACGAACTACATCACCCCGGGCCCGGGCGGCGCGGACGTGGAGGTGGACGCGAGGGTCACGAAGGTGGGGCGCACGCTGGCGTTCATGGACGTCACGCTGCGGACGGCGGTCGGGGGAACGACGGTGGCGACGGGGACGCACTGCAAGTTCCTGCCAAACTCGCGGCGGATCCCGCGGTCCAAACTTTGAGACGGCTTTGATGAAGACGACTTCGCGTGCCAACCAAACACCTACGCGGCACCCACCCGCTCGTCAGTATCCCGGGTACCCCGGCGCCTTGGGCGGTCGCGGGGACATGTACGGCGACATGCCCCGCAGCGGCGGCGCGGACGTCGGGGTTCCGTCTCGCCCCCCGCCCAACCCGAATCCCTCGACGCGTCGTAACCGAAGGTCGTGACCCGTCGCGACCTCCCTCGCCCAGTCCCTCAGCGCGACGAGGTCAGCCTCGCTGGCGTACGCCGTTCCCGGGTTGGAAACGCCGTTCCCCCCGTGTCCGTTCCCGTTCCCTTCTCCGCCAGGGCCCGAACCGAATCCCCCGTCACTCGGGAAGCCCCCGCTCATCATGACGGCCAGCCGCGCCTTTATCGCGTCCACCTGATCTTGCAGCTTGACGTCTGACGCGCGGGCGACGTCCTTGAGCCGCGCCAACGCCGCGCCCGTCTCCGCGTTGCGCCGTTCCGTCTCCGCGAGCGCCGCCCTCGCGTCCGCCACGCACTCCGTCGCGTTTCCAATCTCCGCCTTCAACTCGTACAGCGCCGAGCGAGCCTCTTCTCGCGCGAGCCGACGAACGGCATCCTTGTCCGCTCGCGTCGCGTCCACCGCGGCGACTTTTTCCTCGATGACGCGCTCGTGTCGCTCCATCTTGAGTCGCCACGCGTCGTGGTCCGCGCGGATCTCGTCGAGCTCGCCCACCACGGCGTCCGCCAGCGCGGTCATCGCTCGCTTGAGCTGCGCGACTTGCGTCGAGAGGTGCGAGAAGGTTCGCGACGATTCCAACTCGAGCTTGGCGGAGGAGAGCTGCTCGCGTTCCATGGCGTCGACGGCGCGCGCGACGCGGGAGAGGACGTGCGCGCCGGCTTTCGTCGACGGGTCGAAGTTGGGGTGCGCCTGGTTCATCGAGGAGGCGGCGCGGGGTGAGCGGCGTCGCGGATGGTCGCGAAGGGTGCGTCGTTGTTAAGAACGCGACGAGCGGCGATTTGGAGGGACGGCGGGGCGCACCAGCGAGCGGGCCATGGTCCTGTGGCGCGCGGACTGGTCGGCGAACCCGGTCATCGAGGGCGGGCCCTTCCTGGGCTCCACGCTCGGACGACCCGCGCGACGCATCGTCGTCGGGTCTTGCTTGCCGCCCTTCGCCATCGTCGCCCCGTGAAGTTTGCACCGAACGCAGGGGCAGGTTCCCCTCCGGCACCCGCTCGAGCCGTGGATCGGCATTTTTGCGTTTCGATTTCCGTGACGTTTTCCGTCTATGGATGCTCGTGCGGTCTACGCCTGATGAATGGCATTAGATTGCGTATTTATTTTGTAGTCTATGCATTCCAGTCACGTTTCGTAAAAGCGTTGGCGCCTCCCTCCATCCCTACTTTTATCGGCGGCGTCGCGAGCGTGCGCGGTAAAACCCGCGCCCCCGACGCGATGAGCGGAGCGTATCGTCACGTCCACGCGGCGCCGCGCGTGGCGGTGACCGCGGGTGCATCCGCGACGACGCGGCGCTCGTGCGGGTCCTCGCGTCTGTCGCGCGCCCCCCCCGGCACGATTCGCCTCGACAACCGCCGCCCACTGCCTCGTCATCACCGCCGCGCGCTTCGCGTCGCGGCGGCGGCTTCCAGCGGAGTCAACGAGGCGCTCGCCGAGACCGGCGGGAACGTCGTCAACGTCCTGAACAAGAAGTTCAAGGTTGGCGACCTGCGGGAGGAGCTGACGCGCCGGGGCGAGGCTTCGGACGGGAAGAAGGCGGAGCTCATCGAGAGGCTCGTCGCGCTCGGGCCAGTCGCCGTCGAGTCCGCGGCGCCTAAGCCCGAGACCTCGAGCGATGACGCGTCCAGGGAGTATCCGCGCGGCGATGCGAAGCCCCGCGATCGCGATGCGAAGCCCCGCCCGCGGCAGAGGAGCGTCATGAGCAGCCGCCCCGCCGAGCGCGTCTCCGGCGGCGAGGGCATCGACGAGGATGGCGATTCCAACTTTAGCGGCATGGAGGTGACGTTCCTGGGAACGTCCTCGGGATCGCCCTCGTTCACGCGCAACGTGAGCTCCTACGCGCTGCGCCTGACGGATGAGATATGGCTCTTCGACTGCGGCGAGGCGACGCAGCACCAGCTCATGCGCTCGCACCTCAAGTACAGCAAGATCACGCGCATCTTCATCACGCACATGCACGGCGACCACATCTTCGGCCTCCCGGGTCTGATCTGCGCCTTATCCGGCGCCAGGGCCGAGCTCAAGCGCGTGCACGGCCGCGAACCCGAACCCCTGCACATCACCGGCCCGCCCGGCATCTGCGATTACGTCAAGGCGGCCATCGGTTGCTCTCGCACCGTGCTCGGTTTAAACCTCGTGGTGACGGAATTAGCCGCGCCCGGCAACGGCGTCGCGGGAGTCGGCGCCGGTACCGACGCGGACCCGCGCGGGTTCGCCGCGCAGACGCACCTCGCGGCGGACGCCAGGTGCCGCATGTTCCTCGGCGAGCGTTGGCCGGATAACGGAGCCGCGGCGGCGCCCGATTTCCGCGATCGCGACGCGTGGCAGAGGGTGTGGGACGGCTCGCTCGAGCTTCCCTACTGGACCGTGCACCGGGAACGGGCGAAGAACCCGGGGGGACGGGGCGGGGAGAAGGGCGCGATCGTGGTTCGCGCGGCACCCCTTCGGCACCCCGTGCCGTGCTTCGGCTACGTCGTCGACGAGCCGGACCAGGCTGGGCGGCTCGACGCGGATAAGTGCGCCGCGTTGGGTCTGCCGCCCGGTCGCGATTACCAGCGACTCAAGAACGGCGAGTCGGTGAGGACGGATAACGGGACGTGGATACACCCGCGGGACGTCGTCGGGCCCGACAGGCCGGGGAGACGGCTGTGTCTGCTCGGGGACACGTGCGACAGCGTCGGCGTCGCTCCGTTGGCGATGGGATGCGACGTCCTCGTTCACGAGTCGACGTTTTCCGAGGCTAAGCACGGCGAGGCGGTGTTCAAGGGCCACTCCACGTCCGCGATGGCCGGCGAGTTCGCGCGGATGATAAAGGCCAGGAACCTGCTCCTCACGCACTTCAGCAACCGGTACGGAACCGCGAACACCCGAGGCGACGTCCCGAACAACAACGGGTCCGCCGGCGATCGCAACGGGTCCGGCGGGAAGCACAACGGGTCCGGGGGTTCGCCGAAGGACGACGACGTCGACGACGACGACGTGCTCCCCGAGGAGGCTCCCGATGACCCCAAAGCCGCGGCCGCGGCGGAATCCAGCCTGGTCGAGGGTTTGGTGCGCGAGGCGTCCAGGGCCAAGGGCGACTCCCGCGTGGTGGCGGCGTCTGATTTTTTCTCATTCAACGTCCAGCGTCGCGAAGACTTTGACGAGTTCGACCGGGCCAAGGGCAACAGGGAAGCCGTCGTGGAGGGCCCCGCCGTGGAGCCGTGGCTCGAGGACCCCGGCGACGCGAGACGACGGATCGACGCGGAGCTGAACAAGGCGCCCATGGGAGGAATGGGGGCGCGCGGCGGCGGATACGGCGGCGGATACGGCGGTGACCGATTCGGCGACTCTTACGGCGGGGATCGGAGGGGATCGACCGGCGGCCCGCGAGGCGGCGGCGGCGGGCGCGGTCAGTACCAGCGCGGCGGCGGCGGCGGGCGCGGCGGCGGCGGGCGCGGGGGTTACGAGACCCGGGGCGGGCGCGACGGCCCGGGCGGTTATCGGGAGAGTCGCGGGGGGACGTCGGACCGGGCGGGATCCTTCGGGCGGGATCGGGATCGGGAGCGGCCGAGGGGGTTCGAGAGGTCCGAGGACGGCAGCTACCAGCGCAGGCGCGAAGTCCGGGGGGACAAGGTGCAAGGAGGGATGGGCGACTACGGCGTCGGGCTCGGAGCGGACGTCGGCGTCGATTCCGCCGAGCTCATGCGGGAGTTCCAGAACCGTAACAAGTGATTTGATTGGTAACCTAATTACGTTAAAAGCATTCGACTCTGCGACTCGAACGAATCGTCCCACGAATCGACGTCGGTCACGCGGGGACGACGACGAAATAGCGCGCCATCGCCTTGCGAAACCGTCGCCGGTACTGCACGGGCGATATCACGGTCGGTTCCGCCGCCACGCCGCCGCCGAGAACGCCCGTGAACTTGACGTACGATTCGAGCTGCTTATCCCACGTGTACAGCCGAAGGTAGTCCACGACGCCGACGACCAACTCGCCGCCGGCGCGATCGACACCCGCCAGCAGGGAGTAGTCCATCACTCCCTCGTTCGCGAGGAACGCGGTGTCCCTCGCGAGCGTGCGGTCCAGCTCGGATTTGGACTCGACGTCGCACAGAATCGGATGCGTGGCGAGTCGACGCTGGAGATTCTCGTCGAGCAAGACGGCGGCGACGCGGCCAGGATCACGCGCGGCGGCGTCGGCGGCGTCGGCGGCGGCGTCGCCCACGTCGTCGTCGGCGTCGTCGACGTTGTACCTCGCGCGAAGCGAACCCTTGAGGTCGTACGTCAGCCACCGCGGATCAAAAACGTCTCGGCCCCGGAATAAGTTTTCCATGACGATGAAATCGACGATCGCCTGGTCCTCGCCGTCGGCGCCCTCGCGACACGTGGCAACCTGGTAGGCGCCGAGGATCCTCGCGAGACATGTGGAACCACCACCGTTCGGACGATCGAGCGACTCGCGCGCGTGCTTGAAGTACGCCGGGCCGAAATCGGCGAGGAACGCGTTGAGCTCGACGCGACTGAGTTGCTTGACGATGAACCGATCGTCCCTGGTTTTCCCAAACGACGAACCGGATTTGCCACCCTTGGCGCCGCCGTCCCACTTGGCGACGGACGCGAGCGACGCGGCGTACCCCTCGTCGCCGTCCGCGAGCGTCGCCTTGCGCAGCGCGTCGAACTGGAGCGGGTAATACGCCGTCACCGCGGTCCTCCGAGCTTTTATACCCGAACCGCGATTTGAGTCCAAAACGTGCGATTTGAGATGCGATCGATCCGGGAGGAGCATGGCGTCCGGTCCGTCCACGACGGGCGCGACGGCCGGGTCACCCACCCCACCGCCCAGCGCACTGCCCTTGCGGCTGTGGGACCTCGACGTCGCGACGGGGGAGAGGCTTCCCCCCGAGCCGCCGCCTCCGACTCCGCCGGCGAACGACGACGACAGTCGCGAGGTCGAAGCCATCGCCCCATTCGCCCCAGCCGGATGGTTCGCGGCGGCCCAGCGCGCGGCCGCGAGATGAACCGCGTACTCGGACGCGCGCATGTACCTCGCGACGCAACCCGCGGGGTCCGCGTCCATGGCGTCGTTCGACCCGAACTTCGCCTCGACGTCGGCCGCCTTCTCGGCGGGGTCGTCTTGAGCGAACGTTTCGAGCGGCGTCGCCGCCGCGATGATCCTCGTCGGCGGCGACACGCGAAGCGGCGCGACGGCGTCGAAGGTGAAGCACGCGATCGCGTCCTTCGTCGCGAAGAAGTGCGCGTGTTCCAGGTACGCGGGGTCGTCGGACGCGACCGCAGTCTCCAGAAACCGTCCGAGGCTCATCTCCAGCGCCTCCGGATCGAGAGCCGGATTAAGAGCGGACAAATCCGAGTCGGTCGCCACGCGAAGCCCCAACGCCCCGAGCCCGTCCTCGTGCGAAACCCTGGGCCTGGTCCAGTGCGCGATGACGCCGTCGTCATTTTCGTCCTTTTCGTCCTTTTCGTCCTTTTCGTCCTTTTCGTCCCCGCCGGAAATCGAACCCCCGGGGGTCCGACGCAGGCGAAGCGTCGCTCGGCCGCCGGCGAGGTGGTAGACGCGAACGTGCGACTCGGGGGGCTCGTCGCACTCGGGGTTGGAACACCGCTCGCGCTCACCCCCGGGCGGTGACGTCGCCTCCCTGAGAAACTCCCCGAGCGGCAAGTCGCCCTCGCCGTACGGCGCAACAGTCTCCACACCTGCGTCGTTCGGGGCGTCGCAGAGGTGTCCAGTCGTCGCGCAAAACGAGCACGCGCTGATCGAAAGCCGCCGAAACGTAAACGTCGCGGGATCGAATCCCGGACGGATCAGATGACCCGTCGAGTCGCGCCAGAGCGCCCCGCGCCGCCGGTGAGCCTCCGCGAGCGTCGCATCCTTGACCGCAGCCTTGACGACGCGGAGCTTTTCCTCGCTCGCGCCTCGAAGAAGAACGCAACATCCGCCGCCGACGTTTGCGCAGCCGCCAAACGTCATCAGCGTGGTCGTTCCGGTCGTTCCCGCTCTGTTCGTTCCCCCCGGATTCGAGGACGATCCCGATGTCGTCTCCACGTCGTCGTACGTCTCCACCTTGAACGCCTCGCACCGACCGACGCACTCCTCCCTCAGCTGATCGAGCGCGCTCACCGCCACGGCGCCCGTCACCCGCTCCAGCCGCCGAACGCAACTCGGCTTGACGTTGATGACCAAACTCACCCCTCGCTCCAGCAGCAGCTCCCGCGCGAACCGAGCCACCGTTCGCTCCACCACGAGGACGTCTGCGCCGACGGAGTTTATCCTGGCCACCGCCCCGCGCAGGTGCTCGTGCTCCTGGTCCAGCAACGTGTCCAACGAAGAGAGCCTCGGCGCCGCGTTGGCGCGTTGGTATTCCAACGCCCCCCACAGGAGGACGACTCGAACGTTCCCGTCGCGAACCGAGGGCATCCGCTTGTGCGCCACGTTCTTGGCGAACATCTCCCCGCACGTCGTCACCACCCCGCATTGGCCGACGCGCCCGCCCGGGATCTTCTTGCACCGCACGTACGCGCCCGGGTGCATCCAACCCCCGGGCGAATTCGGCCAAAATTTGGCGAACCGCCGTCGGGGCGCGACGACCGCCGCGGCGATCGTCGCCAGCCCCGCGACGCGCGGGGTCCACGCGTCGACGTCCGAAGCGTCCAACGCGCCGTTCGCGTCGCGTCGCACGAGCGCGGCCCTGGACGCGTCCACGGTCGACGCGTCCGGGCCGCCTTTCCGTTCATCTTCTCGTTCATCCCCTCGTTCAGATTCGTCCCGTCGGTTCGTCCCGTTCGTCCCAATCGTCCCGCTCGGGCTCGGTCGCGTCCACAGCGTCGGGTCCCGCAGCGCCTCGAGGACCGCCCGCCTCGCTCGGTCGGACACCGCGGGCGGGCGTCGTCCCCGCCGCGCGCGTCGTCCACCCCGCGCGCGCCACGGCGACGGCGGCGACGGCGGCGACGGCGGCGACGACGGCGGCGACGACGAATCGGGCGGCGGTCGGATCGATTCGTCGTCGAGGAGCGAGTCCGCCGCGGGCGCTTCCGCCACCCTCCGCGCGTTCCCCTCCCCCTCCTCCTCCTCCTCCTCCTCCTCGTCGTCGGATTCCGAGGATGGAACGGCGTCGCGGTCGGTCCTTCGCCGCGCCGGGTGCCGGTGCCGAGCGGCCGATCCCAGGAGCTGCGCGGCGGGGCTCGGCACGTGGTGCGGCGCGCGACGACCGCGTTCTACGTCGGCTCCCGCTTTTCCATCGTCCGGACGGTCGGGGGCGGCGTTCGCCGGCGAGTCGGCTCGCGATGACGACGAACCCCCGACGCTCTCCCCGCCGTCGCCGGCGGGCGCGGGCGCGGGGGTGGAGGCGCCGTTCTCGGCGGAGTCGTCGCCCCGTCGCGACTCGAAGCAGAAATCGCACACCCTGGACGGTTCGACGCCCTCGTCGCGGATGTCGACGTCCGAACGCGGCAGGTGGAGCGAGCGGGAGCTGCACGCGCCGCAGAACACCTTACCGCACGCGCGGCAGTGGTGCTTGAACCCCGGCAGCGATCCCGGAAACTCTCGCTCGCACCCGTAGCACGACTTGACCACGCGCTCGTCGACCCAGAATTCCGGCCTCTGGCGCAGGAGGTGGTGCTCCGCGCGGCGCCGCAGCCACGACGCCGCGCTCCGCAGGTTGGCGCCCGCCCTGGCGGCGGCGTCCTTGGCCCTCGACCTGGCGTCTCCCATCGTCACGCCGGATACGAACCAGGCGTCGCCTCCATGGCCGCGTCGTCTCGAGTGTCGCTCTGAGCTGACTCGTCAGAGGCAACAACAACGTCTCGTGGAGCGCGATGCCGCACCGACAAGCGACAATCGGTCGATAACGTAATCATGGGACGTCCATCGGCTGAATCTCGGTCAGGATCTTTTGTGCGACTCGCGTTATTATTTATTTATCAGATACGCGCGTGGAACCGGAGACGTCAACTGGTCAGAGACGGGAACGTCCCGAAAATTTCTGGCTGTGAAAACGTTCCGGAGCGCGCGACGTGTCGGGACAACCAGGGCGCGCCACTCACGGTCAGCTCACGAGCCATGTTCGCCTCGAGCGCCCTCGTCACCACGCAGTGGTCAATCCCCGCGGGCCTTACCCGCGCGCGTACCGCCAGGGTGCGCACCGAACGCCCGCGAACCTGCCCCCACGAACCGGCCCCCCTTATCCTCTCATTCCGGAATGAATAATCTCATGCCGACTTTCGCGCGGCTCACCTTCGCGCCCCGATTACCCCCCCGCAGGCGTCTCGCGCGACGGCCCAGCCCGTCGTCGCCGGCAAGGCCAAGAAGGCCGCGAAGGCCGCAGACAAGAAGGCGGCGAAAGCCGACAAGAAGGCCGCGGCTAAGCAGGCGCCGGTGTCCAAGCAGGCCAAGGATGCGGCGCGTAAAAAAGCGGCGGCCGCCATGCGCGACGTCGTCTCGCGACAGGGCAAGGCGTACGACCGCATCGTGAAGGAGATGGACCGCGACGAGTACCGCGAGTACATCCTGAGCGTGCGCCACAACTCCCCGGAGCCGGTGCAGCAGCTCTGCGACTGGCTGCCCATCGCGGAGGTCGTCGTAGCCGACAAGCAGGCTTACGAGGTGCGCCCTCCCCTCTCCCCCCTCGCGTCGCAGGGCGCCTTTTCGCGCCTCGACTGACCCGCGACTCACCCACGACTGACCCGCGCCCCCCAACTCCGTCCGCAGGCCAAGAAGTTCTTCAGGTCCGTCGGCAGCGACACCCCCGAGACCGAGCAGCAGGCCGTCGGCGCCGACCAGATCGAGGGCGTCCCCGCCATCAAGGCCAAGCTCCCGGCGATGCGCGATGAAGCCGTCGGGATGGCGTACCTCATGGCGGGCTCCGTCGTGAAGGACGTGCCGTTCGAGGAGCTGGAGTTTGGCGTCGAGGACTGGGGCTCGTTCGAGATGGCGGTGGACGCGTACGAGGCGCAGCAGAGCACGTCCAAGCGCTTCGCCGCAGCCGCCGCCACGCTCGGCGTCGCCGCCGACGACGACCCCGCCGACGTCAAGCGCGTCTACCGCAAGCTCATCGCGACGGAACACCCGGATCGTAACCCGAACTCTTCGCAGGAGAAGTTCAACGCCATCAAGGAGGCGTACGAGCTCCTCAGCGACCGCGGGGGACAGAGCGGCACGACGTTCGAGGGTTTGGGAGACAAGGCGAAACGAGATTTTCGCAATCTGAACGACGTCCACGCGGGCGTCACCAGCAAGGGCGGCGAAATGGTCGAGGCGGACGTCGGGTCCAAGGTTGAGGTGGTGATGCGATCGCTGACAATCTACGACCGCATCAAGACGATGTTCATCGCGAGGAACGTGAGTTTGGGCGCGAGGAAGGCGGAGAAGACCAAGGCGTCCGGTAAGGCGGCCGCGGAGGAGGAGACGGCGGTGGAGGAGGAGGTCGCAGCGCCCGAGCCCGTCGCCGCGTAGGCGGCGCGAGAGAGGATCGATTGTTTCTTTTTGTAGTCTAATTTGCCGACGCGACGCTTTGCTGCTTTGCTCGCGACTGCCTAAGGCTTGTGTCGCGGCCGCCTCGGTCTTCCCTCGCCGTCCTCGTCGAGGACCGCGTGACGGGCGTACCTTTCCTCCCACGCGTCCTCCAGTCTGTGCTCCACCCTGTGAATCCTACCCCGCACTCCGCGCTTCTCCTGGGCTCGTCGCACGTCCGGATCGTCGGAACGCGAGAGCACGTAGTCGAGCCCGATGGCTACGAACATGAAGGCGAGGAGGAGCTTGACGACGCGCGCGAAGCGTCTCGCCTCCCTCCTGGACCCCAGCAGCTGCTCCGCCTCCAAGTCCGTGCCCATGCCGCGCGCGCGAGCCTCGGTGTGGCCGTTGTTGTTTAATCAGAGCGGTCCTTCTCGTCGAGATTGATTCGTCAGACCGGGGCGCGCGGGCGCGGGCGAGGCATGCCGGCGGACGACGCGCCCGCCGCCGACGATGCGGGCGCCGACCCAAACACCCGCCCGCGCCGTCGACTGAGGCGGGAATTCGACGAGCACTGGCTCGAGCGATGCCTCGGAGCCCCGGTGGAACGACTCCTCCGCCAAAGGCGCATCGTCGGAGCGTGCGTCTGCGTCGTGAAGGTCCCGATGGACGGCGCGCCGGGGGAGGAGACGGACGCGGGCTTCCGCGAGTACATCAGGACGTACGGCTACGCGTCCCTCGATCCCCCGGGCGGCGCGGGCTCGGACGCCTCGGCGACGAACGCGACCCTCCACACCCGGGACGTCGGTCCGTGGTCGACAGATCCGCACGAATTGGCGCCGAGACTCGCGAACAACTACGGAGCGGTCGTCGACCCGAGGACGACGCTGTTCGACGTCGGGTCGTGCGCGAGAATCTTCCCCGCGATCGCCATCGCGCGACTACGGGACGAGCGGGGCGTTCCGGAGCTGGAGCAAGACGCGGACGATCACCTCCCGCCGGAGCTCGCCGTCGCGCCTCTTTTTTCTTGCGCAAAGAAAACTGCACACCGAAGAGTCACCGTCGGGGACCTCCTGAGGCACACCAGCGGGCTCGTGGACGTCCGGCGCGACGCGAGCGCGTCGACGACGAAGCCGACGAACACCGTCGCCGTGACCAAAACCAACGCCAACACCGACACCGTAACCAACACCGACACCGACACCGACACCGTGACCAACACCAACACCAAAACCGGAGTCGTCGCCGCGTGGCCACCGGGAACCAAGCGCTCGGAGTGCGACCGCAACGTCGCCCTCGCCGCCGCGATCGTCGAGCGCGTCTCGGGGTACGAGTCGTAC
>Ga0181573_10001976_pt1 | contig 19551 bp, 13 predicted proteins | sample 101ome_25_FD_148643 | JGI IMG/M metagenome (GOLD analysis project Ga0181573, IMG submission 148643) | Coastal salt marsh microbial communities from the Groves Creek Marsh, Skidaway Island, Georgia - 101409BT metaG (spades assembly) | ecosystem: Environmental > Aquatic > Marine > Intertidal zone... | reverse complement strand
TCCCCACCCCCCCCCCCGCGCGCCCCCGTGCGCCCTCGTCTCGTTTGCGCCGGATGGCCGTCGGATGGCGGCGAGCACGCGACGCGACGACTCGAGTGACGCCCTGTACGCGGCGACCGGGGGAAGGTTCCTGGTGGACGACGTCGCGAGCTTGGCGCGGATCTCCTTCAGAAGGAACTCGGCGCCGTTGATGTCGTACTCGACGCTCGAGAGTTCCGCGTCCAGCTCGGCGTCGCGACCGTTCCACGTGCGGCCTGCGCGATCGATCGGAGGAGCCGCGGGGGTCAGCGCGTGGGTCTCGCGGGGTGAAAGGCCTCGCGGGGAGGGTCTCGGGGGTGCTCGAGGGTGCTCACCTTTCAGTCTATCCAGTCTCAGTCGCACGCGCTCGCACAGCTCCCTGATGGCGGCGTCCATCGTCAGCAGCGGCGCGCCTTCCTCGTCGGGGCGCGGGGCATTTGGCGATTCCTCCCACCGGTGCCCACTCGACGTCGAAGAGCCGCCCCGATGAGCGCCGATGGAGGGCTCGGACGCGCCGCTCGTGGCGCTCGTGGATCCATCACGATACCCTCCGCGACCGCGCGGCGATACCTCCGGCCGCGACCCCCGCATCGTGCTCTGGGGACGTGTGGGAGCGCCTCTCGCACTGGCAATTCTCCGAGGTCGAGGCCGGTCCGAGACGCCCCTCCGCCTCGACGCGAGATCGGCATTTTGTCCTTTTTGACGAGTTTTCTTCCCGCCAGCTTGTCAACCATCCCAACCAATCAACAGCGGTCAAAGTCCGAAGCTGACGCGGAATCCAAGGTCTGCGTCCTTTTGACATTTTATTCTGGTGGGTCCGTTCGGCGGCGCCATTCTCCCGCACACCTACACACCTCCACCAAACAAGCGCTTAGGCGCATCTCCACGAGACGTTCGTCTCGTAAACGTAGCCAAGCCTACGTAACCTTTCCGCGCGTTCAACACCGCCGGGAAGCCTTAGCGAAAACGAAAAATAGAACCGGAACTTACCGCGTTTCCCCCCTCAAGAACAAGATAGCAAGATGTCGGACTCTCTCGACGCCATTCGCAAGGCGCAGGAGGACAGATTCTTCAAGCTCGAGCAGGAGAAACACCTTCAAGCCTACGTGGTGAGTCCCAAGACATTTTCCTGCGCCGTTTCTCGACGACGTCCTGACCCGTCCCATCCCCGCGTCCTCCCCACGCGATGTCCCAGAAAAAACTCAAAGCCTCTGGCAGGTTCGACCAGATTCCCGCAAGCGCGCCTCGCGCGTTCTCCGCGAGCACGCTGCCTCAGGTTTTGGCGCACGAGCTGCGTTTGTCCACCCCCATCGAGGAAGTGCTCGAGCGAAGGCAGCTCGACCGCTCATTCATGACCCGCCAGATCATCAAGGGCGTGTGCACCGGCGACCCGTACCTGATCAATTCCGTGACGCTGGGGTCTCGGGTGAGCATGGGCAAGAACAAGTGGAGCGCGGGCACGAACACCGGCATCGAGAACACGACCATCTTCAGCGTGCACAAGGCCCAAGACCTCATGGCCGAAACGCCCAAGCACCTCAACGGCATCGAGAGCAGGGCGGCGAGGCACATGGTGGACAACAGTTTTGTCGAGATCGGCGGGAAGAGGATCAAGCTCATGCCTGATCCGACCCCCGGCCGAGCCATGGCGTGGGGCGGCACGCTGGCGATCTGGGGCACGGCCGCCCTCGCGGTGGGTACGTGCAAGGTGTTGGGAATCAAGACGATGGACGACATGAAACGTGTCATGAATGCGCAGCTGAGCCCCCTGGGCGACGCCATCCGCGACCGCATGACGCCGTTCAAGTCGTACATCACCGAGGCACCCCTCGACGGGTCGCCGAAGGTCAACACAAAGGACAGCAGGTTCGCCAAGGGTGTGAAGGATATCTTCGCGTAGGACATCACGGATCTATAATACAACACTATCGTTTTCGCAATCTCACTCCCGTCGCGTTCATCACAGGTTACTCACGTTCTCATGCGGTGAGCCCCTCGCCCCAAGGGAACGTCGGGGGATCGAACTCGGGAAGGTCGAACTCGGGCCTCTGCGCGGGTTCAGGGTCGGAGACAATCCCGAACATGTCTCCAGGTCCGCCGGTATCCTCGTCGCTCGGGTCGAGCTCGTAGAGGTGCGGGCCGCTGGAGTAGGAGCCGTCGGTGCCTTCACCGTATAAGAACTCCTCAGAGCCGTCGGTACCTTCCACCGTGATCTCCAGGTTATCCACAGCCTCCACCAGGGTTTCGATGCTGTCTGCGAGGATAGTCATCTCCTCCAACAGGAAGAAGTTAAATGGAAAGACGAGCCTTCCCGTGCCGCTGCCCGTGCGCAACACCTGGTTGGCGGGCAGTTCCTCCGCCGCGTCTTCAAACGTATCTTTGGGGCACGCGAGCGACGCGCTGGCCACGAGCGTCCGCGAGTCTCCGGCCCGAACGCCCTCAGCGACGAGGGCCGCGCGAATGTCCACGTCGAACGTGACGTCGACACCGTCAAAGTACGAGTAGAGGATGGGAATGTCGACAGGGTCTGAGGAAGACCCGCCACTGAGGGTGACTGTGAGCCCAGGCGACCTGAGCTCGCACGCTTTCGCGCCCCTGACTCCCTTTGGGGGGAAGGGTGTGCGGAGGATGAAACACCCTGGAGGTGCGGGGGGCTTGTCGCACGGCACAAGACCCAAGGGCTGCGCGGTTGTCACGCGAGACGAGGCGAGCGAGGTTGAAGTTTCCTCGTGAGAGCTACGAACGCCCACCCGAGTCGGCTCCGATGCTCGTGCGCGCGCGACGCCGGGTTCTGCGGCGGCGCCGGCGACGGCGAACATAAACAATGAGATCACCGCGTGCCGAACCATCGTCGGCGCCATTTTTGTTGGGTCGGCGCGAAGCCCCTGTGGTTCACTCACCTCGGGCACGAGAAGTTCCCCAGCAAGCTGACGGGGAAAAAAAGTCGATGCCGAGAAACAAAAACTGACCGTTTGGGTGCGTTTGCGGAAAACTGAAAGGAGTCGTGGTACCGCTGTTGGCCACTCAAGGCGCTGCGCGAGACCCATCGCCATGCGCAAAGGTCGCTCGGGCTCGCCGATGGTTGGCGAGTCCACTCGCACCGGTCGCGGTGGCATCCCGCGGTCGGTGTCTCCTGCGGAGGCAGTCGCGAAGGCGCGCCCCAAGGGGAAATCTGGGACCCCCGAGCCAACAACCAGGGGGGTGGCATCGAGATCCCGAACGCCCCTATCGCGGACAAAGTCGCAGGGTTCCAGCCACGCGAACGAACCCACCAGCCCCAAGCCGACGCCAAGGACGCCCCTGACCATCCTTGCGTCGTCTCCCAACGTGGCTCACACCCCGTCGTCGAACCCGAACACGTCCTTCGGGAGCGACAGGACTCTCAGTCCCGGATGGGGGCTCTTTCAGGGCGGGGGCGACACCCCGGGACTGAGCGACTCGGTCGTTTCCGAGCAGGCTGACTTCCTGGTGGAGCAGATCGCGCGGGGCGGCATCGCCGACGATGATCTTCGCGAGGAGCTGCGCAGCGCGCTGAAGGCGAGGAGGGAGAACACAGCGCTCAGGGACCACATCGAGCGCATCAAGAATGAGGAGGTTGGCATGGGCCTCGAGGCGTCCAAGCGCATGGCCGAGTTGTCTGCGGAGTACATGTCGCAGGTGGATGAACTCAAGAAAGAAAAGGAAGCGGCGAGGGAACGAGCAGAGGCGGCCGAGGAGGAGGCTAAGATGCTCGCGGAGATGATGCGTGCGAACGGCTTCGCGACCCCTCCGGGTGCCGGCTTGCTGGAACGCGCCATGGCGGGTGCAAACGCCTCCACGGCGACCACATCGACGCCCATCGCGGGCCCCGCGGCTCTCACCTTCGCGAGCCCGGTGATGTACGACCAGCCGCTCGACTGCCTCACGACCCCGACGGGTGACTTTGTGTTCCCCGGGAGCGGGGACTCCGGCGGCATGTCGGGTTTAGACCTCGCAGAGGGCGCTGCGGCTGCCATCAAATCCGTCGGGGAGACCCCCGACGCGCCCCTTTTGACGTCATCATCCTTTTCGGCGAAGACTCCGTCCAGCGACGCGGCTCAGGGGGCGGCGATGGTGGCCATGGCGGGCATGGACCATCCCACGCTGGTGAAGGAGGCTTCCCAGCTCGTCGCCGCCAACGTCCGCCTGGAACGTGAGCGCCGCGCGCTCGTCGAGAGGCTCGAGAGCGTGACCCGCGAAACCGCCGCGGCCGGGTCGTCGAACGATGCGTTCGGATTCACCGCAACACCGGCCAAGACGAATAGATCCGTCGACGGTGTCCTCCCCGGCACTCCCGGATCTGTCGTGTTGACGCCCGGCGGCAGCGCCGTCGACGTCGCCGCGCTCGTCGCTTTCGTCGACGCGTTTGAGGTTGACGGCGCCGCCGGGTCACCGCCTCCGGGTGCCCCGGCGTCGTGGGAGATGCGGGGGACGTCGCTCGCGGTGGATCAGCTCACAGAGGCGATCGAGAAGGTGAAGCGCGCGGCGAACGAGGCTGTGTCTCTTCTCGATCCCGAGGGAGACGTCGACACGAGCGCGGCTTCCACCCCGGGCGGCAGCACGCTCAACCGCGCGTTGCACCGCATGAAGCAGAAGGCCGGCGTCGATCCCGTGCACCTCGAGAAGCGAAGCAAGGCTCACGGTTTGGTGCTGGAGGTGACCCAGACTGCCGCTCTGGCTGTCATGCAGAGGGATCACCTCGCGGAGGTGCTGGCCTCCGAGCGCGAGCAGGCAAAGCTTGACGCGCAGGAATCCCTTGCATCGCTACGCCAGGCCCTAAAGCAGCAGCGACTGATGTCCAGCAACATCGTCACCACGCCGAACTCCACCATGAAGTCCGTAACGATCGGTGATGCAATCATCTCGCCACGCGCGGCCGTCGACACGTCGCAGGAGCTGACCTCGGCACCCGCGGGTGATGCCTCCGAGCTCATCTCCAAGCTCCAGCGTGAGATTGCGGATATGCGCCGCAAAATTGCGAGTGATGCCGCCAAGGCTGAGCACGAACGGACGGAACTGCAGTACATGTCCGCGGAGCACGAGCGCAATGCGTCTCGCCTTACCGCTGAGCTCGAGGCGGCGACCAAAGCTGCGGAGGTTGCGCAGGATATGGCAGTTCGCAGACAGAAGCAGGCTGCGAGTCTTGAGGCTAAGCATACCAGGCTGTCCATGGAGCTGTCCGCGACGCTGCAGAAGCTTCACGAGATGGAGAGGGAGGCGCTGGCGGAGGAGAGGAAGCTCTCACTGTCATTCAGGCTGAATGAGCATAGGGGAGGTGTCATCTCCGACTCGCCCCTGGTTGGTACCCCCGATAGCCAGGAGCAGACTCACATGACCCTTGTCGGAACTCCTCTGGATCTCCCGCTCATCAAGACGGCCACAAAGGCCTCACCTGATTCTGCATCCTCAGAGAGGTCTCGATCCAGGGCTGATTCGCCCCTGGTGTTCTCTTCGCTCGTGCGTAAAGTGTCGGCGACGCGGTCAGCCGTCGAGGCGGCTCTCGCTGTTGCGGAGGAGAAGGATGCCGAACCTGCGGTTGACAAGGACGAAACCGCGGCGCTGGTCGAAGAACTTCGCACGCAGCTTGAAGCGGCCAGGGCGGAAGTATCCGATGTCCACGCGAGACTCATCGCCGCGGAGGAGAAGGCGGATGTCGCCACTATGGCTGCCGCGGCGGCGGAGGCGCGGGTAAAGGCTTCGATGAAATCCCCGTCTCCATCGCCCATTAGCGCGATTGAGAACAGTCCCGTCGTCCAGGATCACGTGGAAGAGGGGGTCGACGAGGCGAGTGATAACCTCGGCCTGGACGGAGATACTTACTTCAAAGATCAGGACGACGACGTCTCACCCGAGTCGCAGCGCCGAAACCTGAGCGACGCGCGCGAGGCTGTCACGGCTGCCGAGGCGGCGCTGACGTGGGCGCGTCGCGGCGAGGCTGCGGCGCAGGCTGAGGCCGACGCCGAGCGTAAGCTCGCTGCGGCGGCGCGCGCTGAGGCTGCTGCCTCTGCATCGTCCCTCGAGAATGTTCGCTCCGAGTTGGTCGTGGCCCGTGCGACTGCCACCACCGCAGCGAACAAGCTCGCCGCCGCCGTCGCAGACGCTGAAAATATCCGCGCTCAGCTTGCAGCTGCCCAAGCAGCGGAAGAACTTCTCGCTGAGAAGGTTGATAAACTTCAAGAACAGTTGGTTGAGGCAACTGCAGCGCGAGATGAGACGGAGCGGCTGGTTTTGGAGGAGTGCGATAGCCTCCGTGTACAGCTCGAGGAGAAGGAAACAGAGCTATGCGAGTTGAAGACTGTGACTGCGCCGTCTGATGTCACGATGGAGGCAGAGGAGGCGTTACGAACCATGGCGGCAGTACCGGACGACCAAGAACCGGCGGCGGATGCCGACTTGGCAAGAATCAAGGCTGAACTCGACGCGACCCGCGCTCAGCTCGCGGATGCACGCGCGGAAACGGAGAGGGTCAACAAGAGTATGAGGCAGTGGAAGGATCAACAGACAGCGGCAGTGGCAAGGTGGCGAGAGGAGGCTGGTGCCCGCACCGCCGCTGCCGAGGCTGCTGCCGCGGCCGCCAACGCGAAGGCTGCCGCAGCCCAGGCTGAGGCTGCTACGGCCAAGGCTGAGGCTGAGACTGCCTCTTTGATCAAGCATGGGGACGCTCACGATCCGTCCTCCATCGCGTCTCTCCTGGCAGAGAATCGAGAACTCATCGCTGAGGCTGAGCGTCACGCGTCGCAGTACGAGATGCTCGAGGTTGAGACCCAAGAGCTCCGCGCGAGATGCGAGGCGGCGGAGGAGGCCGCGGCTGATGCTCCACAGCTTCGTGCGGAGAACTACGATCTCGCCGTGAAGCACCGTGCCGGTCTGCAGCGCCTGCATGACGAGCTGTCAGCGCGTCGACAACTCGAGGATCGCGTGGAGGACTATGAGCGGGCCACTGCGAGACTCGAGGCGACCGTCGGGGAACTCGAAATCGCGCTGAAGGAGGCGCAAAAGATGTGTGCAGCGGCCAGATCGGCTTCAATTTCGGCCGCTTCAGATCGTGCCGCCTCCGAGGCTGCGGCCGCGTTGATGTCTCCCGCCAAGGGGGTCGACGGCCAGAGCTTCAACGCCGAGAGCAGCGGTGGCTCATCTTCCTCCCCCGCTTACGAGGGCCAGGCCACCGTCGCTGCACTTGCCGCCGCCGAGGCTGCGAAGAATACGCTGTCCAAGGCTGTTGATGCTGCGGAGCGAGCAGCGGGTGAGGCTCGCGAGGAGGCTGCGCAGGCACGGGCAGAGGCTGCCTCTGCAAAGCAAGAGGCTGAGGCGCTCAGGGTGACAGCTGAGCAGCGACGCGCCGACCTCGCGGTGCTCCGCGACGAGTGTCAGTCCCTGCGAATGAAGGTACTCGATATGGAGGAGGATGCAAGGGTATCCCCGTCGCCACGAAAGGGTGGTATGTGTCTGATGAACGGCGACAGCCCGTTCTCCTCAATGAAGGCTTACAGCCGACTCGTTGAGGACGATGCAAAACAGGCGAATGATCCGGATGCGACTGCGCTCAGCATAAGCGCGGACACCCCGATGAGGTCCCCTGCGATGATTCCCGCTGAAGGTGGCTCGATGCAAGCTCTCGCACTCACCCCTCCCGCTTCGGATAATGTCGAGGAGGAGAAGAAGGCGGCTGCGTCTGTGAAGAAGTTGGCCGTGTCTCTCCGCAGCAAGGCTGAGACGCTCCTCGCGGCTTCGTCTGGAGCCAGCGTCGCGATTGAAGGCTCCTCATCGGTCGCGGGTCTCAACCAGCACGATCACCTGACGCACTCGGTGTCGGAACTCGTGCAGACGGAAGCGTGGTTAGATCAGGTCATCGCCACCACGGACAGGATCCGACACGAGAACCAGACGCTTAAAGAAGCTCTCACAGAGGCGAGGAAGATGGCCGAGGATGCCTTTGAGGCCGCGCAAGCGGTTTGCGCCGACGCTGAAGGAGCGAACGATCGATGCATCGCTGCTGAGGCCCGCGCGATGGCATCCGAGTCTCGCGCGGATGAGCTCGAGAGCGCGACGGTAGAGTCCGAGTCGGCTCTGGCGGAGGCACGCACCCAGCTCATGCAGGTGAAAGATGATTTCACAAAAATGTCTGCGGCACAGTTCGAGGAGCTTCGAAAGAAGAACGCGGAGCTGGCGGAAGCCCAGGAGGCCCGTCGCGTCGCCGAGGCTGCGTCGGTCAAAATGGCTTCTGAAGTTGCGGCGAGCTCCCCCCTGTCGCTCACCATTCGCAAGCCCGCCTCCACTGCGCTCGCCGTCTCGCCGAGCACGGCTCAATTCGGTGAGGCGCTCAGGACGCACACGGTTCGTCTCAAGGATGACGTCCTTCGGGCCCAGGCTGAGGTTGCGGCGCACAAGGAGCACGCCAAGCGCATGCAGCGCGAAATTGCCTTGCTCCAGAGTGATGTTCCATCCGCGAGGGCGAGGGTACTCGAGCAGCAACAGCTCAGGCTGGGGTCTTCTTCCGACCAGAATAAGCTGTCCGTCTCACCCGCAGCTGGGACCAACATACGGCCGACTCCTCCTCCCGTCGACGTCGAGGCAACGACAGCAGCGAACACCGCGGCCAACACCCAGGCGTCGAGCAGGGCTGTTTACTACAAGTCAATCGCCAAGAAGTGCTACACACGGATGAAGCAGCAGAAGGACGCCTACGAGCTCCAGATTGCCGGGCTAAGGAAGCAGCTGGAGTTTGTGTCGAATGGATCTGTGAACGTGACGAATCTTTCCTTTGCGTCGACAGTCGCCGGGGGACCGAGCCCGGCCCGTGGGAAGCACTGTGTCAGGTTCAGCCCGGACGTGGATGACGCCACCTTGTTGCACGATCTCTGAATTGTCGAAGATAGTTTTACGTAACCTTTAAGCGAGCAGCGTGCGATAGTTGATTACAAGCTAAAGAGGGAGAATTTCCCTTCTAAAAATTTGCGAGCTTAGAGGAGAGCGGAACCCTTCACAGTCTCGTATGCGAGCATGATACCCATTCCAACCATAGCGGCACGGCCATTGAGGAGCTCCTTCTCCTTGGTGAACGGACCAGCCGCAGGGGCCTCCATGTTGGCGGTGTAAGAGAAGAGAGATCCGGCAATGATCATGGAGAAAGTGAGGAGAACGCCGAACGGGGCCTCGGCAAACTGCTGGCTGATGGTCTGGCCGGTTGCGATCTCGGCTCCCGCCGCGGCGACGAAACCCATCATCGCGGCGCGACCGTTCATGAGCTCAGGCCCGGAAGCGAGAAAGTTGGCGCCCTCGGGGGTCTTGAAGGCGAAAGCCTCGGCGAGGGAGTACTTGAGGGTGGAATCAGCGCCAGCAGCCGCAGCCCACTCGGGCAGCACCCCGGTCGCGGTGGACGCGAGGTAAGTGTCGCCAGCTTCCTTAGCGGCTTCGTATTCGGCGGCAGTTCCCCTCATGGCCTGGCCAGACTTCGAGGTCCAATAGGCAGTCTCGCCGACGATCTCATTGGGTCCAGCCTTGGCTGTGACTGTGAAGGAGCAAGTCGACGAGAGGAGTTAGTCGATGGCGCAAGTCGACGAGAGGAGTTAGTCGATGGTGTCGTTTCGTCCGTCGAGATGGTGTAGAGAAAGGGTTCTTACCGTTTGAGCGGCCGCGGGAGACGTTGGTCGTCAGAGAGCGAAAGGCAACGGGGCTGCGAGCGACAGTGAAAGCGGACATGTTCAGTTGGTCTGGGTTTGCGGAGGGCGCAGGGAAGTGTGCGGCGCAAGGGATGTCTTCTCGTGGTAAGGGAAAAGTTCAGGGCGTCGACGTGGCCGGCTGTAACGCTTGGAAACCGCCGCGTGGCAAGCAAATTCGCCACGCGGAATCGAAACATGGCGTGCTCTCTCAGTTGATGGATTCTTCCCCACTTCACCATGGCTGCCGTCTTGTGTGCGTCCATCCCGGCGTGCCGACACCATGCGCGGCGGGTGTCGCGGCGCACGCATTGCATGGCGTTGAAAGATGACGACATACGCGCAAACCCTTCGATTAGCGATGAGCGGCGCGGCTCGGGGAGACGCGCTCTGCTGGCTGGAACTGCAGCGGGCAGCCTTGCGATCGTCGACCTGAACGGAAGCGGGAAAGGGACATCCATTCACAACCCGCAGTGGTCGTGCCGATGCGGCGGATGTGCCCTCGCGATGGCTCCGATCGTCGATCTTGACCCCGGGCTCGTTTCGAAGTATGATCTTCCCCGCAGCGACAAGCAGGACTACCTCTTCGCGAAGGGGATGTCGCAAGGTATGACGGGATACGAGCAGGCCGTGAAGGATCGTAAGCAGAGGCTCTTCGCGGAGGTTTTCGCGCGATTACCCAAGGGGGTGGAGGCCACTGTGGTGGAGGTTGGACTCGGCACGTTCCCAAACGCGTCCTACTACTTCGACGGCGAGGTCAAATCGGGTCCGTCGAGTTTGGACCTGGTTGGGGTGGACCCGAACGATGCGATGGAGTCATACGCGACGGCCAACCTGGCCAAGGCGAGGGCATCGGGTTCGAAGCTGGATGCCAACCTCAGGATCGTGCATGGCGTGGCGGAGGCGCTACCGCTGCCTTCGAAGAGTGCGGACGCGGTGATATGTACTCTGACTCTGTGCAGCGTGCTCGACCCGGAGCGGGCGGTGGCGGAGGTTCGACGAGTGCTCAAACCCGGCGCGCCGTTCATGTTCATCGAGCACGTGCTTAGCGAGGACGACCCTGACCTGGCGCAGCTGCAGTTGCGGTTTAATGCCATGCAGATAGCGATGGCAGATGGATGTCATCTGGACAGGAAGACGCTCGACGTCATCGAAAAGGCTGGCTTCTCCTCCGTGAATGCTGAGAGGTTCTCCTTGCCGGGATTCGGGTTGATCTCGTCGCAGGTGGCGGGTATCGCTGTGGCTTAAGATAGGAGGTCGTATTCAGACCAGTAGTGTAACTCTAAATTTAGCTAAAGACTACTTCGCGCTCCCTCTCACGATCCTGAAGAGCACGACGGCAATGTCCTTCACTCCACTTCGCCCGGATGGCAGGTGGGCACGATACTTTGAGTGACTTTGCCAAACCTTGTCATGGTCGTCGGAGCTCGCATCGGCCGTGGACTTGGAATTAAGTTGTTCAATGACCAAATCCACTGCGAATTGCGGGACCAAGATCGAGACGCAACCGCCGGGATCGAGTACCTTCGCCGCGGCTGAGAGCAGTTTCTGGACAAAACGCTCATCTTTTTTCAGCTCCTCTGCAGTGTCAACGGCAGTATCGCACACCAAAGCGTCGATCTTCGGGTTCACATCGTGCGAAAACTTGAGCTGCGTTGTGTTCTCGACAATATCCTCGGTCGACACTTCCAAGGCCCTCCATCCCTCTCCGATTGTCGCTCGCACGGCGGACAACGCCACCGAGTGCTTTGCGGACGCCTTGGAAATAACAACGCAGACTGTGCCCTTTCCCTCTGAATTACGATCCGAAGCAATAGCGAGATGGGCAAGGCACCCACCAACGGACGGGCCAATAGAGAGTAGCGCATCTTCTGCGATCTCAGCAGACCTCGAAGACTGGCTCTTGGCAGCGGCGACCACCTCAGGTCTGTCGCTGAGTTTGAGGCAGACGTGGAGCTCATCCTGTGGCATCTGAACACGACAGAGTATCTCCAGCTGCCAGCCGTCCAGCTTTGCGGCGATGCTCCCCCGTGAAAGCTGCGTCAGTCTGGATGCCAACTTCCCGCAAAACGCGCTCGCCTTGTCCAGCGTCTTCTTTGACCGATTCACGTAGAAGGGTATCGGGTCTGAGCTTTCTGTCTGTCTAAGTCGTCGCCAGGTGGACAAAGCCGTGGCCAAGGGCTCTTCCGCGAGGGCTGCGAGCGCCGCATCGCCGTTTTCGTCTAACCATGCTGCCCATGGCTCATTAGTATGTTTCGATATCTTCGCCACGACAATCGCCGTCTCCTCAGCGGCGGACAACCTTGCAAACGACGATTCCTCCCCGTCGTCGGCGGCGACAACCATCACGACCCGCTTCTCGCCACCCTTTCCGAGGGAGACGGTCTCGACCGAGGCGCGATCTCCGCGATATCCCGATATAGATGCGCGTACCTGATCTCTCAGGGGCACCTCGAATCCGCGCGTGGGGCGGAGCACCGCCCACTGCATGCCTGGTGCGGGCGTCAAGACCAACCCATTGACGGGGAGACGGTGTGTGTGCCATCGCGCCCATTTCGACTTCATGAGCCCACCCACGAGGCCGAGCTCGTGTCGGAGCACTCTGTTCCCATCAGAAGTGGACGGCCCCTTCCCGTCAACATCCTCCTCCCGGCCGCGTTTCATCGCGTTGCTATGGGCTTCGCGGTAGCACTATGCCTGAGGAGGAAATGCTTGTCTTTTGGAAAAGTGCCGCTCACAGTTTCGTCTCAGAGGGAGGCGCGACGGAGACATGGCGATCGAAGACATGGTCGACATCGCGCTCGAGACGGGTGCGGTCGACAATAGGGACGATCCACCGCAGTCCGGGGCTAGGGTGGAGGGCGATGGACCCACACGTGCGGGTGACAGCACGCCGCTTGTATCCAGCATGCAGACGGTAGGAGGAGGTATGGTCGCCTTCGAGTTCTCTTCGGAGGGGGTAATCGGGGACGACATGGTGCTAGACGATGACCGCTGGAGGTGGCGGCACACCGTGTCGTACTGGGTTTGCGTTTGTTACATCCTCGGTTCGATGTTGTTCGTCGCCGGGAGCGCGTTCTGGTACAAGCACTACGTGCACGAAAGCAGGCAGCGAGCGTTGGTCGTGTACCCATTTCTGCTGGGGTCGATACTGTTCACGGTGGGGGGCTACCTGGGCATGTTCCAGGCCATCAACTTGGGACGGCGCGGGGCGAGCAAGCTGTGGGAGTGGTCCCCGGAGAAGGACGGTTTCCTCGGGTACTGGTTTTACTTCGTCGGTGCGTTGGTATTCAACGTGTCATGCATTGAGCCTCTTGAGCTGTTTGCGGACTGGCCCGACTGGCTGAAGAGAGAGATGGCGTGGGGGGCGGCGGAGGTGGGCTCCTTGTGCTTCATCGCGGGGGCATTCGTGGAGGTGCACACCACCAATAGTCTGAACGTGTTTGAGGCGGTGGAGAGCGGGCGATGGAGGAAGCTCCCGTTTTGGCTGAGCTGGAATAACCTTTTCGGCGGTTGCCTCTTCTTCACAGCGGCGATGGCTGGCCGATGGGATCCGACGTCGCCGGGCTGGGTGTACACCACCTACCTCATCGGGTCGGTGAATTTCTTCATCGCCTCGAGCATCATGCTTTGGCTTTGGAAGGAGGAGCAGTACGGACTCGGGTTCATTCCGTCGATAAACCGGATCGTCCCTCTGAGGCCCGCTTCTGAGGGGAAGGGCTACCGCCAGGTGAGCCTGTGGCACTTTGCGTTCATACAGGTGTACATCACGCTCACGGGTGCGTCATTCATCGACTTTTGCTTCGCTACCCAGAGATTCAGCGTGTACGAGCAATATCACGGGTTTGCGCACTTCCACGAGGCAGTAGCGTCTCTCATGGGAGTTTTCCTGGCTGTCGGTCTGCTGTTCATGGGCAGCGTACTTCACACGACGCCGCGAATACACCCGTTCGACAAACTATTGTACTGGGTACAGGTGTACGTGGCAGTGAAACTGATCCAGATCCTGATCTCCATAGAGGAATACTACACCGTGGCGTTGAGTTCGGACGAGAAGGAGGCAGCAGGCTTGCCCGTCGCAGGCGGTTGCACGTATCCAAACTCCACTCTGGCGTAAGGTAGTAGTGCATCTAAGTAAGTTTTAGTCTATTCTATGCCGCTAATAACATTCGAAGGCGGGGCGATAAATTCATAACTTTCCTGTTTGCTCCCATCGCCTCTCGGCCTCCTGCTCCTCCCGATACTTGGCCAGCATCCCGTGGATCGTCTCGCATGTCAGAAATATCGATGCGTGCAGAGGAAATGCCCTCAACAGCGCCATCTCAAGGCCCCGCACAAATACCCCAGGTCCCTCCGCGCGCAAGCTCTTCATCGCGCAGTCCAAGAACCCGTTGTAAGTACCGGGTGGAAACGCCTGCATCCGCGATTTAATGACGTCCAGAGGGTACGTGGCCACCCACTGAACAACCCCTGCGCTGCCGCCTGCCAGGACTATGCCAGCCGTCTCGTACCCGGGCCCAGCCGCCTTCTCGCAGGCGCGCCGTATGGAATCGTAGGTGAGGAAGTAAACCGCGCACTGAGGTATTTCTCGAGCCACGGTGGCGCCCGTACCCGTGAACCAACCCTTCAGCAGGCCGTGTTCCTTTGCCAACGTCGCCGCTGTGCGAATCGTCCCCCTGTACTTCTCCGGCACCTTGCCAGTCCCGCAGCTGGACTCGGCAACCTGCTGGACCGTCTTCACCCTCTCCGCGGGGCCTCGCACGAACGAGCTCGTTAACCCCGCTGCGGCTCCTCCCGCGAGGCCGATGAGGTACGGGTCCTTCACGAGCGGCGATCCCCCGCTACCGCCCAGCTCGCCCCTGAGAAGGCGCACCACCTCCGTGTGGGTTGTGAATGCGACGGCGTTGATGAGACCGTACGCGACCATCGGCGCGCCAATTCCGCGGTAAAGTGCCATCGGCCCTTCGCGCTGCATGAGCGAAGATACGGTGCTCACAGCTGAGACCGGAGGCGCGCTCACTCTGGCTTGCATCCTTATCTTGACGGTGTCGATAGGGTGCACAACCATCAATCCCACCATACCTGCGATCTGGCCAGCAACCGCGTGGGCCCACGCGGGGGCCTTCTCCTTTACGTCCCCGGGCATCTTCCCAACTCTACACGCGTCGGTTCGCGTCTCAGATCGCGCTGACAACGGACGAAGTATTACTGAGCGCGGTCATGGGGCACGCGAAGAACCTGGCGGCGGTGCTGTCCCGAATGATTATTCCACCTTGAGATACCAAAAAACCAAATTAGACGAAGCAGATAACGTGACGGGTGCGGGAAGAGCAAGCACAAGCAGGCGCCGCAATGCTGACGCTCGCGCGCTTAGCACCCGCCCGTGCGGTTACCCGATCGACTCTGTGCGTCAAAAGTCGGCGTGGGGTGACCGGGGTGTCCATCGCCGATGCAAGAGGTGGCACTCGCCCAGCGATCTGTTTCCCAACTGGCCCGGTTGGTCCGCGAGCGAGGTCCCCGATCGCTCCCAACCGAGCTGTTGGGCCCGAGGCGGTGACCGCGGCGGTGGCAACGGTCGATGCCTTCGGCGTGAGTGCCGAGCAGTGGGAGCTGATCGAGGGGAACCTGTTCGGCGCGTCCCTTCTGCCTTACCTCGTCTTCCTGTATTACCTCGGGATGCCGGAGAGCAAGATGCCGCCGAGGGCGCTGTTTGGGTTCAAGTTCCTCCTCGTGTTCGTGTTTGGGACCATTCCGTGCGCTATTTACGCTAAGCTGGTGTACAACGACATACTCGCCAACGTGGACTGGCTCCACGGGCCCGCGGAGTCCCTGCTCACCATCACAAATCTCCTCATCGTCATCGGCTTGAGGGAGGGGCTGAGGGACCTGAAGGGCAGCGACGGGGGAAAGCGATCGAAAGTGAGCTCCGTGAGCGGCGCGCTCCTGGGCTGGAGCGTGGCGGCCACCACGGCGACGCTCGCGGCGGTCGCGGCGGGAGCGGGCGGGGGCGTTGGGAACGTCGCGGAGGCGGCAGAGTCGGCAGCGTCCATTGCCCCCGCCGTGGGCGACATGGCGGTGTCGTTCTTCAGACACGCCGAGCCCGCCAACGCGCTATCGCTGCCCACCTGGGTCATTCACGTCTCTAGTCTCATCGAGTGGCTGGTGGCCATGGGTCTGATATGGGAGTATGCGGACGCGACAGGGAATCAAAAGTACAAGGGTCTGACTTGGGGAATGGTGCCGTGTCACGCGAGCGGCATTGCGGCGTGCACGTTCCACTTGTTCTATAACAGTCCCGCACTGAACTCCGTGGTGGCCACTCAGGCGGGACTCACAGTGTTGGGAAACACGACGGTCGCCATAGCAGCCTACCGCATCGCCATCGAAGGAGGGGCAAAGAACACGCTGCCTTGGGAGGAAGGGTTCGTTGCTCCGTGGAAGAAGAACGACCCTATTGGCGCGACAACAGACGCGAAGGTGGATGAGGCCGGTGCCGAAGATTTTGCGGCGAATATCGAAGAAGACGCGACGACGAAAGAGGGTGGACTGGCGGGATGGGAAGACCTCGGCAAGGTATGGGCGGGAGACTCAGACCTGGTGCTTATATTGAAGCTTGCGTTGGTGTCCACCGTTGTTTCGGCGGCGGTGAAGTGGGGCTCCTTGGAGGTGGACTTTCCCTTCGAACCCAGCGTGTGGCTGGCATTCACCCTCATCTTCGGACCGACGGCACTGAACATGATCAAATGGCAGCAAATATCTGCGGAGGAGAGCGCCGCACGGTGAAGGCGTGTGAGAAAAATGGGGTCTGAGAATTTTCAAAGAACCCTGCTAAGATTGTGTTACTCTACCTCTTTTGGTTTGATGCCGAGGAAGCCAGCTTCCCGCCGGCCCAACCGACAGTCGGGATGACGGATGCGGACCTCCCCTTCGGCACCGTGACGTCGCCCTCTCGTTTTAACAGGGAACCCCTGAACGATGCGAGTGCCCGCTTCGCCCTCTCACGTCCTCGCCTAATATTCACTGTGATGTCATCCTTGCACCCTCCAACGACACCCGCGCCAGTGGTGATCAGCCGTCGAGACAACGGGGCGACCAGAGGCTGGGCTGCGCTGGCCACCCGCATCAATATGGTTCCCGCCTCCGCGGCCGCGCCCGCTTTCGCCGCCGCCATGCCGATGGTGGCTCCAGTGCTCGCCGCCGAGCTCGCCGTCGCACCCCCCATCCTCGCAGCCACTGAGGCGGCGGCGGCCATCAAGGCCGGGGGGATGCACCTGACGCCGACGCCGAAGATGATCGCCGCCGTCGACGCCTGGCCCACGCGGTCCCATATCGGGACGTTGTCCAGGTCTGTCACTGCGAGGATGGGCAGGAGCACTGCCAGCTCTGTAGCCCGGCGACGTCGCTCCTGATCGAGGGCGTTCTCCCCGCTGTCGTCCACTGGGGACAGAATTTTTTTGCCCCAAACCTCCCCCCGGATGTACTTGCTGCACACGTTCTCTACGCCGGTGCCATATTCGCACAGGTCATTGACGTAATGTCGGCAGTCATTCTTGTTCACAGAGTACATCGTGTTTCTCCCGGTGTTGAACTCGCGGATCTCATCCAGGGTCAGATCGGTGGTCCCGACGAGGTACGTTCCTCCACCTTGCGGCATCTCGTCGATGAGTTTCTCCCGAACATGACCCGGTGTGGCGCCGCCCGATCCTTCCTCTTTCTGGCCGGTGGCCATGCCGGTATCGTTCAGGAAGCGGCTCGCGACATCACCGCCGAACGGGCCAAAGTCGAACTGCCAGAGCTCGCCCCGCTCCGACCGGTACAGCGCGAGGTAGTGGCACACGCCGCCGGTGTACAGCGCATCCTTCGCGCTCGGCGGAAGGCGCCCGATGAAGCTCCTGTCTTTTCGGAACGGCCTCGTGGTAATGTACAGCTCTGGCTGGACCCACGGCTGCTGCTCGTCGTCGTCGTCGTCGAGCGCCGATGACGGCTCGTCCTCATACTCGTCCCCGTCGCGAGCTCGCGATGACTCGTCGCTCCGCATCGTATCCCCCACCGATCCTACCGGTGAGCGTCTGCGATTCTCTCTCGATTTCGTCACGCACGCTGCGTTCGATATCGGCGCCCGGTGATCGATCACGTGCGACGCTTAATCTGTCACGATTTCGGCGCGAACGAAGGGAACGAGCGGCGACGAGGCATCGTCGGTTGTGCGCACGGCATTCAGTCAGAGAAAAAGAAATAGAAATGCGGAAATGCAAAAATCAACAGGATTTAGGGCTAAAAGAGTAAAATGCTTTGGTGTCAAGCTGTCAAGTTAGATTGATCGTGTGCTGTTTGTACAAAGGTGACTACTACATCAGCCCTCAGCCCTCCAGTCGCCGTTCTCGCAGTAGAACACCACCTCCCTCTGGATCGACAGGGTCTGGTTTGGCATCAGGTACCTGAACTCCGCGCGCGTCGTTTGGTCTCCGACGATCTTTAGCACCTTGGACCCATCGGCGATGAGCTGGACCTCCTGCGCAAGCTGTTGCCACCTCGTCTCGTCCCCTTCCAGCTCGCCGGCGAAGTAGTCCGTGTCATCCTGCGTGAGGTCGTGGGGCACGAACACCCTGACGAATCCACGGATATCCCCACGACGGCTCAGCTCCGCGAGCAGGTCCAGGCGCTTCTGAAGCTCGGGGTTGACCGTACGCGCGCCACCGCCGGCGATGGCCGCCGCCGCCTCCGCCTCCTCCATCTGCTCGAACCCGTCATCGGCGACCGCCTCCAGCCCGGTTTCGCTCAGCCCCTTACTCGGGGTGCGCTTTGATACTCCGCTCCTCGCCGCAGCCTTCTTCTTTCCCATCCTGACCTCTGTGCGCCTCGTCCGTGCCGGCGGGGAATGGGGTCCGATTTTCCCGTCTGCCTTTCTCGAAAACTCCACCGCCCTGTCATCAGCTCGTGATAAAAGTTCAGTCAGCGCGGGCGCTTCAACACAGTCTTGGGCTCGCCCTCTCCGACACACATCGCAGGTTTGACCTCGGATCTAGACGACGACGATGGACGCGAGCGGGGAGGAGCAACGCGAGGAGCGACGCATAAGCCGCGAGGAGTGGGCGGCTCGAATGCAGGCCGCTGACGTACCAAAAGAGCTCCTAAAAAATCTAGTGATGGACTACTTTGTGAAGCGGGGATTCACCAAAGCGGCGAAGGCGTTCCAGAGGGAGTCGTTCACGGAGCCGGTAAAGTATGGACCCGAAGATGAGGATAAACCCATCCCCGTGGACCTCGCCGAGCTGGAGCCGAAGAGCAAGGTGAACCAGGCCGTGCAGGACGGGGAGATTCTAAAGGCGATCGAGGTGGTTAACCAACTTGACCCAAAGATACTGAGGGATAGGCCTGCGCTGAACTTCAAGCTCCATCGGGAGCGTCTCCTCGAGCTGGTACTTGCAGACAAAGTCGAGGAGGCGATCAACTTCGCCAAGGACGTCCTCGTGCCGCTCGGAGACGGGAACCCTGAGCTCATTCACACGATGGAGGAAGTGATGGCTCTGCTGTTGTTCACGGACCGGAAGCAGGCTGAGGAGTCTGTGTGGGGGAAGTCTCTGGGCCTGGATGATGAGGGGCAAAGAAGGGATAACATCGCGCACGAGATCAACAGCGCGATAATGAACCACCAGGAGGGCCTGGAGCCGGACGACTTCGACCCGAGAGTGACGGAGCCGAAGCTTCACATGAAGATGAAGGAGCTGCTCATAAAGCAGAGCAAACTTTCTGAGAAAGGGGTAAAGTTTCCGAAGGTGCAGGGCGGAGAAATCGGTCTGCTGAAGGCACAGAATTTGCTGTACGATTCCGACCCAGAGGAAGAGTGGCCGCCAGAGCC
>Ga0181573_10001975_pt1 | contig 19554 bp, 6 predicted proteins | sample 101ome_25_FD_148643 | JGI IMG/M metagenome (GOLD analysis project Ga0181573, IMG submission 148643) | Coastal salt marsh microbial communities from the Groves Creek Marsh, Skidaway Island, Georgia - 101409BT metaG (spades assembly) | ecosystem: Environmental > Aquatic > Marine > Intertidal zone... | reverse complement strand
TGGCTCCGTCCGTGGCCGGAGCCACCATGGACGAGCGGGACCCGAGCCTCGCCGGGGGCTTCCGCGTCCACGCGATCGTCGACGTGCCCCTCGAACTCCGGGTCGGCGCCGCGTCGGCCTCGGCGGGCGCGGGCGAGGGCGCGTCCGAGACGCTCCGGGCTAAGGTCCTCGTCAAGGGCCCCGTCGGCGCTCCCCAGTACGTCCGACTGGAGGCGAGGGATGGTTGGTCGGTCGAGGGGTGAGGGAGGGGCGACTGCGACGCCGACCGTCTCGGTTCCTTCCCGTTCCGCTGCCGACCGCCGACCTCGACCCCCCTCCTCCGCCCGTCCCCCCCAGCTTTCGACCGACGCCAACCTCTGGTTCCTCTATCTGCACGAGGCAGACGCCGCCTCCTACCTGGGGCTGCGGGACGCGCAGCGCCTTGTGGCCCCGTTTGACGAGTACCCCGCCCTCCTCACACGTCTTCTCGAGGGCCTCGTCCAAGACCCGAGGCGTCGCCTGGGCGTGCTCTCCATGGTCCCCGGCGAGCGCGCGGGAGGAGGGCGGGGGGATAGAGGGGCCGGAGACCGACGCCGCAGGGTTCCGACCCCGGGCCATCAACGCGCCCGCCCCCCGACGCGCCCCACCTCTCTCCCCCCCGGCCCGCGCTGGGCGCAGGTCTTCGCGCCCGTCTCGACTTTTTGGAGGCCCTCGATTACCGCCTGGTCGAGCACCTCGCCGTGACGCTGGAGGCTGCCTCCGAGCCCCTCGTTCGGGACCACGCCTCCTGGCGGTACGATCGGCGAGGGAGAAGGGGGGACGGCGGGACCGCCGAGGGCCGCCGGCTCCCTCTCTTTCCACCCCCCTCCTCGCTCGCCTCTTCTCCGTCGTTGCAGGCTCAGGACCGTGGCGGGCCAGCTGCAGAGCGCGCTGGCGAGCCTGACGCGCATGTGCCGGGGGCGGGCCCCGGCCATCCTCCAGCAGTGGGCGGCGGAGCGGGCTGCCGAGACGGCCCGGGAAGGGAAGGGGGAGGCGACGGCCGGGGCGGCGCTGCCGGCCCCTCCGCCGCGGGGAGGGAAGACGGGGCGGTGAGAGACGGCGGCGAGGGGGGGAGAGACGGCGGCGGGGCCGGGACGACGATGGCGAAGATTCGGGGGAGATCCTCACCTCGCCTCGTCCTCGGGGCGCCACGTCGCGTCCCCCTCGACGTATTGCCACTCCCCCCCCGCTCCCCGCGCGAACGTCGACCGCTCCCACACGTCCCTGACCCACACACCCCCCTCGCGGCGGCAGTTTTCGGGCACGGCGCCCCCCGATCGCGTGTCCTGGCCTCGGAGCCGCGCCGTTGCCTGGAATCGCACCTCGCCTGAGGTGCCGTCCGCCGTGACCTCTGAGCCAAAGACCTGGAGAGAGAGAAAGTCTAGATCCCTCATCGTGTCGCGCACGGCGCGGGCGAGGCCGGGGTCCGACGCAGACGAGGCGCTCGTCTGCCGAGGGTTGTGTGGGGGGGGGCGGGTCGCGGAGTCGGCGTGGCCCTGCGGCGCCCTCCCGCCGGCGCCACCGGTCGTCTCCGTCGCCCCGGGCCACCTCCGGGCGCACCGAGACGACCGGCCCCTCCACGCTCGACAGCTCGTTCCCGTCGGCCGAGGCGTCCTCCTCGCCCCCCCGCTCTTTCCCTTGTCCGAGACGCTCGCCCGCACCAGGTAGTCGACGCAGCCGGGGTCGATTCGCCGGGCATCCGTCGCCTCTCCGCTGCCCATCTGGAAGGCCGTGTAGCGCGACCGCATCAGAGCGTCGGGCGTGGGCGCCGACGCGACCCTGCCACGGATCAGCGGGAGGCAGCACTCGCCGCCGGCCAATCCCGACCCGCACGGGCACGGCCTGGCCTCGGCCTTGGACTCCACAATCTTGCCCGTCACCTGCTCGCGCAGGCGCCGCCCCGTCTCCTTGAGGGATTTGGCCCTTTTCGAGGACCCACCGCCCTTGCCGAACCCGCCCGCCCGGGGGGGGGCGGGGGTGCGGCGACGCGTGGCCGGAACCGTCGTCGCTGCTGCGGCCCCTGCCGGCGCCGCCGTCGCCACGTGGGCAGCCGTCAGCCTCCGAGCCGCCGGACGGGAGGAAAGGGCGTCGAGACGGCGAGATGCGGCAAACATGGCTCGAGCCGCGTTGTGCCACCAAGACCGGGACGCGGCGGGCCGCGAGGAGAGCGGCAGGAGCCCCCCGCGTTCTCGACGCTCCTCGCAGCCCGCTTTTTGTAACGACCTCTCCCGACGAGCCCCGTCGAATCCCGGGAGTCGCGTGGTGGATCGAGTGTGCGACGGGGCTAAAAGGAACCCCGATGTCGGACGACGCGTGCCACGGCAGCGACGCGCGCCCTCCTCGACGCGCGGCCGCTCTCCCCGAACCGGAGGCGAGAGGGCAGGAGACGCGCAACGACACCTCGTAAGATTCGCAACCCTCGATGCACCGTGCCGCGCCGCGCCGCGCCGCGCCTCGCCGCTAAGGTCGCGCCTGCTGCCCGGGACGTCGACGTCCGAGGCCGACCTCGACAAGCCGCGCCGCAGGCGCATCCCGGCCCCCCGCCCCCCCGCTCTCGGTCGCTCCGCGGCGCCTCCGGGCCCGCCCTCGGCTCTGTTGACGACGCCGTCGACTCGGAGCCTGCCCCGGCGCCCCCCCATCCCTCCCCTCAACCGACTCATCCAGCCCCCCGGGCCAACCCAACCCGCAGGCCCCCGCGTGGCTGCCGCATGTGGCCGGCACAGCGGCGATCGATCCGCTGGCGCGTGCGGCGAGAACCGGCCGTTTCGTCGTTGGAACCGCAACAGGTGCCGGGACCACGACCTTGGGGGGGGGCAACCTTGCCACGACCTCGGGTCGCCACGCCCGGGACGCGTCCGAGCCTGCACTGGCGCCGCTGAAGACGCGGTCGGCTCGCGCCCCCTCGCTCTTCCAGCCCAGTACGCTGACGCAGGTGAGCGATCACCTCTTGCCCCTGACCCGGCAGCGGCAACTCCGCGCAGCGCCCGAAGACTACCGGACCCGGCGTGCGATGGCGTCGGCTGCCGTGCCCTCTGCGTCGGCGCAGCTCCGCGTCACGCTTCCCGGCCGCGGCGACATCGGGGCAGCGCACCCCAATGAGCGCCCCGCGACGATTCGGGCCATCGCCGAAGTCCTCGAGACGAGCGAGGCCGACGGGGCCGACGCCCCCGAGGAGCACGACCTCGTCCCGGGCGTCGTGACAGACGACGACGTCATTCGCTTTTACGCCCGCCACGGGGCCCACGGGGAGGTCTCCTCCCGCCATAAGTTCTTCTATTGCGTGCCTGCGGAGCCTCCCGGCTCCATCGACCATCGGCCGTACGACCTCGTTGTTGTCCGGCGAGGCGAGGTGGGCGCCGGCCGCCCTGCGGGCCACGGCTTCTACTTTACCATCTCTGTCACGGGGGTCACCAAGATCACCCCTGGAGTCAGCTCCGAGTTCACGTCCGTCGGCGACTGGGTGCGAGAGAAAACGAGCTTCCGTGTCTGGCGCCGCACGCCCTTTTTTGCCCGCAACCGGGAGATGCAGTTCTTCCGGCAGTGGCGCCTCACGGTGCGGCGCCGCAACTACCTCCGCAAACGCGAGCTGCTGCAGAGACGTCTGTTTTTGGCCCAGCCCACGTTTGTTGCTCCGCTCGTTGCCATCCGCGGCGTCCTCGACGACCTCCGCCGCATGGACCTGGCCCGGCTACGGTCCCCGGACGACCCGGCCCTCCTCGCTGCCCGCAAGGGTGCCGACGACAGTGGCGGAAACCTCGGCAGCGGCGGCAACGGTGGCGGCGGATCCAAGGACGACGGTTCTGGCGGCTCCAAGAATGACGGCGGCGCCCGCCCCAGGACAGCGGCGGTCGACGGCGGAAACGACGACACCGACGGAGCCGCTGGAAACGCCTCGGGAGAGGGCAGCGGCGGCGGAGCCACGGCGCCCACCTCCCGGAACTACCCTGCCCTGGACACGTCCCACAAGCTCAACAGCAGCCTCACCAACGCCACCGGGGCTCACCTGGAGGACTACGTGCGGCAGCAGGCCTCGCTGCGGGACGACGAGCTGCAGGAAGCGGTCAACCAGCAAATCACACGGCTCCAGACCATCCTCGAGGCGACGTGCCGGGGCGCCCAGCGCCAGGCCCGCCTCTACCAGGAGAGTGTGCGCGACCACCGTGAACTGGACGACCGTGTCGGTGTCGACCTCTATCACAAGGAGGGCGACCGTCACAAGTCCATGGTGGTGATCAAGGCCGAGAAGACGCGGCGGGCCGAGACGTACCGCCGCGTCATGGAGGAGGCGGGCCGGCTCGGCACCCTCGTCCGGCTCGCCGACTACATGGCGTGCACGGCCCTGGCCGACCAGGCTGTCCACACGGCGGAGCACCTCTCCCACGTCCTCAACAATACCCGGAAGGATGGATACGTCCCGGAGGGCGTCGAGGGCGCGTCGTTCTCCCGCAACGGCCTCGGCAAGAAGCTGTTCGTTACCTACGCGTCCTTTGGCCCCGCCGGCCGCATGGACTTTGAGCCCGCCGTCGGCGACTTCTCCCGTGGCCTCCTCGGCGTGGTTGACGGCGTTGCGGCAATGATCTCGAGCAACGTTCTCCGCCTCCTCCGCCTCAGGGTCTTTGGCCAGTTCTTCCGGACCCGGCTCCAGGGCCTCCACCTTGGCCACATGATTCGAGGATCGCCCCGGTTCGTCGCCGCCCGCGCCGCCATTGTCGGCGCCGTCGAGGAGGATTTTGCCGAGGCCCAGGCCTTTGTCGACGAGTTCGAATCGTTGCGCCCGGTCGTTGCATTCTACGGGCGCTGGGATTCCTCGACGTACGATCTCGAGGCGGCCACGCCCACCTCCCTGGGCGACGACTTCATTCGCATGCGCGGCGACCAGAGCAAGCTCATGAAGGTCCTCCGCACCCAGTGCGTCGGCATCATCAACATCGACGTCAAGGTCAAGATCCGCTCCGTTGTCCTGCCCCAGGTCACCAACGCCCAGACAGACCTCCGCATGCTCATGGTGCGCAAGCTTGAGATGGTCCTCCACCGCGCCGGATCCGCGTTCGACGACCGCCTCAAGCTCCTCGAGTCTCGCCCTGACAAGAGCGACCTCCAGGGCTTCCATGCGTACAAGGCCGCCATCGAAACCGAGCTTCGGCCCCGTCAGGAGGAGTTCCAGGCCGAGTTCCAGGTGGCGCAGGACCTGGTTGACATGATGGGGCAGTCGCCCTTCGACGTGCGGCTCGAGGCGCGGCACCAGGCTGGTTTCCTCGAACTGTCGCGCGCGGTCGAGCGCTTCCACCTCGGCCTCGGCAACGCGGACGAGTGGATCCGAGCCCAGAGGCACTCTTACCTCGCTCGCGTCGAGCGCAAGATCGGCAAGTCCAAGGACGCCATCCAGGAGCTATCGGTCACCCTTGCGTCTCTCTCGGCAACGACAGTCGAGGACCGTGCCCAAGTCTTGCGCACCGTCGCTGATCTGGAGGAGAAGCGGGCTCGGGTCCGGGCCCTCCGCGATGAGGCCGCGTCCATGCTGCGCTACAAGCGATCCTTCGCCCTCGGGGGCGCCGAGGACAACCGGGCCCTTGTCCGACAGGAGACGGCGCCGGACGAGGACGGCGCTGACGGCGAGCCCGCCTCGGTGTCGCCCGCCGACGCCCTCAAGGACCGGCTTGCCGACGAGTTCGAGGCCGGGGACGAAGCGGCCGTGACTGAAGGCTTGTCCCGGCTCGGGCTTTCGTCCCTCCAGCTCGTGGAGAAGGAGTTGCAGGCACGCCACGACACGTGGTCGTCCTTTGCCGCCTTTCTCGAGCTCAAGCACCGTTGTGAACAGGACGCGCTCTCGTCTCTCGACGTTGAGGCCCTCGAGCCCCAGGTGTCCGAGCTCGGCATCCGCGCTGCCCAGCTCCTCCGCGCCAACCGGTCCGACACGGCTGCCATGCAGCTGAGGAATGAGGTTGCCGATTTCGCTCCCACTGTCCCACTCCTCCTCGTCGTCGCCAACCGCGCCCTGGAGAGTCGGCACTGGCGCGAAATCTTTACGCTCCTCGGCCACGGCGACGACTGGGACCCGCGGTCGTCGACCGAGGTCAACCTTGTCCAGCTCCTCGAGGCAGGCGTCCAACAGATTCTCCCCGAGGTTGAGGCCGTGTCAGCGGCAGCATCCAAGGAGTTCTCCCTCAAGCAAGCCCTTGCCCGCATGCGCAAGGAGTGGGAAGGGGTCAACTTCACTATCGTGCCCTACGGAACCCAAGACATGTATTTGTTGGGCGGCGTGGACGAGATTCAGCTCACGTTGGACGACCAGCTCGTCAAGACCCAGTCGATGCTCGTGTCGCCCTTCATTGTCCCCATCCAGGCCGAGGCCGACGGGTGGGCCGACCAGCTCGACACGCTCCAGTCCATCATCGACAACCAGCTCCAGTGTCAGCAGGCCTGGCAGTACCTCGAGCCCATCTTTGCTTCGGCAGACATCCGGGCGCAGATGCCGACCGAGACGTCCAAGTTTCAAATCGTCGACGCCACCTATCGCAAGATCATGCGGTCCATGGTCACGCGGCCGGAGTGCCTTCGCGCGTCCCGCGATAAGGACCGGCTCAAGGAGCTCAAGGATTCCAACGGAATGCTCGAGGAAATCGAAAGGGGGCTGGCTGCCTACCTCGAGGTCAAGCGGGTTGCCTTCCCGCGCTTCTTCTTTCTGTCCAACGACGCCATGCTCGAGATCCTCTCGCAGACCAAGGACCCCTCAACCGTCCAGCCCCATCTCGGCAAGTGCTTTGAAGGGATCTCCAAGCTACGCTTCGAGGGTGCCCACAAGGAAATCCACGCCATGCAGTCGGTTGAGGGCGAGGAGGTGCCCTTTTCCACCCCTGTGCGGCCCCGCGACGCCAAGGGCGCAGTCGAAAAGTGGCTCGTCCAGGTCGAGTCGTCCATGGTCGAGGCCGTCCGCGAGGCGTGCGAGCGTGGCGTGGCCGACTACGAGAAAAGGCCTCGCCCCGACTGGGTCCTGCGCCACCCTGGCCAGGTCGTCCTTGTCGCCAGCAACATCTATTGGACCCGCGAGATCGAGGGCGCCCTCCGTGGCGCCGGCGCCGGCCCCGACACGAAACGCGACGACGGCCTCGAAGTTCGTGCTGAGGCCTGCACGTCCCAGCTCAACGACATCGTCGAGCTCGTCCGCGGAGAGTTGTCTCACCTCCAGCGCGCCACGCTGTCGGCGCTTGTCGTCATGGACGTGCACCAGCGCGATGTTACCGCTGATCTCGTCCGCGAGGTCGCAGACGCGCCGCCCTCGGTGTCGGACGACGACCCTCTGCCCTTTGCCTGGACGTCCCAGCTGCGCACTTACTGGGAGACACGATCCGTCGACAAAAAGGGCGTGGCCGTCGTCCGCATGATGAACGCAAGCATCGAATATGGATGCGAGTACCTTGGCAACTCGTCTCGCCTCGTCGTTACGCCCCTTACAGACAGGTGCTACCGCACCCTCATGGGTGCCATCCACCTCAACCTGGGTGGTGCCCCCGAGGGCCCCGCCGGCACGGGCAAAACCGAGACCACCAAGGACCTGGCCAAGGCCCTTGCGCGCCAGTGCGTCGTCTTCAACTGCTCGGACGACCTGGGGTGCGCCGCGATGGCAAAATTCTTCAAGGGCCTTGCAACGTCTGGTGCGTGGGCGTGCTTTGACGAGTTCAACCGCATCAACCTTGAGGTACTGTCGGTCGTCGCGCAGCAGGTCCTCGACATTCAGACGGCCGTCCGGGCCGGCGTCGAGACCTTTTGGTTCGAGGGCAGCGAGCTTCGTATCGTGCCCACGTGCAACGTCTTTATCACGATGAACCCGGGCTACGCCGGACGGTCTGAGTTGCCAGACAACCTCAAGGCCTTGTTCAGAACTGTCGCCATGATGGTCCCCGACTATGCCATGATCGCCGAGATTAAGTTGTACAGTTACGGCTACCTCAAGGCACGCGACTGCGCCCGGAAGATTGTCGCCACATACCGGCTATGCTCGGAGCAGCTCTCGAGCCAGCGCCATTACGACTATGGCATGCGCGCCGTCATGGCCGTTCTTCAGGCCGCGGGCAACCTCAAGCGCCGCTTCCCCGACGACGACGAGTTCATCCTTATGCTTCGGTCCATTGTCGATGTCAACTTATGCAAGTTCCTTGCCCACGACGTGCCGCTCTTTCACGGCATCGTCAGCGACCTCTTCCCGGGCGTTGTCCTCCCCGAGCCCGACTACGCCGCCCTCGAGGCCGCCCTTCGCGGCAGGTGCCGGGCCCACAACCTGCAGGCTGTGCCATATTTTATGAACAAGGCCATTCAGCTCTACGAGATGGTTGTTGTGCGGCATGGACTCATGGTCGTCGGCGGGCCATTTAGTGGCAAGACGTCCGTCCGCGTCGTCCTGCAAGAGGCCCTCACCGAGCTGGGTGAGGCCGGCGTCCCTGGCGCTCTCTTTGAGCCTGTCCGCAGCGTTGCAGTGAGCCCCAAGGCCGTCTATAAGGGAGACCTTTATGGCGAGAACGATAAGGCGACGCAAGAGTGGAAGGACGGCGTCCTAGGCGTAGCCTTTCGACGCATGGCTGACCGCACTGACGAGACCCCCGGGCTCCGGTGGACTGTCATGGACGGGCCGGTCGACGCCGTGTGGATTGAAAACATGAACACGGTCCTCGACGACAACAAGAAGCTCTGCCTGCCCAACTCGGAGATAGTGCCCATGCACCCTAAGCAGTCGATGATTTTCGAGACTGGCGACCTCAACGCAGCCTCACCTGCCACTGTGTCGCGGTGCGGTATGGTCTACCTCGAGCCTCACCAGCTTGGTTGGGACCCCATGCTGACCAGCTGGCTCGCGACGCTGCCCGCCACGCTCGGATCCGCGGGGATCGCCCGCGTCGCGGCGCTGCTGCGCTGGCTCCTCCCGGCGCTTCTGAGGTGGGTGGCCAAGGACTGCCGCGAGCTCTCCCCAACGTCCCCCATAAACGTGGCCCAGTCTGCAATGCGGCTTACGTCGGCCCTGCTCAAACCCGAGTTCGGGGAAGGGGACCAGACCGGGGTGGCCGCGGTGCTTGACGAGAATCCCGCCGAGGCCCGCGGGCCCAGCGCTGTCGAGGGCGAGGGCAAGGGCGACAACGCTGCCAACGGCGAGACGTCCGCCTCCAGCCCGGCCGCCAAGTTTGACGATGCCGGCATCAAACGCCGTGTTGATGGCGCTGTTCTGCTGGCCATCGTCTGGTCTGCAGGCTGCACGGGTGACGGCGAGTCACGGACGCGCTTCGACGCGCTTCTGCGGCGCCTGCTGGCAGGAGGAGAGCCAGCATCAGCTGCCCCCTTTGGCGACTATGCCGGCCCCCCCGTGACTGACCTCGCCGTGCCTGTCTTTCCCGACGCCGACGCCGAGGGTCATCCTCGGTCCGTCCACGAGTGGGCCCTCGCCGCGCCCGACGCTCCCGCGGGATCTCCGTCCTGGCGATTGTGGACGACTCTCGTGCCCCCGCTCAAAATCCCTGCCGCGGCCAAGTTCTCCGACATCATCGTGCCCACGGCCGACCTTGCCCGCGTCGGCTTCCTCCTTGACCTCGCGCTTGACGCCCGCTACCCACTCTTACTGTGCGGACCCTCGGGCACGGGCAAGTCCGTCTACGCCGGGCGTCACTTGACCAGAGGCCTGCCCCGCGACAAGTGGGTCCAGATCTTCCTCACCTTTTCTGCCCGGACGACGGCCGCGGCAGCGCAAGAGCAGATTGACGGTCGCCTGGATAAGCGCCGGAAGGGCCACTACGGGCCCCCGCTTGGCACTCGCGCAGTCGTCCTCGTCGACGACCTCAACATGCCGGCCCAGGAGGAGTGGGGAGCGCAGCCTCCCATCGAGCTCTTGAGACAATTTGAGGATCAGCGGGGGTGGTACGCACGCGATGGCAAAACCTGGCTCTTTCGGCACCTCGAGGATGTGTCCCTCGTCGGGGCCATGGGCCCGCCCGGCGGGGGCCGAACCTACGTCACCGACCGCTTTCTCCGGCACTTCCACCTTGTCACTCTCGCGGACCCGGATTCGGCCACCCTGTCGCACATATTCGGCTCCATCCTGGGCTGGCACCTGGGTCGGACGGGCCAAGAGGGCGGGACCTTCCCCCCCGACGTCTCGTCCCTCTCTGGTGGCGTCATTGACTTTGTATTGTCCATCTACCAGGGCGCCGTCAAGCAGCTGCTCCCCACTCCGGCCAAGTCCCACTATCTGTTCAACCTGCGCGACTTTGCGCGAGTCATCCAGGGCGTCATGCTCCTGCCGGCCAAGTCGCTCGCCGGACCTGACGCGTCGCGGCCCTCTGCCCCGGCCGTTGGCTTTCAGCGCCTCGTGGTGCATGAGACCTTGCGCGTCTTCTACGACCGGCTCGTCGACGATAACGATCGGCGTTGGCTCCTCGGCGAGATCCGTACCGGGCTCGAGAACCACCTTGGCGGGGCGACGCTCGAGGGCCTCTTCCCCCACCTCCTCGACCCCGCTCGATGCGCGCGGTGGGGCCCGGCCCTCGAGCCGGGCGCCGAGGACATCGCCAAGGTCCCGCCTCCGCCTCCCGTGATCCGGGGAGAGGACGGCAAGCCCTTGAAGGAGGTCGGGCTGGAGCACCTGCGGCGCCTATTCTTTGTCGACTTTTGCGAGTCGGAAGTCGAGCCAGATGCTCGGTCCTATTCTGAGGTGCAGGATGTGCCTGCCATCCTGCGGGCGGTCGAGGGATATCTGGCCTATCACGACCAGACGAGTAAGCGTCCTCTCAACCTCGCCATATTCTTGTTCGCGTGCGAGCACGTGGCGCGCATCTGCCGCCTCCTGCGGCAGCCAGGGGGGCATGCGCTCCTCGTTGGCGTGGGCGGGTCGGGCCGCCAGTCGCTGACCCGGCTAGCGGCGTCGATCCTTGGGATGCCATGCCGTCAGGTCGAAATCTCGAAGAACTACCGGTACACGGACTGGCTTGACGATCTCAAGGGCGCCCTCCTCTCGGCGGGCCAGCACAACAAGCACACGGTCTTTTTATTCTCCGATGCGCAGATCAAGGACGAGGGATACGTCGAGGACCTCAACAACATTCTCAACTCTGGCGAGGTGCCCGGCCTCTTCCCCACGGACGAACGCCTGACTATCATGGAGGAGATCCGCCCTCGCGCCACCAAGCTGGGTCTCGAAACCCCGCTCGAGGTATGGGGCCACTTTACAGAGACGTGCCGGCAGCGGCTCCATGTCGTTCTGGCGCTGTCGCCCATCGGCGATGCCTTCCGCACGCGGCTCCGGCAGAACCCCAGCCTGATCAACTGTTGCACCATCAATTGGTTCCAGGCCTGGCCCGAGGACGCCCTCGTCGCCGTCGCCCGCAAGGGCCTCGCCGAGATGACCCTGACGGACCCCGAGCGTGTCGCCATCACTGACGTCTGCCAGCGCTTCCATGCGAGCGCCCGTCTGGCATCCGAGCGCTTCCTCGCGCACGAGGGTCGCCACAACTACGTCACGCCCACGAGCTACCTCGAGCTCCTTTCGCTGTTTGCCACCCTCCTCGACAAGGGCAGGAAGGACAACGAGCAGAGGCAAGACAGGTACCGCACCGGACTCAAGAAGCTGGGCGCAGCGGCCGGCGATGTTGCCGCCCTGCAAGAGGCCCTGCGGGCCAAGCAGCCCGTCCTTCGCGAAACGGTGGCGGATGTTGAGCGCATGCTTGCCGACGTTGCCCGCGAGAAGACCGAGGTCGTCGAGCCCCAGGCCGCCGCCGTTGGCGTCGAGGAGGACGCTGCACGTGCTGTCGCTCGTGAGGCCAAGGCACTGAAGGATGAGTGCGATGGCGAGCTCGCCGTTGCTATGCCCGCCCTCGAAGAGGCCCTCGCAGCGCTCCAGACAATCAAGGACGCCGATATCCAGTACATCAAGAAGCTGCCCAATCCGCCTCAGATCATCAAGACGGTCATGCATGCCGTCTGCCTCTTCCTTGGGGAGAAACCTGCCCGGGGCAAGGACGAGTCGGGCCGTCCCGTCGAGGACTGGTGGAAGACGGCCATCGCCACCATGGGCCGCAAGTCCTTCATTGATGATCTCCGTGGCTACGACAAGGACAACATCCGTCCTGCCCTCATCGCCCAGATCCGGGCCGACTTCACCTCGGACGAGAACTTTAACGCCGCGGCGGCGAAGCGCGCATCAGCCGCGGCAGCTGGCCTGTGCAAGTGGGTGCACGCGATGGACAAGTACGAAGACGTCGCCAAGCGCGTCGCGCCGCTGCGGGCCTCGGCCGATGCCGCTGGCGCCAAATATGAGGGGGTCATGACGTCCCTGCGGGCCAAGCAGGCAGAGCTCAAGGTTCTCACGGATCGGCTGGCCGACATGGAGCGGGAGCTCCAGGCCGCCCAGGGTCGCAAGGCGGACCTCGAGCGCGAGGTCGAGCTCACGGCCACCAAGCTCGAGCGTGCCGAAAAGCTCATTGGTGGCCTCGGCGGCGAGCAGGTCCGCTGGACGGCCGCCGCCGAGCAGCTTGCGGCCGACCATCGCAACCTCGTGGGCGACATGCTCCTCTCGGCCGGCGCCATCGGCTACCTCGGCGCCTTCACTTCAAGCTACCGCGCTGACGTCGGAGCCGAGTGGCAGGCGCTGCTCAAGGAGCGCAACCTCCCGTGTTCAGACGTCCTCTCGATGCAGGCTGTGCTGGGCAAACCTATCCGGATCCGCGAGTGGCTGCTTCAGGGCCTCCCGAACGACTCCTTCTCCATCGACAACGCCATTATGGTGGACCACGCCCGCCGGTGGCCCCTCATGATCGACCCCCAGGGCCAGGCCAACAAATGGGTCAAGAATGCTTATCGGGCCGCCAACCTCCAAACGCTGAAGCTGACGGACGGCGCCAGCTTTCTGCGCACGCTCGAGTCGGCCATCCAGTTTGGTCTCCCAGTCCTGCTGGAAAACATCGAGGAGGAGCTCGACCCCTCGCTCGAGCCTCTGCTGCTTCGGCAGACCTTCCGGCAGGGCGGTGTCGATTACCTCAGGCTCGGCGACACCCAGGTCGAGTACAGTCACGACTTCCGCTTCTTCATCACGACCAAGCTGCGCAACCCGCACTACCTTCCCGAGGTGGCGGTTAAGGTCACTCTGCTCAACTTTGTCATCACGCCGGACGGTTTGAGCGACCAGATGCTAAACGTCGTGGTGGGACGCGAACGACCGGACCTCGAGGCCCGCAGGGATGAGCTTGTGCGCCAGGGCGCTGCTAACCGGCGCCGCCTCGCCGAGATCGAGGACGAGATCCTGAGGGTTCTATCCGAGTCCGAGGGCAACATCCTCGACGATGAGACGGCCATCCGTACCATCAGCACTGCTAAGGCCCTTGGCAAGGACATCGAAGAGCGCGAGACCATTGCGCGGGCGACCGAAGCTGAGATCGAAGACGCACGCCGCGCCTACGCACCGTGCGGCGACTTCGCATCTCTGCTATTCTTCGCGATCACGGCGCTGGGGGAGATCGACCCGATGTATCAGTACAGTCTGCCCTGGTTTGTCGCCCTCTTTGTGAGCTCGGTCGAACGTGCCGTCCGGCCCGACGACTCGGAGGATGTCCCCTCGCGCCTCGCCGCCATCCGCGACCATTTTACCTACGCGCTCTTCTGCAACGTGTGCCGGTCGCTTTTTGGACGGGACAAGATTCTGTTTGCCTTCCTCCTTGCCTCGCGCATTGACGAGGCCGCCGGGTCTGTCAACGTGGACGAGTGGATGTTCCTCCTCACTGGGGGCCTTGCAACGTCTGGGGACCAGGCCCTGCCGCCCAACCCCGCCCCCGCGTGGCTCTCGGACCGTGCGTGGCGCGAGCTTGGGCGCCTCGGGGCAGTTGGACCCAAGGGCGGACCGCTCGAGGGCGTCGACAGCCTGGTGGCGTCTGATGTTGACGCGTGGCGTGCCCTCTACGACGCTGACGACCCCCTCTGCCACGCCCTTCCCGGCAACTTGCAGCTGTCCCCCTTCCATCGCATCCTTTTGATGCGGTGCGTGCGCCTGGACAAGGTTGTGGCTTCCGTGACCAGGTACGTCGAGGCGTCTCTCGGAGCGCGTTTCGTTGCCCCACCCCCCTTCGACCTCAAGGACTGCTTTGCCGACTCGTCCAATGTGACCCCGCTCATCTTTGTACTGTCGGCGGGGAGCGACCCCACGGCGCTGCTGCAGCAGTTTGCTGACGAGGCCGGCATGGGCCAGCGTCTCCAGACCATTTCCCTCGGCGATGGGCAGGGCCCAAAGGCAGAGACGCTCATAGCCGAGGCCGCTGTCGCAGGCGACTGGGTCGCTCTCTTCAATTGCCACCTCGCGCCAAGCTGGATGCCCACGCTCGACCGCATTTGCGACGCTCTCGGCCGCGACGCCCTGACGGGCAAGGTCGACCCCTCCTTTCGCCTCTGGCTCACGTCCTATCCGTCGCCCCGGTTCCCCGTGGACGTCCTCCAGTCGGGGGTCAAGATGGTTGTTGAGCCCCCCCGGGGCCTCCGCGCCAACCTCCTCCGCACTCTCACGCTTGACCCCATCTGCGACGAGGACGGCTTCTATGAGGGCTGCTCTAACGCGCCAGCCTTCAAGAAGCTCCTCTTTGGCCTCGCCTTCCTCCACGCCGTCGTGCAGGAGCGCCGGTCCTTTGGTCCCCTCGGGTGGAACGTGCCCTACGGATTTGACGATGGTGACCTGCGCATCTCGGCGCGGCAGCTGCGCCTCTTTATCGACGAGGCCCCCGGCGACAGTGTGCCGTTTGACGCCCTTCGATATGTCACGGGAGAGTGCAACTATGGAGGACGGGTCACGGACGACAAGGACCGACTTCTGCTCAACACGCTCCTGCGCTTGGTCTATGCCCCCGCGACGGTCGACGATGACCTGGCGCCTCTCTCGGCATCGGGCGTCTACCACGTCCCCGCACCGGGGTCTCTCGCCGACCTCCGCGCGCACGTCGAGGCCATGCCATCGTCGGCTGCCCCCGAGGCCTTTGGCCTCCACGCCAACGCTGACCTCTCCAAGGACCAGCAGGCCAGCCAAGCGCTCTTCACGTCCCTCCTCTCTCTCTCGTCGGGAGGGTCCTCAGGTGGCGCCGAGGCGTCCGGCGAAGCCGACGCCCGAGTCGCGGCCCTGCTGCGCGAGTGCCTTGACCGCCTACCCGAGCCCTTCGACCTCGAGGATTGCGCCCGGCGGTATCCCCTCCGCCGCGATGAATCGATGAACACTGTCCTCATGCAGGAGATGGAGCGATTCAACGGTCTTGCGGCCGTTGTGCGGACCACGCTCCAGGACATCGACCTCGCCCTCAAGGGTCTCCAGGTCATGTCCTCGTCCCTCGAGGCCTGCTTCCAGTCGCTGGCCCTCGGCATGGTGCCTGCCCTGTGGAAGGCCGTGTCCTACCCCTCGCTTAAGCCCCTCGGGAGCTACCTCGACGACCTCTACGCCCGGCTCGGTATGCTGAGCCGGTGGCGCGACGAGGGCCCTCCCAGCGTGCACTGGATCTCAGGCTTTTTCTTCGTCCAGTCCTTCCTCACGGCGTCGCTTCAAAACTATGCCCGGAAGGAGGGCGTGCCCATTGACGAGGTTGGCTTCGACCATGTCGCCCTCGGGCTTGACCCTGCCGCTTACCCTGAGGCACCCGTCAACGGCATCTATTGCCGCGGCCTCTTCCTCGAAGGATGCGGGTGGGACGCCAACCGCGGCGTCCTGCGCGAGAGCCTGCCCAAGGTCCTCGCCGAGCCTGCCCCGGTGCTGCACTTTGTGCCGGCCAAGACGGCCGACTTCCGGTCCTTCCGTCACTACGCTTGCCCCGTCTACCGCACCACCGAGCGACGGGGCATCCTGGCCACCACAGGCCACTCGACCAACTTCATCACCTTTGTGCGCATGCCCAGCGACGACTCGGCCGAGCGGTGGACGATGGCGGGTGTGGCGCTGGTGCAAAGCCTTAGCGATTGAATCGTGCTTCCACCTCCCTCGTCAACGTCGCCGTCCCTTCCTCGTTTTCCCCTCCTCTCGCCGCGTTTCCCCCTCCTCTCGACCCCCCCCCCCCCCCCACCCCGGCAAGTCCAGCGAGAGCCGCGAGCGACCCTGACGAACGGAGTCGGGCCAGGGCGGGATGACTCGCAACACGGCTTGCGGCAAGCCCCACCAGGGCAGGCGTGCTCGGCACGTGGCGAATGCCGGCGTCGTTGGCGTCGTCCGCCCCGCTGTTGCCCAAGATAAAGTCGAGCACGTTGATATACTTACTGCGAAAGGCGTGTCGGTGTCTGCCTCCATCCCCGCTGTAGGCCTGGAGCACGCACCCGGCTCCGACGGAAAACGCCCACACGTCGATTCGCGCACGGCGCAGTAGCCAAGGGGGCAGGGTGCCGAGCCGGTCGAGCACCAGCGCAAGGCTCTCGACAGCGCGCGCCACCACGTAGAGAGTGAGCTCGACCCGGCGACTGGGCTTTTCTACCAGGAGAGAAAGACCCGCGACCCACGCCGACGCTGCTAGGCCCGGCCCCGTGAAGCCCATGCCCAAGCCCGACTGGCCCCCCCACCCGCATGCCCCCGTCCACGCCAAGCCAAAGAGCGAGGCCAAAAAGGCGCTTGACCGAGCCGCCCCGACCAAGGCTCGCAACAGAATCTCGGGCCCACGGGGACCCAGCAGCGCAGTCCGGTGCACAAGGGGCAGGGGAACGAGATAAAGGGGAAGGTAGACGGGAAGCGCTCGCAAAAAGGTTGGAGCTACCTGTGCCACTGCGTGACCCCAGCAGGTCTGCCCGGGATGGCAGAACTCGCATGGCAGCGCCACGGCAACGTTTTCAAAGGACGTCCCACGTAAGGCCTTGAGCGGCGCACGACACGGTCGACCCCACGTCCCGCCCCCCGCCGCCCGTCGGCACGTCTCTCGAATTCCGGCCAGCTGCCAGTCCTGCTTCCCGCTCTGCCGGCCGAGGAAGCGGACGTAGGTGGGGGGCAAAGTCTCGGGCAGCACGAAAAACGAAAATAACAGGCTGCGGTTGAAAAGGAGGGGGGATGGCGGCGGCGGTAACGACGCGGAGGGCGGCAGCGTCGGGTTCGGTGGTGCCAGCGTTCTCGCTCACTGGCGGCGCATGTCGTTGTACGGGCACACCCTCTCTCTCTCTTTCGCGCTCGTTATGCTTGCCTTCCCACCGCGGCGCAGAAGGCCGCGACATCGGCGTGAGGAAGGGCCGCCGGGGACGCAAGGGCTCGGACGAGAGGCCGCTCGGATGCCAGGCCGACCCGGACGGCCAGCATTGACGCGCGTACCACGAGGTAGGTCGCCAGAGAGGGGTGCGGCCCTCCACCCGCGAGGAGGAGCGTGGGCCCCGCACACAGCCCCGCCACCATGGCCCGCCATCGACGCGTCCGGGACCTGCCCAGAGTAGCGCCGAGGCCCTCGTCCACTCCGACGGCAACGGCGCAGAAGGACCCGGCGAAGAGGGCGAAGCGAGTGGCCCCCACAGCGCGGCGCCACAGTGATGCGCGGGTCCACACGCGTCGGCGGCCCGCTACGGTGGCTCCAGCGAGGACGAGGGAAACCAAGTCGAGACCACCCCGCACCAGCAGCCCCGCCGCTGCGCCGCGGGTGGCCGCGTCAGCCAGGCGTTGCGCGGCGCGGCGCCCCTGCCGCGGCGGCGGGCGTCCGAGGCCGCCGCCGTGGGATGGTGGGAGCCACGACCTCGACCGCGACCTCGGCGGAGAGGTAGAAGGGGCCGAGGTCGACGGCTCGTAAGGAGTAGCGCCGTTCAGTCCTGTCGCACGCAGTGCCAACGCGAGCAGATCCGAAACCGGGGTGAAGGGGCGGTGGCCGACGGACGCCAACGACGTGGCGGTGTCGCGGCTCCCAGGGCCGCTCTCCGCCGACGAGCGAGGGAGTCGCGCCGCGTCTCGCATTTCGAGCCCACTCTCCGTCACGACATTCCCACGCGAAAACTCGGCAAGACCGACTGGGTTCGGAGTCGAGAAAACCACCGGGACGAACCTGCCGACCCGGCCGACGGGCGGGCGAGTCGTCGGGTCTTCCTGCGGCGCACCGTGGCCTCGCCCGCGCCACCACCCGACTGCGCGGTTGTTAGAGCGGGGCTGGACGGCCCAGGGGCACCGTCCCAGCCCTCCTCTCCGTCCCCCCGCCCCCTCGGCGCAGCGCCCCCCGTCGCCGAAGACGTTGCGTCGCACGGCGGCGCCCGGCGCAGAGGCCGTTGCGATTCGCTAGAGACCGAGGAGCATGGGCTCGCTCCCAGTGTCTCGGCTCGGTTTTTCTGACGCCACTCTCACGCTCCTGCGCGCGAGGTGAGCGAGAGAATAGTGGCGGTAACCGGGCCGTCACCTGGCAGCCCATCGCTGCAGCGCCGAATTCAAAAGACCGACCGGCATTCCTCGCCCCACGACAGAAACGTCGCAACGCTCGGCGCCCTGCTGTCCCTGTCCGAGATCGAGCTCTCCGAGTCACTGAATCTGTCGGTCCCCGCGGCCCGCGCGCTGCGCGCCGACGCTGCCCTCGCCGCGCTCCCCCCCACCCACACTGCCCTTGAGCTCCTCGCGGCGACGCCCGCTGTCGTCCCCACCGGCCTCCCCGCGCTCGACGCCGCCCTGGGTGGGGGCCTACCCGGCGGGCACATAGTCGAGGCGGTGGGCCCCCCGGGGCAGGGCAAGACCCAGCTGTGCCTGGGCTGTGCGGTGCGGGCCGCTCTCCCAACGTCCCTTGGGGGGTGCGGCGGGTCCGTCCTCTACCTCGACACGGAGGCCAAGTTCAGTGCTGCCCGCCTGGCCGAGATCGCCGTGGCCTCGATGCCTCCGGGTACCTTCGGCTCCGCATCGTCCTCGCCGGAAGCGCAGAGAGTGGCGGCCTTGGCGGTGGTGGGGGACCGGGTCGTGGTGGCAACGGAGACGTGCCCGCGGGCGCTGCTGGCGCGGACGCGTGGCCTGCAGCGTGCCGTCATCGACCGCGGCGTCGCCCTCGTCATCGTCGACTCGGTCGCTGCCGCTGCGCGAGCTCCCTTCAGCTCCAAGCCGGCGACCATCGAGGGCGGAGCCCCCCCCGCCTCTGCTGGCACCCGTCCCGACCCAGACGACCGCCGCGCCCGCGCTGAGACCCTTGCCGCCCTCGCTCGCGTCCTCAAGACCCTTGCAGACGACTTTGGCATTCCTGTTCTTGTCACCAACCAGATCGTTGCCTCGAGTGGGGGGGCGGACGATGGGTCTGGTCCCAGCGTCAGGCCAGGCGGTGCCGGGATGGGCGCCGCTGGGACTGGTCCTGTCGCCCCCTCGGCTGCAGACTCGTCTGGCGCGCCCCGGCTTGTCGCTGCCCTCGGCCCCGGCTGGGCTCATGCCGTAAACTCCCGTCTGGTGCTGGAGACGCGGGGTGGGGGCAGGTGGTGTCTGGTGGCCAAGAGTCCGAGCTCTGCGGCCGTCGCGGTGCCCTTCGTGGTCAACGCCGCTGGCGTTGTAGCAGACCCGTTGCGCTCCGTGGACGACCGGCCGGCACCGGGCCGAGTCCGGGCCCTCGCCGAGATCTCGGCCGAGCCTTT
>Ga0181573_10001973_pt1 | contig 19568 bp, 14 predicted proteins | sample 101ome_25_FD_148643 | JGI IMG/M metagenome (GOLD analysis project Ga0181573, IMG submission 148643) | Coastal salt marsh microbial communities from the Groves Creek Marsh, Skidaway Island, Georgia - 101409BT metaG (spades assembly) | ecosystem: Environmental > Aquatic > Marine > Intertidal zone... | reverse complement strand
CCCAGCTCTGGCACGTCAGCGAACAGTTCGGTCTGAGCTGGCTCGTTGCATCCGGTCACAATGACTACGGCGACAAGCAGGGCGCGGAAACGAATCATCAAGGCTAGCATCGACTGAAGGAATGTGGACGGACGAATTTACACGATCCCAGGGTGGATTCCGGTTCCCAACCCGGACCCTATACGGAGTGCGTGAGTAAGCCGCCGCGTTACGTATACCATCGTGTCTGGACCAACGACAAAAGCCATCGTCCATGAAGCCTTATCAGCTCTTCCCAGTCATCTTGCACCAGCCCGAGCATGCCGGGCAACCCACGCATGACGCGCCGACCGGCGCGGAAAACGTGACCTGGGATCTTACACAGCTCTACGCGGACGAGGATGCGCTTGCCGTTGACCTCGAGGGTGCTCTGCAGTCGGCCGATGCCTTTGCAGCGGCTTACCGCGGCAAAGTGGCGGGTATGGATGCGGGCCATCTGGCCAAGGCCATGCATTCGTTGGGAGATCTTCAGGACAGCATCGGCAAGGCATACACCTATGCGTATCTGGACTGGTCCACGGATACATCAGATCCGGCGAGGGGAGCACTGCTACAGCGCGTTCGGGAGGCATATACAGCCATTTCAACCAAACTCCTGTTTTTTGATCTGGAGTGGACCCGCGTCCCGGACGAACAGGCTGCATCGTGTCTGGCCGATGAGCGCCTGGCTTTTTGCCGGCACCATCTGGAGGTAGCCAGGCTTCAAAAGCCCTACCTGCTCACCGAGCCGGAAGAGAAGATCATGATTGAAAAGTCGAATACGGGCCGCTCAGCCTGGAATCGACTCTTTGATGAATCCTTGTCCGACATGCGCTTTGAGGTTGGGGATGAATCCCTGACGCAACAGCAGGTGCTTGCTCGCCTGCATGACAGGGACCGGGCTGTCCGCCGGGATGCGGCTGCTGCCTTCACCAAGGGGCTGAAGGGTAATCTGCGTTCGTTGACGTTCATCTTCAATACCATTCTGGCTGACAAGGCGCTGGACGATCGCCTCAGAGGCTATCCTTCCTGGATCACATCCCGCAATATGTCCAACGAAGTGGCCGATGAGGATGTCGAAGCCTTGATCGAGGCGGTACAGGAAGGCTACGCCCACGTTCAGCGATTCTACAGCATCAAGAAGGGCTTGCTGGGTCTGGAGGAAATGACCGAATATGATCGGTATGCGCCCATCGGAGAAGCTGATCGGCACATCGACTGGGACACGGCTCGCGAAATGGTGCTCTCGTCCTACTCGGCCTTCCATCCAGAGATGGGCGCGATTACGGAGCGGTTCTTCAACGAAAACTGGATCGATGCAGCCCTGGGTCAGGCCAAGCGGGGTGGCGCCTTCAGCCACGGATGTGTCCCGTCGGCCCACCCGTACATCCTCATGAACTATACGGGTAAGATCCGTGATGTCCAGACCTTGGCCCACGAACTTGGTCACGGAGTACACCAGTTCCTGTCTCGGGAACAGGGGATTTTCCATGCAGACACGCCACTTACAACGGCTGAGACGGCTTCCGTTTTTGGGGAAATGCTCGTGTTCCAGCGGCTGATGGCGGCCGAGTCGGATCCTGAAAACCGGTTGGCCATGCTGATGGGTAAAATCGATGACACTATTGCAACCGTCTTTCGCCAGGTGTCCATGAATCGATTCGAAAACCGCATACATCACGAGCGGCGTACGGCCGGCGAGCTGTCTTCGGAAGCCCTCAGTGCGGCGTGGATGGACACACAGCGACCCATGTTCGGTGATTCCGTAACCCTGAGCGATCAGTATGCTGTTTGGTGGAGCTACATCCCGCACTTCCTCCACACGCCGGGGTATGTCTACGCCTATGCCTTCGGCGAACTGCTCGTGTTGGCACTCTACCAGAAATACCTGGAATCAGGCGATGGGTTTGCCGATCTGTATATGGATCTTCTGCGCAGTGGTGGCAAGGACTGGCCCCACACGCTGGTTGGCCGCTTGGGGGTCGATCTGCGGGATCCGGCGTTTTGGGCCGGAGGTGTGCAGGCCATCGGAGACATGGTTGATGAGGCCGAAAGACTGGCCGCCGACCTGCGCGGGTAGGCCGGGATGAGAACGGCCTACATGAAGGCCAACTGTCCCAGTATCCACGCGCATCCAAGGGCGGCATAGATCCCGAGGATGTACCCGGAAACGCCCATCAGGAGACCGACGGGTGCCATTGCCGGGTGATATACGCTGGCTACGACGGGCGCACTGGCTGCACCGCCAATATTCGCCATGCTCCCCGTGGCGACGAAAAACAAGGGAGCCTTGATGGCCTTGGCAACGATCATGAGTAGGGCGATGTGAACCGAAATCCATACCATGCCGGCAGCCAGGTAGAGGGGCGCCTCGAGGACTGCCAACAGGTCGGCTCGGGCACCGATCGAGGTCAGCAAAAGGTATAATGCCAGAAATCCGACACGTGAGGCTCCGGCTGATTCCAGATTGACGCGGATAGGACTGAAGGAAAGTGCCAACCCCGCGGTTACGACCAGCAGGATAGCCCACGTTGCCGGAGAGACAATGGTTGGATTGCCAACGGCAGGAAGCCTATCCCCGATGGCAATCGCGACTACCGTGGCTACAAGCGTCAATCCCAGGATGTAGACCAGGTCGTTTATCTGAACCGGACGACGCGTCTGGTCAAGTTCCATGAGACGTGCATTGGCCTGCTCTATGGCGCTGTTGTCAGCCGCTACCCAAGAGTCGAATTTCTTCTGGAAAGCACTCAAGAAAATGAGGATGCCCATCCAGCCATATCCGACCACGGTATCGACAACAATGATGGGCCCGAGGATGGCATCAGGCGCTCCTACACTTTCCTTGATAGCAAGCATGTTGGCCGTTCCTCCAATCCAACTGCCTGAAAGCGTGGCGAAGCCCTGCCACGCATCCGCGGGCAGGAAGGGACCGAATATCAGGTAAGCGATCGGACCCCCGATAACGATACCGGCTGTTCCTGCGACCATCATGATGATGGCTTTGCGCCCAAGTTTCAGGATGGAAGGCAGGTCCACCGTAATCATGAGCAGAAAAAGGGAAAACGGCAGTAGGTACCGTGACATCCACGAATAGACCTCCGAGGAGGCCGGGGTCACACCGCCAGTTGTCAGGAACATCGGGACGAAATAGGCCCAGATAACCGGTGGCAGGATGGTAAAGAACCTCTTCAGTGCTGGAATGGTGCTGAGCCAGAAAACAAGGGCCAGCACTCCCGCCAGAAGGGCAAACAGTTGATTCGGTTCGGTTACCACGATACGGTAGAGTCAGGTGGTGAAGGATTCGTCTGGCATGCCAATAACGGCTCCCTCAGTACAGATGGTGAAGGCGTTATCGCCCCAAGGCACGCATGCTTGTCAGCCCAGAATACGCAGGGATCGATCAAGGGTGCTCAGGCTATGGGCACCGTCGGGCGTAATGACCATGTCGTCCTCGATGCGCACACCGCCCTCGCCATTAAGATAGATTCCCGGTTCGATCGTAAATGTCATGCCCGCCTCCAGCGTTTGTGGGTTACCGGCCCTGATGTAGGGCTCTTCATGTACCTCCAGGCCCAGCCCGTGACCCGTCCGATGGGTGAAGAAGGGCCCGAAACCTGCCTCGATAATGGCATCGCGAGCCGCCTTGTCGACCGAAGCGGCCGCAACACCAGGCGCAGCCGCTTCACGGGCCGCCTGGTTGGCGGCCTGAACGGCGTGATGAATGGCCCGGCAGCGGTCACTTGGCTCGCCCAGGGCAAAGGTGCGGGTCAGGTCGGAAAAGTATCCGCTGTTGTTGGCACCCCAATCAAAGAGGATCAGGTCGCCTTCCTTGGCCCGGTAGTCTGTAGGCACGGCATGGGGATTGGCCGAGTTGGCACCAAAGGCGATGATCGGCTGAAACGGCAGTTCGCCACCGGATCCCTCTGCCAGCAGGTTCGCAATGAGGCGCCCCGATATCTCACGCTCGCTGACACCGACCTTGACGTGCGGCAAAGTCGCTTCCAGAGCCGCTTCTGCCATCCGGACGGCCTCCTTCATGTGTGCCAGTTCCTCGGCATCCTTGCGCGAGCGAAGGCGGGCAACAACATCCTCGCATGATATCAATTCAACATGTGGCAGGGCAGCTTCGATGAAGCGCAGTTCCAGGACGCGCAGGCTGCGTGGCTCGATACCCACCCGAGCGCCTGCAGGCAACCCAAGGGCTGACAGGCTGTGACGGAATGCATCGCCCCAGGTGGTTACGTCTTCCGTGTAGGTCGTGGTATCCAGGTCGAATGAGGCATGTGACAGCTTCTGCGCCTCCAACTCAGGCACCGTGATGCAGGCAGCACCATCGGCGGACAGCCCGAATACGACGGGTCGCTCGCTGATATGGAAATGCAGATCGGTCAGATACGGAAGCGAGGGACCTGGGTTGAGTAGGACAGCGTCCAGATCATGCGAACGCATGGCTGATCGAAGGGCATCCTGTCGTTGAGCAACGGGAGAGGACATGAACACACATGGGTTGGTTGACGGAAAACAGGTCGATCCGAAAGCAATCTAGTCGTGAGGCGGAATGGCTTCAATGGCGCGAGCGAATTCGCGTGTGGCCGCTTCCGGGTCGTCATGACAGCTGATGGCTGTCATGACTGCTACACCGTGCGCGCCAGCTCTCAGGACATCCTGGCATCTTTTTGCGGTGATTCCTGCAATGCCAATGATGGGAATATCAATAGCGTTGGCCATTTCCAGTACGCCTTCGAGTCCTTTTGTTGCGCTGGGGTTGGCCTTCGAGCGGGTTGGGTACACCGGACCGAAACCGATATAATCCGCGCCGCCGAGCATGGCCGCCCGGGCCTGATCCAGGGATGGGGCCGTAATTCCGATGATGGCACCATCCCCCAAAATGGAGCGCGCATACGTGAGTGGCAGATCGTCCTGGCCAAGATGAACCCCGTCGGCACCGACGGCCAGTGCCACATCGACATGATCATCGATGAGCAAGGTTGTTCCGCGTGCGCGGCACACGGCAGCCACGTCATGTGCGTTGGCGACCAGGTCCCGGATTGACCCTGTTTTCTGGCGAAACTGGATGACGTCAGCGCCACCGCGGATGGCTGCTTCGGCCAGTTGGGCATGCGTATGACGCTGCTGGAAAGTATAGTCGGTCAGGACGTGCAGACGACCGATTCGGGTGTGCCCGGAGGTTCGGGGCATAGTTGCTTCGGAGCGTCGATGTTCAGTACGTTGGCGTGTCGTCCAAGTTAACCGATCACGTCGTAAAAAGTATGGCCACCAAACGCTCCTCCTCTCGTCGTCAGTTCTTGAAGACCACCGCAGCCGCTTCGGTGGGCGCCGCTACCTTGGGCTCAGCGCCGCGTGTTGTGGGTGCCAGATCCCATGGACTACCGCAACAAGCCGACGGGCCGCTTGTAATCAGCTCCCGTAATGGGATGAATGCGGTGGAAAGGGCCATGGAGGTCATCAAAAGTGGCGCCGACGCACTCGACGCAGTAGTGGCCGGCGTGAATCTGGTTGAGGAGGACCCCAACGACACGAGTGTGGGATATGGTGGTCTCCCCAATGCTGACGGTGTTGTGCAGCTGGATGCCGCCGTCATCCACGGCCCGACCGGACGTGCCGGCTCGGTAGCCTGCATAGAAGGTATAAAGTATCCCTCGAAGGTGGCGAAGTTGGTACTTGAGCGCACGGATCATGTCAACCTGGTGGGAAAAGGCGCTCAGGAGTTTGCCATCATGCATGGCTTTCCTGTCGAGAATCTGCTGACCGAACGAGCGCGACTGGCCTGGGTTCGTTGGCGCGAGAATCTGTCTAACAGGGATGAGTATCTGCCCCCGCACGAGGCAGATGATCCCTCCATCGGGGCAGATTACGAACCTCAGCATCGCACGTGGGGCACCATCCACTGCTCTGCCATCGATCTGGCCGGCAACATCTCGTCGGTGACCACGACGTCCGGTCTGGCCTTCAAGATTCCGGGTCGGGTCGGGGATTCACCCATCATTGGCGCCGGGTTGTACTGCGACAACGAAGTGGGTGCTGCGGGGTCGACGGGGCGTGGAGAGGCCAATCTGGAGAACTGCGCTTCATTCCTGATTGTAGAGCGTATGCGGGCAGGGGATTCGCCCGAACAGGCCTGCCTGTACGCCTGTGAGCGGATTGCTGATCATACCCGCAAGGCCTACCTGCTCAACGACAGGGGCGAGCCGGACTTCAATGTTCAGTTCTACGCTCTGAACAAGGCTGGCGAAGTGGGGGGCGCGCAGATCCGGGGAGAAAACGGGCAGTTCGCCGCTTGTAACAGCGAGGGCTCCTTCCTAGTTGATCTTGCCTATCTCTACAAATAGGCCCCTATGCCTGCGTAGTTGTTCGTTTGTTTCCTTCCGTCATGAATCGAATTCTCTTCCCGCTGCTTGCCTGTCTTTTTCTTGCTCCTGTCGCGTGGGGCCAGCAGCTGCCCTTTGCGATGGACGTCCCGACCGGTGTGGATGCCTACGACCCAGCCATTCCGACGCCCGACGAAGCCATCGGCCATACCATCGGAATGAAGCACACGGTCCCTCATGAAGTGGAGTGGTACTACCGCGCCGTGGCCGAGGCAAGCGATCGCGTAGAGCTGCGCGTCCAGGGGCAGACCTACGAAGGACGCAACCTGATCCACGCCATCGTCACGTCCCCCGCCAATCATGCCCGATTGGATGACATCCTTGCGGCACAACAGCGTGTGGCGGACGATCCGGAAAGTGTTTCGGATGCGATGCTTGCCGAGATTCCCGTCGTGCTCCATCAGGGTTACAGCGTGCACGGCAACGAGGCTTCGGGTACCGAGGCGGCTGTGCTCTATCTCTACCACTTGGCCGCTGGGCAGGGGGCTGACCTGGAGACTGCCCTCGAGAATGCCATCATTATCATCGACCCCATGTTCAACCCGGATGGGCGGGATCGCTTTGCGGATTGGGTGAATCGCAATCGGGGCGGTGTTGCTATCGCAGACGGACAAGACCGGGAGCATAATGAGCCCTGGCCGGGTGGACGCACCAACCACTACTGGTTCGACTTGAACCGGGACTGGATGGTGGCGCAGCACCCAGAGAGCGTAGGCCGCATGGGTGTTTTCCACGAGTGGCGCCCGCATATCCTGACCGACCATCACGAGATGGGCGGCAACTCCACGTTCTTCTTCCAGCCGGGCATTCCGAGTCGCAACAATCCGAACACCCCGACGCTCAATACGGAGCTGACGGCGGAGATTGCCACCTACCATGCCGCCGGACTGGATGAGATCGGTGCGGCGTACTACTCCGAGGAAAGCTTCGACGACTTCTTCTTGGGTAAGGGCTCGGCCTTTCCGGATGTCAATGGCAGCGTGGGTATCCTGTTCGAGCAGGCCTCCTCCCGTGCCTTGTTGGCGACAACGGATGATGGCATCCTGCATTACGCCTACACGGTGCGCAATCAGTTCGTGACGTCCCTGACGACGTTGAAGGCCGGTGTGTCCTTGCGCACGAAGCTCCTGCAGTACCAGCGGGACTTCTACCGGGATGCCCTGGCCGAGGCCCGTCGCGCGGACAACACCGGCTGGATCCTTTCCCTGGAGGAAGGTCGCACACGAGCGCAGCGGTTCACGCAGCTCATGCAGCGCCATCGCGTGCAGTTCCACCAATTGACCGAAGATGTAACCATCGATGGCGTGACGGTCCGTGCTGGCAATGGCTATGTCGTGCCAGCCGAGCAGCCGCAGTACCGCGCCATCAAGGCGTTTACAGAGCGTACGCTCGTTTACGAGGACTCGCTCTTCTACGACGTGTCCACTTGGACCCTGCCGCTGGCCTTCGATGTGGACTGGTTGCCAACGCGCGCCGATATCAAAGACATTGCGGGTGATGTCATTGATGCACCCGTTGCGCTAGACGGTGGCAGCATCACCGGCAATACGGACGGTGTGGCCTACCTGATCAAGTGGAATCGATTCTTTGCGCCGCGCACGGTGTATCGTCTTCAGGCAGCCGGCGTACCGCTTCGTCTGGCCCATCATCCATTCAGCGCCATTGTGGCTGGCGAAAAAATGTGGTTTGACAGGGGTACGGTCATCGTGCAGCTACAGCCCAGAACAGTTCCGGGTCAGGTGCTCGATCATGGTCCGATCCACGAGATTATCCGGACGGCCGTGGCAGAAGACCACGTAGAGGTGTACATGGCTGACACCGGGTTGACACCGGATGGTCCGGACCTGGGCGGCGGCAGCACGGATACCCTTGAGCCTATGCGCATTGCGATGACCGCAGGACCGGGCGTTTCCTCATACTCTACTGGCGAAGCGTGGCATGCCATCTCCGAGCGTTTCCGCATGCCGGTATCGCTCTTGGAGCCGGCCGATTTTGCTCGCGCGGACCTGGATCGGTATTCCGTGATCGTGGTCACGGGCAGTCTTTCGGGCGCTTCAGCCGATGCGGTCAAGAACTGGACGCGCAGTGGCGGCACACTGGTTGTCATGTCGGGTGGCGCCAGTTGGGCCGTGTCCAACGAGCTCTTCGACCTGGAGGCTCAGTCCCTGGACATGGACTCGATCTACGCAGGGCTCAACTACAACCAGTTCGGGGATGCCCGTGGCGCGCAGGGTATTGGCGGCTCCATCTTTGCCGTCAACCTGGACACGACGCATCCGGTAGCCTACGGCATGCCAGACCAGTTGGCCATGTTCCGTCAGGGATCGACCGTGTACGAGAACAACGGATCTCTGACGCAAGTGATTGGACACTATGATGACAATCCCTTGATGTCTGGATACCTCTCGGAAGAAAAGCTGGCCCAGCTTCCCGGCAGACCCGCGGTATTGGCCACGGGATATGGTCGGGGCAATGTAATCCTGTTCCAAGAGCGCTTGAACTTCCGCGCCTACTGGCATGGCACGCAACGCCTTTTCTTCAATGCACTGGTTTTTGGCGGTACGTTCTGAGGTCCGCCGTGGCTTCTCTCGCCGGATCAGAGATTACTAACTCAGCGAACGTGGATCTCGCCGTATGTAGTGCGAACGCGAAGTGCGGCGCCTCCTCCATTGATCCTGCCACGTGCAGTATCCTCTGAGATGCGTCCATTCACGTCGACGGAGGAGCTTACGTCGACGTCACCGCCACGTAGATCCAGATCCATGCGAGCCTCCTTGGCCAGACGAACGTCCACGTCGCCATGCTCTGTCTCGACATCAAGGCCCATGTCGTCGGCCAGCGCCACATCGACATCACCGTGGGACGTCCGAATGCGGCTCTCGCCCCGAAGCAATCCGATGTCGACATCGGCGTGGGATGTGATGGCGCTGAATTCCCCGGAGTCTACCCTGTTCACCTCGATGTCCGCATGGGATGTCCGAAGTTCGATCGTGTCAGCGCTCAACTCGCGCCCTTCGATATCGCCATGAGAGGATGTAACCCGTATCCTGGAGCTCATCACATCGTCCATCTGCACATCACCGTGGGTGGTAACGACCGAGAGCTCGCCCTCAATTGATTCCAGGTCGACATCGCCGTGTGTCGTAACCACGTCGATGTTGAAGCGCGCGGGGATATGCACCGTGACGTCAATATCCATGTTCACGTTGTTCCATCCGCGGAGGGTTTCGGCGGTTACAACGATATTGCCCTCTTCCTGGTGGACTTGCCAGTTCATTCGTTCGAAGCGCTCACGAGCGCGGCTCATGCGATTCGACTCCAGCGATACCTCAACGTCTGCACTCGTTCGGGAGCTTGTCAGAATCGTCACCTCAGCGTGCGCAATATCGATGAACAAGGTGGCTCCCTCCTGAACAGCGAACTGCTCGCTGATCATGATCTCTTCGTCGGGAGAGGACGGGAGCTCAAGCGTGTCCTCTGTGGCGCCCACGGGCTGGATGTCTTGGAATGGGTTGAGCCCGCTGGAGACGAAAACGATAGCAAGCAGGATCGTTTGGATGAAGGTGTGCATGGAGTGCGTTGGATTGCTTTGTCTCTGGTCTTGGAACGTACTGAGGTCTCTACGGACATCAGGAGCCAAGGGTTACAGTGTGGTGTATTCAGCCTTCAATGGGATACTTCTTGGATTCCTCGCCTCAGCAAATGGTTTGCTCGCGTATCTTCCGATCGTTGATATCATTCGCTCTCCCGTTCATCGACCATCATCGTGAGCACTCCCAAGACCGCCAACCAGATCCGCGCTGAATTCCTGGCCTTCTTCAAGGAAAAACAGCATGCGATCGTGCCTTCGGACTCCCTCGTCCCCGGCAACGATCCGACGCTCATGTTCACGAACGCGGGCATGAATCAGTTCAAAGACGTCTTCTTGGGCGAAGGGGAGCGTTCCTACGACAGAGCGGCCGATACGCAGAAGTGCCTGCGCGTCTCTGGCAAGCACAATGACCTCGACGAGGTGGGGTACGACACGTATCACCACACGTTCTTCGAGATGCTGGGCAACTGGTCCTTCGGGGACTACTTCAAGAAGGAAGCCATCGGATGGGCTTGGGAGCTTTTGACGTCAACATGGGGCCTGGACCCCGAGCGGATGTACGCCACCGTCCACGAGGGCGATGATGGACTAGGCCTCGACGCCGACGAGGAAGCCGAAGGTTTCTGGAAGTCGGAGACCACGATCCCGCACACGCACATCATGCGGTGCGGATCGAAGGACAACTTCTGGATGATGGGCGATACGGGGCCATGCGGTCCCTGCTCGGAAATCCACTACGATATGCGCTCGGACGAGGAGCGCGCCGCCAAGCCTGGCATCGAGCTCGTGAACGAGGACCATCCGCAGGTCATCGAGATCTGGAACCTCGTTTTCATCCAGTACAATGCGCAGACGGACGGCTCGTTGAAGCCGCTCCCGGCCAAGCACGTGGATACCGGCATGGGCTTCGAGCGCGTGGTGGCCGTACTACAGGGCAAGCGCTCGAATTACGACACCGACGTCTTCCAGCCCATCTTGAACGCCATTTCGGCCAAGTCCGAGGCTACGGGCGGCAAGCCCTACGCCGAGATCGACGCCGACTCGTCCGACGAGGCCCAAAAGCAAGCCATTGCCCTGCGCGTCATGGCCGACCACCTGCGAACGATTTCGTTTGCCATTGCTGATGGTGTCATGCCGGGCAACGCCGGCCGCGGCTATGTCATCCGCCGCATCCTGCGCCGCGCCGTGCGTTACGGATACCAGACGCTCGGCTTCCGCAATCCGACGATGACCGACTTGGTCGATGTCGTTGTAAAGGAAATGGGCGATCAGTTTCCCGAGCTCAAGAAGGGACAGGCCTACATCGAGCGTGTGGTGGGGGCCGAAGAGGAGAGTTTCCTAGAAACGCTGGGCCTCGGCATCGAGTCTTTTGAGACCGTGGCTGAACACCTGACAGGTGATGGCGCCATGGCGGTATCCATTGAAAAGGACCGCTCGACCATGGACCTCCTGGGCAAAGCCTGGACGCATGGCGAATCCAAGGATGAGAGGGTGGCTGACTTCCTGGCCAACGCCAAGGATGGTAAGCTGGCGGGCGAAATCGCCTTCCTGCTGCATGACACGTATGGCTTCCCGGTCGACCTGACGCAGCTCATGGCCCGCGAAGCCGGCTTCGATGTGGACATGAAGCGCTACGCCGAGCTCATGGACGAGCAGAAAGAGCGTGCCCGCGCGGCGTCTTCCTTCAAGGTCGATCTTTCGGGCGATGGCGGCTGGACGGAAGTCTCTTCCGGTGATGATTCCGCCTTTACCGGATACGAGGCTGCCGAAGGAGCCGCCCGCATTCGCGCCATGCGCTCGGTAGAGGGCAAGGACGGCGAAAGCGTCCATGAGATCATCCTCGACGCCACGCCCTTCTACGCAGAGAGCGGTGGACAGGTAGGCGATACCGGCCTTCTGAATGTCGGTGGACAGGAAATCCGTGTACTCGACACGCAGAAGCAGGGGGGACGCATCATCCACATCGTGGAGTCCCTGCCCGAGGATGCCGATTCGGACGTCAGGGCTATCGTTGACGCAGCACGTCGCGAACGCATTGTCAAGCACCACTCGGTGACCCACCTCATGCACGCCGCCCTGCGCGAGCGCCTCGGCGACCACGTGGCGCAGAAAGGGTCGTTGGTGGCACCCAATCATCTTCGTTTCGACTTCTCGCATTTCGAGAAGGTTGGCGATGAGGACCTGAAGGCCATCGAGGATCGCGTCAACGCCGTCATTCAGCGCAATATCCAGAAACAGGAAGATCGTGATGTGCCCATCAAGGAAGCCCTGGCGCGTGGCGCCACGGCCTTGTTCGGTGAGAAATATGGCGAAACCGTCCGCATGATCACGTTCGATCCTGAGTATTCGATCGAACTTTGCGGTGGCATCCATGTGGGCGCCACCGGTGAGATCGGCCTTTTCCGTTTTGTTTCGGAGGGCTCCGTGGCCGCCGGTATCCGCCGCGTGGAAGCAGTGGCCGGTATGGACGCCCTGAGCTACACCCGCACCGAAGCCGATGAACTGGGCCGCGTGCGCGGGCAGTTCAAGACGCTGCAGCGCCCCTCGGACGAAGAAGTGGCTGATCTGCTGGCACGCACAAAGGCCCTCGAGAAAGAAGCTGAAACACTGCGTGTCGAAGCCCTGCGCGGCAAAATGAGCGCGCTGGTGTCGAGCGCCCAGGACCTGGGCGGTGTCAAGCTGATCGCCGGTCGGATCGATGGTGCGGATTCAAATGCCCTTCAGACGCTCCTCTCCGACCTGCGAGATCAGGTGGGGGATGGGCACGTTTGTGTCCTTGGCTCAGCCGATGTGGTCGAGGGCAAGGTCATGATGTGTGCCAGCGTCTCGGACGACCTTGTTGGTAAAGGGATCCAGGCCGGCAAGTTGGTTGGTGAGGTCGCACGCCTCGTGGGCGGCGGCGGCGGCGGACGCCCGCAGCTGGCCACAGCGGGAGGGAAGCAACCCGAGAAACTGAATGACGCCCTGGCTGCCGTGCCCGGTATCCTGACCGATTTGATGGCCTAGGCCATTGGCCTTCCGGAGCAGACCACCCGTGGGATGAGTACCCGGTATGATCCTCAACCGCAGTAGACACCGACCTTGATGACCACGTGCCTCGACTTGATGAAGGATCTGCGCCGCAAGGACGGCGCAGGCTTCGTTGTGCTGCTGGATCCGGATAAGCTCAGTCCTGATACGCTGAAGATGCAGATATCCCGGTACGAAAGCGCGGGGGTGGATGCTTTTTTCGTGGGCGGTTCGCTGGTACACTCCACGGATGCTGCTACGGCGGTTGACCGCTTGAAGGCGTGCTGCTCCCGGCCCCTGATCGGTTTTCCAGGAAGCGCACAGCAGATTTCTGGTGCCTTGGATGCCGTCCTCTATTTATCTATTGTCAGTGGGCGTAACCCGGACTTCCTTTTTGGCCGCCATCTGTATGTGGCGCCCATGATCAAGCGTCTTGGAATCGAACCGATATCGACGGCCTACATGCTTGTTGAATCAGGTCCGCTGACTACCGCCCAGTATCTGAACCACTCCCTGCCTCTGCCCAGCAACAAACCGGAATTGGCCGCGGCAACGGCGCACGGGTAATAGGGCACCGCCTTGCCTTCAGGTGTCCATTACGGTGGGGTCCATGGACCCGAATGCGGAACGATCTTCGACGACATTTGACCTGTCGCGGTTGGAGGGCATCGGCGATCGCGGTACTTTTGGTGCGGAGAGGTGCCGGAGTGGTCGAACGGGGCGGTCTCGAAAACCGTTGTGCCCCTTGGGGTACCGAGGGTTCGAATCCCTCCCTCTCCGCACGCAGAATAAAGCCCCTGCAGTCTCCCGGCTGCAGGGGCTTTTCTATCAGGAACCATGTCACTTACGACCTCGCACGCCGATATTGTCATCGTCGGAGCCGGCGCTGCCGGCCTGATGGCTGCCACTTGGGCGGGACGCATGCATCCCGAGAAGCGCATCGTTCTCCTCGATGGTGCCCGCAAGCTGGGTGCCAAAATCCTCGTTGCGGGCGGCGGGCGGTGCAATGTCACCCACCACACCGTCGATCCCGTACGGTACGCAGGTTCTTCAACTGCTGCCATAGCCAAGGTTTTGCGTCGTTTTGACGTGCCAGAGACCGTGGAATTCTTTCGGGAGTTGGGCGTCGAGCTCAAGCAGGAGGATACCGGTAAGCTGTTTCCGACGACCGACCGGGCGCGCGACGTTCTCGATGCGCTGCTGACAGGCGTCCGCGGGGCAGGGGTTTCCCTGCATCACCCCTGTCGTGTGGAAGAGGTCGAGCTGAGCGAGGCTGGGTTCACAGTCAGGGGCCCCTGGGGCGCGATGGCTTGTAATAAACTGGTCCTCGCAACGGGTGGTAAAAGTCTTCCCAGATCGGGGTCTGACGGTAAGGGTTTGGCCTTTGCCCGGGCTCTCGGACACTCGGTGACACGCACCTTTCCATCGCTCGTGCCGCTGATCCTGGCGCCGGGGAATCCAATCCTCGATCTGAGCGGCGTTACGCTGCCTGCCACGTTGCAGCTGCATACGAGTACCGGAAAGCATGTCATCGCCTTTACCAATTCAACACTGTGTACCCACTTTGGTCTGTCCGGTCCATCCGTGCTGGATATAAGTCGGTATTTTCTTGATCTACAGAACACGGATCCCGGTGCCTATCTGACCGTCAATTGGCTTCCTGGCGTTGCCTCCTCGACACTGGATGCGGCATTGCAATCCCTTGGTCCCGTCCCGGTACGAAAGTACCTGCGCAGACATCTCCCGCACCGGATGGTTGACACGCTGCTCTTGCTGTGTGGACTGGACCCCGCGACGAAGGGCGATGCGTTGTCAAGGAAGCTGCGCAGGCAGCTGGTCATGGCAGTCACGGCACAGCGCCTTGATGTAGAAGGAAATCGGGGGTATCGATACGCTGAAGTCACAGCTGGCGGCGTACCTTTGCGCGAACTTGATCTGAAGCGTTTGGAGTCCCGCGTGGTGCCGGGTTTGTTCCTGTGTGGAGAAATCTGTGACGTGGATGGTCCAATCGGTGGCCTCAATTTCCAGTGGGCTTGGTCCAGTGGCTTTGTTGTTGGCTGTTCCGTGGGTTGTTAGAACGGTTGCCCCTGGAGGTCATTGCCATGACGAAAGACGTTGACACGTACTTCGCCCTCGGATGCGGACGCTGCCCGCGATTCGGCCGATCAGACTGCTCTACCCAGCGCTGGGCGCAGGGATTGGTGCATCTTCGGAGACTGTGTCAGGAGGCGGGTTTGCAGGAGACCTGCAAGTGGGGGCATCCCTGTTATATGCACCGGGGGAGGAATATCGCCATCCTGGGTGCCTTTCGAGCCAACTTCCGTCTGTCCTTTTTCCACCCATCGCTCATGACGGATCCGGACAATATCCTTGAAAAGGCAGGAAAAAACACCCGAGATGCGGGATGCATGATCTTCTCAAGCAACGAGCAACCCGCCGGGATGGCTTCCATCATTACCGCCTATCTGAAAGAGGCCAAGAGCTATGCGGAGGCAGGCATCAAACCGGAGAGGAAAACCGAGCCAGTGCGTATTCCCGTTGTACTTGCCGAGCTGCTCGCTGCCGACCCGGCGTTGTCTGTTGCGTTTGACGCCTTGACGGAAGGGCGAAAAAGGGCCTATGTCCTGCACGTGGAGGGCGCCAAGAAAATGGAAACGAAGCGGGCCCGAATGGCCCGTTGCCGCGAAAAGATCCTGCTGGGCAAAGGGCCCAATGAATTGTGATGAGATCACGGGCCAAGCTGATCGTCATATCATGTTCCATATCGCACTCCACTTCATCGTTCCCTTTCTCATTGCCGCCTTCTTCTACCGGCATGACTTCAAACGGGCATTTCTGACGTTCATCTGCACCATGCTGGTCGATCTGGATCACGTATTGGCTGATCCGATCTATGACCCGGACCGGTGCTCCATCGGGTTCCATCCGCTTCACTCCGAGTTCGCCATTCTATTGTACGTCCTGTTTTTTGCGGCACCACTGCTGCGGGGCAGATTCCAGATGGAAGGGCCGGCCACTACGGTGCTGGAGTGGGGCTCGTTGATTGGTCTGGGTCTCTTGATTCATATGGTACTCGATGGGATTGATTGTCTTGTATGAAAGCGCCGGTCCACGCACGGCAGAGGGATCATGTACAACGCAGCGGATAGTCACTTCACAGCATGAAAGCATTGTTCATTTCCTTCCACGCCAAGGACTACCTGGCATCAAAACACTTTTATGAGGTAGTCCTCGGCCTGCACGTGCAACGCGAGCACGCAGGCCCGCCGCACCGCTTCACGAACTACGACCTGGGCGGCACGCTTCTCAAGGTGTATGAATGGACGGAGCCCTATCATGGCTCAGGTCATTCGGGCCTCTTTCTGGCCACTGAGTCGTTGGATCATGTTGTTGACCGCCTCGAGAAAGCGGGCGTAACGCACCGTGGTATCCGTGTCCATGATTGGGGTGGTCGGAGTTGCTCAGTGTTTGATCCTTCGGGCAATATTTTCGACCTGATTGATGCCCATCAGCAAGGAGATTACTGAGCAGATCCCTGTCACTCGGCCAGCATGGTTGGCACAATGTCATGCAGGAACGTGTAGCCGGTTTGCGCGCTCCCGCTGACCAAGCCGAACCAGCCGCGATCATCCCACACGGACGTCGACATGCCTTCCTCCCTCGCAACCCGAACGATGGTGCGGTAAAAACTGCGAACAGTGTCCGAGTTGCGCTCCGACTGGCTGGTTCGTCGACCCACCCCGAATTCGCCATAATTGACGGGCACTCCGAGCCGGCGAGCGTGGGCTGCTACGGCACGCAGGCTCTGCTCAATGGTGGCCGCGCCGGGGAAAGCGCTGTTACGTCCGTCCTGACCACAAAAGCCCCATGGATCATAGGTGTGTACCTGGATAGCGATGTACGCATCGTCCCCAGCGCTGGGAAGTTCGGTTTTGGTTGGGTAGACCTCGTCAATCTGGGAGTGGTTGCCCTGACCATTGGTGGCAATCATGATCAATCGATCAGTGTTCAATCCACCCGTGGCGCGAACCGCCTCGACACCGACCTGCATGATCTGACGTGTCAGAGCTATCCCGGTCGGGTTCTGGGGGCTAACCGGGCCTCCCCAGGTTCCAAATGCCCCTTCGGGCTCATTCAGCAGTTCAAAGATCAATTGCTGGGGATAGTCCTTAAATATGGTAGCGATATCCGTCCAGAGTGAGGCAAACTGCGCATTGTATGCTTCGCCTCCATCGTAATGCTCCTTGAAGGCACGCTCGTGATGGGCATTGATGACCACATACAGCCCACGGTCCAGGGCGTAATCGATGATACGCTTCAGATCGCGGAATCGGGTGTGAGCTGTATTGACGCGCCCATTTTCATCGGCCAGGGTGTTCCCGCCAAAGCCTTCCATCCAGGTAACAGGAATGCGTACGTGCTTCATTCCTGCCAACTGGTAGGTGGCAATGAGCGGTTGCAGTTCAGCAAAGTCAGTCGAATGCAGATCGAGATCAAACGTGTTTCCAAGGTTGAAGCCATCACCCATGGCCGCGACTATCTCTTGGGCCGTAAGCCGGGGGTCGACGGTGCCCAGTTCGGGGTCCGCGGGGGAACTTGAACAGGAGCTGACTGCCAATATCAGCGCAAGCAAGAGGCAGGGGCGAAAACACATGATCGGGTACCGGCGCCGGCGTGCAACAATGGAAATCGAACGCAGCCTATATATTGCCGCTGGTCCACAAGAGCCAGCCACGGAAAGCCGTGGCACTGCGCATAGTACAACACAGGTGTCGGCATCATGCAACGTCGCGATTTTCTCAAGGGTACGTTGGCCGCAGGCACAGGTTTATGGGGTGTGATTGGGCACTCAGTACCTGTTTCCCGCCTTATATCGTCACATCCCGGGTCGGGCTCCGTTACTCCGGTCGAACTGAGGGTAGAAGCCTTACTGACACCCGTCACGGATGCCCGTGCGCCGCGCCTGAGTTGGAAACTGATGGCCACCGAGGACGCCCGTAACCAGGTCCAAACAGCTTATCGGATTGTCGCCGCGACCACAGAGGAGAAGCTGGTTTCTGATGCGCCTGACCTCTGGGATACCGGGAAGGTCGTCTCGGATCAACAACTGCATGTGCCATACGATGGCAAAGCCCTCTCACCGGGTCAGCGATGCTTTTGGCGCGTGGAGGTTTGGGACGGCGAGGATATGCGTTCCATCGGAAGCGATGCTGCGTGGTGGGAGCAGGGGATCGGATCACCCACAGAGTGGGACGCGCAGTGGATTTCCTCCGGAAAAGAGCTGCCCGATGATGAGGCCGCGTTCTATGATGATGCCCCGGCGCCCCTGTTCCGTCGTACGTTCCGTATTGACAAACCGGTTCAAAAGGCGCGTTGGTATGCAACGGCGCTTGGCTACGTCGCTTTGCGTTGCAACGGCACGTCTCCCTCCGAAGATGTGTTGTCACCGGCGTGGACCCACACCCCCAAGACGCTTTATTACACCTGCCACGATATCACGCACCTGTTGAGAGTTGGTGATAATGTAGTCGGAGCAATCCTAGGCAACGGATGGCGTAACCCGTTGCCGCTGCGCATGTGGGGACGCATCAATATCCGGGAGCATCTTCCTGTGGGCACGCCACAGCTGTTGTCCGTGCTTGTGATTGACTATGTGGACGGCACGACGGAGCGCATCGGCTCGAATGCTTCCTGGCTTGTATCTGACGGCCCCTTGCTTCGCAACAGCGTCTATCTGGGGGAGACCTATGATGCTCGCCTTGAACAACCCGGGTGGGATGCACCGGGTTTTGATGATGGGATATGGGGGGAGGCAACCATTGAAGGCGGTACCCCCCGTGAGATTGGCAGCCTCAAAGCCCAACCCGTGCCTCCGATCCGCAGGACGCAGCAGTTGGATGCTGGGGCATGGAACGAAGTGCGTCCCGGTGTCTGGATCGTGGATTTCGGTCGGAATATTGCCGGATGGGTGCGTTTGCGGGTAGAAGGACCTCGGGGGACGACAGTGACGCTCAGGATGGGCGAATTACTGTACGGGGATGGCACGCTCAATCCCATGACAGCGGTAGCGGGACAAATAAAGCGCCAGGATGCAGACGGCGTGTCGATAGGAGGTCCGGGAGCGCCCACGGTAGCTGAACAGACGCTCTCCTACACACTCAAGGGCGATGGTCTCGAGGAATACGAGCCACACTTCACGTTTCATGGTTTCCGCTATGTCGAGATGACCGGTTTTCCGGGTCGTCCACCGAAAGATGCCTTGCAAGCAGTGCGCTTGAACACGGATGTGGCCCGGAGCGGATCCTTCCGATGCTCTAATGACATGTTCAACCGTCTGGACGAGGTCGCGCGAGGTACGCTCCTGTCCAACCTGTTCAGTGTTCAGTCGGACTGTCCGGCCCGTGAGAAATTCCAGTATGGCGGTGACATCATTTCCTCCAGCGAAATGGCCATCTACTCGTTTGATATGGCGGCTTTCTATGCCAAGGTTGTTGGTGACTTTCGTGACAGCGCCATCGACGGGTGGTTTACCGAAACAGCGCCATTTGTGGGCATTC
>Ga0181573_10001965_pt1 | contig 19610 bp, 12 predicted proteins | sample 101ome_25_FD_148643 | JGI IMG/M metagenome (GOLD analysis project Ga0181573, IMG submission 148643) | Coastal salt marsh microbial communities from the Groves Creek Marsh, Skidaway Island, Georgia - 101409BT metaG (spades assembly) | ecosystem: Environmental > Aquatic > Marine > Intertidal zone... | reverse complement strand
TGGGGGGGGGGGGGGGGGGGGGGGGGGGGGGGGGGGGGGGGGGGGGGGGGGGGGGGGGGGGGGGGGGGGGCGCAGGGGCGGGCGGTGGGCCTTTCGGATGTGGCGGAGCGACAGATCTCGCTTGATTGTTCTTGCTGGAGTCCTTCCAGTGGCCTGTCGGAAGGAGCGGGGGTGGGTGGGGGGTTGGGAGAGATGCGACGCGGGGAAACCCGGCGGAGAGGCCGCATCGGCCGCCCTCGCCGATGTGGTAGGAGATGCCGGCCCCCCTGGCGTCGGGGCGGTACTGCTCGTCCGTCATGAAGGAGATGAGAGAAGAGACGACCGTACTGAGGGTGTACGACGGGGACCAACACTGCGGGGCGGGGAGGACGAGCGATGGGGGGGAGAGCGGGGGTCGGCAAGGACGACCGTGGAGCGCGGCACGCGAGGCGCGGCATCCCCCCCCCCCCAAACTCCTCCGCTCGCCTCCGGGTGATAGTCCGAAAACGAAGTGCAGATTTTATGCCCCGTCTCGAATCGACCCGAATCCGTGAGGCACACGATCGAGGGGGGGTTCATCGGGTAATCTGGAGGAAGGACTATCTCAAAGACGAAGCGGCCTCCCTCGAAGAGGGTGTCGGCGGGGCCGTCGACCAAGAAGCGCACCGTGCGCATGTCCGACTCGTCGGCGGCGAACTCGACGACCTGGGGCACGGGGTTTTCCTGGGGGGGGGAAGGGGGAGGTACGACGATCTGAGAGCCAAATGGAGCACGCGCCCTCGAGGCACCTCCGCGCTGTCGTGGTCGTCTCGGAGCTCCGGGGTTCTGGGGCCTCTCGGCGCTCGGCCGCGCTGTTCCACCCATCGTCGCGTCGCGAGGCTCGCACCGCCCCGTGTGCCATCTATGCTCGCCGCAAGGTTTTTGAGCTCCTTCGCAATGCGCGCGAGGCCACGTTTGGCCATGGTATCGATTGCTCCGCCGCTCTCCGTCGGGCCGGCCGACGCTCCGCTCGGCACGTGGACCGGGTCGAGCGCGCTCGGTAGCAGCCGGGCTGCGCGACGGCTGCTTCCGACGGTGGGGGAAACGGGGGCGGGGACGGTCTCTCGAAGCGACGACTCGCCTGCCGACGCGAGGCGGGGAGACGGGGCGCCCGGGGGGGCAGCGAGGGGGCCACGGCAACGGTCGAGACACCCTCCCCGCACGTCTCGCAATGCACAACGATCACGCGTCCCGCCACTCATCGCCGCCCCAGTCCTCGCTCCCTCACTTCTTCTTGGGGAGCGAGGGTCCCTTGCCCTTGGGCTTGCCGTTCGCCTCGGGTGCCTTGGCCGCCGAGCGGGCGGCCTCGGCGGCCCGGTCGGCCTCCTCCTTGGCCGCGCGGGCCGCGTCCTCCTCGGCCTTGGTCTTCTCCAGGGCCGCGATGACGTCTGCCAGCTCCGATGCCTTGTGGTGCTTGGTCATGGCCGACAGGACGTCCTCGGTGCCGCACTGGGCCGCCTTGAAGCGCTCGGCGGCCTCGTCGAGGGGGGACCGCCAGTCGCCCGACCCGCTCGCGGCACGGAGCTGGTGGGGGGGAAGAGGGGCCGGGGGGAAGAGGGGGGTGGGGAGGGGAGAGGTGGAAAGGGGCGACAACGGCGGCCGCGGAGCGAGGAGACGACCCTGCCGCCCCTCTCTCTCGCCTGGGACAGCTCGTAGAGGACGTTACCCGCCAGCACACCCGACTGGTGCCGCAACTGGGCTGCGTCGGCGGCCCTCCTCTCCTTCTCGGCCTCGGACAGCGCGGCCTCGCCCCCCCCCTCTCCTCCCTCGCCCGCGGCGGCGGCCCCCGCGGCGGCCGCGGCGCCCCGGTCGTGCCAGGCGACCGCCTCGGCGAAGAGGGGCGCCGCCTGGGTAACCATGGCCCCGTCGGCCGCGGCGAGGCCCGCGCGGTAGGCAGCCTCCTCCGTCTCCTTGGCAGTGGCCCCGTCCTCCGTTTCCGGGGTGGTGGCGGGATTGGTCAGCAGGAGTCCGGCGGCGAGCCTGGGGTGAGGAGAGACGAGGAGAAGGAGAGGGGTGAGAGGGATCCCACGAGAGAACACCGGAGAGGGAGGAGGACAGAGAAGGGTCCGAGAGCGTGGCCAGCGCCCCTCTGCTGCCTCTGTCCCCCCCTCGACCCCGACTCGCTTGGCGCGCTCGAAACAAACCTGTCCCGCTCCCACCGCCCCGTCGTAGAAGTCGGGCTTGATCTCCATGGCCTCTTGCATGCGCTTGGCAGCCTTGTCAAGTTCGGCCGAGGCCTTGATCAGACTGGGGTCCGACGGAGTGGACGAGGGCCGCACGCCACGCCGGGACGCGTCCTCGAGATGCTTTCTCGCCAAAGCGGAGTGGGCGTGCCCCCAGTTGATGTGCCCCAATGCAATGACCTCGCGGAACTTGTCGATGCCCTTCTCGAAGAGGGCGGGGGCACCGTCGGACACGAGACTCTGATCGAGCGCCCGCTGGACCCGGTCCCAGCCCTCCTGCTGGAGGTCGACGTGGCGGTCGGGGTCGATGGACAGGGCGTCCCGGAACAACTGTGCAAACTGGACGACCCAGCTATCGATCTCGACGAGCTCGGAGCCGGGAGAGGCCACCTGCTGCCGCTCGGCGCGCATCTGGGCGATGCGGGCCTCAGTGCTGGCCCGCTGGGGGGGGAGAGGGGATGTTGAGAAGGGGGGGGCGTCGGGGGAGGGTTCGAGGAGAACAGAGGAGACAGAGCGAGAGATAAAAAAGAGGGAAGAGGAGGGAGAGAGAAGAGGACCGGCTCGCCTGGGCCTCCGAAACGGCCTTGCGGAACTGCTTGACGTGGTCGAGGGACCGGGCCTCGTCCTCCGGAGGCGTCGGCGCATCGGCCTCGGGGCAAGAGACGAGCTCGACCCGGGCGGCGGGGAGGGACGGCAGCGTGTCGAGGTTCTTGGCGCGAGCGGCGTCCACTGCCTGCTTACGGGCGAGCGCCAGCGCGGCCGAGAGGTCGTCCCGGCACGTGTGCGTGATGGTCTCGCCGTTGGCGTCGACGCTCGTCAGCTTGAACGGCCACGCCCCGGGGAACTTGGTCCGGGCAGTGTCAAGCAATGCAGCGAACGTGGCCTCGCCCGCCGCGAACCGCCACACGCGAACGTCCCCCTTGTGCACGAGCTTGACCTCCTGCGGAAGAGCCCGCTGCTGCTGCTGCTGCGCCGCCTGCTCCTGCCGCTCGCGCTCGCGCTGCCGGTCGAGCTCGGCGCGCTGCTCGTTGACCTGCCGTGCCGCGAGGCCCGAGAGGGCTCCGTCGGCCTTGACCCTCGTCTCGAGGTCGGCAACGTGTCTTTCCTTGCCGTTGAGCAGCGCGGGGCCCCCGGGTAAATCGGCGAGGCCTTTGTAGTCGTTGAGGGCCAGTTGGAGGTAGCCCGCGGCCTCGGACGCCTGGGCCCGGCGGTACTGGGCCTTCGCCATGCTGGGGTCTAAGCGCAGCGCCTCGGAGGCCTCGCGGATCGTCTCCGTCAGCTTGAGCTGCTTGTGAAAGCAAGCGGCGCGGTTCGAGTGGAGGACGGCGCGGGCCGACGCGTCGCCCCCGTTTGCTGTGGCGCCCAGCAGGCTCAGGGCCGTGTCGTACGCCGACAGCGCCTGGACCCACTGCCGCTTGTGGAAGGCGGCTCCTCCGTCCTTTTGAAACTGCGCGGCCAGGGCCGTCTTGCCGGCGTCGTCCGCGGGGACGTTCACTGAACCGGCAGCCGCGGCGCCCTTGGAGCGGCCCATCTTGGACAGACGGACGCCCTGGGGGTGGTTGTGGAGGGGGGGACGTCGGTGGGGCGAGAGGTCGGAGGTGGGAGGCAGACGTCGACAGAGCTGACTGTTGCGGCCGGTCATGCGAGGGGGGCGTAGCGGGCCAGGGCGTCGGGGCCGCGACCGAGGCCGGACGGTTCGGACGCGTCATGCCGAGGGCCCCGTCGGCTGACCCTGCCGCCGTCGCCAACCGCGACGATGGGCAAGGGGAGTGGGGCCGCGCGACGGAGGCGGGAGCGCGACCTCGGGACGAGGGCCCCTCGGCCGCCGGTGGCCGCCGTCGCGGCGTCGACCTAGGCTCTGACGGCGACGGTTGACGGGCCGAAAACGAGACGAGACGGGTCACAAACAAGATAAAGCTACGGTCATACCAAGTTCATGTCGTCAAAAACACGTTAAAATGTGTAGCGTGGCGTAAAAGTGCCTCGGCGCGCGCCGAAGGACCGGGTTAGACGGCCGTCCTCGGCCGCCGTCGCCGCCGTCTCCCGACCCAGCGGCTCGGACCCCAGCGGAATCGATCGAGAGGCTCGATGCTGCCGTGCCACTGCGTCATTCGCTTTGTGTGGCTCGACGCGGCACCGGGCGCTTTCGGGACGTTGGTGGTCGTGGCCGACACCCGGGCCTTGTCGGCCACCGATCCCCCGGCTTCCGCTCGCGAGGGCTCGACTCACCCTTTGTCCCAGTCGAACCGCCGCCTTGACACCGTTAGGGAGAGGGCCGTCGGGTGCGGCTACTTTTCCCTCCGTTGGTGTCCACCACTTCCTTCCTCCCACGCCCTTCCGTTTGACCTCCGCAGGTGGCTGCCTCTGCCTCTGCTGCTGCCGCTGTCTCTGGCGGTGCCTATCCGGCTGCCTCTGCCGCCACTCTCTCCGGCTCCGATTCCGGTGCCGCTGCCAGGGTCGGGGTTCCCTTTCCCCGCCGTTTATCCCGTTTGCTCGCTGCTTATCCCACTCTCACTGCGCGGGCTTCCACCCCGACGCCGCGAGCGCCTTGCCCACATCCTGGACCAACTCGTCGACGTCCGAGGGCACTCCCTTGGCCACGGCCTTACCTCCCTCCCCCCCCAATGCCACAGAGAACAAGCCCTCGTCTCCCGCGTCCTCGTCCTCAAACCCGTCGACGAAAACGCCTGGCAGCGCGTCCTCGGCGGCGTCGGCCAGGGCGATGAACGCGTCTACCTGAGACGGGTGGTAGCGTACCACCACGTCGGGGACGCGGTCGACCGAGTCGGAGACGCCGGGGCAGTCGCACGGGCCGGGGGGGCTCGGCTGGCGGCCCTTGGTGCCCTCGGGGAACGTGCACTTCGACGTGGACACCTCCTCGGCCTGCACGGCGAAGGAGCGGAGCACCGGGGGCGCCTGCCGGAATAAGGCGGCCTTGACAGCGTGGCTACCGAATAATTCTGTCGCCTGGGGGTCGGAACGGGGTCGAGCCTCCAGGAGAGGAGCGCGGGATGAGGACAAACAACGACCACCGGCTGAGGCGAGCCGGTGGGGCGCTGCCCGAACACGACGAACGAGGCGCCGCTCCGGTCCCCACCGGACGTCGCTTTCACGATGAATGCTCGCCTGCGTCCCTTGGACCCACCGGAATGACGTCCCGGACGTCGAAGAGCCGCGCCGGAGCAGGAGCGCGGCCCCCTGGCGGAGTAGGCCGAGCGACGAGGAGGAGCGCGCCATACGAAGGTGGGAGAGAGGGCGAGAGGGCGATGTGGCGGGCGGGCTGACGCCCAGTGATGTCGAGACGGGGGGGGGGCGCCGCAGCAAGCAGAGAGAAGGCTCAGATGCCCTCACCCCCCTACCTCCCGGGCCGAGCGGGAGCCGCGGCTCAGGCCGATGCCCGAGCCCGAGACTGCGGGAAATAGATGGCCCCTCGGGAGACGCCCCGGTCGCTCGTCAAGGCCATCGTCGCGGGCGCCCAGGGCGCGTGTCGAGGCCGTCGTCGCAGAGAGGTACGTCCGCCCCCCTCCCCGCTCTTTCTTCCATCCCTCCCCTCAGTTCATGTACCCAGAGCAGCCGGGCGCGCCGCAGTCGCAGGGAAGTCTCTCCCCCCCCTTGTCCGGCGAGAAGCGGTAGTTGAAGGTAAGCTCTTGCCCCGCCCGGACGTCGGTGCGGCTGACAAAGACAAGGTGCTCTCGCGACGCGCCCGTGGTCGTGTCCGTGGCCGTCACGGCCCGGACGTAGAGACTGGGAAGGGGGGGATGGGGGTGAGGGAGGGCGGTAGGGGGGGGCAGCTCTCGAAGGAGATGGCGGCGGGAGCAAGGGCGGGGTAATCTCGTCCCCCTCCGAACTCGCCTCGGCGCGCAAGAATGGTTGACGAAGCGTGCCACGTGCCCCCGCTCGGTGGCGTCGAGGACCAAGCGCTCGTCGAGGCCAAAGAGGTAGCAGTCCACGCCAGCCGATCGGTAGCGCGCCTCGCGGGCGTCGGCCGTGTCGCGTCGAACGACTTCTCCGCGGTACTCGGTGACGAATGTGTCAGCGGAGAAGGGCACGCGGGCCACGAGGCCCCACCCGTGCACGCCCGACTTGCCAAAGGCAATCTTCCTCCGCTCATCGGCAAGCATGGCCGCGAGGCGCCGGGCATTCTCGACCCCGGTGTCGTGGGGAGCCACAGGGGTGACCGCCGCGTCCCCGTCGTCGTTCGCGCCATTCCCCTTGACGACCTTGATGCCACCGCCGTCGGCCTCGTCGTGGGCAGCCTCGAGTGCCCGCTCGGCCTCACGGAGCCGCGTCCGGCTCGCAGCCGACGCCGCCCGCGCCTCGGTTAGGCGGGCCGCGGCCGTCTCGACGCGCATGCGGGACCGCTCGAGCTCGGTGGCCACCAGGACAGGCAGGACCTCGAGTTGGTAGCATGGCGCCAGAAGGCCCAGCGCGACGTGCTGCACGACACCCTCGAGGTGTGACGAGGCCCCTCCCTTGGCATCCGCCCCCGCGTCCTCGACCGGGCGCACCACCATGGGCACCGTGACCCCCGCCTCGACCTGCTCCTGGGTCAATCCCGTTAGCTCGGCCAATTGGAGAGTCAAAGTGACGGCGAGAGCCGCCTGACGTGGGGCCAGCTCGGCATCGCGGCGCTCGGCAGAAGTCCGCCGCACTTCCAGCGATTCGGCCAATGCATGGAAAGCCGCGACTTCGTCCTCGAGCTGCGCCCCTAGCGCATCGGCGTTGCGCCCACGAACGTCGAGCTCGTCGACGGCGTGGGCGGCGTCGGCGACGGCGCGGGCGGCGTTGGCAGCCTCGCGGCGCCGCCGGGCCAGCAGGGCAGCGGCCGCATCGACGACAGTCGGTAGCGCCTCGAGCGGCTTGGACAGGGGCGGCAGGCCCGCGGGAAGGCCGGGCGGACCCCCCTCCTCGTCGTCGTTTCCGTCGGCCTCCATCTTTTTATCCCCTGTCTTATCTTCATGTTTCTCCTGCGCCCGCTCGACCTCGCGCGCTGCCAGTTCGGCGCGCGCCCGTGCCGCTATGTCGGCCCGCGACCGGGCGTCCCACTCCGCCGCCGCCCGCGCCACCCGGGCCGTCCAGTCGGAGCAGGACAGGGCGCGGCTGTCGGGTGCTTCGGCGATAGGCCGCCGCCGAGGCCCGCCCGGGATCTGCGCGCATGCGTGCACAAAGGCCCGGCGGCCGGTGCGGACGCCGTCACCGTCGGCACCACGGCCAGCATGGCCGACGGCGCCCGCATCGGCCCGGTGTCGGCCGCCCGACCGCGGGCCGAGGGGGCCATTGCGGTCGTTCTCAAGGCGGCTCTGCCCGCAGATGACGCAGCTGCACCCATCGCGGTGGCGGCCTGCCCGCGGATTGCCTCGATTCCCGCCACCGGCGCCCCCGCCGCCCCAACGTCCCCCGCCGCCACCGGCGGCAGCGTTGGCCCGGGGCACGTCCAGGCCATGGTCGGCAAGCCAGTCGCCCATGGCCTGCCCTGCCGTGCCGTCGGGTCGCATCACCCGAACCGTCGCCTTCCATTTCTTGCTCGACTCCTTGCCGGCAAGGCGCTCGAACTCGGTGGGGGACACCCGACGCCCCGCGGCGCCCCCCACGGCCCCCTCGACGACGACGCACATCTGCCCCACCCGGAAGGTGCCCCGAAGGGCGCCGCACACGATGCGCACCTCCTCGGGGGCGCCGTTGACCGCGCCGACCCCACCACCGAAGTCGCCTGTCATCCAATCGGGCGCCCCATTGCCGCCGTCGCCCTCCCCCATCTTGCCGTCCTTGTCGCGTGACAATCCGTCGTCGTCGACGGTCGTGGTCATCACTACAGGGTCTCCTGGCCATCTCACCCTTTCGCGGGACAGGTCGAGCTCCTCGGCCTCTCCGTCGTCGTAGAGGATGACGTGGGTCTCCTGGCTGGGCACGTAGCCCTGGACGACGCCGGGATAAAAGCACTTGTCGTCCTTCCACCAGATCTCGATCCTGTGCCCGATGCGTTCAGGGCCCACGACAGGACTGACGACAGGCCGGTCGGGGTCAGGACGCATGTCGGGCGGCAGGGTCGACACGGTCTCGGCTGCGGCAGTCGCCGAAACCGTGCCACCGGCGTTGCCGCCCTCGTCCTTGGCAGGAGGGACCCGGGCGGTCGATTCGACGGGCGCTGGCGTAAGGCCGCGTGCCGCCTGGGTAGACAGCAGGGCAAATGCGTCAATGGCAGAGGCAGGGCGGAGAAGCGACGCCGCCAGAAGTCGCGCTGCCATGCGGCCCAGCCCGCCCGCCCCGGCCGCTGAGCTGCCCCCGTCGCCTCCCATTCCAGCCGTCCCCGTCGCGGCCGACGGTAGCAGAAGGTCCGACAGCGGAGGGTCGAACCGCGCACGGCCGGCGCGGCGCTCGGCGGCCAGGTCCTCCTCCTCGGCCTCCGCCACCGGGTCGTCGCCGTACACAACCAAGTGCCTCCGCTTGAGAGGGTCGTATGAGTGCACGACGCCCGCCCACCACCGGTTGTCGTCTGGCCACCACACCGACACCCGACGTCCGACGGCGGCGCGTGGGTGATCGACAAGAAGGGCCTCCTCAGCCGCGGCCAGCGAGGCCCGCGCGCTTGCCAACGGCGGCGCGCCCAGCGGGGCCGCGGCGGGGACGACTGACCCGGGGCGCCCGTAGGTGACGCCAGCCGCCGGGGCCGGGACGGGCGCCTTCTCCACCGGGACGACGCCCTCTCCACTGGGGTTCACCCCTTGCTTCCCCCCATTGAGAGGCGACAGGTGTGAGGGCCAGCCGTTGCCCGGTGTGTCGGCAGCGCCGAGGCCGAGGGCTGCGAGGCTGGGGTCAATGACGGATGCCGGGCGCCACAGCAGAGCCGCCAACAAGTCCTCCGAGGGGTGACCTCCCGTGGCGTGCATGTGGCCATGGTGGTGGTCGTGGGAGGGGAAACCATCCTGCTGAAGATCCCTCTTGCTCACTCCTCCGCCGCCCCAAGCGCCCCAGGCAGCGGGGAGGGCGAGGGCTGTTGGGGGGCGGGGGGCGGTGGGGAGGCCCGCAGGCGCCACGCCGTCGGTGCCCGCGACGACAACAGCGTGGGAGGCGCTAGGCTGGGGCCGCGCCTGGGCCGGGGCAAGTGCTGGGGCGGAGTCAGGGAGGCCCCCCCCCGGCTGAAAGACGCCCGAGGGGCTGGGACCGCGATGAGCGGCCTCGGCAGGGTCCGCTCCCTGGGCCCCGGTGGCAACCGATGCTGGCCGCAACAGCTCCCGATACGACCCGGCGGCGGCGGCCGGGGTGGGTGACGGGAGCGAGGCCGAGGCGGGTGCGGCGGGGCCGTCGGCGCCGGCATCGACCTTGGCGGGGGGGGTGGGACCTGCCGCGGGAGGCGTCGAGGCGTGCTCTCCCCCAGTCTCTCGACCGCTGCCGTCCTCGGGGTCGTCGTCCGCGTGGCGACTTTCCAACGCCGCGAGGCCCATCCGGACGTCAATGACGCTCGGCACGCGGGGCAGGGCCTTCGGTGCGGCAGAGCCCTCTGGCCGTGATGCCGGGCGCGACGACGGTGCCGACCGCACATCTGCCGCGGGGACGGCCGTCGCCACTCCTGCGACAGTCGGCTCCTCCTTGACAAGAGCATCAGTGGCGGTTGGCAGGGCCAGCGGGGCTGTTGTCGTTGCGGTCGGCGCCGTCGTCCGTCCCTCAGGCCCGGCGTTTGGCTCTTCGCCGGCCTTAACGGGGACCCCATCCGCAGCAGCCTTGGCTCTTTGCCACGCCGTGGCGGCGGCATGGGCGGCGGCGTTGCGGCTCCACTCGCGCATCTCGGTCGATCCGACGCCCATGGAGCCAAGCCAGTCGGCGATGGTCTGGGCTTCGGCCTCGCTGTCGGCATTGCCATCGGCGGTGTCTCCGCCGACGCCAACGCCGCCGCTGCCGTCTCGTCCCTCATCATCTTCGGGATCGGGCGCCGCCTTGCCCGTCGTTGTCAGCGATAGCTTCCACTTTTTCGCGTCGCCCCGGCCGGCGGCGGCCTCAAAGCGGCTCGCCGTCATCGTGGCGCCACGGAATTGGACCTCCTGCGTTCGCACGTTGAGAATCGCCCTGCGACCGTTGCACTCAACGTGGACGCGCTCAGGCAGGCCGGGAGGCAGCTCGATGAGCTGCTCCATGGGAGGCGGGGTGCGGGTGAGGTCAGGCGGGGGCGGGGCGCGGGACTGGCCGCCCCGATAGGCACGGCGGCCGCCGCGGCCCCGACCCCCGCTGTTCTTCGGGCCGCCTCCGCCGCCGCCGCCGCCCCTCCCTCCGCCTCCTCCCCCCTTCTTGCTGGCCTTGTCGAAGGCCAAGGCGCCGGAACCGTCGGCTCCGTTGCCCCGCCCCCTGTCCCCAGAGCCCCCCCTCCCCGAACCCTCATTGCCGTCGCCCCCCCGGAGGCCCCTGTCCCCGTCTCCCATGTCAGCGACGGGGGGTTTGACTGCCGGCCTAGTAAGCCAGAATCCCTCGAGGGTTGTGCGGCCCATTCCAGTCCCGTGGGCCGCTCGCTTGAGCCTGTCCAGGGGCTGGGACCGGGCCGTCGAGCCGACGCTCAGTAGGGGAGGTGGCGCAGCCGGCAGCTGCCTATAGGGCTGGGCCGGGTCGTGGTCGTCGACGCTGGCAAAGGCACCCGTGAAGGCACCGTCGGCCGTGCCATCGGCCATGCTGGCAGTAACCGCCGCGTCGGCCTTGCCCGCTGCCGAGCCGATCCCACCAAGGCGGACACCAGACCCCGCCGGGTCGGCTGGCCGGTGGCGTCCGCACCACGCCTCGAGCTCGACCTGCCCCCCTGGCGTCTCGGCGAGCCGCATCTGGAGCCCAGCCGCCCGGGCGCACAGCGGATGGAAGGCCGTGCAGCACTTGTCTTGTGCACACTGGATCTTGGCTCCCATTCGCTGGTGACAAAGGCAGCACCGCAGCTCCCACCGCTCGGGAGGCAGCGTGGGCACCCCATCGACGGGCTCCATCGAGGGGTCTCCGCCCTGGACAAAAAGCTCGGGGATCCAGTGGGTGCAGGCCAGGTGGACCCAGAGCCCGGGCACTGTGGCCGGCTTCAGGGCCCCTCCAGTGACGGGACACACACAGCACTGGGGCCGGGCCATGGCCCGGTCGTCGGGGTCGTTGTCGCCGGCGGCGGCGCCGCCGCTGCCGGCATCGACGACCGCCGATGCCCCCGCCCCGCCCCCACCCCCGCCCATGGCCCCCGTCCGCAAGCCCGGACCGGCGAGCCACGCACACGGTGAGCACGTCCATCCCGCCCTCGGAGACCGGTCGGACTCGGCAACCCCGCCGCACCCGGCATGAACGCAGAGCCGGCACGTTGCGCATACGACAAATGGGTCGCTGTCGCTCTCAACGTCGCCGTCGCACGCTGCGCATCGGTCTGGGGCATACAGGGCTCGCACAGGGAGGTAGAGCCCCGCGGTGGCGGCCATCCAGGGGCGAGCTAATGTGGGAAGGCGGAGATGGAGCTGGGCGAGGGCAGCGCCGCGGCCGGGCGGTCCAGCGTTGCCCGAGCGGGGGCGTCGGAGGTGCTGCTCTGCCTCCTGAGATGCGGCGAATGCGGCGGCCGCGGCACCGGTGGCGTTTGGATAGGGTTGGTGTTGACCTCCTCCGCCGTTGCCGTTGCCGACGCCGCGGTGACCTCCTCTGCAGTTGTCGTCGTCGAGGAGGAGGTGGCGCCCCAGTGCGCCGACGGGCTCGCCGTCGGCTGCGCCGCGGCCGAGCCCCGGCGCGCCCCGTCCCGGCCTCCCGACTCCCGCGGCGTCGAGCCACTTCCCCAAGGTCATCCCGGCCCCTCCTCCCACGACGCCCGCCGCGCCCGGTCGACGGACCCGAATGGACGCTGTCCATTTCTTTGCGGCGTCCAACCCGACATGGGCCTCCCAGCGGGACGGGGCCCATGCCACGGCCACGACGTCACCCCCACGACCGGCACACCGGGGGCAGGCGCACAGGATGCGGACGTGACGGGGCAGGAAAATGGCCTCGACTCCCGCGCACTCGACGGGGATGCGATCGGCAACGCCGTCGGGGACGAGATGGGCCGCAGCGCCGGCGCCCGACGGGCCGGCGAGGGTCGCGAGCGAACCGTGACCGTGCGCGTCTCCCCCCCCCCCCCCCCCCCCCCGCCCCCCCCCCCCCTCCCCCAGCTGGCCCCCCTCCGCCACCCCAGTCGGCAAGTTCGGCGTATCCTCCTCCGTAGGAGACGGCGGCGGCAGCAGCACGGGCGCGCTTGGGCCGGCCGGATGTCGACGCCCAGCCCCCGGCCTCTGCATCCGCGGCAGCAGTAGCAGCCACGGATGCAGGGGCCGCGGTGCGCGCGGCGCCCCCATCAGCCGCGGCGGTCGCGTCCCGCTCTCGCTTGACCGAAAGGCGCGCCGAGGGCCCTCGGAGCCCCGCAGCAGGCTCGGCTTGCGGCGGCGGGGCCAGCCGTAGCCGAAGGGCTTCGTCGTCGTTGCTATCCCCCGTCCCCAAAATCGACCGGCGGACGGCATGATCCCCGAGCCGTGCTCGGTCGGTCGGGTCCATTGCGGCCCAGGCCGCCGTCGCTCCACGGACGACGGCGTTCACGGGACCGCGTGCAGGGTATCCGTGGATCTCGCCCCGGGACGCCGACGCGACCCAGGCGGAGACGAAGGCCTCGAAGCGCGTAGGAGGGGCGCCGACAACGCCGTCGGCCCCACACCGGTGGGCCGAGGGACTGGCGCCGCCGGCACCCGCATTCGCGGGCTTGGCGCCCGCGGCCGACGACGGGTCCGTCGGCCCCCCCACACCCCAAGAGCTTACGGCGCCGACGTGGGGCCCTCGCAGCGGAGCGGGGGCGGCGAGAGCGGCAGCCGTCCCGGCGGGGGCGCCGTCGGGGCCGGTGAGCACGCGCGCCGGCCGTCTATCTCCCCCAACCCCGCTAACCCCCCCACCCCCACCCCCGCGGGGCTTCTTGTCGAGGGCAGCGAGGTCGGGTGTCCACTCCCCCACGTCCGGGTCGCTCCAGAGGTGCCCAAGCCCCGCGTCGAGGTAGAGCTGTCGCAGGGCACCCCGGCGCCACGCCACCTCACGCCCTGCCCGGCACCGGCGGCACCGAAACGTTGTCCCGGCCGCAGCGTCCGGGTCGCGGACGAGCGCCTCCGCACGGGGGTCGCACCGCGCGTGGACCCATCCGGCGCAACCGTCGCACAGGGCCATCTCCTTGTCCGTCAGCTGCCACGCGTCTAAGCAAACGGGACACCGTTGATCATCGCGGATCCGGTCAGCGCAGGGGCCGCACCGGCCGTCGTGCGGGAGGGGGGCTCCAGGCGGGGCGTCCGCGGAAGAGGGGGGAAGGAGGGGACGGAGGCACGTTCGGCACCACCCGCGGGCGTCGGCCGCCGCGGTGAGGTCCAGCTCGGGCGGCAGAAGGTGTTCCGCCCCGCTGTCATGGGCCAAGGCCTCGGCCAAGGCGAGGGAATGAAGCGCCGGGTCGCGGGGGGGGGGGGGGGGCGGGGCGTCATCGTCCATCTCGTGGTCGCCGTTGGCGTTGGTCCCTGCGGCGGGAACAGGCGCTGCGATCGACAGCCCCGCCGCGGCCAGCTTCGACTCAACGTCCGCCCCCAGCAGTCGACGCAGTGGGCAGACGCTACCGCGCTGCGCCCACGCGAAGTCGCGAGGCGGTGGAGGGCCGCCAGCGGTGTCGCGGCTGGCGGCGGCGGCGGAGCCCCGCGTTGTTCGTCCATCGGTCGCCCCCCGCACGTCGCGGGGGGTGTCGACGTCGGGCGGCCCCAGCAGCATGACGCACACGGCGTGCTCCAGGGGGCGCCGTCGTAGCTCGAGGGGGGCGTGGACCGAGGGGTCCACAATCAGCACCTGAAGGAAAGGGGGAGGACGTGGAGGCGGCCGTCGGCGCTCGGCGGGGGGCAGGGGTGCGGCCTCCTTGACCCCGACCCTTGACGCGAAGCGCCGCCGGGGCGGACTTTCCGCGGTCCCGGCCGCAAAAACAGGCTTTTTCCCGATGGCTCGACTCGGGCACCGCGTCCTCTCAGAGCAGAGGGACCGCGAGAAGTCGCTGGCGCCGCGTGGCGCTGGGCGCCTGGGGCACAGCTGGCCCCTCTCACACTCACGCCTCCCTCCACAACTCGCCGGCCAGAGCCAAGGAGTATCCGGACTGAGACGCCACCAAGCGACGTCTCCAACCCCAAAGTTCTCCAGGGCGTAGTCGAGAACCGCGGCAGCGGCCATTTTGCCGCGGCCGTCACGCGCCGGCGCGGCGACAGGAAGGGACGCCGCTGCCCCCTGGCGGGGTGAACGACAGACGGACCCGGGCTTCCCTTCGTGAGCTGGGGTCCCGACAATATCCGAGCGGGAGACAGGCGTCTGCGCCAGGGCGGCGTGGCGACGGGGTGAAGGAGGAGAGGGGCTCCGCTGGCCTCCACGATGGCGCCCTGCACACAAGTCAGCAAAAGCGAGCCCTCCGTCTCTCGAGGACAGAACTCATCGCGTTTGTCGCTCGGGCCTGGAGATCATCAGGGTGGAGGTTGAATAAACGATGCGAACGGCCACCCTGATCTTTCCGCGCCGAACCCTGGGCCTGGGCCTGGGCCTCTGCCGCCGCGCCGCCGTTCCGCAGTCGGCGGTGGTGCCATCCGCGACGGCGGCGCGCGCGACACTTCCTTCTTATTTCCCCTGCCCCGCCTGCGCAACGCGCCACCCCCACGCAATCGACGCCGTGGCGGGACGGCGGCGGCGCCACGTCCAAACCCGTGCCGCCGTCGGCGACTCCGACGCCCCGGCAGCGCCGGTGGAGAGCGTCGGTGTCTGTGTCGTCGGCGGGGGCGCTGCCGGCCTCACCGCGGCCCTGTTTGCCGCCAAGGAGGCAGGGGAACCGGTGTTGGTGCTCGAGAGGACCCGCGAACCTGGCAAGAAAATCCTGATGAGCGGCGGCACGAGGCGAGGTGGGGGGTGGGGGTGCAGAACCGGCCCGGGACGGGACAGACGCCGTCCCCCAGCCGACACTTATGCAACTCAATCCCTCCCCCACTTCTCCAGGTGTAACGTGCTGCCCGCCTCTGCCTCGATCGCCGACTATTTCTCGGATTCCTCGCCCGGCGCTCTCTCAGCTGTGCTGCGCAGTTGGTCGGTGGACGGGTGCCGACAATGGTTGACGGACGGTCTGGGCCTGCGCCTCTCGCTGGAGCCGGGCACAGCCAAGTGGTTTCCTGAGTCGGACAGCGGACGGGACGTGCGGGACGCGCTGGTCAACGCATTGATGCGGTCTGGGGGAAGGGTGGACCCGGGGTGCCGCGTCGTCGCCCTCGTCCCGCGCCCGGACGGCTCGTTCTGGGTTGACGTTGCGGAGGGGGAGTGGTCCGGGGGCGGGGGCGGGGGCGCCGATCCCACACGCGGCGGCCCCGTCGACCCCGCCGGCCCGACGCCTGCTCCAACGCGGCGCCTGGCGGCGCGGGCCGTCGTCCTGGCGGCGGGTGGCCTCTCTTTCCCCGCCGTTGGAACGACCGGTGACGCGTTTGCTCTCGCCGAGAGCGCGGGGCTCCCATTGACGCCCCCATACCCGGCGCTCACCCCGCTCCGATGCTCTCACCCCGGTGGCGGGGACGACGAGAAGAACACCGACGACACCGCCGGGGGCCGACGGCCGCGGCGGAAGCTGTCGGGCGTCACGGTTCCCCAGGCGCGGCTCTGGATCCACCACAACAAGGGGGGGAAGGGGAAACCGACAGGCGGAAATGGCGACGATGCGCCCGGATCCCGGCTGGCCGTCGCCCAACGCGGGGGCTTCCTCTTCACGCATCGGGGCGCGTCGGGCCCCTCAGTCCTCGACCTGTCCCATCACGTGATTCGGGGGGGGGACGAAACGTCGCTGCGGGCGTGCTGGGCTGGCGGGGACCCTGGGGAGGCGCGGGCTCTGCTGTCAGCGGCCCTCGACGCCGGCGGCGGCGCCCTCGCCCGGTCTGTTGTCACCCGGTGGGGTTCGGACGTTGCCGCACGGCCGGGGGGGGGTGGCGCGGCTGGCCGGGGCTCCGAGACTCGCGGGAACGGGGGCGACAACGCCGCCGCGGCCGCCATTACCGCCGCCGTCCCCGCCCGGCTCGCCGCTGCGCTGTGCCGCGAGGCGGGATTTGACCCGGGAGTCAGGCGGTGTGCGGACTTGTCAAAGATGGAGCGTGCCGCCCTGCTCGAGGCTGCCACCGCTCAACCCATCGTGGCCACGGGCAGCGAGGGATATTCCAAGGCCGAGGTCACGGGCGGCGGGGTCCGTCTCGAGGCGGTCGACGCCGTGACGCTGCAAATGCGGCCTGTGGCGACGGGCAAGGGCAAGGCGCGCAGCGTCAGCGGCAAGCGGCGTCGGGGGCCGCGCCGGGAGGAGGGGGACGACGGAGCCGGCGCCGACGACGCCCCCCGCGACGTCGCCCCCAGGTTATACCTCGCCGGAGAGGTGCTCGACTGCTTCGGGCGCATTGGAGGCGAGTATCCCCCATCTGGCTGCTGCCGCTCTCTCGCTCCCTTCGCCGCCGCCACCCCCCTACCCTGCCGCCGCCACCCCCCTACCCTCATCACCCCCTCAAACCCTCCGGCAGGGTTCAACTTTTACTGGGCCTGGTTGACGGGCCGAGCCGCGGGCCGCGCCGCGGGTCGTGCGGCGGCCGCTGAGGCCGCGGAGCGGGGAACGAGCGAGTGACTGAGAACGAGCTAATGGCGCTGTCGGGAGGCAAGCGCCCTCCCAACCCCCCCCTTCCCCACCGAACGTAAAAGTAGCAGTCGCAGGATGGGAGGCCCGGTCTCGGCTGGGTGAGTCGACGTCGGGGTGGCCACGCGGCATGAGCCGGCGTCGGCCGCCGGCGCCACCGGAGCCTTCCTCGTCTGTGGCTCTGCCATCGCAGGGCGGCGCTTCAGGCAGCGGAGACGCGCGTAGCTCTGTCCTGCGCGCTGCTTGTTCGAGTCGCGTGCCGTGATCGAGCGATGCGTGGCCGGGCCCGGCGCGCCGACGGCCTTATGGCCGATGACGGCCGCCCCTTCCTGCACCCGCGACACCTCTCGCGGGCTCGCCGGCGGCTACTGAGCTCGAGCGCTTTTCTTGAGTGGTTCGTTCCCCTTCACGCTCCCATCCTCTTCTTCATTTCGTCCTTCGGACCACTCCCTGCATCCCATCCTAGACCATCCCCTGCATCCCACCCCAGGATGACGATGAGGGCGTCCCACCTTGGCTCTCGCCGCGCCCCCGTTCTAGGGTCACGCCCCCGGACGGTTTCTCCCCAGATCGTCGCCCCGTCCCGCAGGCGCTGCACCGTGCTGGTCAGGGCCGACGCAGACTACTACAGGCGAGACAGGAGTCCCCCCTTCCGCTGCCCCCCGGTTAAGCTACCCTCCCGCTTGCGCTCCCTTGGGTCCCCATTCCGGCGCTTGCACCGGCACCGAAAGAGGCACCGGCAGTGGCAGCGGCCCTTGCACTGGCACCGGCAACGACACCAGCACCAACGCCGCTGCCCCACTCCCCCCCACCCCCACACCCCCTCCCCCCCGCCCACAGCGTCCTTGGCGTGTCTAAGAGTGCCACCACCAAGGAGATCAAGAGCGCCTACCGTCAAAAGGCCCGCAAGCTCCACCCTGACGTCAACAAGGAACCTGGGGCCGAGGAGCAGTTCAAGGCGGTCAGCAACGCTTATGAGATTCTGTCAGACGACTCCAAACGGCAAATCTACGATCGATTTGGGGAAGCGGGGCTCAAGGGCGGGATGGGTGGCATGGGTGGGGCGGGCGCCGGGGGGCCTTACTCGGATCCGTTTGACATATTTTCCCAGTTCTTTGGCGGGGGCATGGGCGGTGGGGGGTTCGGCGGTGGGGGTTTCGGCGGGCAGCCTGGCGGGGGGCGGCGCCGTGCCGTGCCGGGAGAGGACGAGCGGGCTGACCTCCAGTTGGACTTTCTTGACGCCGTCTTTGGCGTACAGAGGGAAATCGCCGTGTCCCGGTTGGCGGAGTGCGGCAAGTGTGCGGGCAGCGGGTCCGAACCCGACACGACACCCACGACGTGCGGAACGTGCGGTGGAACGGGCCAGGTTGTCCAGGCGGCCCAGACCCCCCTGGGGGTGCTCCGGCAGGTAACTGCCTGCCCCGACTGCGGCGGGGCGGGGCAGCGCAGCACGCCCTGCTCGGGGTGCTCGGGCGAGGGCCGAGTGCGCGAGCGCAAGACCATCACGCTGCGCGTGCCCGCGGGCGTCGACTCGGGTTCTCGCCTCCGCGTGCGCGGAGAGGGCAACGCTGGGCGGAGGGGGGGAGAGCCAGGCAACCTCTACGTCTTCATCAACGTCAAGAGTGACCCGGACTTGAGGAGAGATGGTGTTGACATTCGCAGCCAGACGGAGGTGCCCTTCACTGACGCTATCTTAGGCACCACGGTTAAGGTCCGAACGGTGGACGGCGAGGTCGACCTTAAGATCCCCGCGGGCACGCAGCCCAACACTACCCTGCTGATGAGCAAGCGGGGCGTCCCCAAGATGGGGGGGGCGGCTGGCGCGAGGGGGGACCACCTGGTGCGCGTTCGGGTGCTCATCCCTGAGAGCGTCACGGATGAGGAGGCCGACCTTGTCCGCAAGCTCGCCGAGCTCGAACAGGCGCGCGAGCCGAAGGCGGGGGGGTGGTTTGGGAAGAAGAAGAAGTGACAAGGGGGAAGATTTGAACGCGACGGCCCTGGAACGCTCGACCGAGACCAACTGCGCCCCCCCCCCCGCCCCCGGCTCGGTCCCACGACAAAAAAGAGGGAAAAGAGTTGCTTGTGCGCCTCCTGGCCGAGCGCGACACGGCGCTCCACATGCGGATCTAGGGGTAGACGGCTCTCGGCAGGGTGATGCTTTAGGGCCACACAGCCATGGTGTCGTAATGCGCAGCCTTTGCGTGCCTGAAAAGTGGACGTCGAGTGGTGGATTGACCTCACACGCTTCCTTTGCTCTACCCCGCTCCACCTCCCTTCCCCTCAGAGGAGGCCCTCGGCCACCTTGGCCGCCGGCCCAACCTGCCCAGCGTCCACCCGCGTAACTGCGCCCTCCTTGGAGACGACGAACTTGGTGCCAAAATTCCACTTCGTATCGGAAGCATCCCCCGACGCCTCCTTGAGGGCCTTCCAGAGCGGGGTCGTGTCGGGCCCGTTGACATCGCCCTTTTCCAGGACGGTAAACTGGACACCTCTGGAGGAGCAGAAGGCGCCGATGTCGTCGGCAGATCCGGGCTCTTGCCGGCCAAACTGGTTGCAGGGAAGTGCAACGACCTCGAGTTTTCCGTCGTGCTTGGCGTGGAGGGCCGTGAGGTCCTGGATGGATGGATGGATGGATGGATGGATGGATGGATGGATGGATGGATGGATGGATGGATGGATGGATGGATGGATGGATGGATGGATGGATGGATGGATGGATGGATGGATGGATGGATGGATGG
>Ga0181573_10001964_pt1 | contig 19612 bp, 9 predicted proteins | sample 101ome_25_FD_148643 | JGI IMG/M metagenome (GOLD analysis project Ga0181573, IMG submission 148643) | Coastal salt marsh microbial communities from the Groves Creek Marsh, Skidaway Island, Georgia - 101409BT metaG (spades assembly) | ecosystem: Environmental > Aquatic > Marine > Intertidal zone... | reverse complement strand
CGTAGCTAAGACAGTGACGACGTTCCAACATCGTCATAACACAACAAGGGCAACCTTGGAACTTTCTCAGACGAACTTTCGTCGAGAGAGAAGATAAACCCGAAGAGAGAACCTTCCTGGTGTCGGAGGGGTGTCGGCCCGACCGACACATCAGTCAACAGGTCTTCCGTCACCGAGTCGTGGTCGCCGCCTTCATCGCACGCGCATCGTATCGAGAAGTACCACGATCATCGACCTCGTGCGACCACCCGCATGAGTCCACTTCGAAGGTCCATGCTGCGCATACGCCCCCGGGCTGCGACATCTACACGCATGCTCGTCTTCATTTCTTCCGTGCTCGCCGCGGTCTTCGTCGATGCCTCGACTGGTCCGGCCGATCATACCGGCGTTAAATCGAGCAACGAGATCACACGGGCCACAAACGTGATTTCCGGCGACGACACACGTCATCCTGCTTCCCTCCAGCTCACCGTCCACGCGTTCGGCGCGAGTCTCGACCTCGACCTTGAACGCAACGACGAGCTCTTCTCGCGGGAATATCGCGTGCTCGCGTGGAATCCCGCGTCGAACGCGCATCAGCTTGTCGGGAATCACCCCGGGACGGATCACTGCCACTATCACGGGCGCGTGCGGAACGCAAACCCGGGCGTGCGCTCCCACGTGGTGCTCTCCACGTGCCATGGACTCAGCGGCATCGTCAAAATCGGTGACGAGACCATCACGCTCAAGCCCGCAGAACGAGATGCTGAACGTCGCGACGACGACCAACTCGACGCCGATGTCGTCGCGACCATCGATGTCAACGCTGACGGTTCTGTCGGCCCCATCCCAGTCGGAGAGGACCTCAGCGAGAGTGCACCTTCAGATTCCCGTAGAGCGTTGCTCGGGGGAGGCGGCGGCGCGGATGCGTTCAAGTACACGGCGGGCCCTCAGACAATTGTCATGCGGGTGATGGTCGTCAACGACAACGATCGATGTAAATTCTTCACGGCGGGCGCGTCGATGACGTCCGCTGAGCAAACCAACATGGAAGTTCACACCAGGCACCTCATGAACATGGCGGCCTGGACGTACAAAACCATCTCCGACGAAGTGAGCATCCGCATCGTGCTCGCCGGGCAGGTGAACTGGTGCGCCGGGAATGCGTTCTCGATGAAAGAGGTAAAACTCGGCGATCGCAGCGGCACATACGATGAGAATATCAAAGCTTACCAATCCGAGGGTGCCCGCATCATCGACAAGTCAGATCTTGATGCGAAAGTTCCGGCGTGGATCTACTCTAACCAAGCATCGCTTCCTCCATTCGATGTAGCTCACATATTCAGTCCTAATGTATTTGCAAGAGAGGAGGGGGCCCCGGCGGCGCTTGCGGGTGGATTTGCAAGCCAGGGTACACCGTGCTATGGGTTTGGCGTCGATGGGGGCATGAAAAGGTTCGGATATTCAGACCAATTCTCTGTAAAGTTAATCGCTCACGAGCTCGGTCATAACTTTGGTCTTGGTCACGACATAGGTCCGGGTTGCCACGAATCAGATATATATCACATCATGTCTGGAGACGGAAGCGATAGCACTGATGGCAAGATTTCAGTTCGCGTCTGGTCAAAGTGTTCCGTGGACGCTATGCTTAAATTTGTGCAGGATGGTAAGCTCGACTGCCTCAAAGGTCCCGGTCATCAGAGCACCACAGGTCGATGCGGCAACGGCATCATAGATCCCGGAGAAGGCTGCGATTGTGGCGCGCTAGATTGCAGTTCGGTGGACGCGTGCTGCGATGGTACGACGTGTCAGCTCGCGACAGGAGCCACGTGCGCCCCGACTGAGATTGGTGCCGGCGGCGACAAGAGCATCGAAGCACCCCGTTCCTGCTGTGACGCGGCGACCTGCGCACCCGCCGCGGCGGGAACCGTGTGCCGTGCTGCCATTGACGCGACCTGCGATGCGCCCGAGGTTTGCGACGGTACCACCTCTTCGTGTCCCGCCGACGCGCCCGCGGTCGCGCTCGGGACTCCTTGCGCTGGAATCAACGGGGATCGTGGATCGTGCTGGGGGGGGAAATTCGGACAGCGGGGACCTTTCCACTGCTCAAATCGAGATTTATCGTGCACCTCACTCACCGACTCTATATTGCACGGGAACGGCTGGTCCAATCCTCCACGCGGCGGTGCCCACGCCGCCGACGGTACGTGCTCGCTCGGTGATTACTGGCAAAGAAACGGCTTTCCTTATGACCCCGCGGCGAAAAAGTTCACCGCGGCGCACTGCGACGGAGGAGGGACTGGAAACATGGTTTGTTTTTCCGGCACCAACTGTTCTGCTGGTTGGTATTCTTTACAACGGTCATACGCTTTGGCAGGTTTCCCGTGTGGTGACATCGGTCCAGACGGCATCTACGAGAGCGTGTGTGACGGCGGAGCCGGACACAATCGGCACGGACACTTGGCTACGGACTTCCAGGATGGCGTCATGTACGACGGATCTAACCAACCACAGTGGTATCCGTCCAAGTGCGTGCCGACATCGTCACTGCTTAAGCCCCCTCCCCCGCCGCCTCCTTCCCCACCGACCGCGCTGCCGCCGTCCCCGCCCCCGTTCCCGCCGCCGGCGCCATTTGCGACGACGACACTTTTCGTCGACGTCACAAATTTTGATTACGCCAACGCAAAAGACAGATGGGATTGGATATGGCACATCGAGGCTTCCCTGGCTGGAGCGCTTCCGCAATCGTACAAGGAGCGCCATCAGGCCGACCGGGATTCGTCGTCGTGGTGGACACGCGCGACGTTTTCCTTAAAAGCGCGAATGACCATCCCGGGCGTCGCCACCGTCGACGGCGTGTCCGATGCCGTGTTTAAGCGCGCCGTCGCCGCCGATCTCGGCGTCGACGTCGATACCGTCGTCATCGTGAATAAGACCGTTTCCTCTCGTCGTCGTCGAGCTCGAGCTCTCCTCGCGAGCGGAGGCGTGACCGTCAACTACGAGCTCTCCAAGTACGCGACAGTCGCCAACACGAGATCCGATCCAAGCGGGGGATCCATTAATGGGAACATGACGAGGGAACTGTACGTCCGGAATCGAGTCCTGGCATCCGAGGCGTTCCTCACCGTCAACGCCGCGTTCGGTGCCTCCCCCGACGTGTCGAATCCACCGGCAAATCCGGTAACGGCCACCTGCGAGCTGTTCATCATGGCCGGGAGCGTCGAGGAAGCCGCGGCGGTGCTCGCGACGGCGAAGGATCCGAGCTTCCCGGGCAAGGTCAACACCTTGATGCGGAACTGGTGGCCCAGCGAGACGGCGTCGGTGACGAAAGTCAGCGCGACGCCGGAGGTGTATCATCCACCGCCGGAAGATGGCATGTCGGACGCCACGATCGCGCTGTACTCGTGTGTCGCCGTCGTCGCCTGCGGATTGGCGGCGGGTGCCGCGTACCGATGGGGAGGTGCTCTGCGCAGGAAAGTGGCACCCTTGGGGGCCGTGACCTCGAAGAAGAGTTCCACCGCGAAGGTGGCGCCCGCACCACCCAAGGCGCCGAAGTGATATGATTTGCACGACGAGGTTTTTAATGCTAAAATCACGCTATGGCGTCTTCAATCCCATCAAACTCCAATCTCATTAGGCGACAATCTTGGAGCTCTTCACCATGAGCGAGTCCACGACGCGGTCCATGTTCGAGATGGTCTCCAGCGTCGCTTTGTACATGGTGTTTGCGGCGCTGTCGTCGTACACGATGAGGCAGCCCGCGCCCTGATCAAGAATCCCCTCAAACTTCCCGTCCAGGATCATCTGCGACAGCTTCGTCTCGACATCCGAGAGCGGCAGCTCGATCAGGTTCGCGACGTGCGCAATCTCCACCGTGCTGAACGGCTCGATCACCCGCAACAGGTTCTGCTCCATCAGCGAGTCCTGCAGCGCTCCCAGGTGCGCGGCGATGATCGGATCGTCCCCGAGCTGCTTCTCATAGGACCTCAGGGTGCTCTGGAGATCCTTCAGCGATCGCTTCGTGTACGCCTCCGCGACAGCCTTCATCGCGTCCAGGGTTTCGCCCTGGTGCTTCAGCCCACCCTTCGATGAGATCAACGAGGCGACGTCCTCCGCTTGGTTGCACATCACCTTGCACATGAGCATATACTTGAGCGCCATCACCGCCTTGGCCTCATCGTCCAGGTTGTTGAGCTGCTCGAAAGCCTCGAAGAAGTAGGAGTAGGCCGTCTTATAGTCCTTCTCTTCCGCGTGGAGGATGCCAGACTGGAGATCGATGACGCACTGCAGCGAGGGGGGAACGTAGATCGCGTTCGCGTTCGTCCTCGCGGCGGTCAGAGCCGCCTTAGCCTTGGGCATGTTTCGAAGCGCGTAGTGGATCTTGGACTCGAGGAGGTGGATGTCCACGAGCAGGAGCTTATCATCGAGCTTCTTGACCTCGAACGCCAGCTGTCCGATGAGCTTGAGCGCGTCCTGGAAGGACTTCATGTCGAGGTAGAGGCCGGAGAGCCTCAGCTCCACGCGGTGCCTCAGGAAGGTTCGCTTCTCTGCCCTGGCCCACGCCACCTGCTCCTTGCACAGCTCCACCTGGAGATCATCGAAACCCGGGACTCCCGCGAGGATGTCGATGATGTTCCTGACGATCTTGGCCGTCTTTGCCTTGGGAACCGTCGCGAACAGCGGCCGGAGCTCGGTGAGCAGCGTCCTCAGTGCGGGCGCATCCTTGAGCTTGGCGTACAGCTTCGACAGCTTATCGATCGCGGACTCCTTCGCCTTGACGCTGTCGCCGTCGGACCCGCCCGCCCCGAAGATCACGTCGCGGTACGTCGCCACCGCCTCCAAGGGCTTTGAGTCCTCGATCTCGGCCCCAGCCTCCACCTTCTTCACCAGCTCCTCCGCGCTCGCCATACTCTCCCTTTACCCTAACCAAAGATCGCAACAGCTAGATCTCTGCCTCGGCACTTTTGAACCGGTCGGGGACCCCGAGATCTGAGACGCCGCGCGGAGTCAACAGACGCCTGGTTCGATCGAGACGCTCTCGCTGTCCCTACTAAACGCTTGTCGCTCGCCTCCGAGCGATGCGCTGTTCACTGTGGCCCCTCGCGCCCTAGATCTCGCGTTCACGTTCCCCCTGAAACCTGCACAACGCAGACCCTTTCTCTCGGTCACGTCGCGGCCAGGCGAGATTGGGACCGTTTGCGCCCGAGCCGCTTTTGGGAGCGTTCGTTCGGACCGGCTCACAGTTCGAACGCGCCGGGGCAACCAGCCGACACGTTCCGCCCTAGCTTAGCTCGACATGTCCGAGGAACCTCCCGTCGATCCCCCCGCCGAGGCTCCCCCCGCCGAGGTGCGTACCGAGAGCGCGGCGCCGTCCCGTCTACCCGTCGCGCAATCCAACATCGTCCGACTCACCCCTTCACTCGCGAAACGCAGGAGCCCGCCCCCGCTGAGGAACCCGCGCCCGCGGAGGAACCCGCGCCCGCTGAAGAGCCCGCGCCCGCGGAGGAACCCGCGCCCGCTGAAGAGCCCGCTCCCGCGGAGGAACCCGCGCCCGCTGAAGAGCCCGCTCCCGCGGAGGAACCCGCGCCCGCAGGTGCGCCCCGACCCAAAGGAACATTTCCAGAACGCGATGCCGACAGAGTCCGACTGACCACTCCACTTCCCGCCCCCATCGCAGAGCCCGCACCCGAGCCCGAGGCTGCCCCCGCACCCGAGCCCGAGACCGAGGCTGACGTCGTCGCGTCCCCCGCGAAGGGAGCCGGCAAACCCGTGAGGCAGTACCTGGACGACACGGTGGTGCCCGTGCTGCGCAAGGGACTGCGCGAGCTGGTGAAGCAGCGACCGGAGGACCCGTTCGAGTTCCTCGCGGACTTCATCAAGAGCAACAAGCCCAAGGCATCCGATTGATGCGGGTTGGAGGGGGAACGATACGCTGCTCCCGGCGGAAGGGCCGCCGATGTAAACTAGACTAACCAACTAAACTAATGTTACCGGTGGGATCAAGGTTTTCACGGAATCTCGAGCAACCCGAACCGACGTCGATCTGGCGCGAAAATGGATCGATCTTTGTCTCCTGGTGTAAAGGTGTTACTATTTGCTCGTGTGATTGAAACGTAATTATGATAAAGCGAGGATTTTTTCAGCTTTCTGAAATAACGTTATGCCAGATCCGAGAGGTGACATGCGGAAGCAAGATCCGAGAGGTGACGCGGAACGAAGGATGCGGAAGGCCCTCGGGCTTACTTGGCAGCCTCGAGGGCGGCGGAAACCTTACCCAGCGCTTCGAGCATGGGCGCGTACGTGTTGTCCCAGTAACCGGTCCACTGGCAGATCTTACCCGCGTCGTACTTGAGCACGAAACACAACTTGTTGTCGATCAGGTTGGGCGAGCCGAGCTTGCCGTCGATGTTGATGATCAGGCGGCCGGACATGATGATCTTGTTGTTGCTTGTGTCCACGATCGTGTCGGGGGACCAGAGGAAGTTGCTGACCATGAATCCCCAGGATTTGGCGAACTGCTCGAAGACCTCCCCAGGGGTCTTCTCACCGGCGAAACCGTCGGACCATTCCACATCGATCTTGTCGGTGAACATGCCAGCCATCGTCTCGGCGTGATTGTTGGCGGCGAAACCCGCGGCGAAGGCGGCGTGGAACTTGGCGGCCTCAGCCTCGCCGGTCTCGATGGTGAAGTCAGTCATGATGTATGGGTGGGTGGTTGTCGTGTGGGTGCGCGGCGGTCAAAGCGCATGTCCTCGAGGGGAATAATGAAAATCAACAACAAAAACGACGGGAGTCTCAGATTCCTTTCTGTTGTGATGACGAGCTGATTTTAGCATTAAAAACCTCGTCGTGCAAATCATATCGATGCGCGCGCTCAGACTCACTTCCCGAACCGCCTGGACTTGGAGACGGAGGTCTTGATACCCGTCGCCTCGCCCGCGTACCCGCCGCCGTCCTCGCGCATGGACCGCACCTGTCCCTTGCGCCTGATCTGCGCCTTGGCGAACTTGTCCCGAAGCCTCTTCCTCGGGTTTTTGTGGTCCTTGCTCCTGTGAGGGGTGAGACCGCGGTTCTCCATGATCTTCTTGCCCACGTGGCGCTTGTCGAAGTCGCCGATCTCCTCCTCGAGCGGCGCGATGATGCCAGCCTGGCGGCGGTACTTCTCCTCCTTGGCGGCGCGCTTGCGGTCGCGGAGGGTAGCCGCGCCCGCGTATTCCTCGTCCTCGTCCACGTGGCGCCTCTCGCGCGCAGCCTCCCGGTCGGCAGCCTCCTCCTCCTCCCTGGCCTTGGCGGCCATCTTCCTGTTGACGCCGCGCTCGTACTTGTCGCGGCGATCCTGCGATGGAGACGCGGGTGGCGCCGAGGGAAACGTGGGTGAGCGCCGGGATTCATTTTTCGCGGGGAAGGCGCAGCGCCGTGAATGTAAAAAACGCGACAGGACCCGGGTCGCAACCCGGTTCGAGCCGCGCCCGCGCGCGACGAGGCGGACGGGTGGTTTGCTGTAGCATTTTCAATGACGCCAAGTAACCACAGCGAGTAAAAGTCATCGACGCTTCCGAAAATGCGCGAAACGAGCGGGGGAAACCGGGCACAGGAGGGAGAAACGATGGATTTGGTTTGGGTCGCCGCACTCACCCCGAGGGAATCGCGCATGGGGAGGTCCGCGTCGCCGCTCGCCGCCTTTGCCTTCTTGGGCTTAGCGCCCAGCTGCGTCACGGAGTCCACGAGCCTGGTGCGCTTCTTGTTCTCGAGCTCCTCGGCAACCTCCACGAGGTCCGCCACGTCGTCGCCAAAGTCGCCAACCTGCGAGAGCGAGTTGACGGACCGAGTGGTGGCCTTCTGGCGCCTGCGCTCAACCTTGGAGAGGGGCACGCGCGTGAACAGGTCCTCCTCGATCTTGGCGCGGGCTTCCATGCGGGCGAATTCGCGTTTGGCGAAGGCGCTCTGCATGTCGCCCTCGCCGCCGCCGAGCTCCTCGGGAGCCTCCCCGAGCTCTTGCGCGAGTTCCTGCGTCGTTGCGAAAAGAATCAGTTCTCAGTCAGCGTCGGCGGGAGATTGGTCGGTGGAAAATACGGGCGTGTTTCGGCTCGATCCTAGTGTCGCGTCGTCGAAGAATGTCCATCCCTTGATTGGGAAAACTCCACTCATGGCATTTGAGCGGTACCCTGCCCAAGGTCTGGTACGATTTGTGTACGCCATGTGGTCTCGCGACCGGTCGCCTCTCATCTCCACGGGAAACGGAGATCGAGGAAGCGAATGGCGATCGAAGGGAAACAAACCGCGCGGGGGAACGAAACAAAACGGCAAGAAGACGATCCACGATGCGCACCTTGATGAGGGAGGAGCGCTGCGCCCTCCTCCTGGCCTCCTTCTCCGCCCGCTTCTGCTTGGAGCTCTTGCCGCCCTCCTCGAATTCCTCCATGGCGGTGGGCATCATCTTAGGCGGGCGGTACACGCCGCCGTCGGCGCCCTCCTCCGCATCCTCGTCCACCTTGCTGACGAGCGCGTCGGGATTGGGCCTGAACTGCAGGGGATCCTCGCCGGCGCCGTCGGCGTCCTCTTCCTCGCCGGTGACGCCCTCCTTTGCCATCTTGAGGAGCTTGTCAATCTGATACTTGAGCTTCTTGTCGATGGGCCTGAGCTTCTCGATGTAGGTCCTGATCTCCACTAGTCTCAACACCACCGGATGGTCCTTCACGGGCTTACCCTCCGCCTTGAGGAGTAAGTAGAATGCAATGTTGATGCAGTAAGACAGCATCAGCAGGTGCTTGGTGTCGAGGTAGGAGATGCCCTCTTTGGTCACCATGTTGCCCTCACGGACAAACTTGCACAGCGGCTCAATCGTGTTCCGCACCTCGTCCAGATTCTTGGTGAGCTCCTTGGTCAGCGCGACGACCTCGGGGGAGTCACCGGTCTCTGCGTCCGCACCTTCGGCCGCCTCGAGCTCCTCGCCGCCCAGGGACTCCACCGCTGCGCCGAGGGATGCGTTGTTCTTTTTGACCTTCTTGAGCGACTCCTTCTCAGCCTTCTTGCCCTTGGCGCTGAGCTTGGCCGCCTTGGCGCCCAGCGTGGCCTCCTCCTCGGGCTCAGAGTCGGATTCGTCGTCTTCGGAGTCGTCCTCGTCATCGGAGAGGCCGAAGTCCGCGGCGCTCATTCCCGCCGCGCGCGCCTGCTGCAGCCTGCGCGCCTCCCTCTCCTCGTCTCGTCGCTCGTCCTCGTCGCTCATGCCCTCGTGGTCCACCTCCTCGTCGCCGTAGAAGTCGGCCTTCTTGCGGCCCTTGATGCGCAGGCCGTCGTCCTCTTCCTCTTCCTCCTCGTCGGAGGACGAATCGTCCTGACCGCCGCGCTTGACGCCCTTGGAGGCGAGCTTCTTCTGCTGCGCCTTCATCGCGCGGATCAGCGCCGCCTCGTCCTCGTCCTCGTCGGAACCCAGGTCGTCGTCGTCCTCCTCCTCCTCGTCGTCGTCGTCCTCCTCCTCCTCCTCCTCATCCTCCTCTGCATCTTCCTCCTCATCGGAATCGGCATCGGAGTCATCGTCGGAGTCGCCGCCGATGTCCATGACGGCCTCGGTGTCGAGGTCAGCGTCCGGATCCTCCTCCTCCGAGTCGGAGGGATCGAAGCCGATTTTGTCCTTGGAGCGCAGGCGGTTGGCGTCGTCAATCTCGTCGTCCATCCAGTCCGCGTGCCCACCCTTCTTCTTGGCGCTCCCGCCCTTCTTGGCGAGCGAGCGACCCATTCTTCTCGCCGTTGATGAACCTTTCCCGAGCGAAGGTGTCAATGGTGAGCCGAGGCCTGCACCGCCGACACTTTCTTCAGGCGAGCCGCCGCTTTTTGAGCAAAGAGACGGTCCCGTATGCGTTCCAGTCAGCGAAAAACACCTCATTTTCACGGTTTATTCTTGAGTCATCGGCCCCGTATAAAATGAAATGCGCCGTTTCCGAGCTCTCGGCTTGGCCGTTGCTGTTGGCGAAGTGGGCAGAGAGGGTGCGCGGCGGAGGCGCACATCGCTCGTGTCGCGGGGATGGTCACGCGGCGATGGGTGGACGATGACACTGGCGCCGGCGCGGGTCGTGAAGCGTGGCGTCGTCGCCCCCGAGGTGGCGACCGCGGCGGTGGTGGCCCCTGCCGGTTCCGTCGGGGAAGCTTCGCCCTGCTCGTCTGCATCCTCGCGTGCCGCGTCGCGTCGGCGGGGGCGTCGCCGAAGCTCTCCGCGCTGTCGTTCGTCGGCGACATCGCGACACTGACCCCGGCGTTCGACCCCGACACGCTCTCGTACAACGCGAGCGTCACCACGGACCGCACGTCGGTGCAGCTCGCGTACGCCGTCGCGTCCCCCGACTCGGCATCGCTCGTCGACGTGACGACCGCGGTGACGCAGCCGAGCGGCAGGCGGCGACGGAACCTGCTGAGCTCGACGACGTCCGCGCTGGCGATATCTCCAGGTCATAACGACGTCACCCTGACGGTCCGACGCATCTCTGACGACGCGGCGACCGCCTACGCGGTGCGCGTCACCGCCTACTCGCTCGCCGCGCACGTGTCCCTCTCGAGCCTCTCCCTGGTCGTCGGGTCCACCCCCGTCGCCCTCCCCGGACCGGGCTTCCAGGCCAACACGCTGACGTACGACGTCACGGTCGACTACACGACGAGCGCGGTGTCCATAACCCCCACGGCTGCGTACGCGGCCAAGTGTACCATGACCGTGAACGGGGCGTCGCACGTCTCCGGTCAAGCCGCGCTCAACGTGCCGACGCCGACGTACGCCGACGTCGGACCGAACGTCATAACCGTCACGCTCACCGCCGAGGACGGGCTGACGACGGGGACGTACGTGGTGAACGTCAACCGCACGCCGCCGCCGCCGCCGCCGTCGCCGCCGTCGAGCCCGAGCCCGCCGCCGACGCCGCACCCGCCGTCGCCGCCGAGCCCGCCGCCGTATCCCGCGCCGCCGTCGCCGCCGAGCCCGCCGCCGACGCCGAGCCCGCCGCCGCTTCCGAGCCCGCCGCCGGTGCCGTCGCCGCCCGCGGCGCCCCCGCCGCCGTCGCCGCCGGCGCCGCCTCCGCCGCCGCCCAGCCCGCCGCCGCTGGGACCGCCGTTTCGGTGGGTCACCGCCCCGTGGACGAACTGCACCGCGCCGTGCGGAGGGGGCACGCAGACCCGATCGGTGATTTGCGCGGGGGGTCCCGGGGGGGGACCGGTGGAGTACGTCGAGTGCGGGGGCGCGGAGGTGGCGCCGGCGAGCTTCCGCGAGTGCAACTGGAACGCCTGCCCGGTGTACCAGTGGGACTTTGGAGAGTGGAGCGACTGCAACGCCACGTGCGGAGGAGTCGGTTTCAGGCAGAGGCTCGTGCAGTGCAAGAGTAAGGACCCCACGAGCACCGTTCGCGTCGTGGGCGTGGGAGATAACTACACCGTGGGCGGGAGGGTGGTCCCCGACGCGCTGTGCCGGGCCAACACCTCCGCGGTCGTGCCGGCGTCGATGGAGAATTGCAACTTCCGGCCCTGCACGTACCATCACTGGGACGCTGGCCCGTGGGAGAAATGCTCCGCCACCTGCGGCGGGGGCAGGCGCTGGAGGAACATCACGTGCGCGGTGCGAGACGACATGTGGGAGGAGATGACCGCGCACAACGCGGACCCGCTCGCGAACCCCAACATGGGCGCCGCGCAGGGCTCAAACGCGACGGGAGGCGGCGCCGTCGACGCCGGCGCGGGCGTCGCGAGGGGAACCGAGAAGACCGTCACAAACGTCTCCACCTGCTACGCGTACCGGGATTTCATCGGCGATCCGCCCGCGGAGTACGGCGTTTGCCACACGCAGGCGTGCGTGGACGGTCCGAGGTGGCTGGTCGGTGAGTGGGAGAACGAGGGCGCGTGCGATGAGAAGTGCGACGGGGGTCGCTTGCGCAGATCCGTGCGATGCGTGGAAGGCGCCGTGGGGGCCGAGGTGGATGCGGACGTCTCGAAGTGCCCGAGCCCGGCGCCCGAGGGTGAGGTTCCGTGCAACACGCACAAGTGTGACTTTTGCGAGCGCGAGACGTGCTCGTACAGGGGCAAGTGCTCGGAGGGAGCGTGCGACTGCGGCCCAACCAGGATCGGTTTATTTTGCGACGTCTCGCGGGTATGCGGGTTTGACCAGTTGGGAACCCTGGACGGGCGATGCTGCGCAGGGACCATCGACGCCGTGGGCATGTGCTGCCCCACGCACCTTCCCGATGCGCCCGCGGTCATCGACGGCGACGGCAACTGCTGCTACAGCGGCAAGGTGGACGCCTGCGGCGAGTGCGATGGCGCGGCCAGAACGGTGGACGTGAGGGGCGAGTGCTGCCCCGGTAAACTCGACGCCGGCGGTTTCTGCTGCGCGTCCGGGGTGTTCGACGCGTGTGGGGTGTGCGAAGGGGATGGGACCACGTGCCCGGTGTGGCTCGAGGTCAAGGCTTGGTTCCCGCAGTCGATAATTGACAACGGAACTGAGTCATTCAACGCACACGCGAGGGAATGGTTCAAAATTGCGCTCAACACAAGCGAGAGCGTGATCGCGGGCACCGCCGAGAGCGGCGCCGTGATGGGCGCGACGGTGATGTACACACCCCCACCACCACCCCCGAAACCCCCGCCCCCCGTCTCGTCCAACGGGAGGAGGAAATTGCTTCAGACAATGTCACCGTACGGAGTCGCCGTGACGATTCCGATGCGGTTTCCGTTTGAAGCTGGAGTCGACCCGTCGTGGACGGCCTTGGCCATGCTCGACCAGCTGGCGCTGCGGAGCGGGAAACCGGTGGAGACCAAGGGTAACATGAGCGACGTGCTTTGGGCGACTCGCGCGTCGAGGGTGATGGGTTTAGCTCGAGCCGGCGCTTGCGGCAACGGCGTCTGCGAAGTTGGTGAGACGTGCAGTTCGGTCATCGACGAGTTGCACGACCCGGATGCGGAGAGCGAGGCGCACGCGGCCGTGGTTCGCGCGGCGAATCAGCACGCCAGTCTCACCGCGAGTGTCAAGGCGGCGGCGACGGCCGTCTACGCGGGTTCCAGCCTCGTGGGGCCGTACGTTTCTGACGCAGCGAATAAGTGTTGCCCGCAGGATTGCCCGCACGTGCTCAAGTCTTGCCCGTCGCCCGAGGGGACGACGTCGCCGTGCGGAGGACGCGGGCGGTGCCTACCCGCGACGGGTCAGTGCGACTGTTTCAAGGGCATGGGCTGGACGGGCCTGGCGTGCGGGGAGTGCGCGGAGGGGTACTACTACAAGTTTGGGACGTGCCAGGCGAAGCTGCCGATTGCCGCGCCGCCGCCGCCCCGGTCCCCGCTCGGGTTCATCCAAGCGCCGCCACCGACGGTCGAGAAGGACCGCAACAACTGGACGGGGCTCGCACTCGCGGTGGCCGGCGCGGGGGTCGCCGCCACGCTGTTGTGCATGGGTAGCTCCGCGATCGGCGCCGTTTCCGCTTTCGTCGGCGAGCGGCTCGGAAGGAAACGGCCGAAGGAGCGGGACTCGGATCGAGTCGCGCACCTTCGCGGGGGGAAACGCGCCGGTAAGGGCGGATTCGACGACGACTGGGTGTTCGCGGTGAAGACACCGTCGCCGCCGCAGGGTAGGAAGACGCTCACGCGCCGTCCCCCGTCCCCGGGCGGTGGTTCCCTCCTCGGCGGGGGTTTCACCTCTGGATTCACCTCGCTGGATGACGCCGTGTATTACGACGACGACGACGAAAGGTTCAACGCCGGGAGACGCTTCGGGTCCCCCGCGGGGCACGGCCGCGGCCGCAGGGACCGCGCGATGTCCAGCCGCGCGGATGCGAGCCCCGAGGTCCTCACGCGCCGCCGCGATGCCAACCGCGGTCCCCCGCCGAGCCCGCCGAGGCTGCCCTCCGAGGGGAGACGATATCCGGACGATCCGCGCCCGCCGCCCGAGGAGCGCTTCCGTCTCGAAGGGAAGACGGTGGCGCTGAGCCGCGCGGTGATGCCCGAGGGTGCGCAGGAACCCGCGCGGTTACCGACGGCGAATTTGGGTCTGACCGTCAAGCGGTACGTACCCCCCGAGGATCCATCCGGGGCGGAGGTTGCGGTGAATATCGACACGCGGGGCTTGCCCCCGGTGGAGGGTTCCAGGCGCCACGCCGCTCCCAAGGTGGTGACCACCGAGGTGCTCACGCTGGGCGAGCCCGGCGTTGACTTTAACGTCGGGAGGTGGCCGAGGGGCGGGGGGATGGAGCACGTGAGGGCGCAGCGCGAGCGGGAGGAACTGGCGCGACTCGCCGATGAGCGAGACCGTGCGAGAGAGGAGCGATACCAGAGGCAACTCCAGTGGGAGGCCGAGGAGCGGGAACGACGCGGTGAGCACCAGCGGATGATGGAGCGCGAGCGAAGGTTCGAAGGTCCTCACTACTCCGGGTCGGACACGTACTCCGAGTACTCGCCCTCCGTCGCAGATCCAGCGGATCGATGGTGAAGCAGCGCGTGAGGTTAATAAATAAGTCTATCGAGCCAACGTCACTCGAGCCAACAACTTACACGTTGAACTTGAAGACGAGGACGTCGCCCTCCTTGACGACATAGTCCTTACCCTCCAGGCGCCACACGCCCTTCTCCTTGGCGCCGGAGAACCCGTTGTTGACGATGAAATCGTCGTACCCGACGGTCTCCGCCTTGATGAACCCCTTCTCAAAATCGGTGTGAATCACCCCAGCCGCCTGCGGCGCCGTGAAACCCTCCTTGATCGTCCACGCGCGCGTCTCCTTCTCGCCGGTGGTGAAGTACGTCTGCAACTTGAGCTGCTTGTACGCGGCGCGGATAAGCGACTGCAGCCCGCCCTCGTCCGCGCCGAGGTCGGCGAGGAACTCATCCCGTTCCTCTGGATCGAGCTTGATCAGCTCTGACTCCACCTGCGCGCTGATGATGGTCACCTCGGCGCCCTCCTCCTGCGCGTGCTCGCGAACCACCGCGACGTGCGGGTTGCTGACGCCCTTATCCGCCAGGTCATCCTCGTTGACGTTCGCTGCGTAGATCGTCGGCTTGGCGGTGAGCAGGTAGAGGTCCTTCACCAGAGCCCACTCATCCTCGTTGAGAGGGGCGAGCCGGGCAGGCTTGCCCTCCTCGAGGAGCACCTTGATCTTGGCGAGGGCGTCACGCTCGCCCGCCTCCGCCTCCTTGTCGGCGTTGGACTTGGCGCGCCCCTTGTTGAGGCGCTCGAGCCTCTTCTCGATCTGCGCCATGTCCGCCAGTGCGAGCTCAAAGTTGATGACGGAGATGTCCGAGAGGGGATCGACCTTGCCGTCGACGTGGATGACGTCGTCGTCGTCGAAGCATCGTACGACGTGGACGATGGCGTCGCACTCACGAATGTTGGCAAGGAACTTGTTGCCGAGACCCGCGCCTTCCGCGGCGCCCTTGACGAGGCCAGCGATGTCGACGAACTCGACGGTGGTGGGCACGATGTTGTCCTTGGAGGTGCCGGATATTGCGGCGAGCGCCTGGAGGCGCTCGTCGGGGACGGGGACGATGCCGCTGTTGGGCTCGATGGTGCAGAAAGGGTAGTTTGCAGCCTCCGCGGTGCTGTTCTCGACCAGTGCGTTGAAGAGAGTGGACTTGCCGACGTTGGGCAGGCCGACGATGCCGGTCTTGAGCGCCATCGAGGTGACCGCGGCGGAGCGGAATCCGCGCTTCGAGTCCGGGGCGGCGGTCAGCTGGAACGCCCTTCCGGTGAATCCGCTGGAGCGCGCGCGGAGAGTCGCGGCGCCGGAGGTGCGCGCGACAAACCTAGTGGCGTGCATGGCCATGACAGACATTGTCTGGGACGGACGACGGGAGCTACGGCCGCGTCGCGGGATGTGAGCGGCGCTCCGATCGGGCTTTATTATCCACATCCGCCGTGACGTAGCTCTCATGCCACTACCAGACTACGTCTGCCAGTCAACGCAAAGGCATTTGGCACAGCACGAGCAAGCAGTTTTATTCAAGATTTTTCTCTCGAGGCTTGGCTCTCGCCTTCTTGTGCGCGGGTGGATTAAAATTGCCAAACACGACTATTTCTTCTTCGACGTGGCAGCCTTCTTCTTAGCCGGCGCCTTCTTCTTCTTCCCATCGTCCTTGGCCACGAACCCGATGGCGGCGAGTCTCTTTGCCGACAGCTTGGGACCCTTGGGTGCGTTGTCAAACGGGTTATCCTCCTCGTCGCTACCGCCGCCCTCACCCTCGTCCTCACCCTCATCCATGCCGTCGTCCTTCTCCGCGGCCGCCTTCTTCCCTCCTCTCTTCTTCTTGAAATCGTCGACCAGGATGCCGCTGTGCACCGTTCGGCTGCCTGCATTGCACGCCCTGGTGAACGCCGTCTTGGTCGCCGTGGCAATCGGCTTTAACACGTCCACGAACTCCGGTCCGACACCCTTGGGAAACTTGCAAAGGTCGTATACGCTCTCCCAGTCCTGGCGCGTGAGGCAGTACGAGTTCATGATCTCCATGACGTCCTCGATGCCCTCCTTCCCTTTACCCTGCGGCGGCTCCCACATCGGCCGGGATGTCAAATCCTTGATCAACGGGAGGTAGTCGCATCGCATGCCGGCGCTGTCCGCCTTGAAGGCGTTGGAGGTCATCGCGTGCGAGTGTACCTCGTGGAGCAGCCGCTTCATCTTACCCGCGGACGAGTTCTTGCCGAGCCAGCCCGGGAACCTGTTGAAGTTCCGCTCGTACTCGTGGAAGGTTTCTCGGCCACCGCGCACCATGCTCGCGGGCATGACAGACGAAACCATGTTGGCGTAGGGCATCAAGCCCCAGTTTTGTTTCATGCGAACGGACCTGTTCATGATATCGCCGTGTGATATGCACGTCGCGGCGTTCGCGACGATCTGCAGTCTTTCGGCGTCGTTCCTCGCGGCGAAAGGTCTGTATTGTAGATAGTTCTCCTGAACGAACAGGGGTATCAAGTCGGAGTCCTGGAACACGAGGTTTAGCCGCTCGGTGACAGTGAGCAGGCCCGCATCGCGGTTTGTGAGCTTATCCATCGCGGTGAACGGACCCATGTCGAGGTCCTTCTTTGCGAGGGTCTTGACATCGTCGAACTCGAAGGTTTGCTTGGTGAGGCGGCGCATCTGCAGCTGGTTGATGATCTGGCGGATGTCGTTGCTGCATGTCTCGATCAGAGCCTCCATCGCAGCTTCACTCATGGTGATCCCCTCATCCTGGGCGATCTTGAGCATGCGCTTGAGTATCTGGCCCTTGAGGGGCTTGACGAACGGTAGGTCCATGGTGTAGTTCTGGAGGCTCTTCAGCTTCTGGTTGTACTTGTCGTTGCAGATGCAGATGATGGGGATCTTGCTGATCTTGATGCACGCGATGAGTTCCTGCACGCCGCCGCGGTCGCCGCCGCTCATCCCGTCAACTTCGTCCATGATCAGGCACATCTTCTTGGGCTTCCCGGTGAAGAAGTTGACCGCACGGTTAGTCACCATCTCGCGTATCGCGTTGCTTGCCTTGCCACCGACGCCCTCTTTCACATCCTTCCCGCTGGCGCCTCTCGTATCCGAGGCGTTGACCTCCACAACCTCAAAGCCGAGCTGCTTCGCGATGATCGTCGCGGCGCTGCTCTTGCCCACACCTGGCGCGCCGGAGATCAACACCGACTTCATGGGCTTATCCTTGCCCTTGATCTCTGGCCCCTTGAGGTGGACGTCCTCCCAGGTGGTGAGAAACTTGCGAAGCTCGGCGATTTTAGCGCCGTTGCCAATGAGCTGAGCGGGTTGATTGGGTTTGTACTTGTTGACCCAAAGTGGCATCTCGTCCTCGCCCTTGGCCTTCTTGACGGGCGCCGGCGGCGGGGCGGTGGGCGCCGCGGCGGCGGGCTTGGGGGAGGGCTTGGGCGTGGGCACCGGGGACTTCGCGGGAGCCGGCTCTGGTTTTATCTCCTCAACCGCCGGCTTCTCCCTGCACGCCGCCACCATGGCGAACAAGCCGTCCTCATCGATGAGCGTGGTTCCGTGTTGCTTGGCCTTATTGTACTTGGACTTGCCGCAGTCCATTCCCACGAGCAGGTAGGTGGTCTTTCCGCTGACCGTCGTCGTGACCTTCCCGCCGTGTCGCTTGACGTAATCTTCGGCTTCCTCCCGCTCCAGGCTGTCGAGCACGCCGGAGACGACGACGGTGACGCCCTCGAGGCAATCGTTCGGTCCCCTGGGCGCGATCTTGACTCCCTTGTTGGGGGGTTCGGCCCTGGTGTCGTTGTACCCCCACGCCTGGTCCCCCTGGATGACAGAGAACTTGAGCTCGGACTCCTCCTTGGGGTAGCCCGGCGGCTTTGGGAGCTCTTTGACGGGTTCCTTCTTCGCCGGGGTCTTCTTCGTCGGGGTCTTCTTCGTCGGGGTCTTCTTCGCCTTCTTGGCCGAGGGCGGGGACTTATCTGGGACGAAATCGTCGTCCTGTGTGTGGTGAAGGGCGCGTGAGGGCTGTCGGCGAAGGAACATGCGTCGAGGCGATCGGGGGAAAAATAAACAACGAACACGTTCGACGTGGATCTGGAGGTTTGGGGCACGGATCGGGGCTCTCTTACATCGTCGACGACCGTCTTGCGCTTTGCCGAGGTCTCCGGAGCCGGCGTGTCGTCCGTCAGGTCGACCATGTCGACGTCCGGCTTGGGCTCCTCCGCCTTCGCCTTCTTCGGCAGCACCTTCGCGGCGGGCTCCTCCAGCTTCTCCTGCTTGGGCTTGGCCGCTGCGTCCCCAGCGGGTTTCTTGGGGCCACCCCCAAAAAACGAACGGATATCCGCCGGCATGCCCCTAAATCGACGGTACCAAACGCGATGCTACCACCGGCGCTCCCTTTGCGCCCCCCGCGTTCGGGGTTTGTCGTTGGGTCCGAGCAGATCGTCGATGAGAAAGTTGTTGGTTTTTTTGAATCGAGGGCAGCATTCAGTTTGAGATTTTTCTGTGCGGACACCTGTAAGCCGGGAAACGTAACTGTTTGCATGTGCGAGCCGTTCGATATTTATGGTATGTGCATCGTGTGCACATCGGCGTTGGACGAGTTCGCCAGGACGAGCGGCGATGACCGTGGTGTTATTACATAGCTACTTGGCTCCTCCATCAGGGCCACGGACGCAGATTCACTTCTTCTTCTTGCCACCCTTGGCCCCCTTGCCCCCAGCCTTGGCCGCCTCAGCCTTCTTGTTCCCCTGCACAGCCAGCAATCCGACGACTCCGAGCACGGTGACGTCCACCACCCCCGCGAAGGGAGAAATCTCCCCGGAGGAGGCGGCCGTCGCGGCCTCCTCGGCGAACGCTGGGAGAGCCACGAGGGCGCCCGTCATCGCCGCGTTCACCGCCGCGGTCACCTTTGCCGCGGGGCGGGTCTTCTCGACGATGACAGGCGCCTTGTTGTCGGCAGTCATCGCCCTGCAAACGCAGGCGGTGCGGGACTTGGCGCGGGGGCCGGCGCCGCGAGAGAGCGCAGGTGAGACGGTGGGCGCGGCGAACGCGAGGACGGACATCTTTTGGATCGAGCGAGCGCTTCCGGGGTGGGTGGAGGTGTGGGTGGAGGCGGAACGCCGGGCGCTTTTCGGTGGCGAGCCTTTTCCACCACCGGATTGGCCTGACACTGGTTTCTCAGTCACACACGGCCTCAGGTTGGTGCGCTTTTCGACTTGTCAAGT
>Ga0181573_10001961_pt1 | contig 19615 bp, 16 predicted proteins | sample 101ome_25_FD_148643 | JGI IMG/M metagenome (GOLD analysis project Ga0181573, IMG submission 148643) | Coastal salt marsh microbial communities from the Groves Creek Marsh, Skidaway Island, Georgia - 101409BT metaG (spades assembly) | ecosystem: Environmental > Aquatic > Marine > Intertidal zone... | reverse complement strand
ATAGAAAGTTCAGGCATGACTGAGGAAGCCAAGGGCAAGGCGAAGAGCGAACTGGCGAAGCTTAAGAGCATGTCTCCCATGTCAGCCGAAGCCACGGTGGTCCGAGCCTACCTCGACTGGATCCTTTCCGTGCCCTGGACGGCGAAGAGCAAGCTACGCCGGGACCTCCAAGCGGCGGAGAAGGTGCTTGATGCCGACCATTACGGCCTAGAGGAAGTGAAAACCCGCATCCTCGAGTTTCTCGCGGTTCAGCAACGGGTGAAGAAGCTCAAGGGCCCGGTGCTGTGCTTGGTGGGACCGCCGGGGGTCGGGAAGACCTCCCTCGGAGAATCCATCGCCAAGGCGACGAATCGTAAGTTTGTACGCATGGCGCTCGGTGGCGTTCGTGACGAAGCAGAGATCCGTGGCCACCGTCGTACCTATATAGGCTCCCTGCCCGGCAAGGTGCTGCAGAAGATGGCGAAGACCGAGGTGCGAAACCCGCTCTTCTTGCTCGATGAAATCGACAAGATGGGGATGGATATGCGCGGCGACCCGGCATCGGCCCTCCTTGAGGTGCTTGATCCCGAGCAGAACCACACCTTCAATGATCATTACCTTGAGGTCGACTACGACCTATCTGAAGTGCTCTTTATCTGCACCTCGAACAGTATGAACATTCCCGCACCTCTCCTCGATCGCATGGAAGTGATCCGAATTCCGGGGTACACGGAAGATGAAAAGCTGGCCATTGCGAAGCGCTACCTGCTGCCCAAGCAGCGGAAGAACGCGGGCCTGAAGGCCCACGAGCTTCAGGTCGATGACGACACGCTCAGGCTCATGATTCGCTACTACACTCGGGAGGCGGGGGTGCGGGAGCTTGAGCGGCAGCTGGCGAAGCTCTGCCGAAAAGTTGTTCGGGAGCGCCTTGGCAAGGACAGCAAGGCCCCCGGCGTTGCCGTGAACGAAGCCCTTCTCGAGGATTACAACGGGGTCCGTAAGTACGATTTCGGTCGCGCTGAAGAGGCTGATCAAATTGGCACCGTGACCGGCCTCGCCTGGACTCAGGTGGGTGGCGAGCTCCTGAATATTGAAGCCGCCATCATGCCGGGCAAGGGGCGGCAGGTGCGCACGGGATCCCTTGGGGATGTCATGCAGGAGTCTATTCAGGCGGCCCTTACGGTGGTTCGAAGCCGCTCTGCTGTGCTGGGCCTTTCGAAGGATTTTCACGAAAAGAACGACATACACATCCACGTGCCCGAGGGGGCAACGCCGAAAGATGGTCCCAGTGCGGGCATTGGGATGTGTACGGCGCTGATCTCTGCCCTGACAGGCATTCCCGTGCGCGCAGATGTCGCCATGACCGGCGAGATCACCCTGCGCGGCCAGGTTTTGCCTATTGGGGGCCTCAAGGAGAAGCTGCTGGCTGCCCATCGCGGTGGGATTAAGGTTGTCTTGATACCAGAGCGTAATGCTCGGGATCTTAAGGAGATACCCGATAATATTAAGGGAGACCTCGATATCCGGCCCGTGAAGTGGATCGATGAGGTCCTGGAAATTGCCCTGACGCGCATGCCCGAGCCTCGTTTGGAAACGGAGGAGGAGGGCAGCGCAGAAGCTGTGTCCGAGGGCTCCGAGGGCGATAAGGCCGTGCGCATTTCCACTCATTAGCGTAGGGTAGGGATTTCGCCCGCCGCGAAATTGACACCATTTTAAAAGCGTTGGTATAAAGCGCGGTCGGCGGAAAAAATAGAATAAAGTCCGTCTAAAGCTAACTAACCTCAAAGGGGCTGTTGTGAATAAAGCTGAATTGGTTGAAAAGGTCGCTGAAGCGGCTGACATCTCTAAGTCTGCTGCGGCGCGGGCCGTCGATGGTATGCTCGATGCCATTACGGAGAGCCTTAAGGCCTCGGAGCAGGTTTCCCTTGTGGGCTTTGGTACCTTCGCTGTTAAAGAGCGTGCTGCTCGCGAAGGCCGTAACCCTCAAACCGGTGCAACGATCCAAATCGCCGCCGCTCGGGTACCGGGCTTCAAAGCCGGCAAGGCGCTGAAAGACGCACTGAAGTAAGGCGTCTCGGGCTTCGGCTCGAAAACCCAGGAAAAGGCGCAGGACTGCGCCTTTTCTTGTTTTAGGTGGTGGTTAATTGGGAAGGGAGCGAGGCAAGGCATGTTGCAGACCATGCGGGAGCACGCCCGGGGGGTGTTTGGGTGGTTGATTATCGGGTCGATTATCGCCGTGCTTGCGGTATTCGGCTTCGGTGCTCTGAACTTCTTCGTGGTAAGCGAGCCAGCGGTGGCCACCGTAGGCGAAGGGCGGGTGACCCAATCGGAATTCGCTGCCGAGCTTGAGCGCCAGCGCCAGCAGTTGGCGGCAAGCTTCGGGGATAGCTTTGACCCTGCTCTCGTGGAGCAGCTCGGCATCCCTGAGCGCGTGCTTGAGTCTCTTATTAACCGGGAGTTACTCAGCGCAGCGGCGAAAGACGCTGGCCTTGCGGCGCCGGGTGGGGAGCTCGATCAGATCATCACCAGCATGCCCCAGTTTCAGGGTGACCTGGGCTTCGACGAAGACCGTTTCCGCTTCGCCCTCCAGAGCATTGGCATGACCCCCGCGAGCTTTAGAAGCGCCATGGGCGCCGATCTCTCGGTCGATCAACTCACCAGTGGAGTCGCGGATTCAAGCTTCATCACGGAGGCGGAGCTCCGGGCGCTCGCCACCGTGTTGCTTCAAAGTCGGGACATCGCCTGGCTGCGCCTGGCGCCCAGTGAGTTTGAGGCTGAGGTCACGGTGAGCGACGAGGCCCTCGAGGCCTTCTTCGAGGCCCGGCGCAGCGCCTATCGCGCGCCGACCCGGGTACGGGTGGAAGCCCTCCGCCTTGATCGCTTCGACTTTGAAGAGGCGCAGACAATCTCCGAGGAGGCCGTGCTCGCCGCCTACGAGCGGGAGAAGGCCGCCTTCGAAGGGCAGGAGCAGCGGGAAGCCGCCCATATTCTCCTCGCCGAAACGGACGATCGGGACCTCGCGGCGGCACGGGCCTTAGCCGAGGCGCTTCTAGAACGCCTCGAGGCCGGGGAGGATTTCGCTGCGCTGGCTGAGGAATTTTCCGATGACCCGGGTTCCGCGAGCGATGGCGGGCGACTCGGTGCGGCGGCCCGAGGCACCTTCGTGGGGCCCTTCGAGGAGGCGCTGTTCTCCATGGCTCCCGGGGAGCTGAGGGGGCCGGTGGAGACGGAGTTCGGGGTGCACATCCTTCGGCTTGATAACGTCTTTACCACGGAGCTTCCCAGCTTCGATGAGCTCGCCTTCTCCCTTCGGGAGCGGCTCCGGGCCGAGGCGGCGGAGGCTGCCTTTGCCGAGGCCAAGGCTAAGCTCGAGGTGCTGGCCTACGAGGCCCCCGATCTCACCGAGCCCGCGGAGGCCCTGGGGCTTGACCTCGAGCGCCCTGCCCCTTTCTCTCGAGATGGGGGCGAAGGCATTTTTGCTACCGCGGCGGTGCGAGAGGCCGCTTTTTCCGCTGAGGTGCGGGAAGAGGGGTACAACAGCGAGGTGCTTGAACCTCGGGATGGCCTTGCGGTGGTCCTTCGGGTGATCGAGGAGATTCCCGCTCGGGATCAAACGCTGGATGAGGTACGGGAAGCCGTCACCCAGGAATTCATTGCGGAGGCTTCGGCGCGCCTTGCCGAGGACGCCGCCCAGGCGGTGCTCGACGAACTTACCGCAGGGACCTCAATCTTTGAGGTTGCTCAAGCCGAAGATCGGGAATGGGTCCGCGAAGAGGGGCTGCTACGCACGAATACGGAGCTTCCTCCAGCCCTGCGGGACGCAGCCTTCCGCCTGGCTCCGCCCACGGCGGAGGAGCTTCGCCGGATTGACCGAGTTCGCCTCCCCAGCGGGGAGCAGCTGGTGCTGATCCTGACCGACGTGCGCCCGGGGCGCTACGACGCCCTTAGTGACGACCAGAAAACGTCCCTTCGCGCTCAGCTGGCCCAGCGAAGCCAGGGGATAGACTTTACGGCCTTCCGGGGAGCCCTCGCTCGGGACTTTCCCATCAAGCGAAGCCGTTCGAACATGACGGAGTTGCCCTAAGGGGTCGGGATCGGGCCGCGACGCCCCTGGCAGGGGGCGGCGTGGTCAGTTAACGGCGGTCACCGCGACGAAGAGGGTCAGCGGTTGCCCCGGCTGCAGAAATGCCTCCGGATCTAGAGCATTCCAGTCGACGATATCGGCGACCGTTACCCGATAGCGCTTGGCAATGCGCGCGAGGGAGTCCCCTTGGCGAACGCGATAGGCCACCCGGCGGGATACGGCGCTCCGCTTCGGCGGCAGCGCCTCCAGCGCCGTCGGCGCCGGGCCTTCCTGGTACACCACGAGGGACCGGCCCACGCGAAGGACATCCCGCTCCCGCATCCCATTCCATCGGGCCAGATTGGCCGTGCTGGTGCCGTAGGCTCGGGCGAGGGTCCAGAGGCTGTCACCCGGGCGCACGGTGACCTCAAAGCGCGTGCCGCGGCCTGCGGCCGGGGCCGTGCGCTGTTCTCGCTGGTCAGCGCTGAGGGCGTAGCGCTCCTCCGTGGCGCTCGCTCGTGGGACGAGGAGCGCATCCCCGGCGCGGATAATGTTACCCCGTAGCTGGTTGGCCCGGCGCAGGGCTTCCACGCTACTGTGGTAGCGGGCAGCGATCACGGAAAGCGACTCCCCCTCCCGAATGATGTGCCGCACCCAAGCGACGCGCTGGGAAGCATCAAGGGTGGCGAGCCCGGTACGGAAAGCCTCCGCCTTATCCACGGGCAAGAGGAGGCGATGAGGCCCATCGGGATGGGTGGACCAGCGATTTAGCGCAGGGTTTAAGCGGTAGAGCGTTTCCATGTCCACGCCGGCAAGGTCCGCGGCGCGCGCCAGGTCAAGCTGGCCTTCCGTCTCCACCACCGCAAACTGCGGCGTATTGGGGAGGGGGTGGAGGGCGAGCTCATAGGCCTCGGGGTCTCTCACCAGCCGGGCGATGGCAAGGAGCTTGGGGACGTAGGCTTCCGTTTCCCGAGGGAGGTCCAGGGAGAAGAAATCGAGGGGCTTGCCCCGGCGCTGATTGCGTCGCTGAGCTTTGCGGACATTGCCCGAGCCCGAGTTATAGGCAGCTAGGGCTAGCAGCCAATCCCCCTCAAAGAGCCCATGCATATCCTCAAGAAAGGTGTAGGCGGCGTCCGTGGCTTTAAGCACGTCCCGGCGCTCATCGTGCCACCAATCCTGTTGAAGGCCGTAGAGGCGCCCCGTGGCGGGCATAAATTGCCAGAGCCCCGAGGCCCTGGCCGGAGAAAAGGCGAAGGGATCAAAGGCACTTTCCACCACGGGGAGAAGCGCAAGCTCGAGTGGGATACCCCGCCGCTCGGCTTCGGTGACGGCAAAATGCAAATAGGGCTCGGCGCGGGTAAAGGTCCGCTCAAGGTAGTCGGGGTGCCGCACAAACCAGTTCAGTTCGCTGGTGATGCGCGGATGGTGAAGCTCCGGTAGGGCATAGCCGCGGCGCAAGCGCTCCCACAGGTCGGCGGGGGCCAGGGGCTCGGGGGCATAGGGGACCAGTTCATAGCTGAGGGTCGGAAGCAGAGACGGCGCCAGCTGGAGCTGGGGCGCGTCGTTTTCCGGGGCCAAGGTGCTGCAGCCCCCCAGGGTGAGTAGAGCCCCGAGGCCCAGGCCGACGGCGCGCATCTTAAAACCGGTCCTTCCAGCCCCGAAGGGCCGCAAAGCATGCGCTGGGCTCGGCGTGTTCGAGAGACGCGTCCTGCGCCGCCAGGGCCTGGCGAACGCTCGGCGCTTCGGTGCGCAGAAAGGGATTGGTGGCGCGCTCGAGGGCGATGGACGTAGGGACGGTCGGCGTCCCCGCCGCGCGCAGCGCCTCAGCCTCGTCAATGCGGGCGAGGAGGGCGGCGTTATGGGGTTCCACCGCCTTGGCAAAGCGCAGGTTCGCCAGCGTGTATTCGTGGGCGCAGTACACCGCGGTGTCCTCGGGAAGCGCCGCGAGGCGCGCCAGGCTGCCGTGCATTTGCGGTGCGGTGCCCTCAAACATTCGGCCACAGCCTCCCGCGAAGAGCGTATCACCGCAGAACAGGAGCCCGGCCTCGGCGCTGTAGTACGCGATGTGATCTAGGGTGTGGCCAGGAACGGTCAGCACGGTGAAGGGCGTGCTTCCAAGGGCCAGGACGGCGCCGTCCTCCAGGGGGGCGGTGATGCCCTCGAAGGGGCTGTTGGCGGGGCCGTAGATGGCACAGTCGTAGCGTTCCGCCAGCTGGAGTGCCCCCCCGGTATGGTCAAAATGGTGGTGCGTGATGAGCACCCCGGAAAGGGTTAGGCCGCGGGCCTCGAGGGCGGTCTCAATGGGGGCGGGATCCCCGGGATCGACGACCCAGGCGCGGCGCTCGTCATCGTGGAGTAGCCACAGGTAGTTGTCCTGAAATGCGGGGACGGCTAAAACTTCCATGGAAAACCCCTGCCGGGCTAGGAAAACCCCGTATGATAGGGAAGCTTTCCCAGGGACTCTAGAAGCAATTCGCGAGGCTGAAATGTGCGCCCTTCGTTTTGAAACGGCCTTTGATGCGCCCCGAGCCAGTCAAACAGCCCGCTTTTTCGCCTCCCCCATGGGCCAACGGTTAGAAAAGGCAGAGCTCGCGGCCCTTCGGGAGCGCCTCTCGGGCTGCGCCGGGGCTCGGGCCCTCGTGCTCACCGCCGGCGTGGATGAGCGCCTTGCGGATGCCCTCCCCGTGGCTCGGCGCCATATCGTTCGCCTAAGCGCGGAGGAGGAGGTGCTTCCGGCTCGCCGTCGCGCCATCAGCAGTGGGGCCATCACCGTCGCCGACCCCGCGAACCTTCCCTTCGAGAACGATGCCTTTGACGTGGTGGTGTCCCTCCACGGCCTCGATCTCGCCGATCGACCTCAGCAGGCCCTACGGGAGCTCAGTCGGGTGCTAGCACCCGGGGGACGGCTCCTGATGACCGGTTTCAACCCCTGGAGCAGCTGGGGGCTCCGCCGCTTTTTAACCCCCCGGCAGGCCCCTTGGAGTAGCCATTTTCTGGGCGCGCGCCGGGTAGGGGATTGGCTGTCCGTACTGGACTTCACCCTTGGTGATCTTTGCCACGTGCACTACCGCCTTCCCGAGCCCTGGGGGTGGGCGTTCTGGGAGCACCCCGGGCTAAAAGGGCTAAAAGCCTGGCTCCAGCCACCTCTGGGGGCGGCTTGGGTGCTGAAGGCGCGACATGCCCCGGCTTTGGCCCTTCCAGAAGCGCGCAGCCTTCGTCGGAGTCGCCGGGCCGTGGCGGGGAGTCCAAGCGCAGCACGAGAATCCGGTTCCATCCTTCGCTTCCCGGGAAACGATGACCGCGCCCGTTGAGCTTTGGACCGACGGCGCCTGCCGAGGAAACCCCGGGCCCGGGGGGTGGGGCGCGGTGCTGCGCTATGGCGGCCGGGAAAAGCACCTGTGGGGCGGTGCGCCGGAAACGACCAATAACCGCATGGAGCTGACCGGCGCCCTCGCGGGGCTGCGGGCCCTTCAACGTCCCATGGCCGTGCGACTTCATACCGACTCCGTTTATGTGCTGAAGGGCATGACGGAATGGATTTCGGGCTGGGAAAAGCGGGGCTGGCGCACGGCTGCTAAAAAGCCCGTGCTCAACGTCGATTTATGGCAGGCCCTAGTGGCTGTAGCGGAGCCCCACCGCATTGAATGGGTTTGGGTGAAGGGACACAGTGGCGATCCCGGCAACGAGTTAGCCGATGCCTTGGCCAATCGCGGCGTGGACGCCTTCGCCCTCCTCGGGCAAACGGGACAGGATGAAGCGGTGGTGAGCGCATGAGGCAGGTGGTTCTTGATACGGAAACGACGGGGCTCGAGCCCGAAGCGGGTCATCGCATTATTGAAATCGGTGCGGTGGAGATCGTGGGGCGTCGGCTAACGGGGCGACATTTCCATCAGTATCTCAATCCCGATCGGGCCATCGACGAGGGGGCCCAGGCGGTGCACGGCTTAACGGCGGAATTTTTAGCCGATAAGCCCCGCTTTGCTGATATCGCCGAACCGCTCCAGGCCTTTTTGAGCGGCGCGGAGGTGATTATTCACAACGCGCCCTTTGACGTGGGCTTTCTCGATGCGGAGTGGCGCCGCCTAAGCCAGGGGCCCGAGAATACCGCTTCCCTGTGCGAGATCACCGATTCTCTCATCCTCGCCCGGCGTCTCCATCCGGGGCAGAAAAATAGCCTTGATGCGCTCTGCCGGCGCTATGACATCGACAATACCGAGCGCACCCTTCATGGCGCGTTGCTCGATGCGGAGCTTTTGGCGGATGTATTCCTTGCCATGACCGGGGGGCAGACGGCCCTTGGGCTTGGCGCGGAAGACTCGGAAGGGGGTGGGGCGGCACGGGAAGTCACCCCCACTACCCCGAAGCAATGGCCTAAAACCCCACGAGCGGCTCTGTCCCCCGAGGCGGAGGCGTCGCACCGCGCCTATCTGGAAGCCATGGAGGAGGCGGCGGGTTCGCCGCCCCTCTGGCTTCGGGATCCCGCCTAGAGCAGGTACTGGACGGCGAGGAAGCCTGTGATGCCCATGGAGATGGTGTAGGGCAGGGCCATCACCACCATGCGCACGTAGGAAAGGCGAATGAGTGGGGCGATAGAAGAGGTTAGGAGGAACAGAAAGGCCGCCTGACCGTTGGGCGTGGCCACGGAGGGAATGTTGGTTCCCGTGTTAATGGCCACGGTGAGCTTGTCAAAGTGCTCCCGCCCAATGGTGCCCATATCCAGGGCCTGCTTTACCTCATTGATATACACCGTGGCGACAAAGACGTTATCGCTGATAGCGGAGAGTAGGCCGTTTGCAATAAAGAACAGGCCGGGCTGAAGGCTTTCTTTCTGAGCAAGAACCCAGCTGATCACAGGGGTGAACAGGTGTTGGTCGTGAATCACGGCCACGACGCTGAAGAACACGACGAGAAGCGCGGTGAAGGGGAGGGCCTCTTCGAAGGCCTTGCCCAGCTGGTGCTCCTCGATCACGCCGTTGAAGGCCGTTTGAATGACGATCACCATGAGGCCGATGAGACCCACTTCCGCCCAATGCATGGCCAGGGCAACGATGAGGATGATCGCCGCAGCGCCTTGGATGAGTAGGCGGGCCACCTGGGAGGGGGTCCGGCGCTTCGTTTCCTCGGCATCATAATCCTCAAGGATCTTCCGCACCGGCGCGGGAAGCTTCGCCCCATAGCCAAAGGCGCCTGTGAGCTCGAGGGCCAGACAGGTCACGAGCCCCACCACGAGGACGGGCATGGTCACCGGCGCCATGCGCACGAAGAACTCCACGAACTCCCAGCCGGCCTTCCCCGCAATGAGTAGGTTCTGGGGCTCGCCCACGGTGGTGCAAACCCCGCCGAGGGCCGTGCCGACGGCCGCATGCATCATGAGAGAGCGAAGGAAGCTGCGGAACTCATCGAGATCTTCCCGGTGCACTTCCCCCACTTCATGGTCCGAGCCGTGGTCATGATCGTGGTGGAAACCCTTGCCCGACGCGACCTTGTGATAGATCGAGTAGAACCCCACGGCGACGGAAATCACCACCGCGGTGACCGTCAGGGCGTCGAGGAACGCCGAGAGGAAGGCCGCGGAAACGGAAAACATGAAGGACAGGAGCATCTTCGAACGAATGCCAAGGAGGATCTTCGTAAAGAGGAAGAGGAGCAGTTCGCGCATAAAATAGATGCCCGCCACCATGAACATCAGTAGCAGGATGACGGGGAAATTGGCGAAGACTTCCGTGCGGATGCTTTCCGTATTGGTCATGCCGATGAGCACGGCTTCTAGCGCCAGGAGCCCCCCAGGTTGCAGGGGATAGCAGCGAAGGGCCATGGCCAGGGTGAAGATGAATTCCACCACCAGAATCCAACCCGTGACGAAGGGGCCCGCCACCAAGAAGGCTATGGGGTTCAGGACCAAAAACGCCAGCAGCGTTTGCTTATACCAGTCGGGGGCGCTCCCGAGGAAATTCCGCCAGAGGGCTTGCGTCACGCTGACTCCTAGAGCAATTCGAAGGGGGGGCTGCTCAAAACGCCTTGGACCCTACCTGATTTCCCCTTGCGCCGAAAGGCGTTAACTGCGGGGTTTTGGTGGAAAAAGAAGCCCGAGCTGGAGCGCCATAATGAGGTGTCCGTCGCTGCGGACGTTCCCGGCCATGAAGGCCTCCATGGGATTCGCCTTTCCCTCCAAGATCGCGAAGGCGAGTTCGAGGGAAGGGTAGTAAAAGCGTACGCGAGGGCACTCCAGGTCCGGCGCCTCTCCAAGACCCAGGGTGAGGGTGCCGCGATTCACCGCCAGGTAGAAGGTGGGAGTCGCGTCGATGACCACCTGATAGAGGCGATGCATGTCCGCGCTAGCCTCGCTGCGGAAATGGGGGCGCAGCCGGGCTTCCAGCGCGTCAAGGGTGAGATCAAGCATGGGGGGCTCCAAGGGCGACCGGGGCGATGCTACCCCGGAGAAGACCATTCTGGGAACGTCCCTGGACGGCTCGGGGAGGGAGGGTTACATTCCCGCGCCTAGGCGCACCCCCTCCCAGCGGGGTCGCTTTCCTTAGACAAGGAGCCGTTAGTGGCGGAATTTTTGACGGAATATGGACTGTTCCTGGCGAAGAGCCTCACCGTCTTGGTGGTGGCCTTGGTGCTGTTATCGGCGATGGCCGGGCTTGCGCTGCGCAATCGCCGCGGGTCGCCGGAAGGGGCAATTGAGGTTAAGCGCCTGAATGATCGCTTTGATGATCTGCGCCTCGCCGTGCAAAGCGCGGTGCTCGACGACGCCAGCTTTAAGAAGCGGGAGAAGGCGGAGAAGAAGGCCCGTAAGGCGCGGGACAAAAAAGGGGCTGGGGATGACCGGGAGCGCCCCCGGACCTTTGTGCTCGATTTCCTTGGGGATATCGAGGCCTCGGCGGTGGAAGCGTTGCGAGAAGAGGTGAGTGCCGTGCTTCTTGAGGCGCGAAAGGGCGATGAGGTCGTGCTGCGCCTTGAGTCCCCCGGGGGCATGGTCCATAGCTATGGCCTTGCGGCCTCGCAAGTGGAGCGGCTTCGGGCGAAGGAAGGGCTAACGGTGACGGTTTGCGTCGATCGCGTGGCCGCAAGCGGGGGCTACCTCATGGCAGCCCTGGGGCACCAGATCCTGGCGGCGCCCTTTGCCATTCTTGGAAGCATTGGCGTCGTGGCGCAGGTGCCTAACGTGCATCGGCTATTGAAGAAGAACGACGTGGACGTGGAAGTGCTCACGGCAGGGGAGTACAAGCGCACCCTCACGGTTCTGGGGGAAAATACGGAGCAGGGGCGGACGAAGTTTCTCGAGGAGCTGGAAGACGTGCACCGGCTCTTTAAGGCGTCCGTGCAAGCAGCCCGCCCGGCCCTGAGCGTGGAAACGGTGGCCACGGGGGAAAGCTGGTTTGGTACCGATGCGCTGGCCCGCGGCCTTTGTGACCATCTGGAGACCAGTGACAGCTATTTGTTGCGGCGCGCGGAAGAAGCCGAGCTCTTTGAGGTCCGCTGGTCCGTCCCCCAGAGCCCCCTCGATCGGTTCCTTCAGGGGGCTCAGGGCACCGTGAATCGCGCCGTGGAAGGCGCCTTGAGCCGGGTGCTGAACCGCAGCAGCTGGCTTCGCTAATCGCTTTAAAAGGAGAGAGTGCCATGGGGACCTACCGCGCAATGGTGGTGCATCGGGAGGGGGACGCGCTGGTTCGTCGCCTGGAAACGCTCAGCTCGGACGACCTGCCCGCGGGCGAGGTTCTCATTGAGGTTCACTACTCGTCGCTCAACTATAAGGATGGCTTGTCGGCCACGGGGAATCCGGGCGTCACCCGGGCCTTTCCCCACACTCCAGGCATTGATGCTTCGGGCGTTGTGCTTGAGAGCGCGGTTCCCGAGTTCTCCGCCGGGGATGAGGTCATCGTCATTGGCTTCGATCTGGGCATGGGCACGGCCGGGGGCTTTGGGGAGCGTATTCGGGTGCCCGCCGGTTGGGTGGTGCCGCGCCCGGAAGGCCTATCCCTACGCGCGTCCATGGCGCTGGGGACGGCGGGCTTCACCGCGGCGGAGTGCGTGGACAAGCTCGAACGCATGGGCGGGCTTAGCCCGACCCAGGGCCCCGTGCTGGTGACCGGGGCCACGGGGGGCGTGGGCTCCGTGGCGGTCATGCTGCTTTCCCAGCTCGGCTACGAGGTCGTGGCGGTGACCGGCAAGGCTGACAGGGGCGAGTGGCTGAAGGGCCTCGGCGCCTCCGAGGTGCTCAGCCGGGAAACTCTGGCGGAAGGGGCGGGGAAGCCCCTCCTGGCGGAACGCTACGCCGGCGCCGTGGATACGGTGGGGGGCGAGCTCCTCTTTAATGCGGTGAAGTCCCTGCGCTACGGCGGATCCTTGGCTGCCTGCGGCCTCGTCGCGTCCCCGGCCATTCCCGCCACCGTGCTGCCCTTTATTCTGCGCCATGTGAATCTTCTCGGCATCGATTCGGTGCAGTGGCCCCTGGCGGAGAAGACGCGCCTGTGGGGGCGGCTGGCAAAGGCGTGGCAGCTCCCGTCCCTAGAGACCCTCGTGGAGCCCCTAAGCCTCGAAACCCTGTCCGATGCGCTGGATCGCATCCTGGCCGGGGAAATGGTGGGCCGGGGCCTCTTAATCCACAGCGCTGCGGCCTAGGCGCCCTAGCGTCGCCTGAGGCGCTCATCAAGGGCGATGGGGGTCGGATAGCGCAGGACCACCACGTAGGACGAGAGAATAAAGGTCATCACCGCCACCGTTTGGATGGTGGTGATGGCCCCCTCCGACAACAGCGTTGCTTGCCCCGCCAAAAGCACGAGCAGCAAGGAAAACTCGCTGATTTGCCCCAGGCGAAAGCCGACCTCCCAGGCAAGGGACCCTTGCTCCTTGAATTGATCTAAAAGCACGCGATAGATCACCGGCTTGGCGAGGAGCACGAGCGCCGAGAAGGCCAGGGCGGGCAAGAGGATGGACGGGACCAGGGCCAGGTTGAGTCCCGCGCCTACGGTGAAGAAAAACAGCACGAGGAAGAAGTCTCGTAGCGGCCTCAGGGCCTCCGCGAGGAAGAGCGCGATGGGACTCGTGGCAAGGGTAACTCCCGCTACGAAGGCGCCAAGCTCCAGGGAGAGGCCCAGGGCTTCAGCAATTTGGGCAAGCCCTAGGCACCAGCCCACGGCGAGCAGGAAAACGTATTCCTGAATCACGTCGAAGCGGGCAATGAGCGGCAGCAGGATAAAGCGCACCCCTGCTGCGGCCACGGCGAGGAGCGCGGGAAGCGCAAGCAGGGTCACCCATAGGGGCTTCACCTCTCCCACCCCGGGGGCGAAATGGGCGAGGCCCACCAGGGCCACAATGGCCAAGCAGTCCTGGAGGAGAAGCAAGCTCACCACCAATTCTCCGATGTGGCGATGGTGTAGGGCCGTGGTGGGCAAGAGCTTTATCCCAATAATAGTGGACGAGAAGCTGACGGCGAGGCCCATGAGCAGGGCGTCCTGAAGGGGAAAGGCGAAGGCCAGGGCGAGGGCGGTCCCCAGGGCCAGGAAGAGGGCAGAACTGAGCAGGCCCACCCAGAGCGATTCCCTAAGCACCACGAGAAGCTTGCGAGGCTGCATTTCAAGGCCCAGCAGGAACAGCAAAAAGATGATGCCGATCTCGCCAATGGCCCGGAGCTGCGCGCCATCGGTCACCCAGCCGAAGCCGTAGGGGCCAAGGAGCGCGCCGAGGGCCAGGTAGGCGACGATCATGGGTTGACGGGTAAACAGGGCGGCCGTGGCCAGGGCTGCGGCGCCGGAGAAGATCCAGAAAAACGCAGATAACAGCTGATGGTCCATGGCCCGGCCCCTAGAAAAGCGCCTTTATATTGGCAGAGCGTAGCAAGTTGGCGCCGATGGCACTAAAATTCGCCCGCGCTTAATCAGAGGAGAGCATCATGAGCGACGGGGCAGAGCAGCAAAACAGTGGTTTCTGGCCGGACAGCAAAGCCGATACGGTGGGTGCCTTCGTGGTCTTTCTAGCCATCACCGCTGGGGTCTTGTGGTTCGTCGTTAACGGCTAAGCCTTGCGCCGTAAGCGTCCTCACGAGCGCCCGGGGGCCTAGGCCCCGGCGGCGCTCAGGACGAAGCGGACAACCAGTACCAGCGTCCCCACAAAGAGTGCCGTGAAGACGAGGCCCGCTACGATAAAGGGGCCCGCTGATCCGTGCTTGAAATCCCTTTCCTTATTCGCCTTCGACTGCACCCCAATGGCTGCAGCCAAGGTGCTCATGACCACGCTGAAGAACGTCAGCGAGCCTTGTTCCTCGTGCTGCGCCTCCGGTCCCCCCTCGGGCTTTGCGTCCGACATGCGCTCTCCCCTGCCTCTTAGGCGACGTCGCGATTCCGAGGATCATACCCTAGGTTCGGGGCGAGCCACTGTTCTGCCTCTTCCAGGGTCCAACCTTTGCGTGCGGCGTAGTCCGCCACCTGGTCCCGCTGGATCTTTCCTACCCCGAAATAGCGGGCCTCGGGATGGGCAAAATACCAGCCCGAGACGCTGGCCGCCGGGGCCATGGCGAAGCTTTCCGTGAGGGAAAGGCCCTGCGTTTCCGCATCCAGTAAGGCAAACAGCGTGGCCTTTTCCGTGTGGTCTGGGCACGCGGGGTAGCCCGGCGCCGGGCGGATGCCTCGATAAGCCTCCTGAATCAGCGCCTCCTTGGCGAGCGCTTCCTCCGGGGCGTAGCCCCAGAACTCCGTGCGAACCCGCTCGTGGAGCCGCTCCGCGAGGGCCTCCGCGAGCCGATCCATCAGCGCCTTGAAAAGAATGCTCTGGTAATCGTCGTGATCCGCTTCGAAGGCGTCGAGGCGCGCCTGGGCCCCAAGTCCCGCGGTTACCGCAAAGCCCCCGACCCAGTCGCCCTCCGGGGCGACATAGTCGGCAAGGCTGAGATTGGCGCTGCCGTCCGGTTTGATCGTTTGCTGGCGAAGGAAATGGAGCCTTGCCAGCGTTTCCGTGCGCGCTTCGTTCCCGTAGAGGGTCACGTCGTCGCGCCCAGTCCGATCGGCGGGCCAGAAGCCGAAAATCGCCCGTGCTTCCACCCACCGTTCCTCGACGATGCGCTTCAGCATGGCCTGGGCATCGGCGAAGAGCTGGGTGGCCGCTTCGCCGACCACCTCATCGGTCAGGATGGCGGGGAATTTGCCCGCGAGCTCCCAGGTCATAAAGAAGGGCGTCCAGTCGATGTAGTCGACCAGATCCTCCAAGGGGTAGGGGGCGAGCACCTGGACTCCGGGTTGGCGAGGGCGGGGTGCCGGGGCCTCTGCAAGCGGCGCCGGTAGGGCCTTTAGCGCGTCGAAATCGTGCCAGCGCTGATTGGGGCGGCGCCCGGCCTGGCGAGCCCGAACCTGGGTGTACTCCTCATCCAGACTCTCCAAGAAGGCGGGGCGCTGCTGCTCGCTCATGAGCGCGCTGGCCACGCCAACGCTGCGCGAGGCATCGGTGACGTAGACCACGGGGCCGTCATAAACGGGCGCGATTTTCACGGCCGTATGCGCCTTTGAGGTGGTGGCACCGCCGATTAAAAGGGGCGTTTTGAAGCCCAGGCGCTGCATTTCCGCGGCCACGTTGACCATCTCGTCGAGGGAGGGCGTGATCAGGCCAGAGAGGCCAATGAGGTCGGCATTCACTTCCCGGGCCTTCTCCAGAATCTTCGCCGTGGGCACCATGACCCCGAGGTCGATGACCTCAAAGTTGTTGCACTGGAGCACCACGGCGACGATGTTTTTCCCAATGTCGTGCACATCGCCTTTGACCGTGGCGATCACCATGGTGCCTTTGCTTTCCTTCTTCCCATCCTGGGCCGCCTCGATGAAGGGGATGAGGTGGGCGACGGCCTGCTTCATTACCCGCGCGCTCTTGACCACCTGGGGCAGGAACATCTTCCCTTCTCCGAAGAGGTCACCGACGACATTCATGCCGTCCATGAGCGGCCCTTCGATCACCGAGAGGGGATGATCGACGGTGAGGCGCGCCTCTTCCGTGTCCTCCACGATGTACTGGTTTAAGCCTTTCACCAGCGCATGGCGGAGCCGCTCGGCGACCGGTGCCTCGCGCCAACTTAGGTCCTCTTCCCGGGCCTTGCCGCCCTGGCCAGAAAACTGATCCGCGACCTCAAGCAGCCGCTCCGTGGCATCGGGGCGACGGTTCAGCACCAGATCCTCCGCCCGCTCCCGAAGTGCGGCGGGGATTTCTTCATAGATCGCCAGCTGCCCCGCGTTCACGATCCCCATGCGCAGTCCGGCCTTGACCGCGTGATAGAGGAACACGGCATGGATCGCCTCCCGCACCGGGTCGTTACCGCGGAAGGAGAAGGACACATTGGATACGCCGCCGGAGGTGAGGGCGTGGGGGAGGTTGTCCTTGATCCAGCGGCAGGCGTCGATGAAATCCACGGCGTAGTTGTTGTGCTCTTCGATGCCCGTGCCGATGGCGAAGATGTTGGGGTCGAAGATGATGTCTTCCGCCGGGAAGCCCGCGGTTTCCGTGAGCAGGGCGTAGGAGCGGGCACAGATCTCCGTTTTCCGAGCCAGTGTGTCTGCCTGTCCCTGTTCATCAAAGGCCATAACAATCACGGCGGCGCCATAGCGCCGGGCCAGCCGGGCCTGCTCGAGGAAGGGTTCGGGGCCTTCCTTCAAGCTGATGGAGTTCACGATCGCCTTGCCCTGGGTGCATTTCAGGCCGGCTTCGAGGACGCTCCACTTTGAGGAGTCGAGCATGAGCGGCACCCGGGCAATGTCCGGTTCCGCGGCCAGTAGATTCAGGAAGCGCACCATGGCGGCTTCCGAGTCGAGCATGCCCTCATCCATGTTGATATCGATGATCTGGGCGCCGTTCTCGACCTGCTGGCGCGCCACGGCTAGGGCTTCGTCGTAGCGCTCCTCGCGAATTAGGCGGGCGAAGCGCCGGGAGCCGGTGACGTTAGTGCGTTCCCCGACGTTGATGAAAAGTGACGCCCCGTCCACCGTGAAGGGCTCAAGGCCCGCCAGGCGCAGAGCCGGGGGGCGCTTCGGGAGGGGCCGGGGCGCAAGGCCCCGCACCGCCTCGGCGATGGCCCGGATATGATCGGGGGTGGTTCCGCAGCAGCCGCCGAGCAGGTTTACGAGGCCGCTATGGGCAAATTCCGCCACCACCTTCGCCATGGCCTCAGGGCTTTGATCGTACTCCCCAAATTCGTTGGGGAGACCGGCGTTCGGGTAGGCACTGACGGCGACGTCAGCGATCTGGCTAAGGGTCGCCACGTACTGGCGGAGCTCTTCGGCACCGAGGGCGCAATTCAGACCAATGGCCAGGGGCTTGGCGTGGCGCAGGGCGGCCCAGAAGGCTTCCGTGGTTTGCCCGGAAAGGGTACGCCCGGAGGCATCCGTGATGGTGCCGGACAGGATCAGGGGCAGGGTAACGCCGCTCTTTTCGAAGGCGTTCTCCACGGCGAAGATCGCCGCCTTGGCATTAAGCGTGTCGAAGATGGTTTCGATGAGGATGAGATCCACGCCCCCGTCGATGAGGGCGAGGGTTGCCTCTTCATAGGCGGCGACAAGCTGATCGAAGTTGACGTTTCGAAAGCCCGGGTCGTTCACGTCCGGGGACAGGCTTGCGGTGCGATTGGTTGGGCCTAGGGCGCCGGCCACCCAGCAGGGACGGCCCGCGGCGTCGGCGGCCTCCCGGGCAATGCGCGCTGCTTCAAAATTCAGGCGCGGCACCTCATCTTCAAGACCGTAGTCGGCCTGGGCGATGCGCGTGGCCCCAAAGGTGTTGGTCTCGATGATGTCTGCGCCGGCGCGAATGAAGGCGTCGTGGACTTCCCGAACAACGGTGGGCTGGGTCAGGGTGAGAAGCTCGTTATCCCCCGCGAGGTCCTGGCCGTGGTTCGCGAAGGCCTCCCCACGATACTCCGCTTCCCCGAGCCCGTAGCGCTGGTACATGGTCCCCGTGGCGCCGTCGAGAATTAAGATGCGCTCCGCGAGGGCGTTGTGTAGGGCGCTGATGCGGTCCGCTCGGGTCATAACCACCTCTCAAAGTTCACGAGGGCGCGATGGTACCAGGGCCCTTTCCTCGGGGTTTGAGGGGCACTCCCCCGGACTTGAAGGGGGCTCATGATTCGGCCCGGGCCTCGCCTCGGGGCGGGGAAGGGCGTAGAATACCTGAGTCAAATGATTGGATATTCGAGGGGCACGGCCATGATTGAGATCTCCGAGGCAGCGCAGGGCTATTTGCGGACCCTTTTGGAGAAGCAAGAGGTCGAGGGCACGGGCATTCGGGTGTTTGTGGCCAACCCGGGCACCCCCTCAGCGGAAACCTGCATTGCCTATTGCCGCCCCGGAGAAGCGCAGGAAGACGATATCCCGATGGCCTTTACGGGGTTCACCGCTTGGTTCGAAAAGCGCAGTGAGCCATTCCTCGCCGAGGCCGTCGTCGATTTCCAAGAGGACAAGCTTGGGGGCCAGCTCACCATCAAGGCGCCCAATGCCCGGGTCCCCAAGGTTGATGAAAACAGTCCCCTGGAAGATCGGGTCAACTACATTCTCTACAACGAGATTAATCCGTCCCTGGCGGCCCACGGCGGCATGGTGTCCCTCATCGAAATCGTGGACGGGGAAGCGGTGCTCCAGTTTGGGGGCGGCTGCCAAGGCTGCGCGGCGGTGGATATGACCCTAAAGCAGGGGGTCGAGAAGACCCTTCTCTCCCAGCTGCCAGAATTGAAAGGCGTGCGCGACTCCACGGACCACACGGTGAAGGAAAACGCTTACTATTAGGCCCCCGGTTCGGAGGCCCCTGCCCGGGTCCCGTCTTAGGAGAACAGCCCCATGGGTGGAGTAGGCGCGGCAGCCGTTGGTGGTGGCCGAATTGGCATGGTCAGTCTCGGCTGCCCTAAGGCCCTGGTCGATTCGGAGCGAATCCTCACCCAGCTTCGAGGCGAAGGCTACGATCTAGTAGGCGGCTACGCTGACGCGGATTTGGTCATCGTCAACACCTGCGGTTTTATTGACGCTGCCGTCGAGGAGTCCCTCGAAGCCATCGGGGAAGCCCTCGCGGAGCAGGGGCGGGTGATTGTCACGGGCTGCCTCGGCGCCGATGCAGCCAGCATTCAGAATCGCTTTCCCGAGGTGCTTGCAGTCACCGGCGCGCATGCCTACGAAGCCGTGGTGGACGCGGTGCATACCCACCTTCCGCCCCCCATGCACAACCCCTTTGCCTCCCTCGTGCCGCCGCAGGGTATTCGCCTGACGCCTCGGCACTATGCCTATCTGAAGATTTCTGAGGGCTGCAACCACCGTTGCACCTTCTGCATCATTCCCTCCATGCGCGGGGATCTGGTCTCCCGACCCGCAGGAGAGGTCTTGGAAGAGGCGGAGCGGCTGGTGGCCGCGGGGGTCCAGGAACTTCTAGTAATCTCACAAGATACAAGTGCTTACGGCGTAGACCTAAAGTATAAGACGAGTTTCTGGGGCGGACGTCCGGTGGCGAGTCGCCTCAATCCCCTTTGCGAGGCGCTGGCTTCCCTGGGGGTGTGGGTTCGCTTGCATTACGTCTATCCCTATCCCCACGTGGATCAGCTGATTCCCCTCATGGCTGAGG
>Ga0181573_10001959_pt1 | contig 19618 bp, 16 predicted proteins | sample 101ome_25_FD_148643 | JGI IMG/M metagenome (GOLD analysis project Ga0181573, IMG submission 148643) | Coastal salt marsh microbial communities from the Groves Creek Marsh, Skidaway Island, Georgia - 101409BT metaG (spades assembly) | ecosystem: Environmental > Aquatic > Marine > Intertidal zone... | reverse complement strand
CATAACAAGCGCATTTTGCGGGCTCGCATTGGGCTTGTAGTCGTCGGGACAGTTACCTACTCTGCGGATGGCGTCAGTTCGCCGCACACTGGGACCCTAGGCCTCCGACTGATGGAGGATGCGCAGCATCCGGAATGAATCCGCCAGCCGTCATGCTGGCGGTCCTGTACGGCGGCTTCGCCTTATGGCAGCTGGGTACCACCGCTAGACGCTTTCGGTTTGCCGGGGTCGCGCGATACGACGTAGTCTTCGGACAGCCGCCTCGCGGCGACGCTTCCGTTTACCATTACGTTCGCCATGAGAATCATACTTGCCACCTTGCTCGCCTTTCTGTTTTCCAGCGTGGCGTCTGGTCAGCCCAATTCGTCTGAAATCGTCGCTGGCGACTGGACCTTCCGAATGGACGGGGACCCCACGCCCCAGCGTGTCCAACTCGTCGCTGATGGCGATTCAGTGCGAGGGTGGGTCTATGGAAGGCCGTTTGCGAGTGCAGTCGAATCTGGAACGATCTCTTTCGAGACCAGCGGTTATTCCTGGACTGGAACGTTCGATGGGGATCAGATCTCAGGACACATCGTGACACGTCTGCGAAAGTGGAAGTGGTCAGCGGAGCGATACCGCCCGCCTACGACACCCCGATCGTTCAGATACGAGCCCGAGGCGTTTTACCGGCTGCTTTCCTCAGATATCGAGCCTGCGCTCCGAATTTTCGCGGGCGACACCGTTCGGACGACGACGGTGGATGCAGCTGGCTGGTCCACGGGCGGCTATCGTGAGCCTGGGAATCGCGTTACGGAGGGTGGCAATCCACTCACGGGACCGTTTTATGTGGAAGGCACGCTCCCCGGTGATGTTCTCGTCATCAAGCTACTCAGGGTACGACTCAACCGGGATTGGGCCTACAGTGGAGACGCGCTTCAATCAAACGTTCTGGATCCAGCATACCTCACCGACCGGGAAGTCGAGGGCAACCTCGTTCAATGGACGCTGGACACCGAGAGGGGCGTAGCCCGACTTCAAGAGCCGACGCCAGCGCTGGCGGATTATGAAGTCCCACTTACTCCTTTCCTCGGATCGGTCGCGGTCGCGCCCGGAGGAGGCGAGCGGCTCAGTTCCCGAGATGCTGGATCGTGGGGTGGCAACATGGAGTTCATCGAAGTGCGGGAGGGTGCTACGGTATTTTTGCCGGTGTGGGCCGAGGGAGCCTACCTCTACCTTGGAGATGGGCACGCTGTACAAGGGGATGGAGAACTAACGGGTGACGCACTTGAAACGAGCATGGATGTGACGTTAACGGTAGACGTCCTGCGCTACCGTTTCCGAAACGTCCCACGCGTCGAGACACCCGACTACCTGTCCAGTGTCGGTATCGCCGGGTCCCTCGATCGAGCAATCACAAAGGCGACCTCAGACATGGCCCGATGGCTTGAATCGGAGTACCAACTTTCTTCGACGGAGACAGCTCTTGTGATGGGAACCGCTGTCAAATACGATGTGCCGGACATCGTGCCTCCAGCGTTCAGCATCGCCATCCGAGTGAGCAAGGCTGCCGTTGACCGTATCCGTGAAAGCGAAAATCGCTAGGCCGTACGTTTCGTGAACGGTCGTTACTTCTGCTACCGAGACGCCCATTCCAGTTTTTCATCTGACTTCACAACACCCAACCCCATGCAAAAGGTCTTTATGTGGCGAATAGTGATTGCGGCAGGCATACTGATGGCACTGCCAACGTCAGTCACAGCTCAGCAAAGCACGCTTATGCTGGACGATATTTTCGCATCTCCGCGGATGACAGGGTCGAGTCCGTCCAGCCCGGTCTGGGCGCCCGACAGCGAGCATTTCGCCTTCTCCTGGACCGAGCCGGGTCAAACAGGTCGGGGACTCTGGGTATCCTCCAGCGATGGGGACGAGGTGCACCTCGTTTCCAGGACAGAATCGCCCGCTGTGCGTAGCTATGCTTGGACGGACAACAACACCGTCATCAGCCAGCGAGGAAGCGAACTGTGGCAAACCTCGCTGATCAGTGGCGACGACGCTCCGGTCATGTCCATCGAGCCAGGCGCGTACGGTCTGACGTTGGCACCCAGCGGCAACCGGTTCACCTACCTCCAGGATGGCGATCTGTGGTTGGCTGACCTCACTACGAAAGAAAATCGCCACCTGACCGAGATCGGCATTCCCAGCCTGTCAAGCCTGCCGAAAGGGCGCTACAGTCGTGCCGAGCGCGAAATCGGTCCTGGCATCTGGAGCGGACCGACCTACAAGTGGTCGCCCGATGGCAAGACAATAGCCATTCATGTCGTGGATCGGCGCGAAATGCGCATCGTGCCCTTTCCGGATTACCTCGCACCCGAAACAAACCCCAACGAAGTGCGCCGTGGGTACCCCGGCGATCCCAATGAGATCCGCAGGGTTGGCCTGCTAGACGTGCAAAGCGGGAGTGTGACCTATCTCGATTTGCCCGATCCGGACGCCAATCAAGTCGTTGACTTCAACTGGTCGCCGGGAGGCGATTTACTGGTTGATATCGCGTCCGACACAGCGGTGGATCGCAGGCTTTTCGTCGTCGCATCGGGGGAAACCGAACCGCGCCAGATCTGGCAGGGCGTCCGGGAAAGCCGTTCGTACACCTCCTTCGCATCCGACTGGCATCCGGATGGCGAACGCGTCGTTTTCCTGAGCGACATGGGTGATCGCTATGGTCTGTATGCGATCGATCCCTCATCACCGGATGAAAAACCCCAGCTCTTGTCCGATCCGACGTACGATGTGCTCTCATCGCCGACGACTGCGGGTGATGCGCTTTATTACACCGGCAACGGTGTCAACCCATACGAACAGCACGTGTATCGCCTTGATATCTCCGGTGGCGATCCAGAACGGTTGACGTACCTTGCCGGCCGCAATGCGGGCTACCCATCACCGGATGGCCGGCATCTGGCGTTCCTGCACAGCAATGACACATCGCCGACGGAATTGTACGTGGTAAGCGTCAGTGGTCGTGACGCGACGCGCATCACGCACTCACCCTTACCGGCCTTCAATGCGCGGACGTGGACCGCCGCGGAGTACGTCAGCTTCCCGAGTCTCGTCGACGATTATACGCTGCATGCGCGCATCCTCAAGCCAGCCGACCTGCAGCCCGGCAAGAAATATCCAGTGGTGTTCGGGCCTGTGTACTCAAACACAGCCAAGAACCGCTGGGCCGGAACCTCCAGTATGATCCAACAGATGCTGGTCGAGAAGGGATATATCGTCGTGCAGGTGGATTCACGCGGCAGCGATGGCTATGGCCGGGCGTTCCGGGAAGAGTTTGCACTGGGCTTTGCCGATCAGGACATCGAGGACTACGCCAGCGCCGTGGCGTACATGGAATCACTCGACTACGTTGATCCCGATCGCATCGGCATCTTCGGCAGCAGCTACGGTGGCACCCTCTCCGTGTATTCACTCCTCACGAAGCCGGGTCTCTTTCAGGCGGGCGTGGCAGCCGCCGCGGCTGTCGATCCGATGTTTTTTGGCACCGACGATGTCGCCATCGTCCGGCGCCCCCAGACGCATCCCGAGGTCTTCGAACGCAAAGCGCTCAAGCTTGCAGCGAATCTGGAAGATCACCTGCTGTTCATCCATGGCATGCAGGACCACGTGGTGCCCTTCAAGACGACAGCCGTGCTGGCCGAAGAGCTGATGCGGCATGGGAAGAACTTCGACTTCGCATTTGCACCAGGAGCTACGCACGGGTGGACGCGTGAGCCGCATCACGGGCGCTACCTGTACGGCAAACTGATCGAGTTCTTTGATCGTCACTTGGGTGACGTACCCTAGAGGCCTTTGTCGGCAGCCGGTCTGGCTATCATTCATGCAGTGGGGACGTAGTGCGGTTACCATGGATCCGTACTGTCAGTCTAACGTGCGTCCTGACCTATCCTTTAGACAAAATTGGTGATGAGCGTGACAAACCCTCATGCAAACCAGACTGTTGAAATCGGCCTCATGGCCCAAGAGAGCGTACACCAAGCGGCTGCCCTTTTCCGCAGCGTGTTTTCTGATGCTGAAGGCGATGAAGAAGGCAGCATCGTTGAGAATGTGGTCAGGCAGTTGGGCCAGGAGATCGGCGGGCTGGACGTGGTCGGCTACGAGGCTCGCGTGTCCCTCGACATGATTGGGGCCATTTTTTTCAGCCGGATGACGTTCGACAAGGCGCTGAGGGCTTTCCTTTTGGCGCCGGTTGCGGTTGCGACATCCCATCAGGGACTTGGGATAGGCCAAAGCCTCATCCAACACGGTCTGGACGAAATGGCTGCATCCGGCGTGCAATTCGTTGCTACGTACGGAGATCCGGCATTCTACTCCAAGGTTGGATTCCGGAGCATTGCGGAACACGCCGTTCGGCCGCCCTTCAAGCTGACACAACCGGAAGGATGGCTTGGCCAATCACTCGAAGGAAATGAGCCGAGTATCTATTCAGGACGATTCACCTGTGTTGGGGCATTCAGTGACGCGTCTCTCTGGTAGAAAATTGGTATTGCAAGAGCCCAGTAAGGGGATTACACTGCCAACGCCACCATTTTAACATGACCGTTGAAGGTTTGAATGAGTCTGGCCATCTTTCGCTTTCCTCAACCAATCTTTGAGCCTTCAACGCAACGAATCGCTGGCCTTTCACTGCTTTTCCTGTTTGTCATGACGACAGGATGTTATCACGCAAAAGTGACTACCGGAGAGACGTCTGGTACCGTCGTCATCGACAAGCCGTTTGCCTCAGGCTGGATCTACTTCCTTGCACCACCGAGTGCCGTTCAGGCTGCCTCTGAGTGCCAGACGGGTGTAGCTGTCGTAGAGACGCGGCTCAGCTTCATAAACCAGGTTGCCAGCATGATCACGTTTGGTCTGTATATCCCAATGCATATCAAGGTGACGTGAGCGGCATCGAGGATGTCTTCTACATCGGACAGCAATGCCCGCATCACGATTGAGAAGAGTGCTTCGGCAGAGAGGCTGGTAGACGCGTTCTCCGCAGCTGCGGACGAGGCCATACCGACTTCGCTGCCGGTTATCATTGAAATTCGTTAAGAACGAAGTCCTCTGGTTGTGATCTTTGGGGTCGCTCGGATTTCATCCGAGCGACCCCTTTTCTTGTTACAGCGGTTCCGATCTTGACCTGCACGACGCATCACCGGTTGGTTCATTACCCCTCTTCGCCCAGAAAGAATGTCACACGATCGAGAACTGACGCCGCTGAAGGCGCGGCTTTACCAAATCATTTTCGAGGCCGAAACACCTGCGGGAAAGCGGTTCGATGTCCTGTTGATGATCATGATCGTGGCCAGTGTGATTACGGTCTTTCTCGAAAGCATCCCGTCGCTTCGGGCAGAATACAGCCAGTTGTTCTACGCGCTGGAATGGGTATTCACAGTGGTGTTTACCATTGAGTATTTCCTGCGCATCTACTGCGCACTGCGCCCTGTTCGCTATATCCGCAGCTTTTACGGCGTTATCGACCTGTTGTCCATCTTGCCGACCTATTTGAGCCTGTTCATCCCGGGTTCGCAGGTCGGTGCCGTCATCCGCATCCTGCGTCTGCTCCGGGTGTTCAGGATTTTCAAACTCGACAACTTCCTGCATCAGGGAGATGTCATCGGCAGGGCGCTTTTGCGCAGCCGACGCAAGATTGCTGTCTTCATCTACGCCGTAGTGTTGATGGTCATCGTGATCGGTTCATTGATGTACTTGATTGAGGCCAACGGGCCCGCGGCGCACCAATTCGACAGTATTCCCCGAAGTATCTACTGGGCCATCGTCACGATTACGACCGTTGGATATGGCGATATCAGTCCGGCTACGACACTGGGTCAGCTGATAGCGGCCATGGTCATGATTGCGGGATATGCCATCATTGCGGTGCCAACGGGCATCGTATCGGCCGAGTTCGTGGCGGCCAATCGGGTGAACAATTCCCTGGTGTGTCCGCACTGCATGGAGGAGGGTCACGATGACGACGCCCAGCACTGCAAGCACTGTGGTGGAGCGTTGCTCAAGCACCTGATGGAGGAAGAAAGCACGACAGCTTCTTCATGACGTTGAGCCATTTCGCCCACAGATATTCGAATCCCATGACTTCCCGTCGACGGTTTTTAAAGACAGCATCGCTGGCATCTACTGCCATCGCCTTTTCACCCTCGGTCTTTGTGCGTTCGGCTTCGCCTGTTTCCAGGGTCGATAATGCGGCAGGAGAGGATTTCTGGGAAGACGTGGCGGCTCAGTACGATATCACCTCGGAAATAACCAACCTGGAGGGAGGCTATTGGGGCATGATGGCGCGCCCGGTGCTCGAAGCCTTCAAGGAGCACACGGAGCGCGTGAACAGGGAAAGTTCGTATTACGCCCGCACCCAGTTTGGACGGGATGTGTCCTTGATTTTGGAACGCGTGGCGGCCACATTGGGAGTCGGGCCGGACGAAATGGCCTTTTCGCGCAACGCTACGGAGGCCCTTCAAGCTTTGATCAGCCAGTACAACAGGCTGCAGGCGGGCGAAACGGTCATGTATGCCGACTTGGATTACCCGGCCATGCAGCAAGCAATGGAGGAGTTGGCAGGACGCAAAGGGGCTCAGGTAGCCACGCTTGTCCTTCCGGAGCCGGCCACGAGCATGCAGCAGATCGTGGATGCCTATGAAGAGGCCTTGGATGCGCGTCCTCGCACGCGGCTCTTGCTGTTGACCCACGCCAACAACAAGACCGGGTTGATCCACCCTGTGAAAGAGATTACGGCGCTGGCCCGCTCGCGCGGTGTGGACGTCATCGTGGATGCAGCGCACTCATGGGGGCACGTACCGATCGATCTGGACGGCTGGGGTGCGGACTATGTGGGCATGAACCTGCACAAGTGGATCGGCGCTCCGATCGGGGTGGGGGCGATGTATATCCGCGCATCGGGCCTGGACGGCATTGACCGTGCCCATGGGGACCCTGGCCCCCTCGACTCCATCCGGAGTCGACTCCACACGGGTACCATGAACTTCGCCACGCTTCTGTCCGTGCCCGAAGCCCTGGACTTCCAGGAATGGGTGGGATGGGAGCGCAAGTATGAGCGTGTCCGCTACCTGCGGGACCTGTGGGTACGCGAGGCTCGGGATATCGACGGCGTGGACATCTTGACCCCGGACGACGACCGGCTCGTTGGCGCCATTACGAGCTTCCGATTGAACGGTGGAACGACGGGCGATGCCAACCGTGAGGTGGTCCGGCGCCTGGCCGAAGAACACGGCATTTTTACCGTCGCGCGCACGGGCGTGGATGCAGGCGACTGCGTCCGGGTGACACCGGCCCTCTACAATCTTCCAAACGATCTGAACAAACTGGTGATGGCGCTGCGTGCCATGGCCTCTTGAGCAACAATCATGATAAGAGCAGCTTTCCAGGGCTTTTTGACAGCACTTGTTGGTACGTTCTTTCTGTCGGTGCCCGTGCAGGCGCAGGAAGACCTGCTGTCCCGATCCGATGTGGTTCGAGCATTCGAACGTATCGAGGCATCCTACGCGCCGTATGTGGACCTGCAGATTGCCATTTCCGAGGTGCCGGCTCCGCCCTTCGGCGAGACCGAACGCGCGCTGTTCATGCGGGACCTGTTCCGGGAGCGAGGCATCGAGAATGCCCATATCGATGATGCAGGCAACGTGATTGCGCTTCGTCCGGGCACAGGGGAGAAGACCTTGGTGCTGAGCGCCCACCTTGACACGGTGTGGCCCATTGAAACCGACGTGGCGGTGCATCGCGAGGGTACGCGGTTGACAGCACCTGGCATTCTGGACGATGCGGTGGGCCTTGTGTCGCTTCTGGCCCTGTTGGATGTACTGGAAGAAGGCGGGTTTGAGACGGAGACCAATCTGCTTTTTGTGGGGACGGTCGGGGAAGAGGGCCTCGGCGACCTGAAAGGCGTGAAACACCTGTTTCGGGAGAGTCCGTGGGCAGGGCAGATTGATGCCTTCGTTTCCATCGACGGCGCGGGACCGGCCCGCATCGTGACAGGCGCCACGGCCAGCAAACGCTACCGCGTGACGGTGACCGGACCGGGCGGCCACAGCTACGGCGCCTTCGGAATCGTGAACCCCGCGCATGCTCTCGGCAACATCATGGCGCACTTTGCTTCCCTGGCGGTGCCTTCGGACCCCAAGACCACCTACAGCGTTGGCCGCATCGGTGGCGGCACGTCGGTCAACACGATCCCCCAGGAAGTCTGGATGGAAGTAGACATGCGTTCCACGAGCAATGAGGCCTTGGCGGATCTCGAAGAGCGTTTCCTGGCTGCGGTTGAGACAGGTGTGGCCCAGGAAAACACGTTTCGAAAAGCTTCCGGTACGGAGCTTTCAGTAGATCCCAAGCTGATCGGGGATCGACCCACGGGTCAGACGGCCGAGACCTCGGCGCTGTACAGGGCTGCAGCCGAATCTTCCCGGCTCGTCGGTTTTGAGCCGTCCACGGGCACGTCCAGCACGGACTCCAACATTCCCATGAGCATGGGTATTCCCGCCGTCACGATCGGTGGCGGCGGTTCAGGTGGTGGTGCGCACCGCCCCGAGGAATGGTATCACTATCAGGATGCCCACCTCGGTGTGCAGCGGCTTCTGGCCATGGTGCTCTTGTTCGATACGTTCTCAAACGAGCAGTGAGCATCTCTAAGACACCTTGTAACTACGGCGCCCTCTGTTTCACGGACGCTCCACGCATCAGGGCGCAATGCGGCGTTCATGCTTCACCCAGTCGACTTCCATGGTCCAGGTCGTGTCCATCGGGGATGCATCGATCTTCGCAAAGTTCAGGATGGCGAACAGGGGCTCCGATATGACGGTGCCAAGGGCATCGTTCCGTGCCACTTCCTCACCATTCAGGAGGAAGATCAGGTCATTTCCCTGCCACTCCACGCCGTACTCGTTGTAGGCATCGAGATCAGCCTCAAGATCGCGCTGATAGGTCCACCAATCCCCGTTGCAGGGTTCATCCTCCAACTCGATAATCGACCGTGCTACGTACTTGTCTTCCGGTGCGGCCGTGCCGTGATGTTCGAAAACATCGATTTCGCCCGAACCGAATTGGGGCCAGCATACGGTTTCGTCATCCTCCTGGACCGGAGGTTCATTATTGCGGGCCCCAAGCAGCCACCATGCGGGAAACATGCCGTTGGTGCCACTGCCAGCTACGCGCAGGCGGGCTGTCCATCGCCCTTTGCTGAACTCCTTCAGGTTTTTTGACGCGATGCGTCCGGCCACATATTGTGTAGGAGGGTGTTGCTCTCCCTGCTTGCTCATGTTGTCGCAATCGATCGGCTCGCCCAGATCGATAACCCGCACCTTCAGGGTGCCATCCGACACCTCACGCGTGCCATGTTCGCCGTCGCGCAGGTAGCACTGATCTTCATTGTTCACCCACAGGATCTGATCCTGCCAATTTTCCGGGTTGAAGACGTCGAAATCGTCGAAGAATGTGGTTTCCCAACCCGAGTCGGCTGTGGCGGATGAGTCATGTGTCTCGGGGGTACATCCTACAACCGTCAAAAAAATGATCAGAGAGGAGAATAAGAGCGTGCTGTACTGTCGGCCCATGGTCTTGGTGGGTTGAACGTGAATGTATCGGGTGGGTCCGCGGAAGCGCATCAAAGGTACGTTCCGTGCCTAGAACGGTTCGGGCGGGTACTTGCTTACTCAGCGTTCAACGCTGGATAGAGCGCCCTGTAGCGGGCATAGGTCTCGCGGTGCAGTGCGGCAACACGCTCGTCCGGTTCGACGACGGGTCCGTCGTGCAGCGTTGTCAGGGTGGCCTCTGCGATCGTGTCCCAATGGCCAATGCCCAGCCCTGCGAGCATGGCTGCTCCCAGGGCGGCGCCCTCCGTCACGGAGGTTAACACAAGCGGAATCTCAAGGATGTCAGCAACGATGCGCTGCCAAAGAGGATGTTTCAGTGCGCCGCCACTGGCTTGAAGTGATTCAGGTGGAGAAAGCCCGCTTTCGGCCAACAGATTGAGATTATCCTTCAAACCGAAGGCAACACCCTCGAGCACGGCACGGGTCATATGGGCTCTCCCGTGTGCCAGCGACAAGCCCGTAAATGAGCCACGAGCGGATGCGTTGGCATGGGGCGTCCGCTCCCCACTCAGGTAGGGCAGGAAGATGATGTCACCACCGCCAGCAGGTACCCTCGAAGCTTCATCCATCAAGGTGTCGAAGGACACGGTTGGTGCCAGGGCGTCCCTGTACCACTGCAAGCTGCCAGCTGCCGACAGCATGACGCCCATGACATGCCATAGATCAGGAATGGCATGAGGGAATACGTGTGTGCGACCCATTGCGTCAACCATGGGCCGGATGGTTGGCGCAAAAACAACGCCCGACGTGCCGATGGTCAGCGCGAAAGTATCTGTGGTCGTGGCGCCGACACCGACAGCTTGTGCCGCCTGATCACCGGCCCCTGCAACAACGGGAATGCCTTTGGGAAGCCCGATTGCCTCGGAGGCTTGGGCGCTGACCATACCCGTTACTTCCGCCCCCTCATGGGTGGGCGGCATCCATGAAAGCGGTATATCCAGAGCATCCAATACCGATCTGGACCAATCCCTGGTCTCGATGTCCAGAAGAAGGGTTCCACCTGCACCGGCGCGATCCGTGGCCAATTCGCCTGTCAATCGAAGTCGGATAAAATCCTTGGGCAGTAGCACATGCGCCACGCGGGCGTACAGGTCAGGCTCATGCCTGCGCATCCAGAGGAGTTTTGGAGCTGTGAAGCCTGCATAGGCATCGTTCCCTGTGAGTCGGACGAGTTCTTTCAGGCCAAGCACTGTGCGTATATCATGGCATTCTGCCTCCGATCGCCCATCATTCCACAGAATGGCCGGACGCAGGACACAATGATCCGAGTCGAGAACAACGAGTCCATGCATCTGTCCCGTAAGCCCGATACCCCGGATGTCTTCGGGTGAGCAACCGGCGTTTGCAATGGCCTGTTCAGTGGCCTGTCGGGTTGCCTGCCACCACTCCTCGGGATCTTGCTCACTCCACCCTGCGCGTGGCGTCTGAAGGGTATGAGGGGATCTGCCAATGGCCTTGACCTCGCCGTCCGGATCCAGAATCAGCGCCTTGGTGGCTGTTGTCGAGATATCAAGACCAAGAAGCATGGATCAGCCCGGTAGGTATATGAACAGGCATCCCTTGACATGGACCACAAGGAGAGTGATCGTTGAAAGGTACGAGATCACTTCCATCTTCGACGGGTCCAGCTGATGGCGCCTGCGACGCAGGAACAGAATATCATGCCTTCGATGCCAGCGAGCGCCGTTTCTGTTGCCAGCGTGAATTCCACGCCACCGAAGAGTGCACCGAACGCATTGAGTTCCAGTCGCGAGTCCTGGAACGAGTCTGCAAGTAGTTTCAGACTTCCACCCAGGAGGTGCCCACCCAGAAGGGGGATGACCAGACCGGCGAACAGACCCGTAACAGCGGCGCCCGAAGCCGCTTGCCACGTCTCGGGGACGCGGGGAAGGCGATGGCCAAGCCACAAGCCCATAGCGACAGCTATTCCCAGAGCCAAGCCCTCCGGGCCGCCTGTGATGCCTGCGGGTGCACGACCGAAAAGCAGGTTGAAGGCGTCCATCCCCAGCATTTTGGCTCCCGTTCCAACGGTCAGACCGCCGAGGGCCGCACCCGCAATGCCAACGCCTGCGCCGCGAATCGTTGCGCCATGCTTGCCCCAGAGGGCAGCCACGTACCCGGCACTGATTCCGGCAGCACCGGTCAAACCGAGCACAATGTTGAGTCCGAGCAGGACGAGAAGGGTGGACAGCGTACCTACGCCTGTCTCTGGCGAAGAAAGACTGAATCCGTAGAGCAATCCCCCGAACAATCCAGCCAAGGCGCCGCCCATGCTGCCGCCAAGGGTAAGCGAGAACCATGGTGGCAGTGCGCCGGGTACCGGGAGAGTGGAGCCGTCATATACCTTGATGACCTCCACCGGGGCTACAAACCGGTATCCATGACGGGGTACGGTCTGGATGAATCGGGGGTTGGCCGCGTCGTCTCCAAGAACACGCCTAAGCTCCTTGATGCACTGGGAAAGAGCACTGTCGCCAACGATCACATCGTGCCATACCTCGGAGAAGAATTGGTCCTTTTCCACCAATCTGGATTCTGCCGAGACGAGAAGGATCAGAGCATCCATGTAGCGCGCATTGACATCCAGACGCTGCTTCCCCTTCCAGAGCTGCCGATCCAGCACGTCAAGCTCGAACTCCTCAAATCGGAGGCGCGAGGACCTGGTTGGGGCATCATAATCAGATGTGCTCATGGAAAGATCAGACTCGCCTCACGTCCTTGGGGCTGTCCTCGTAGATATTTGATGTGCAAGTAATCCGGTCCGCATGGTGCCGACCGGCTTTAACGAACATACAACCCATCAAACAAATCACGTTCATGCCTCTGTTCTTCCAATTCCTGCTGCTTGGTCTATTCGGCCTTGCGCTCTTCGGCCTCTTCCGATTTCTCGTGTCCCGCATGCCTGAGAATCGATATTACAAGTACGGGATCGGCCTGTGCATCGTTGCCGGTTTCTTGCTCTTCTGGATGAATGGCGCTGTGGGGATCATCGGCTCTGAAAACAACGATGCGAACATGATGTACCCTGGACTTCTGCTCCTGTCATTCCTGGCTTCCCTGGCAGTGCGCTTCAAACCCCGCGGCATGGTGTGGGTCATGCGTGGTTCAGCCGTAGCCCTCATCGCCATTGCCATCATCGCACTTGTGTTCAATGTCGGTGTATCCGGACCCGTCTGGCCATGGGATGTAATCTGGATCAGCGGCTTCTTCGTCGCACTGCTCTTGTTCGCCGGTTGGTTGTTCCAGAAAGCGGCGGACATAGAGGAGGCCAGAACAGAGGGCGTTTCGTGACAGGATCACGGGCTGGAGAACAGTGCCTGGCCGTGATCGTGGGCGCCATGGGCTTTGCCATGTTGACCTACATGGTCATCGTGGAGGATGAGCCCGGAGCTGTTCCCCTGATCATGATCGTTTGCTCTGCGGTCTTGCTCTGGCGGGCACGAAGGTAGCCTGACCGTCGGGGGTGGAAGGTGAATCTTACGTAATAATCACAGGTCCTCTTTGAACGGGAGCGGGCCGGTCACGATCATGGTTGTAACGATGATTTTCACGCTTTCAAACCGATCAGAGGACGCTTCATGAGTACGAATGGTAAGTGCCCATTCACCGGGGCCATGACCAAGAATCAGGGGGGAGGCACGTCGAACCAGGACTGGTGGCCAAACCAGTTGAACCTGCGCATCCTGCATCAGCATCAACCTGCTGAAAGTCCGATGGGCGAGGACTTCGACTACGCTGAAGCCTTCCAGTCATTGGACTATGCTGCATTGAAGAAAGACCTGACGGATCTGATGACGGATTCGCAGGACTGGTGGCCGGCTGACTACGGTCACTACGGCGGTCTTTTCATCCGTATGGCCTGGCACAGCGCCGGGACGTATCGCACGGGAGATGGTCGTGGCGGCTCGGGTTCGGGTATGCAGCGCTTTGCGCCGCTCAATAGCTGGCCTGACAACGGCAACCTGGACAAGGCACGCCGCCTTCTGTGGCCCATCAAGCAGAAGTACGGCAACAAGATTTCATGGGCCGACCTGATGATCCTTGCTGGCAACGTGGCGCTCGAATCCATGGGCTTCAAGACGTTCGGATTCGCCGGCGGTCGTGAGGACCTGTATTCCCCCGAAGAGGACATTTATTGGGGAAGCGAAACCGAATGGCTGGGTGATAAGCGATATTCTGGCGATCGAGAGCTGGATAATCCGCTCGCGGCTGTCCAGATGGGGTTGATCTATGTCAACCCCGAAGGCCCGAACGGGAATCCTGATCCGGTTGCATCGGGCAAGGACGTGCGCGAGACGTTCCGCCGCATGGCCATGAACGATTATGAGACGGTAGCCCTGACGGCCGGTGGACACACCTTCGGAAAGATGCATGGTGCCGGACCTGACTCAGCAGTTGGTCGTGAGCCCGAAGGCGCCCCGATCGAAGCCCAGGGGCTCGGATGGCTCAGCACGCACGGCAGTGGTAAAGGCCGCGACGCCATAACGTCCGGTCTGGAAGGGGCGTGGACGCCCAATCCAACGACGTGGAACGACGACTACTTCCGCGTATTGTTCAAGTACGAGTGGGAGCTCGTCAAGAGCCCTTACGGAGCCCATCAGTGGCAGCCGGTGAACCCGGATCCAGAGGACATGGCGCCTGATCCTGAGGACCCGACCAAGAAGGTGCCGATCGTGATGAGCACGGCAGATATGGCCATGCGCTATGATCCCGCCTATGCAGAGGTATCAAGGCATTTCATGGAGAACCACGAAGAGTTTGCGGACGCCTTCGCCCGAGCCTGGTTCAAACTGACGCATCGCGACATGGGACCGAAGGCCCGTTTTCTCGGCCCGGAAGTTCCGGAGGAGGAGTTGAGCTGGATGGATCCCGTGCCTGCAGTCGATCATGACCTGATTGACGCAGATGATGTGGCCGATCTGAAAGGGGCCATCATGGGAACAGGCCTGTCGGTGCAGGATCTGGTCTTTACGGCCTGGTCCTCGGCGTCCACCTTCCGCGGTTCGGACAAGCGGGGTGGTGCCAACGGTGCCCGCATCCGCCTCGCGCCGCAGAAAGATTGGGACGCCAACGAGCCTGCCCGGCTTGCCAAGGTTCTGGATGCACTCGAAGGCATCCAGCAGAACTTCAATGCAGCCCAGTCGGGTGGCAAGAACGTTTCCCTGGCCGATCTGATCGTACTTGCAGGGTGCGCAGGCGTCGAGAAAGCAGCGAAAGACGCAGGATTCGACGTTTCGGTACCCTTCACACCTGGTCGCACGGATGCCACGCAGGAGCAGACGGACGTTGAGTCCTTCGACTGGCTCGAGCCCTACGCCGATGCCTTCCGTAACTACCAGAAAGAAGAATACGCGGTAACGGCCGAGGAAATGATGATCGACCGTGCGCAGCTCATGGGCCTGACGGCACCTGAGATGACAGTCCTCGTCGGCGGCATGCGTGCCCTGGGCGCCAACCACGGCGGCACAGCACACGGTGTCTTTACCGACCGCGTTGGTCAGTTGACGAACGACTTCTTCACGGGCCTCCTGGACATCGGAACGGTCTGGATTCCGACCTCAGAGTCCGAGGACCAGGCGAACCCGATGTTCTTCGATGGTCGCGATCGGGCTACGGGCGAGAAGAAGTGGACGGCGTCGCGCGCCGACCTCGTCTTCGGATCCAACTCGCAACTGCGCGCCATTGCCGAGGTCTACGGACAAGCCGATGCAGCCGGGAAGTTCGTGAAGGACTTTGTGGCAGCATGGGATAAGGTCATGATGGCCGATCGCTTCGAACTGGCCTGATTGAAGAGCTACAGTGTATGTGGTTTTCTGCGGGCGGCGCCGGTTTACCGGCGCCGCCCGCTCGTGTATTGGGCCTCTGCATTGGTCACAGCATCAATACGCTGATAAGCTGTTACGACCTGCCTGCTGGTTGCAGCTTGTGCCCCGTTCGCCTACCATGGAATGGTCCTTCCTCGCCCGTTCATCGCGCCACCTGCACATGAAATTATTACTGGCTCGCACCCTCAGTATTTCGATCCTGCTCATCCTGCCGTCACTGACAGGCTATGCACGTCAGGACGGCTTGGCGTTGGTCGGGGCGACCGTGGTTCCGGTCAGCAGCAACGAGATCATCGAGAACGCTGTCATTCTGATACGGGATGGTCGCATCATTCACGTCGGAGAGGACGGATCAGCCCCTGTACCCGCGGAATTCGCCGTACGGCAGGTGAAGGGCAAATGGATCATTCCGGGCATCATCGATACCAATGTTCATTTGATCCTGACCACGGTTCCAGAGTTCTATGTCCGGTATGAGGAGAGTCTGGTGGACATTGCCATCCAATCGGCGCAGGTAGGGCTGAAGTATGGCATGACGACCATGGCAGATTCATGGGGCCCGCTTGAGCCTCTGCTGGAAGCCAGAGACCGTATTCGAAGCGGCGAGGTCGCAGGGAGTGACGTTCTCGTTGCAGGAAATATCATCGGAACGGGTGGACCGTTTTCTCCCTATTTCATGGATGGATGGGATCTGCGCGGCAAGTCACTGCGCTATGGAGGATGGGTCACCCCCGTCATCAAGAACCGGATAAATGGGCTCTGGGAAGCTGGAATGGGTCCGGAGCTCATGGCCTTGACTCCCGAGGAGTTGGCGGGGCGCATGCGGGAATATCTGGAACGGGGTGTCGACTTTGTCAAACTCGGTATCAGTGGGCACGGTATCGAACCGGTAGAACCGATCTTGTTCACGGATGCGCAGCTCGACGCCATGGTAGCGGTCATCAATGAGGCAGACGTCCCATTCCAGACACATACCTTTTCCATCGCCAGTCTTGATAAGGCCATCAGGCTGAAGCCTGATCTGTTGCAGCATCCCAATGTCATGTACCCATCGTGGTTGGGTGCCTCTGATTTACAGAAAAGGGCCATCAAAGGACAGATTGATCGTATTTCGCGCGATGGTATCCTCTCCGGGTTGATGGCCATCCCGGAAAAGCGTCAGATCGAGATCTATCAGTCCTGGACATCCGGGCAAACCACGGATCCTGCATTGGACGAAATCATGCGCTTCCGTCAGCCGTGGTTTGAGGGTGTGTCCTACGATGCGCTGGCAGCCGGGCTGGCCGTATGGCTGGAATCAGGTATTCCTTTTACACTGGCAACGGATCAGGGACCAGAGGATAACGACCTCGGTCCCACGGTCTGGGGAAGGATGGGACGTGCTCATTTTGACCGGATGACTGGTCTGCAGGATGCCGGCGTCGATCCGTTGGATATCCTCAGGGCGGCTACGCTTCACGGCGCCAAGGCCTATCGGCTGGATGGCGATCGGGGAAGTATTGAGATCGGCAAGCGAGCCGACCTTGTTGTGTTGACCGCGGATCCACTGCAGGACATCAGGCATGTCAGACTGATCGACATGGTCATCCAGAAGGGGCGCATCGTGGATCGTGAGGCATTGCCTGAACATCCCGTGCTCGACTACGATCCAGAACTGCCATGGCCCTACTGATGTGCTCCGAACTCCCACACTGTCCGTACCATGATTGAAGAATACCGTGCCGAGTTCAGGCGCTACAACGGTTTTGTCGAGTCCATTCTTGATCAGGTAGACGACGAACTACTGAATCGTCAGCCGGTGGCAGGAGGTAATTCCATTGCCATGTTGATCCGACACCTCAACGGTAATCTGCATTCCAGATTCACCGATTTCCTGTCCACTGACGGCGAGAAGGCTTGGCGCAACCGTGAAGATGAGTTCGCCCCCGTAATCCTCTCAAAAACCGAGGCGAGAACGCTGTGGAAGCAAGGATTCAGGATCCTTGATGACGCGCTCTCCTCGCTTGTGTCGACGGATCTGGATCGTGACGTATCGATTAGAGGTCAAACACTGTCCGTCCGTGCCGCCCTCCTGCGCAGCCTGGCGCATCTCAGCTACCACGTGGGGCAAATGGTGATCATGGCCAGAACGGGGACGTCCGAGGCATGGGTCTTCATGACCATCCCGCCCGGGCAAACAGCTGCGTACAACCAGAATCCCACCAGGGAACGGGGTTGATCCCGGTATCCTGTCTTTCCTCCGCACACACATGCACTCATCGTCAGAGACCTTCAGGCAACACGTTCAGCAGCCGTTCCTGATGTACAATACGCTGTTCCTGAATCTTCCATTCAAGGATATCCAGAAAACGGGAGAACGGATCCCGCTTCTTTTGCACGCCTGCGAGGCGGGCCTGGAGCGAGGTGATTCCCCTGAGCGCATCATGGATGTCTTCTTCACGGATGTGCTTCACATTGAGTCCCACGCGGAACGACTCGACTTCATGTTCAAGGTGGTCCAGTATGTCGAGCGTCAGGTGGTTCTCTTCGACTCGGTCGAGGAGGTTCATGCGAATGGCACAGGGATTTGGGCGGGCCGTCCACTGATGCAGCTGATACAGGGCGATGAGGCGGGACATTTCAAGAAGGCATTGTCCCGATTCCGCGCACGTCTTGTATTCACAGCGCATCCCACACAGTTTTATTCGCCCCAAGTATTGCGCATCATCAGTCGGCTGCGGCGGTTCATCCGCAGAGGTGATCGTCGGCGCATGACTGAAACCCTTCAGCAGCTGGGCATGACATCCATGCTTTCCTCGAAGAAACCGACCCCGCTCGAGGAAGCCCACAATATCATCCATCTGATGCGCGAGCATCACTACGAAGCGGCTGCTCGGCTCTATCGTGACATAAAATCGGTCGTGGGTGACCCGGATTTTGCCAACGACCGATTGATTGAGCTGGGTTTCTGGCCCGGGGGAGACCGCGACGGTAATCCGTTTGTGACGGCGGACGTAACCCGTCAGGTGGCTGAGGAATTGCGATTGGCCATCATAAAATGCTACCACAATGACCTGAAGAAGCTTGATGCCAAGCTGACCTTCAAAGGTGTGACGGAGGATGTGGCTGCATTGAGACAGGATTTATATCAGGCGCTCTTTCGGTCCGAGCATACCTTTGACCCGAGTGCGTTTCTTCGTGCTCTTGGCGATATCCGTGGCCGCATCCAACGCACGTTCAACGGGCTGTATGTAGAGGACGTAGAGCTGTTGATGGATAAGGTTCGCCTTTTTGGCGCACACTTTGCCACTATGGATATCCGGCAGCACCATCGGATCCATGAGGAAGCCGTGCGCACCGTTCTGAGGGCGCAGGGTCGTATCCAGGAGTCTCTCGAAGAACTGGCTCCTGAGGATCTGAAACGGATTCTACTGACAGAATCAGTCGATCTATCCGTACTGGAGCCCCACACCATGGATCCGGTGGTTGCAGACGTCTTTTCAACGCTCAGGGAGACGATCGCCATTCAGCAGCGCAATGGATCCCGGAGTTGCGAGCGGTACATCATCAGCAATGCAGAGGATATCTGGTCCGTTCTCTATGTGTTCGCGCTTGCCCGTTGGTCCCAACAAACCGACGAGTTGCCCCTGGATATCGTACCCCTGTTCGAGAGCGTAAAGGGGATGGAGCGTGCGGCTGAGGTACTGAGACTGCTCTACGAGGACCCAACCTACCGGGCGCATCTGGACAGGCGAGGGTTCAGACAGATCGTAATGCTTGGATTCTCTGATGGGACAAAAGATGGCGGATACCTGCGAGCAAACTGGTCCATTCACGAGACTAAAGTCGCCGTGACCAAGGTCTCGCGATCGGCTGGTGTCGAGGTTGTCTTCTTCGATGGTCGGGGAGGACCCCCGGCAAGGGGCGGCGGTCGGACCAACCGCTTCTACGCATCGCAAGGTCCGGACATCTCATCTCATGCATTGGAGTTGACCATTCAAGGTCAAGTTATCACGAGTCTGTATGGGACGGGGGCTTTGTTCACGCGTAACGTGGAGGAATTGATACAGGCCGGTATCGGGGGCGGTGCTCCCGGCATCATTCCTCCAGAGCAGGCACGGGAAAGGATAGATCCTCCGGACCAGATGCTGCTCGATGAGTTGGCCGGCTACGCCC